>Ga0325405_1001593_pt1 | contig 23157 bp, 15 predicted proteins | sample PopdelMetagenome_21_FD_205663 | JGI IMG/M metagenome (GOLD analysis project Ga0325405, IMG submission 205663) | Populus deltoides microbial communities from Bellville, Georgia, United States - Xylem-Control-R2 | ecosystem: Host-associated > Plants > Phyllosphere > Stem > Wood/Secondary xylem...
ATTGGTTACTATAGCAAACAAGATTCAGAATTATTGCCTTTCCGCTAACAAGGTTTGTCTTGTTTTCCTGTTTCACATTTTCTTACTCTTCTCTATTGCCACCTTTCTTCCTCAAGAGAAAGATGGTTGTTTCAATGCTGTAATCACCAAAATATATTACAATTGCACTAGCTGAAAAGAGGTGAATATAGAGTATGGATGCAACTCACAACTGGCTCTTTTTCCTGCTCACTGTAGTCCATTTCCAACAAAGCATAGCACTTTGGGTAACATATGAACTCCTTTCGCTTGGACCAATCGTTCTTTGTCTTGGCGTAGAACTTCCGTTCAAACTCAGAAATAGCTGGATCTCGTGAAGTGTAGGGACCAAATAGCTTAACTTGACCATTCACCCCAACCCTACCCCATCTGTTATAGACCATATATCTACCACCACCATCAGATTCTGCAAACAGATTTTCATGTAAAAGAAAAGGGGGAAAAGGAGCAGGATATTAGCAAAACCAGCGCAAAGCATCTGAAATTAATAATGGTTATTGTCATGTATCACTTTCTGCTTGTGGAGCACTAAAGCCATGCAACTTAAGATTTAAACAAGAATTTTCCACTGCTATTTTCCATCACATATGCCAAAAAAAAAAAAAAACAGTGAAAAAGGAGATCCTTCGGAGTTAATTCACTTAAGTTGAGCACGAGAGCTAATTTGAGAGAATTTTCAGCTATAGCAAATATAAAGTTCCTCGAAAACGAAGGAATGGCAATTTAAATAACAACATGGGCGGAAGTGAAAGCTTGCCAAGAAGTTGAATCACATAGAACTTGTTGTTGTTGTCCCCAACATTTGTCTGATTCAGCATGGCATCATAGACATCATCACCCTGCATCGTCGCCCAAAAAGATGGGAGAAAAAAAAACAGAGAGAAGCTCAATTCGTTGCCAGCAAGACACTAAGAAAACCATTTCAACCGATGGTACTAATCCTCACAATTGCTATTAAGTGATCCTAATAAAAACTGCTACAAGACTCACTATTTGCAAAACATGATACTCTGACTTTATCTGATCAGAAAGAAACTGATCTAGCACCGCCGAGCCCTTTCTCGTTGCAGTTACAATTTTCTCCTTTTCCTTTTCACCCTGTTCCTGCTCTTCTTCTTTTGCTGGCACCACAATCATTTAAAAAAAAATCCCAATTTCAGAAACAGAAATTAATAAGAATTTAAACCCACAAACATAAACAATGTCTAATAACTCCTAATAAAACCGAGTACAAAATTAATAAATAAAAGTTAAGTTTCGAATAGAACGTTGAAGTGAATGGTGATTGTCTGGTTCAGCGTTGCAGAGCCTGTCAATTAATTGTCTCTTGGTTCCGGCAGTGGAAACTCCAAGGAGACTGGCCTGTTCGCGTAATTGCTTGACATTCATGTCCCGAAACTTTTCAATAGCCTTGATTTTCTCTGTCCCGTTATTGGAATCTCCTCCTCCATCTTCAGACTCCCTTTCTCTTTTGTTGTTACTTCTACCTCCACCATCGACCGAGTCCACTTCTGACTGCTTGTTTTCTTGCTCGAGTGCCGATTCCAGTCTCCGCACCTGCAAAAAATAAAACAATTCTACTATTTCTTTGTGTTTGACAAAATGTATGAACTTGAGGAGAAGGGGAACGGGGTAAAACCAGGGAAGGCTTGGTTCCGGTGGTATCGAGTCCACGTTTAGCGAGTTCGGCTCGAAGCTCGTCTACTTTGAGCTTATTTGCCATTTCAAGAGGGGGGGAGGAATTTCGTGTCTTTTGAACTTTAGAACAAAAGGTGAATTTAAATGGAGACGTGGAGAGCATTAGGTGACCAAATGACGTCGTCGTTTTCGAAAGAGTGGGGTTTTAAAGAGTGTTTTTTTTTCTTATTGATTTATTTAAGAAGCTTTTCGGGCACGATATTGACTTTACAAATAATCTGTTTCCAACTGATGAAGAAACCGTTTAGCATTGTGTTTATAACTGTATTTTATTAAATTTTAAATTTTTTTTTGTTAAAATTAAATATAGTTTGTATTTTTTGAATCGTTTTAATGTGCTAATGTCAAAAATAATTTTTAAAAAATAAAAAAACATCATTGACATGTATTTCGGCACGAAAAACTATTTGAAAAACAACCGTTACCACACTACCAAACACACATGAAAAATTTGAGAGGGCATAGTAATTGTTTCAAGAGAATTATTTTATTAGAAAATATATTAAAATATAAAAACAAAAGACTTTTATTTTGATTGTTAAAAATATATTTTTAAAAAATTATAATAAAACTATTTTAATTTATTTTAAAATAAAAAATATTTTAAACTGCATCGATTAAAAAAACAGCACCTTTCGATTGAAAAACACTCATCCCGTGAAGTTCTATTGCTTTCCGCCAAGCTTTTCGAGCACGCCAATACGAACGGGGGAATTTAAATGGAGAGCACCAGGAGACTATAAAACGTCCAAAGGTCCTCTGACTCACTGCAAGGCATTCGGGCCTGTTTATTTCTATATTTTAAAAGTATTTTTTATAAAATTTAAATTTTTTTTTATTAACTTTAAATTAATATATTTTTAGTGTTTTTAAATTATTTTGATGTGTTGATATCCAAAATGATTTTAAAAAAATAAAAAAACATCTTTAACATGTATTTTGACATAAAAAGCTATTTAAAAAGCAACCGCAACCATATTGCCAAACACACTCTTATTCTAGACCAGACTACGAATTCATAAAGATAAATTATATCATTCACCCGCATTATGCTGCCAGCAGGATCAATTTTTTTTAATGTAGAAATAAATAAATTAAATGTTGCTAGTATGTTTTATAATAAAAAATTTATAAGCACGAATCAAATACGATGAATATTTCATTATATATTTTTAAAATATTGACACTGTAAAATATTGAGTGATGTTTTTTAAAAGATATTAAATCAATTTGAATTAATTTATTAAATTTACAATCCAGATAATAAGATTGTATTAATTATATTAAAATAAATTATAAATGTCGATTCATAATCAATTCTATTAAAATAATTTAATTAACACAAAAATAAATACAAACATTAAAGAAAAGGAGGCTAGAATTCTCCTGAATTGATTTGTATTAAAGTTCTTAATTTAATCTAAATACAAAGAGCTTATATATAAGTTAAACTAAAAATATTATTCTACACTTAATAAATAAAATAAGATAAATATATTATTTAACATACTTGAATACATATTAAATTAATAAAAAAAACAAAACAATTATTCATGATAATTAAGGTTAATTTGTCAAACTTGTAATTTAAATTAGGAGATCGAAGTAACCTAATAAAAAATAAATAATGAAATGATGAAAATCCATTTCTAACATATTCAATGTTTAATATTGGAAAAACAAATTCATGAAATCAGGTCAACTACACAAAAAGCAAACTGAAAAAAATTATGAAATTCAATTTTTAAAAATCTAATATTGGATGTGAATTTGAAAAAAAAATAATTAAAATATTAATTTATTAAATAATAAAATTAAAAAAAATCAAAACAGATAAATCGAGTTAATCTGCCAAACCCACGAACTAGATCTTAATACCAAGATAAACTTATATAAAATAAATTTAAAAAATCATAAAAATCAATTCTTAGAGAATTTAATATTAAAAAATAAAATAAATATTATTTTAATATATTTTTTAATAAAAATTTATTTCAAAAAATAATTATTACTCCATTTCTAAATATCCTTTAAATCCTTTAAGCAAACGACAGCTACCGTCGACAGCATTGTTCAAACAACAGCGCAGTTTTCTTTTTTGTATTGCAGTCATTGACTTTGTTTTTGTTATTTCATAACTTATGCGGACATTATTTTATATGTTATGATTTGCTTTTCTTTGCATGCTGTTGCTTATTGTTGTTTTACTTTCGGACACGGTAACACAGAGACACAAACTAATGGTGACGACACTGTTTGAGGAGAGCTGCAGTCTTCTTTTTTTTCTTCCCTATTACATCATTCAAGTTATGCTGGTATTTTTTACATGTTGATGTTTATTTTTCTTTTCTTGCTCTGAAGTATGTGAAATGTCTGAAGTATGTGAAATGTCTGGAAATATTCAGATTAATATTATAAAAATAAATTTTAGGTAAAAATAAAAAAATAATTATAATTAATTTTTTAAAAAAACACTTTTCATTTTCACTATTCAAAGCGGTGGAAAGTTTCAGTTTGGTTTTTGAAGTTCTAATTATTTATTATTTGATCCGTATTGTTTTAAAGTTATATATTTTAATATTAAATTTTATTTTTTATGCTTCTCTTTGAAAATTGGGATAATAAAAATAAAATTATTAAAAAAAATACGAGAAAGAGAGATAGAGTTTGGAGTTGATACTAGTCTTATTATGTGTTTGGAAATGCAGGTACAAAAAATTTAAATTTTTTTAATTGATTTTTTTATGTTTTGGATCGTTTTGATACGCTGATCTCAAAAATAATTTTTAAAAAATAAAAAAATATCATTTTAATGTATTTTGAAATAAAAAACAACAACAACTACACTCTCAAACAGATGATAATTGATTTATCTTAAATAAAAAGAGTTTCATAAATGTTATTTTTCCCTTTGAAGATGCTGAAAAAAGAATATCGAGATCTATAAATTTTCAAGGTAAAAAATGAATTTATCTTAAGTTTACAAGATAGTTCAAGGTTTGTTTGTTTTTTTATATATAAAAAAAGTAAAAACAAGAATATTTATTTTGTATTATTAATTTCTTATATAATTTTTAAGTCAACTGTTCTTTTATTTTTCCATACAGCCATGGAAAAATACCAAGGCGTGATTTTTTTTTTAAAGTAGGATAATTTTTTATTTAAAAAACCTTGGTACTAAAAAAAAGACATGTTCAGTTAAAAAAACAATACATGAATAGAAAAAAATAATTTTTAACTAGAAAAAGTACTTTTTGTAATCGAAATTGTTATAAATATTTGTTTCAATTACTATGAAACTCAACAAAATTAAGTTTCCATCACGATCTTACAACGTCACACTGGAAAAAACACTAGTTCTCGAATATATAAATGATCACTGCATGTAAAAATAAAAATAAAAACTATCAAATATCTAGTAAGTGTTTCAATAGTAAAAACTTGAGATTAAAGGGTTTATTATTTCTATGATCTTAGATTCGAGTCATGTGATTACTAATATAATGACCACTAGAAATTTACATGATTGTTAACTTCAGGATCCGTAAGATTAGTTAAGGTACGTGCAAGCTGACCTAGACATCTATATTAATAAAAAATAAAATAAAAAAATAAAATAAAAATTATCACTACTTTTATTTTATTTTTAAAAGAAAACACACATACTGACATACATGCAATTGGAGTGGATGAAATGCACTTTAATGTGTAGCTGTACCAATTGTGTTTCAAATCATATTTTATAAAAAATTAATATTTTAATATTTTAATATTATTTTGATGTAATAATATTAAAAATATTAATTTTAAAAAATAAAAAAATATTATTTTAATATATTTTCTATAAAAAACTTTAAAAAACAATCTAAAAGATGATCATTCTTCTTGGACCTAAGAAACACACGTTCAGTACAGTACAGGGAATTGATGGTAATGGAGTAGTATGATTATTAAGGAATTTTGCTTAATTTGTTAAGTTTAAATTTTAAGACTAGTATGTAAAAAAAACTTATTATTTTTAAATGCACCAAAGACATGCGTTTTTTTAAATTACTTGAAAAATACCTAAAAAAACAATACTTCATTACTAAATTGTTTGGGAACGCGGTGAAAATCATGTTTTTAAAAAAAATTAATTTTTTTTACTGAAATTTAATATAATTTGTATGTTTTGGATCATTTTGATATGTTGATGTTAAAAATAATTTTTTTTAAAAAAATTATTAACATGTATTTTAACATAAAAAATTATTTAAAAAACAACCGCAACCACAAGATATTAATGTGCAGAACCAAGAGATGCTGTGACTTCTTTAAACGAAAAAATAAAAAAGTGATTAGGTGATTTGAAATGTCATGTGGTTACTTGTAAATATATATTTTTTAAAAAAATTATTTTTGATATTAATATATTAGAAAATAAAAAAATTAATTTAAAATAAAAAAAATCAAAGAAAGAGAATTCCAAACGGTGTCTTTTCAAGGAAAAAAGAACTCGTTCAAGCGACAGTCATGTTAGGCAACCTGCATTTAAATCTTGCGCGAAACTCTTCAGGACAAGAGAGATCACTGTATTAGGCCCTATTTTTTTTTTTTTGAAAATTGGTTTTTTAAAAAGTAAATTTCAAGAAAATAAATTATTTTTTAATATTTAATAGTATTATAAAAATAAGTTAGAAAATACTTTTTAGTGTTTATTTATGTTATGGAAAATAATTTATTAATGTTTTTTTTTAAATTTATTAAAATAATAAGAAACAAATCTTAAAAATTAAAAAGTTGAATGAGAATGGAATTGAAAATAATCTAATTTCATAAATTATTTTAAATAAAATAAATAATAATTAAAATAATAGAGATTAAATCTAATAGATAAAAAAATTAAAAGATGATGAAATTAAAATAATAATAATTATAATTTCATAAATTATTTTAAATAAAATAAGTAACAATTAAAAGAATGAGGATTAAATTTGATAAAAAAATTTAATTTAAAAAATAATAAGAGAAAATTAAATAACAATCATAAAAATAAATATGAAAGTTAATATAAAAATCAAATCAAATTAAATTTGAAAGGATGAATTTGAAAAAAAAAATTCGAACAAAATATATAGCAATCAAAAGTTTTAGAACCAAATTTAATATAATTAGCAAATAATATAATATTTTTAAATTTTTCATAACTTCTGGAAATTATTTTTTATTTAAAATAAAAAAAATACTTTTATAGAAATCAAGCAAAATTTTTTTTTTCATTGACTAGAAAATATTTTTTATTAACCAATTTTTTTTTAATAATAAATAAACAAATAAAAATTTAAAAAGTGATTTTCTAAATTTCACTTTTTTTTTAATCAAACGCAGCCTTAATTAATAAAATCATTCCTCGTCATTTCAACAAATTATCATTGACGTGGCAATAAATGAGTGGGTTATGTATTGGTGCGTGTTATCTTCCATATTTTATTATACTACTAGCAAATGGGCGCGTCTTGCTTTTTTGAGAAGCCGTCGAAGAACTCAAAAACTAAACAGTGCCAGTGCCTGTTTTTAACATGGCCATGCCCTCCACTTCTAAAAGTCACGAAAGCTCGCTCGCTCCATCTCAAGCTTTTCTAATGGCAAACAGTCTCAAGAGGTCGTTAAAAGTCTCAACCAGTCATGATGCTTCATCACTTGGCAACAAGAGGCAAAGGGAAGCACAAGTACTTGACGGTTCTGATATCGTGTCTGAGAAAATCAAGGCCATTGAAGATCTTCACGACATGGGAACTCGCCAACTACGCGAACAAGCAATCCTCCGAGGCCTTTCTTCAAGTGGGTCAAAGAAAGAACTACTAGACAGGCTCTGTGCAGAGTCAGAGAAAGAGTCAAAGAACGGTACACCTGAAGGTTTGTGCAATTTCTGACCAATTATACTCAAGAAAATTTTATTATAAGATGTAGTGGATTAATCTGTTTGGTCTTGCTGGCACTTGGCAGGCAAAGAAGAAGACGAAGAAAAAGAAACAAGCAACAAGGAAGAGAAAGTTACTGCGAGTTTCAACAAGGTCACTGCCGGGCTGGATCAGTATCTGCCTGATCATATAAAGACACAGTACCATGTTCTAGAGCATGCAAAGAACATTCTACTTTCATATGCAACGTCTAATTAAATGTCTGAAACTTGCTGTTGATTTACAAGCATAAGCCTTTTAAAACTTCATCCTTTTCCATGCAGGGGGATAGTATCTATCATGCCTCGTTGAATCAAACAAATGTTGGGAATAATAATAACAAGTTCTATCTGATTCAGGCTCTTGGTCAGTCCTTGCTCTCTTCAAGTTCAGTGGATTTTTGTAAATTATAACAGTTGCAATTATTATTAGTTAGATTTTTTTTTTAAATTTGATTGTAAATTATAACAGTTTTTAGAGTCATTAGATTCTGCAATTGTTTTTTAATGGTTCTGTTTCATTGATTTAGTCTTTTAATGGTTTAAATTGTAAAACAATTGCAGAATCTAATGACTCTAGCAAATTCATGGTATACACTAGATGGGGTAGAGTAGGAATTAAAGGTCAAGACAAGTTGCAAGGCCCTTACACATCAAGAGGCAGTGCTATTCAGGAGTTCGAAGCAAAATTTTTTGCCAAGACAAAGAACCGTTGGCCCAACCGGAAAGATTTCATATGCCACCCAAAGCGCTATACTTGGTTGGAAACAGACCATGACATGAACAAAGAGTCGTCAGAGGTGAGTTAGTCTAGAGAAATTAGAACCTTTTATTTTCTCTCATAATCAATATCGAATGAAATCTTGGCTTAGCCTTGTAAATATGTTTTACAATTCAACAGCAATGCAATTTTGTTGTATTCTGCTTCCCAATTTAATCAGCAGCGAGATTTCCTCCTAATTATGCACAGTTGTTGTGGGGTTCAGGAGAACCCTATTTTTACTGTTGAAAGGCAACTACAGGTTACAAGGCTTGATCCTCGAATTGCAAATTTTATCTCTCTTATCTGTGATGTTCGCATGATGAAGCAACGGATGATGGAATTAGGTTAGTGGTTTTTCTGCATTCGATTTAGCAATTGGAATATTGTACAGGATGTGTTATGTGGGTGTGTTTAGCCAGGAAAGGGTCCGAAAGAAAGAAAGAAATGTTGTCATTGTGCTCAACGAGAGAAAGTGAATGTCTGATGATTTTAACTGCAATATTAAGGAAATGAGAAGTCTACGATATGGCTGTGGTTCAAGACTTTACCTCGTTGAGTTTATCTTTAGCCTGTTATCATCACTTCTATCATGTAATCTGTTGCGTTTACCTTCAGGGTACAATGCAGAAAAGTTACCCCTTGGTAAGCTGAGCAAGTCGACAATCTTAAAGGTACATGCTCCGGTTTCTCACATGCACATTTCTCAACATCAAGGAGCCATTCCTGTTATACTTCTTGCCTGCATGATAAGTTCAGTCTCTTTGTTTTGCCTATGATGCCTACTGATTCAAGGTCAACATATATAGGGCTATGATGTCTTGAGGAGAATATGTGAGAATATTGGCAAATCTGATACAGAAAAGCTTGAGGAGTTAAGTGGGTAAGGATTTGTTGGTTATCATGCAGATAACTATAAAGACTTGCTACTAATCTAGTTTTAAGATTTTGTGCATGCTATGTCTATATCAACATGAAAACATTATTGTAGGACAAGAACAGACTTTTTTTCTCCTTTTTTTGTTACATATTTCTGATTTTTATTTCATCCTTCATTCCAGGGAATTCTACACAATAATACCTCATGACTTTGGTTTTAATAAGACGCGTGAGTAATCTCCCTCTCCCCCTTGGTTTTTTGAGTTGCTGTTGTGGGACTTTACAATCATAAAACGCCCGGAAACATAGAAATATTATTAAATTGGGTACGAGAAAACATTGCAATTCATTAATGTGGAGCTGTTGACTTTGTCAGGTGAATTTACCATTGACAACCATTACAAACTGAAATGCAAGCTGGAAATGGTAATTCTTATGACCATTTACTCTATACTGATGACTTTTACCCATTTGAAAATTGGATGTAATTTTCCCATTTCTTTTATTATTTCTTCATTTCATCTCAGAGAAAGGCAATATTATACTTTCATTTATTTCATTATGAATTTCCTGATTATAAGGACAGGAAATGCCTAAGACTTGCAGAAAAATCTTAAGCAGAGTTTCACGGAGACGTCGAGTTAATGTTTGCAGTTTTTATTGTCCGCAGGTTGAAGCTCTAGGGGAAATTGAAATAGCTACATCATTGATCAAGGATGATATCTACACCCAAGTATTGATTTCTGATTGTTTACTTACTTTCATCGTCAAATTGTGCTGCTTGCTGCTTTTCAGCAGTTATCTGATTTTCTGTTCTGACTTAATTTTCAAGGAAGATCCGCTCTATTCGAAATATCACTGCCTTCGTTGTGAATTGGTACCACTTGACGTTGTTTCCAAGGAATTCTCTATGGTAATTAATTCTGTGAATATCAATTTGTAAGGATTCTTCATTTGACCTGAAAAATAAATCTTCAATTAGGACACATCATTTTAAATTGAACCAGAATGTTCCTTCCATTCCGCAGATTGAAAAATACATGCGTAACACTGGTGATGAAACACATTATAGAATTGACATTGTTCAAATATTTAGAACTTCAAGAGAAGGTGAAAATGAACGGTTCAAAAAGGTGAGAATTCAGAGCTCTGGTCATGGTTAATCTTTCAGAAACAACTCATTGTTCCATTCTTTCCTTCTCAACAATAGTTGATAAACCATTTAAGTATAATGTTACTTCAAACTCTTTATGCAGTTCTCTCAAACAAAAAACAGAATGCTTTTGTGGCATGGTTCTCGGCTGACAAACTGGACCGGTATTTTGTCTGAAGGTCACCTTTACTCGCTCTATGTAGATATCCTTTATATTATTTTCTCTTTTTTTATTAACGTTGGTGTCCGAGCGAGCTTGCGCGCACATCGACTAATCCCATAAGTCCTGAAGTTAACGACCATGTAAGTCTCCAGTGACCCTGAGGTTTGTGAGACTCGAACTGGTGACCTCTAGGGAGCAAACGTAGGGCTTAACCAGTTGAGCTACACCCCTCAAGTTTCTCTATATTCTTTTCTTAGATGTTGGAAAGTTAGTTTCAATAATCACAAGGAAACTGTGCGGAGTTTATTGGAACTGCTTGAAATAGTTTACAGTGGCTTTGATGCCAGAATGAGGATCATTTAATTTATAGTTAGCAGTGGTGTTCCAGACGTCACAAAGTAATTTGCAGAAATTATCTGACAGCTCTTTCATAAATCCCCCAGGTTTATGTATTGCTCCTCCAGAAGCACCATCAACTCATTCTCTTGGGAACGGGCTTTATTTTGGTGATATGTTTTCCAAAAGTGCACCTTATTGCCAAGCTAACTGGATAAACTCAGATGCTGTGCTAGTTTTGTATGAGGATTGTTTTTTATCCAGCAGAGTAAATTGGTATTAAGCAGAAGATTTTACATGTGTTGGTGCATGCAAAAGGCTTTACTCAGCTCCTTCTAAAGTTTAGTGATTTTTTTTAGAAAAAAAGGTTTTAAGCAGCTTTTCATCTGTACACTTCCAGGTTGCACTGGGTGACATGCTTGATTATGGATCTTTTAACTGCCATGATAAGTTGCCAAAGGGAAAGCTAAGGTTCTTCTATATTCATCTTTCATCTCCATTTTCTCTTTGTTGATTTCTATCGTAGACCATAATCAAGTAAGGTGATCTTATAGTGGAATCTGTGGCATCCACTATAAGACGTTAGATTTAGCACCGTGCATGTTTTCCATTAGACAATGGCAGGAAAAGGCTTTGGTTCTTCTGAAACCAAATTCCAACGCATACAAGATTGGATTTGTTAATGGAATCCCTCCATTGAATCTTCCCTTTTTAAATTGCTATATGTATCAAAACTAAGAGAATTCAGTGATTATGTGAATTTATCCTTCTTCAATAATAATAATAAAAAGAAATGTCAGAAATGATAGCCATTGATTATTTTTCTGCAAGTTAAACATTACGATCGTATTATGCAGTGTAAAAGTAGCTGGAGGAACTGTCCCGGACTCTTCACAGGCTCAGGTTCTTGAAGACGGTGTTCTTGTTCCACTCGGAAAGCCAGTAGAGCTGCCTTATTCCCAGGTAGGGTGCATTAGAACCCTGTCCAATTTCCCCAAAAACTTAGTAGGTTTGTTATGTCCACATGGTCTTTTGTGACGTTCACTCACAAGAAGTTCATCAAAAGTCAATTAGAAGGGGTAGCAATGCAAGAGAATGTTTAGTTGCGTGTCATGTTCGGAGCATTAACAACACATCACCTTTTACCAAGTGCCCCATTCATTCTAGGACAGAAGATAGTTGGACTGAGCAGATAATATCATTTCAGGCTAAATGGGCACGAACTTGTATCTGTATGTATACACAGAACTTCTACGGCAGTTTCTTTACACAAGTTGTGACATATTAACTTGCAAAAATCAATGAAATGCTAGCCATTTTTCACTCTTGAACTAATAAAAATAATGAATGCAGGGTATGTGGCCGAGAAATGAGTACATAATTCTTGACGTGGATCAGATTCGAATACGTTATGTGGTTCATGCAAAGTTCTGCTATCAAACCTGTTGAATCTCACTGAAGATTCTCACTGGTGTAGCCTTTACTCTATGAGAAAATATATGATGTGTACCCATTAGTTGTTGGAACGCAAGGAACCTCTGTGTGCTTGTAACACCATCTGTTTGAAACTTTCTACTATCAATGGACGTGCATATTTGGATTGCTTTTGCTTTTTGAGGGCTTATTCATATGCCAAGGAATATTGGAATGATATCTTCGCATGATGAGTATAGTGGATTCTCTAGGCGCTTTCCCTTAATTATTTATCTGAATTGTGGACGGACAGACGGCATCCAGTTTCAGGAAATCATCATGACACGATCAATTTCTACCTTATTCAGGGGCATCTTTCAAATTCAACTTGTCAGAATACAAGTCAAGGTTTATCCTCGCTTCTTCTGTTGATAGCTCTGCTGTTTCTGAGGAGCTGATATTGCTCGAACATCGCTGCCGTTGGCTCTGCTAGTGCTGGGTTTCCTGTTATCATCCGTTGACATTTCCAATTCTGCTGAGATTGCATGCCAAATGCTAGTCTACCTGTGTGTCTAGACCACTCCGATCTCCTATGGAACATCCATAAACCAGTTGGTAGCAGGCTCAATATTACTACTGGTTATAAGATAACCAAATGCTTTTATTGAATGATGTGGCAATATTCATAATTCATTAGTTAATATATTAAATTAATATCTAATCCTGATATTTTTCAAAATGATTATAGATACAGTGTTTTCTACGAGGATAAAATTTTATAGTCATATAAGGAATATATTCTAGAAAGATTTGTTATATATATATATTTTTTAATTAATTTAGATTTTTTTTCTATTTGATTGAGAGTTTTTATTATTTTTCTAGTTTTATTTAGTATGTATTTTTAATATATAAGTTATTTAGAGGAATTGTAATATTGGGTTTTGATTAAAAAAGATATTGAATAATAAAAATTTAAATTAAGGTTTGTATGTAGTGATTTTATTTGACAAAAATCTATATTCTTGTCTTTTTAACTCTTTTTTTTTTTTCCAAATAATGAATACCACATCATTTACTTAAAAAAAAGTTTTAGTAAAAAGATTTAAATATCCTAAGCATTTTCCGGATAAAATTTATTTGAAAAAAAGTGCGACTCGCTATTTATGAAAATAAAATAAAAATAGGAGTGCTGGATGGTGGTCGGGTGAGGGGTTTCGTTTTCGAATTTTAAAAAAGAGCGAATTTTGAAAGGCAACTTAGACGAGAAGTCGTCTAACTAACAGAATAAAACACACGTCCAATGAGCAAAAAAAGTATCGGAAGCAGTGAAGTAATTTCATGTTGAGTTGAGGGATTTCTTTCATGTAGGGAGGAGGGGAGTAATTGAAAATGGGTGATAGACAAGCCGTAGATCAGCAGCAGCAGCAGCAGCAGCAGCTACAATCTCCATCGCAGCTGCAGCAGCAGCAACAACAAGGAGCAGCAAGGGAAGACATGATTGGGTGTGTGATGGCTTTAGAGGCGGCTTTGCTTCCATGCTTGCCTGCCAGAGAGCTTCAGGCCATTGACCGCTCTCCCCATCCTTCTCATCAGAGTTAGTAACAGCTATCGATCTCTTTTTTTAATTCCGTTGCTTATTATTGTGTCTTTTTTATTTTTTTATAATTTTCTGAAATACAATATAATTAGAATTGAGGCTTAGTATTTTGGAGAGCATAGATCCAAAAAGAAAATAGCTGTAGAATGATTCTAGTCTGTTCATTTAGGTTTTGGATAATTGGAGCTACAATGGCTGATGATAGTCCTGCCTTTCCAATTTATTATTAATGAGGTTGGTATTGCTGCTTCTCGTCATCCCACTCACACTTGGGATTTGGAGGGATTAGGGAGGGAGCAACCCTTTGTATGAAGCGTAAGGTCCAGCTTACCTCCCCATGAACAAAAACTAAGGGTGTGTTTACCAGGAAGGAAGGGTCGATAGGAGAAAGGATCGATATTAACCTGTATATTAAGTTTGTTTGGCTAACAAGGGAAAGGATGGAAGCCAATCTGCATCTACTCGTATTGGGAGGATTGAAAATTATAAGTAGGCAAAGATAGAAGGGACCCTTCCAATCCTTTCTTTATTTAATCTCCATCCAGACCTCATCTACCCCCCTAAATCACACCCCTGTCTCCAAACAAAAAGACCCTAAAGCTCTAGGAGATAGACAAAGATCCGTAGGTGTTTGCCTGGAGATTCATCTTTTCATTGATGTCTCTTGGTTCATTACTCATCCATCACAACTAAAATTTCCAAGCATGAACGTGATGGTGGAAACTGCTAGAAAAACAAGTGGTAGAGATTTTTCGGAACTAAACTTTTGATGCATGTCTTGAAACTGTAGCATGTACTTTAGGCTTTTAGGGAGCAAAATATTTTTTCTTCATTCCTCTTATAACTTGACTTTTCTTTATCCATCCCTCGCGTTTGGCTATTCATCACTCCTTCCATGACATTCTATCACCGGGTCTGCTACTGTTTCAAAAGGGAATGAATTTGAATAGTGTGGCGTGAATTTAGTGTAAACTAATTGAAGTGCTGGACGCATTCATATAGCTAGAAGCCGAGAGTACTAGACTACCAGTTTATGTTTTTAAAACAAAACTATTAAATGATACATGCTGAAAAGTGTTTTCGTTTTCAATTGTTCCAGTTGATGTGGAGAGACATGCCAGGGATTTCATGGAGGCTGCCAAAAAGCTTCAACTGTATTTTATTGGTCTGCAACGTGAAGATCAACCAACCATGTCTGAAACACTGAGGAAGGTAAATTCCCACCACTTGCTCCACTTCCGTAAAGCATCATTGGGACTCTGATGAAATGGTGCGTTGCATCTTAACAGGATATTGCTATGATGGAAGAAGAGTTGAAAGTAAAGGATGAGCTGATCAAGAGACAAGAGAGATTGATTCAAGGGTGGAGGAAGGAATTGAAAGATCAAGCGGAAAAACACAACACTGAATTAGAGAGAGTGTAACAGAGCCTGTTCGCATCAGACATTTGGGATGCCGAATCGGGATCAATAATATTTATTTTTATTCAAGTACTTGCCCGGCATTATTTTATCTTCTTTTTTTTTTTTTTTGGTGTAAATCGGGGCTTAGAGCCCAACACTATTTTATCCTTAGCTTTCGAGTATGTGCGATTAATCAAAACACCTTCTGATAACAGCCATGCCTCGAAGATTGACTGAAAACGGCCAATGTCTTTAGGTGACCAATATGTGATTATATCCGGCAACACCGCAACAGCATTATCTAATTTAATCTGCAACATCACACTCAAGCAAAAATTACTGGTGAGTGATTCTCAGAAGCAAAGGATAATATTTGACAGAAGTCACTCATAGCTACAATGATACACGAAAACTCTAAACCTCCTGTTCAAACAAAGAATGAAAAAGACAACAGGACACACTTGCAAGAAGTTGAAGGTCCTAATGTCAGCCCTCCCCTAGTAGTAGCTGAAAACCCGATCATTTTTGTCTATTTCTTGGCGTAGGTAATTAACATTGAATTCTGCTGAAGTATCTTGAATCCCTGAAGTCCATGCATTGCGCCTGTTGATTGCATCTCATCTCCATACTCTACAAAGGCAATCCCTGGCTTTGCTTCCACCATCCTGACCTCCTTAAAACCGGGATACTGCTGGAAGAGCATTTGCAGCATCATTGGAGTAGTCTCATTGGGAAGATTTTGAATAAACAGAATGTTATTTGGTGGAGCTGGGGCCTCAGGAACCATAGATTTCACACCACCTGGATAGGGTATTTGTAATAGCTGCAACAACAATTTGAAGGTCAGGATCATAATAAGAGATAATTGAACTTTCTTTTCACAACAAATTGACAGCTAAGCTTCACCAGTTTCTGAAAACAGGCTGTATCCTTTTGAATCTCAGCAACGAACTCTTTCACTAATGAATGGAAGTGAAACTAATTTCCATAAGTAGTTTATCATTAGCCAAGGTAACTAGCGATGGATTATTGTTTGATGTTTGATAAGTTGATCAGCATAGGATCAGCAAATAATGGTTTTCCATCAGCAAGGAGAAGTAACACTCTAGATTAACTGACTAGAAATGCAATCCTCTTTGCCTACTTCAAATGTATATATATTATAAATGCTGGCCAGCTCTCTGTACTTTATAGCAACCAAAAGTTAGTTTGTAAAGAAGTCAATCTTAATTTTCGAATCCAAATATAAAATTAACTAGCTGAATTTCAGGTGAATAGTAATCACAAACATGCTGTCAAATCTATAATCAATTAAGATACAGAGGAAGATGAAATTAACCTAAAAACCACATATTCTAAAGAACCCAGTAGGGTAATCCTCATAGAACAGAGAACATGCTTACAGAAGGTGTTGTCCCGTAGGCGCCGCCATAAGCAGGAGTCAGACCCACTCCCACTTGATTAGCATCATGTTGATCTTTCTTCTTTTTCCCTGCCATTAGAAAAATATAGATCTCAGAGGAAAATAATTCATAGAAACTGAAGAAGCATAATCTACACAATGATACATCTATCCCAAATCGGCTCCACATCTCAGAGTAATACCAAGCATATGCACACTATACTGTTTCACAGCCATGTGTATTTAAAAACTTTTTATATTTTTGGTTATGAAAGGGGCCAAAGGTCCAAAACAAAGAGCTAACCACTACCACAATCACGACTAGTCCCTATTGCCATTAACTCACCTTTTGACTTCTCCCATTAAAAAGCAGGAGTGGCTAAAAAATATGGTCCTGAGTTCTCAGCACAAAGTTCACTATGCCTATTGTTTACAAACACAAGTACACATTCTGTTTCATGCTATATATAAAACTTAGAATCATAGTTACACAAATCACTCTTTCTATAATCTATATGAGCAAGGCCATGACATCAAAATTGCGAATTTGCTAAGTCAGACAGTGAGCACAGACAAAATTACAATTGGTTATGTTCTATCCTTGCGAGATCCAAAATAAAGGTACATAAAAAAAAAAAAAACAAATGTGCTACTGCTCCCACATGCAGAAAACAGAAACACTATAAGCAAATGCTTGGCACTTATCAGTGAGTTTTTTTTCTGTCATTCACTAAATAAAGAATAAAAAAAAGTGTGAGAGGGAAAGATAGAGATGCCTTACCTTTTTCCTCATGCCTCCTTCGTTTTTCCCGTGGAACAAAAGTACCATCAGCTTTTGCTATGATATCCGATTTAGTTTTTGCATATTGTATTCTCTGCATTAGAAATATTTTTCATCAATGTTAATTTTTGGCAGAAGAGAGGGACCCATGCTTTACAATAGTTGAAACATAAAATATGAGCTTAGTCAAAGCGAGGAAAAGAAAAGTAAAGGAATCATGTTTAATTATGGTTCTCTGCCAATAGATTAAACAGCAAAAGAAAGAAAAGGTTAGAAACGTGACAAGGTTCTTCTCTACTAGTAAATAGAAAGGAACAAATTCCACCCAGAAAATTATTGAAGAACCTTTTTTTTTACCGATTGATGCTGCAGAAGTAAGAACGTGTATCTTACAAGCAAACTAGGATCTAATTGTTTCTAATTCAAGCTATGAAACCAGCAATGCACAGAATAAGATACGGGCAGATAAGCACTAGAAAGACCAGCCACTCCTTCATCGATCTGGGGGGGGGATCTAGGTCCATTTGAGCCCTCCTATCCAACCCAAGCAAGACATTTAATATCTATGGAAAACATTAACCATTTTTTCACAAGGTTCCCTAGAGTTATTAAATCCTCTGCAATTTCAAGAACTTTCCTGTTGAAAAATGTGATGCTGACTTGGTTCATGAATGTTCATAATAATCATTTCATGTTTATCATTCCATAATTAATGTTTACTTCATGCATTGTTTAATTCACACATTGTTCGGTTCATGTATTGTCCACATTAAGTTTTTGTATTTGGTTTTTCCACAACATGAGAAACTTGTCACAACAGTTTTTTAGAGTTTTCTTTCACGAATACAGAGGTGTTCTTTTTTACTTTATTGTAGTTAGTGGATCTAGATACAGTCGCAAGTTTTCTTGATCTTTTGTTTGCTCAACTTTTTCCATTAAAATTCTGCCTAGAAATCTTAAATAGCATCCATTGTTTCACATATGAACACAAATAGGATAATTTCAAAACTTCAAACATAATATAAGAAGAAAAAAACCCTAACAATATACATACATACATACCATGGGCTTATCATAAAAGGGGAAAGACTGCATTTGCCGTATAGCATTAGAGGCAGACTGAACATCCTCGAAAATAACCCAAGCTTGCCCTTTGTGTTTCAATGTCTTGAATGCCAATATCTCCAGTATCTTCCCGAATTGCGAGAACACAGCCTGCAGCGATGTCTTCAACTCTTTTTTTTTTCCAAGCCAGACATTATCACATACAAACCATATATGTGAGAAAGAGGACGACAATTGAAAATTAAGAAGAAAAAAAAGGAAAGAAGAGGGAAATCTGACATTACCATCGATTTTGATCTTCTCGTTGAGATTGTTGATGTAAATAGTCATGTTCTGCGAGACATCAGTGCCTGTACTATTATTGTTATCTCCCATTTCTTTTCTCTCTTGTAATGCCATGATTTCCAGCTCTAAATTTTGCTGGAAAAGAAAAAACGAAGAAGAAGAGACTGAGAGTTAGCTGTTTTTGCTGATAAATACACGAGCAAGACTGGGGGGTTTAATTTGATTTCTTTAGGGTTCTACAATCTACATTTTGCCCCAAAAATCTAACAGCCACTGAAAAAGAGGGAGAGAAGCAGATGTGCGTCAGACCCAACTTGTCTGCCCAATCCACCTACTTGGATTATGAGTAAGTAGCTTGGCCCATTATTAGATAAGGTTAATTTTGGGTCTGGCCCATTATCCAAGGCCTTCAATCAAGCTGGCTTCGAGAAAAGAGAAGGGCATGCAATTTGACCTCTAAAATCTTGAAGAAGAATGACTCTGTCCGCATATATACGATCCCAACCTTTGCAATCAACACTAAAGTCACACTGCATCTTTTGGTATGCAATAATCCACGTAGCCTAGCTAGATAAGATATTAAGGATGGTCATTTCATCGCTTGAAATCGTGTTTTTAAAATAATTAATTTTTTTATGTTTTTAAATTGTTTTGATGCGAGGAAGTAAAAATAAATTTTTAAAAATAAAAAAATATTATTTTAATATATTTATAAATAAAAAATACTTTAAAATACAACCACTATAACACTACAACAATCACGTACACCACCCCAATTAGAGGATAAGGATGGAAAAACTTTGGCTCTCGTCAATTCTCAAGTGGCGTGAGGACTTTTTCTTGATGCATGCATATGAACGCTGTTTGATTCCCAGTCCACTTCATTTGGTTCTGCTCTATCTTTCTTTAGTGCTCAGCTTCCCTGAATACAAAAGGAGACAAGGAGAAAACAAAGCAAGTGACCACCAATTTGAGTAATATCTTATGGCTACTTGAAATTCATGCCAGCCTTGTTTGTTGTTGCCTGTGCCTTCTGTTTTGCTAGGGTATACTAAGAATGGCTCTGTTCTTAATCATTTACATCGTTAGCTACAAGAAAATAAAAGGAAAGGAGTTGACTAAAAGTTTGAGTCATTCAGAGCCACTCAGGATCTTGACAGATGATTTTTTTTATAGAAAAAAAAGGTGTTGACAAAGAAGTTTTTAATGGGGCACGTCAAATGCCATTAATTTTACATCTATCAGAATTTGACGTGGTTACCAAATCTGTCTTCTAATCTAGGCAGTCACGGAAAACGAAGAACCTAGCTAGATTTACTGGATCAGTGACGTTACGTTCCAACTTGGAAAAGCAGCCTTTATGCTAGATCATTACAGTTCACACAAGTTGCTGGAAAACCAGCTATCTAGCTCCAGTGATCAGCTTTTACTGGAGGCAATGACTGTCAGGAGACAGCTGCAGCCTCCATGCAATCGTAAGGGTAAAGAAAAGAGCGAGTGTGCCACGGACTGAACATGATTCATGACAAAGTTAGAGCGCAAGGAGTGAAAAAGAGATTTTCAAGCGTATTTTAGGACCACAATAAATCTTTTTAAGAAAAGGTAAATAAATAAATGCTAGCAACAAAGCTCTTGACAAATAAAGCTTTGCTGTTGGCTTACCAAATGGAATTTGCCTAGTGTTTCAGAGTCTGAGGCTCTCAATTCTCAAAAAGCTTCCAGCTACGCTGCCTGTGGTGGTCCGCAAAGAGTTTTTTATTTGGATTAGCAATTTGTAATCGTTCTCAACGTCTAAACTAATTTCTTAATCACGGATTTTTGTTATTAGCATTTGTTTAATTTAAAAATTTCGTCCAACCATTTCTTTTATTCTTTTATGTTCTCTGGAAAAGCTTGAGGTTGCTAGGCTATCAAGAAACTCTATGAAGTTGCTCTAACTCTATCATATAACGACTGTATGTAATTAAACCTTTATTTGCAATTACGCCGAAAGATAACATAAAAAGAATCACCGATTCATATGCGTTTACATCATTATCACTCCTAGCAAGAACAATGATATGCCCAATGCGAGGGCAGAGAAAACATCTACAAAAGCATATTTGGAATTCTCGCTAACATCAAAATCAGAACCCTCGCCACAACTACACATTTTACGTCGAGGACAATTTAGTTGTATTGGAACCGGTTTGGTTATTTCAGTTTTAAGTTTACGCACCCAAAACTGAACCAAATGTTTTTTAAATTTATTAATTAGTTTGATCTTTTTGCTAGTTTGATTTTTTTGGTTTTTTTTTAATTTAGAAAGAGAGGGAAAAAAAAAGGAAGAAAGAGACTCAGCAAAAAGCACGAGAAGCTTGGACACTTGGGAGACGGGGTTTTAATTTCCCTGGACAGGACCTCAATGCACAAATACTCTCCTGTCGTGAAATCGAGACACGACAACATGTTCACGTCAGTTCACATGAGTCAACGCGAGTTCACATGAGTTAACGCCTTAGCCAGTAGCATCTATCTCAAGAATTCAATTCGAAATTGGGCACCTAAAGCTGGAGCCCATCAATTTAAAGAGCTGGAATCTGCACATACTGAAAGCCATTTTTGTTAAATTATTATTGACTCTTGACTCAGTCGGAATTCTCCTTGATCTTTCACGAGTTCATTGGGCCAGGAATATGTCTCCCAGAAAAATGAAAAAAAAAAGAAGAAGCAAAACACACACACGCGCGCACAAAATAGGGACCCTCTTGTCTGGTTCAAGTGGACTGCTTATGTCATGTTGCTCACCTAATTAACCATCATCGGCTGTGAGTCCTTTAACTTTTTCAAGACACCGCTCTCACGCCGATCTTTCGGCCCGTTTGTTTTTTTACATTGAAAAGTATTTATGTAAAAACTTATTTTTTTTCTTCGAATGGATTTTTTTTTGTTTTTATAAATCATTTTAATATACTATTATTAAAAATAAAATCGAAAAACTATTATTTTAATACATTATTAACCAAAGAATATTTTAAAATACCAGACTAGCTCGAAGAGGCCAAAAGAGGTTTGCTTCTTCTTCACATGCTTGATTCTGGCGTGAGAAAAGTCTTCACTCCTCTGACTCTCTCAACCGTTGGATCATCGATGTTTCTCATCATTAATCTGAAGAATTTAGTAAGATTGTAAGAGATCAAAAACCAAGTCATTAACAAGGAATTAAGGATAGGCCAAGTGTTTTCCTTTTCATTTAAAAAATATGGATATTTTAAGTTAAAAAAAAGGGACAGGCGAAAGCGGCAGAAAGAAGAAACAGTCATCACTTGGCAAGAACATAGAAGTTTCATCTCTTAGCGTAATTTGAAAGGGTCCACCGTTTAACCGTAGTGGATGCTATTTCTTCTTCGAGCCTCACGCGTCTCAGTTTCCGTCTCTTTCTATATAAACCCCTTCAGGCTACCTGCTCTCATCACATGTTTTCGCAACCTTGAGCAGAGAGAGTCTAGAAAGAAAAAAAGAAGAGTGACTCTTTGTTTCTCTCAGCTGCTGCACAAGGTTTCGAATCAAATCATAAGGTGTATTTAATTACAATGGCTCGTTCTTCCTCAAACGCAAAGGTCATCTCTGGCTTGATCAGCAGGGCGATCAACGGCAGAGGATTCTCAGCTGATGCATCACAAGGAGCTGCTGTGCCCAAGGCAAGAAGCGGTGCTGATGCCATGGTGAAGAAAACAGGGGAGAAGGCTGGCAAGTCTACCGAGAAGACTTCCTGGGTTCCAGATCCTCGTACTGGATTCTACAGACCAGGGAATGTTGCTGAGGAAATCGATGAGGCTGGATTACGTGCTTCCCTCTTGAAGAAACATTGAGAAATCACTATCTAATCTTTTTAATAAAATTTGATTACTATATCATGTTCTACGGTACAAAACGAAGGATCGATGGACGCATGTGTGTTGTGGGGGTGGTTCTGATGCATTGGCAGCGGGCTATCGGTGTGTGTGCACAAAAAAAAAAAATCTTGGCTCGATTCGATTACTGTTATGGCATACATCTCTGTCCTCTCTCTGTTTAAGGGACAGAATTCGCCGATATCTTACAGATGTAATATCTCTTCCTATAAATTCATCATGCAATTACAGGTTATTTATTACACACGATCTCAAATTATTAGTTTTTGTTTCCCTTTATGCGAAAACCATTAATTTTTCATGATATTTTCGTGGCAGCACGCATAGCTTTGCCCTTTCAATTGATGAC
>Ga0325405_1001595_pt1 | contig 23137 bp, 10 predicted proteins | sample PopdelMetagenome_21_FD_205663 | JGI IMG/M metagenome (GOLD analysis project Ga0325405, IMG submission 205663) | Populus deltoides microbial communities from Bellville, Georgia, United States - Xylem-Control-R2 | ecosystem: Host-associated > Plants > Phyllosphere > Stem > Wood/Secondary xylem...
AAAACATTTTTTCAATTACTTCGCCATTAAGTTAAACACTAAAAACTCTCAATGCTTCCGTCATATCTAATGAATTCGAGTATGTTTGTCTAAATTTTTGTTTTTATGTTTGCTGTGGAATACAATCCTTCACATCACAAACCGTGTAAGAATAAAAACATACTATATTTTTTTATTTTTAATAATAAACACCACCACTAAAAACAAAAATAAAAACTCGGATAAACACACTGTATCTCGGTCACCCCATGGTAAACGCATTGAATGAGTATCTCTAGATAAAGGTAGAACATTCAACAAATTTAGCAGAACGGTAACGAGGGAAGTTTGACAAGCAGCGTCGCTATATGTTCAAGGGATTGACCACGGATTTTTGAAATTTATACGGCTGTCCAAGACTGTAAACTCATGGAATACTTATATTTAATTAATGACTATACGCAAATTCGCATATAAATTTCTGAATAATCTTTCGTCACTATTTAATTATATAAATTTGGCTAAAACAATAGAGATCTCCTGAACTGTTCTCGATTGACACATCACTTTTTTTTTCTCTCTTTTATTTTAATAAATTATGGTGAGTAGCCAATTAATTTTATTGAGTAGCTCATGAATTGTAATTCAACCCCATATTAGTGTTTTTATTTGCTTTAAAGATCTTAAGTTTGAATCTCTCCTATATAATAAAATATATAAAAAAACTATTCATAATTCAGGGAGTTTTCATGAGGTTTCCGTTGAAAATTTATTTGGTTGGTGTATATTTATATCATCAGGGGTCCAATAAGGAATGAAGTGCATGGATGCCATTAGATTGTGTTGCAAAGTTTGGGAAATTTCGATTTATAAATACCTGTTTATTTCTAATAGTACGTGGACGTGGACGTGGACGTGGACGTGGACGTGGCCGAGTTTTAGCTTGGAGATTAGTTATGACTTATGTCATGTTATTCGTGTTTTGTTGACGTGGCTAGGTTGTTTTATTTTTTATAAAAAATTATATATAAATTTTTTTCAATATATTTTTATAATTTAAAAAATTTAAGTTTAAATAACTTTTTTATTCATACATATAATCAAATAAATCGACAATTATATATGCAAATAAATAAATAAAAAATCATTACTGATATCTAAAAATAAAACTTGAAAAATCAAGAGACAAATATAGATCGATATATTTAATTTGAAAAGATGAGACATTCACCCGGTTATATTTGCTAAATTTATTTATTAATAATTTATTTATTTAAGCAAATAATAATATAAATAGAGATATAAATTAAATTGATCGAATAAAATAAAAAAGGAAGAAACACATCTTGCAATGCTACACATATTAAAAATATTATCTGAAAATATTTTTTTATTTTTAAAAATAAAATCCATCCATACAAAAGATAAAAGAAATATAGATGAATCAAAAAAATTCTTCAAATTTAAATACATAACTAAAAAAATAATTGTTATTTAAAAGAAGCTTTCCAAATAAAATGAAAGAGAGAACATATACTAATTTAAACATAATTTTTTAGAAGATAAATAAATGACCATAAAAAAAAATTATAAAAAAAGAGCAAAGGTTAGGCACTACAAGGCTTAGTAAGCCAGTCCAACCTGTCTAACCCATTTTGTCAGGGTCCAAGCATGGGTTTGCCTTAGAGAGCCGCATGATTGGGCCCTTATATTTTTTTGTTCGCAATTGGGGATGATGACATGTTGTCCACCCTTTTTAAAAAAAAATCAAATGACACTTCGTCTGATTTGTCCAGATTCAGTAGCCGGAAAATCGGGGTTTAAGTTATTTTTACCTAAAAATTCGTTTTTCAACCCATTTGTTTACCAAAAACACTGTATAAATCGTGATAAATCTATTTATGACCTTAAAAAAACTAAAAAACTGCCAAAAAATCAAAATCGATCCAAATTAAAAAAATCAACTAGAGCTCATATATGTTTTTTCATGAACTTTAAAAGTAAAAAAACACTTACTATGAACTTCCCTTATTAAATGAAATCATTTGATATAAATATCGTTTGTTTTGGTTGTCTAAATCGGTGTAAATGATACTTTTCTCTCTTTACAGTCGAAATTCGATAACCTTTGTCTTTTTCCTCTCAGCCAGAGACTAAAAAATAACAAAAATAAACTTTTACATCAAGATTGAATTGAAAAAATATTGAGGTATTAAAATTGTATAATTTGTGTCATTTTTAAAGTTCAAGGATCAAAGTATATCTTTTACAAAACTAATGGCATGCCACCTATATTTTACACCCTGTTATTTTGGCCCCTTTTCTTTTAATTTTATCTTTTTCATAAGAAATTAAAATCAATTGAAACTAAATTGTTAGAAAAAATTTAAGGAAAAAATTGAAAAAAATATAAAATTTTACACAACATGTCCACAATACTATTGTGTGAGAGGATCGACAATGAAATCTACAATAAAAACCCATACATTTTAAAGTAATACTTAATTAATGGTTTCATACAAATGGAGTCAGCCAACCACTTATTTCTCAATAGAAAATTAGATAAATACGTTAAAAATCACGCTTCTTTGTGCAAGAAATTTATTGTTGCATTGGACTTTTTATTTATTTATATAAAATCCAAGAAAAGGTGAACAAAATTTAAGCATCGAGTAGGTTAATGTATCAAAAATAAAAAGCATAAATATAAAAATAATAATAAAAATGTTAATTTAGTTGAAGAAACGAAAAACCGACATAAATTTATTTAAAATAAATTTTTGTATTTTCAAAACTCGAAATACATAAAGATATATCTTCATTTTCCGTTATTTATATTCCAAGACTAGTTTAACCAATTGCTACCGATTTGTTTTTAAGAATTTAAAATAAAAAATAAAAATAATATCAGATAACCGATAAGATTACGTATTTAATTAAACTTGAGTGTTTGAGAGTTGGACGGCAAGGAATATTTATAAATATTCTCGAGTATCTGTGCTTGTAGTTTCTTAATAATTCTGATTTGTCTCTTTGCCTTGAACCATTTTTCCAAGCTCTCAACAAACTCTTATGACGCCGACCCCTAACGACTTAGTCATTTTTAGCCAACTTCAATTGTCTCTACTCTTACAATTTGTTTAAAAGGTGCTAACCATGGCCTTATACCTCCACGTATACGCCTCCTGGCTCCTCGTATCTCTTCCTTCTTCACGTTTTATTCGCGTGGCATAAACCTTGATCGGCCTTTGTAAGCGTACAAGGACCAGACCAACTCCAAAATCTCGAGATTAGGTGCCATAGCATTAGGCATGAGCATGAAGCAAAGCAAGATTCACTCAAAAGGAAACGTGCCCTTCTCATGGGAGAAAAAGCCCGGGGAGTCCAAGGTAACTAACCATCACGACTATCTTGGTAGAGAAACATCCGTGGTAAAGCTACAACCCCCTCCATGTCCGGTTGAAAGTTCCAAGATTTCAACTCACGATATCATAATCCCTCTTCCTCCATGCACGTTCCAGGCTCCGGGTGCTCCTTTGAGAAGTTCTTCAAGAAGAGGCCTCAAGAAGGATATTGATGACGACCCATTCTTGGCAGCTTATAAAGAGTGCACCAAGAAAGATAAGCCTGTTGGAAAAGATTTTGGGTCTGGACGGAGAAAAAGAGCAATATTTGACTTCTCATCATGCAAGCAATCGTGTAGTGTCCGTGACGATAACCTGGTTAGGGTTTCTCAGGTTCCCTACGAGAGAGAGAACTGGCACCATTCGTGAATCTTGACGGGTTCCACTTCCATGTGCTTGGTCAGCTATTCTGACGAGTTACTCTGTTTTTTGGGAGAAGACCTAGGCGATCGGCGACTTGGTTTTTGCTATTTGCCCGTGTTTTCCATGTAATAATATGGTGGCAATGGTGAAGATGGCCATTTCAAGAAGATTATGATTTGTAATTTTCATTTTAATGTTTTAACTTATAACTCTTGGTTTGTCTATGCTAATTGGGAATATCGATGTTTATTTAGTAGTAAATTTGATATATATATATATATATTGAAGGTCAGGTGAATATTTGTTTTTGTGTTATAAAAGTTTTTATAAGATGCTTTTTAAATTGATTTTATTTTTAGGTTTTTTTTAATAATTAATATTTTGGTATTGACAATAAAAATTATTATTTTAATATATATATTTTTAATTAAAAATTACTATGTATAATAATGTCAAACACTCATGTAATCAGAGATCCTCCAGCAGGATTGTTTATTCGGTCTCAATTGATCACATGTTCAGTCATCATATTTCTCCAGCAATTTTTCATCTGCAGATTTAATTATAATGATTAATTAGTGATTAACTACATGAGATATTATTATGAATCAAATTTTGTACATTATCTCTATTGTCAATTATTTTTGTTAGGATCAAATAAAAGATTGTGTTGTAGACTTTCATTTAAGATGTGTATTTGTATCGACCCATTTCAAGATCTCTCAAGGTTATTTAAAAGTTTATTTTAATATATAGAGATTGGATATTATACTTCATTTATATTTTTATTATTTTTTAATTGAGTCATTTCTAAATAAAAATATAAAATCATGCGATACAATTCGTAGTGTTTTTTAAATAAAAATTCAAGTGTAATTAAGAATTTCAAATTAATATGTATTGGGTTAATTTATAGAATAATTCACATATGTAATTTGATACACGTGAAAGCATATGTAAAAATGTATTAATCATTATAAATTGTAAATGGATATCTTTATACTTTTCAAATCCTCTGCAGCATAGAGTACAACAAAAAATTGTAGTGTTTCACTAACAGTTGGACTGCTGTATAATTTTCCATGCTACCTAGGTGTGTTTATTTTTGCAATTCAATTTATTTTTTAAAGTATTTTTATATAAAAAAATATTTTTTAAATATTTTTTACATGATGATATAAGAATATATAAAAAAATATTTTTAATTGAAAAATATTTATACAAAAATACACTTTTATGCATAACCAAACACACACCTAGATTATTGTCCCGAACTCGGATTATCATTCTCGGATGGGTGTTAGTGATAGAAAATTATCATATAGTTCAATTTGATATGGTGCATTTTTTTTTTTACAGTAAGCATAAGGATATTTTTAGTATAATTTACGCGTCAATAAAAATCAAATATTTTTTCTTGAAAGGATAAAGCTCTCACATTAACATGTTATATTAAGAAATTAATAATTCCTAAAAATTTAAAAATTCATTTGATTATTAACTCTAAAATTTTAAATCCAAAAAATAAAATAAAAAAATTTCCTTGACCTGATGCTATTGTCTAGAGTTAGCTCGACATGTATGTTAGCAAAAACGAAGAATGGTTCGTGGATAAGGGGTTTGTTAAAGACTTGTCAAGGAGTGAGGTAATTTTTAATATTTTTTTAAAATATATTTATTTTTAAAAATATTAATTTTAGTGTTTTTAATAATTTTAATAGATTGATATAAAAAATAAAAAACAAAACCTGAAAAAATAATTTTAATATATATTAAAATAAAAAATATTTTTAAAAATCAATTGATGGACTCATTGCTAAAAGTAATATGAAAATAATGCTTTTGATATTTTAATTTTGTGGTGTTAAGGGTTATACTTCACAGCAAACACAAATCTAATTGTTAACCAAAATAAAAAGTAGTGTATAATGTTTCTTAAAAATTATTTTTAATTAAAAATACATTTAAATCATTTTTTTATATTTTATATTTTATTTTTTATATCAATATCCTAAAACCCTGAAAATAATTAAAAACATAAATTTAGTATTTTTTATGAAAAACATAATTTAAAAAATATTTTAAAAATTATGCACTAAAAATTTGTTAAACCCCGTGGCGGTTGATGTTTGCAAAATCAGCCAATTGCAGGGGTAGATCAGGGAAACAAGAACTACCACCGGAAAAAAACACATGCCTACTTGATTTTAACCATCTCAACCATATCAAAATCCTCTGCCCTCGTATTTTCCTCTTAAACCCTAGCACTGAGACTCGAGCGTTGAGAGATCTGAAATTTTTCGATTTCTCTCTTGAATTCGTCTCTGCCAACTGCAAGTAATGCTTCTTTCTCTTCTTTCTTCTCCACTTCGTGCGATTTCCTTCTTGTACTTGTTTACTCTGCTTGCTTACTTGGAAAACTGATAACGAAAATTGAAAAACTCGAAATAATGTACGTAACCACCTCTTGTTTGGTTACTCGAATAATATTTTTCCTTTGCATTTCCAAGCGGTTCTTGATTAACATTCTGTTACGTAACAAAAATTATGCTCTCGTATTATCTAGGTTTTGATTTCTTAGGGCGCAGACAGTTAATTGGTGTTATTGGATTTTTTTGGAACATTAGCTTAATTATCATTCGGTGCTGGCTGTCTGTTTGTTTGTGGCTGCAATTTTTTAGCTACTGATTTCTGTCTCTAATGAGTGGTTATTGATTGTATCATTATAATTTATGCAGCCGTTGATAAGGTTTGCGTATGTGCTGGAATGGCCAGTAATCCTCAATCTTCTGGCGGACAGGTAGCTGTAAAAAATCTCATTCAACTTTTTTTTTTAAGATGGCTCAGCTTTTAATAGGCTGCTTGTTTTTGTGTGTACCATATTGCAATAATAATACATATTGTGCAAGATTTTGAAAAATTTAAGCTGGGTTTGGTTTTGGCCGCCTCTAAAGGTCATTTGCTTAGCAGTGGACTATCATTAGAGTTTGTTTATATAATTGGAAACGGTTAATGTTTGGATATTTTTCGCAAGTGGCCCTTAGCTGCTAAGTTGTATGTGAAACAAGATATTCAAGTTTTTTCCCTCTCTCCACCTGTGGATGTGTGTCTTGGTGCTCCAGCCTACAATTGCTGGATCTTTTAGTATACCCTTTTCTGTGCAATTAATTTTTTTCTCCTTTGGTTTGGTGAGTTTTATTATTGGTAGTATTATCTGATTTTTATGGTTATTATGGATAAATCCTTGTAGTTTCGACCAATGGTTCCGACACAGCAAGGGCAGCCATTCATTCAGGTGGCTTCCCAACAGTTTCGGCCAGTTGGACAAGGTATGCCTTCTTCACATGTTGGGATGCCAGCTGCTCAAAGTCAGCACCTGCAGTTTTCTCAACCAATCCAGCAGTTACCGCCATGGCCAAATCAGCCTGGGGCACCTTCGGCACAGGCTTTATCAATGCCTTATGGTCAACTAAACAGGCCTCTGACATCATCACAGCCCCAGCAAAATGCCCCTCCATTAAGTAATCATATGCATGTGGTTGGCACCTCTGGAGTTCCTAACTCCTCACCATATGCCGTAAGAACTCATCAACAGATTTCTTCTCTTTGTTTATTGGCTTATTTCATGGGATGTCTTTTGGACTTACTTCTGAAGTTTTGCATTGTTTCAGTTTGCACCATCTTCTTTTGGCCTGACACAAAACAGTGCCAGTGCATTGCCCCAGTTCCCACCAATGTCTCAAATGCATGCACATGTTGCACCTATGGGGGGACAACCTTGGTTGTCCTCTGGAAGTCATGGTGCTTCACTTGTTCCCCCAGTCCAGCCTGCTGTTGTCCAGCCTTCTATATCTTCTTCCTCTGATTCAGTAAGCTTCCTCTCCCTCTCCCTCTCTCTCTTTCATATTTATTTCATTATTCGTGCTTCATCTTCTAAAAACTCTTTATGAAGTGGTGCTGTTGATGATTCCTCAAAGATTCTTATTCATGTAACTTGATGCATATTTAAGAACCTTGTTTTTAATAAATTGCATGGGCAAATAAATTTGGATAAGATGACAGTTTGTTGTTAATCATGGTAGAAATTTTTGAAAATGACATTACTTTGAATTTGTTCCAAATTTTATGAGCTTCCCTGGATGTTGATCTTTTCAACATAATGACATGCATGCTCCTCAGGTATAGTATCATAGGTATGATCAAAATGCTATGTACACTGATTTCGAATGCGGAAATTTATAGAAGTAGAGGAAGCTGATTTTAATTGTATCTCAGCAAGTAAACTTTTGTAAGAACTTATTCCTCCAGTGGATTTTGAGATGGTTTTTCCTTATATTGAGAAATATATATATTTTTTTCAATGGAAAAATACATCTATATCGTCTACAGATCTGTACTAAGTTATTTGCTCCATAAATTATCTTTTACCCACACAGCTACTGTTTCTCAGGATTTGGTTAGCCATGCTTAACTGTTTATATGGAATTTCAGACAGTAGCTGTTTCTAGCAATAGTCAACAGTCTTTGAGTGATTGGCAGGAACATACAGCGTCTGATGGGAGGAGGTATGTTTTTGTTTTTACCACATCATTAGTTCTTATCTCCTGCTCGGATATTCAAAAGGCTGGCCTCTAAAAATGCTTTCTTCTTAATAGATTATGGTTTCTTACAATATTTCAGATGTTAGGTACATGCCACTTGCATACAAGTTAAAACAACCCAAATAATTATTATGGTCTAACAAATCCTTCCCATGCAATAGGATGTTCCTGTTCCTTCTTGTACAATTCGATAACTAATAACTAATGAGTATATTTTGCCAGGTATTATTACAACAGGAGAACAAAACAATCTAGTTGGGATAAGCCCTTTGAATTGATGACGCCAATTGAGGTGAGCTGTATTCCTGAGCGGCTATAATCTGCATAACTTAAAAATGTTGTCTCTGTTATCTACTGTACAGGCCTTTGATATTGTTTGATATACATGCAAACATTGTTCCTTGGATAGATGTTGCAATTGTAGCTGCCCCTAAGTTGATCAAAATTATTTTATTCGAGATCTCTTTTTCTTTGCATGTTTCTTTACTTGTCTGTAGATTTCGTGGCAAGTCTGGAGAAATTTAATGACTGCTCTATATGGTCACTTTCAAGACTGGATTTCACTTTCTCAAGGCAGGCAGCATTTTGTTATTTCCATTCTACTTGTCATTGGGCAGAATTTTATGCAGAAGCTGTGGTTGGTGGTGTGCATAACCAACTTTGGGCTTTAACAGTTTCATTTTTCTCAAAAGTTTAGAATGAGAATGGTTACTCATCTCAAATAGCATCTATCTATTTCTTTATTCACGAATCTCATTTGTTGTAGTTTCATGCTCCTACAGGTTAATGATCTGAGCAAGTCTGTAAGATAATTATAGTCTACTTAGCTGGCTGTTTTGCTATTATTCTCGCGCCACCTTTTTTTTCTCTTTAGTCATTATTCTGTTTATTTTAGGTCCTAGTGTTTTTTGTTGTTTTTGGTTTTCAAAACTTGTATGCATTGTTTTTTCTTGTACGGCTTTCAATGGCTTTGATTTCTGAATAGTGTTCTCTCCTCTTTCAGAGGTATAAAATGCTTGGCTCTGCAGTGTTTCCTTTTAATTATGTATTTCACTTCTTTAGATAATTTAAAGGTTATTTTGTGTTTTAAATAGGGTTTTTATAGGCACCAATATTTTATGCATCAAAAGGGATGCCTAGTTTATTCTACCCCCTCTCCTAAAGAAGGCCCTTGTGAATAGTGAAAAAGTGTTGATCTAATTACAAGGGAAATTGTAGTATGAGTATAGCTTTTGCAAAGATGAAGCTTTATGATACCTAAGAAGTCTGATTGCGCCTATGAGAAATAAAAGTGTTCACACAAAGGTCTTGAAGGAACAGCCTGTTTGTGATTTTGTATGTCGGGCATGTTTGCATCTCTGATTGTAGTTGCTGACCTGGTATATACTGCTTGGTGCCTTTCTTAACAGAAAGTTTAGAGTCCTGGTTGGCCTAGATACCATGGAAAAAATATTGTTCTTGGTTGGACCCTTTTTGTTGTGATTCTACAACACCCTCAGTTTCCTTTATTGTAATGATAATGGATACTAGTTTCTGGACATTGGATTGTATCTTGTACTCAAAGAATGATGTTGCATCTAGAAGCTTGTGAAATTGATAACTAAAAGAAATATAAGGGGAGGGTTTAATTTGACTTAATCTGGATGCGCTGAAGTTGTACTTTATGGCTTCATGAGACTTTTCCTCTTTTTATCTAGTTTCAGAATACTCACTGTTTTTACATGTAGATGCAATCACTTAACTTTATAACATTATTCTCTTCACAAAGGTGAGGTCTTTCAATCAAAGACATGTTACTATGACTGAATGAAGTAATAACTTTTTTAATTGATTTTTGTTTTCTTCCTTTTGCCAAACCTATATAATTCTTCCAAGTGAGGGTTTGAATCAAAGATCCCCACTTAGGAGGAAGTTTTACACTTCCAACTCTTCTAGAAACTGTTGGTACTGGGTTAAACCATCTGGATTGTACTAGAAATGGGCCCTTTTTGGTCATGTCATGTGAAATTTCTAAGATCTGGTTGGTTTTATAGCTAGCGAGTCCTTATGCAACTGTAGATATGTACAAGCAAATGTTGCACATGGGGAGTTATAATTTCACTTTGTGATGATTATTTATTAAAAATCAGGAACTGAATATCGACTGGATACAATTTTGAGTGAGTTTTGAATGAAAAAAATACACAAACTATCACTTAAGGTGGTGGCATGCTAAGCTTTCCTTGAGCAACATAATTCAGAAAATGTTACTTTTCATTGTTTACATTGAATTACAGGTTATTTTTTTCCATTGCGCATTTCTTTGTCCATGGTATGCTTAATTTTATTCTTGATGTTTATGATTTTGTTGCTGTCACTTACTGCTGTATTATTGCTTTTCTTGTAGAGTTATACTTTATCTTTAAGCCATAAGTACATGTTATTTTTCCCTTTTTTATCCTCAGTTTCATCATTCTTATGCATGGTTACCTTTCTTTGTAGCTGTTAAAGTGTTTTTATATTTGTGATATCAACTGTTCTTTCCTTATATTTTCTGAAACTGATCTTGCTTATTCATCTGATAATTGCTGCCATTTTAACAGAGGGCTGATGCATCGACTGTTTGGAAGGAATTCACAACTCAAGAGGGGAAGAAGTATGTTTCGATTCCATTATTATTTTATTTTTGTACACCTACGAGTTTTTGGGAGTGCTTTCTAGTATCTCTTCTTTCTTTTTTCAACAAGATCACTATTGAATCTGGGGGGTGGTGTTTACAGGTATTACTACAACAAGGTGACAAAGCAATCTAAGTGGTCAATTCCTGAGGAATTGAAGGTATGCTTGTGTAATTTTTATTATTTGTTTCCCTGATGTGGCATTACTGATCTTCTCCCCCTCAACACCTGCTTCCAGATGGCTCGTGAACAGGCGCAACAAACAGTTGGCCAGGGGAATCAATCAGAAACCGACGCAGCTTCAAATGTCCCAACTGCTGTTGCTGTTACCTCAAGCGAAACATCCACCACAGCTGTTTCAGTTAGCTCTAGCTCTGTGATGTTACCAGGGGTCTCTTCAAGCCCAATTTCAGTCGCTGCTGTCGCTAATCCACCCCCAGTGGTAGTTTCTGGATCACCAGCTCTTCCTGTTGCACATTCTACCACAGCTAGTGCTGTAGGTGTCCAACCCTCTGTGACTCCTTTACCCACTGCTGTTTCAGTAGGTACTGGAGCTCCTGCTGCAGCAGTTGATGCAAAGACAACATCACTGTATGGACCTCTTTTTAGTTTTTGATGATATTTTGTAACAAGAAACTGTCCCCCCCCCCCCCCCCCCTCCTCCCAAGTACTGATGGTGTAGCCACACCAGATCACCATAACAAGAGTCACACACTCAATCTTGAAGAAATATTAAAATCAAACCCTGTATTTCTTTCTAAGTTAATACATGCTTGAACAATTGCAGGAGTAGCACTGACAATCTATTATCTCAAAGTGCTGCAAATTCTGTAGATGGAGCATCTATGATGGATACTGCGGTATGGCTAATTCTTTACAGGCTATTTATGAATTTTGCAAGCTGGATTTACATGTTTTAACCACACTGCCAATTGTATGTTGTGGAAAAAAGAGCATCACTAAACCTGCTGTATGTTTGTAATATATATTCATGCTTAGATCCTTTATGAGTCATTGTTTTGAAAGAAAAAAAGGCATTGAAAATCCATGGACCTCTGTCCTGGTTTTCATATTAAAACAAGGCTGCTTGAGTAAACATCCTCCTATGGCAAACACACTTATTTTCAAGAGTTGGCCTGCACAATGAAATCTGAATGTTAGATTGTTGTTTTTTGACTTCTGTATTGCGTCACCACAGGAATTCAATAAAGTATCAATGGATATGGGAAAAACTAACGCCAGTCCTTTGGAGGAGAAGACCCCAGATGAGGAACCTTTAGTATTCGCCAACAAGCTGGTATCAACTTAAAATTTACTTGTTGCCTCCCTCCCTACTTTTCTTGACAAGTAAATCTTGAATAATGTATCACACTTAACTATTGTCACATATGGGAAACTATGGTGATTCTGTGTGGGAATTTGCTTCTGAAAGGAAAATAATGCAACAAAACTGCAATGCTCAATATGTAATGCTTCTTTTAGTCATCATTATAACCATTTTCTCTCCCTTGTGGGGTAGAGTATTTTATTATTTAATATTCATTATCATCATGTTAATTTATTTTCACTTACATGTTTGATATGTTCAGGAGGCAAAAAATGCATTCAAAGCTCTTCTAGAATCCGCAAATGTCCAGTCTGACTGGACTTGGGAGCAGGTATCATTGTTATTTATTATTCGTACCATCTATTTTCTTCATTAAATGAATGTCATTAATGTGGGAATTTGATGTCAGACGATGAGAGAGATCATTAATGACAAAAGATATGCTGCTTTAAAAACTCTTGGTGAGCGAAAGCAAGCATTTAATGAGGTAAGCCTCATATCAATCTCATATGGAACTTTTAGCATAAATTAATGAGAATCTGTTGTGATTGAACTGGATTTGAGTGGTTCTGATTGCGTATACTTTTCTATACGTGCATTGATGTATCAATTCATGCCATTCTGATGTCAATTTGATTATTTATTTGCTTTAGTACTTAGGTCAAAGGAAAAAACTAGAAGCTGAGGAGAGGCGCGTAAGACAGAAAAAGGCTCGGGAAGAGTTTGCCAAGATGTTGGAAGTATGTCGCATATAATTAAATTGTCTTGTCTTTTTCTCTCTCTTATCTGATTTTATAATGCTTTTTGATGGTTTTATCTGTTTTCAGGAGTCTAAGGAATTGACTTCATCCATGAAGTGGAGGTTGAAGTTTCAGTCTATTCAAAGAAAAGTTTGATATCTAGTTTATTTTGCTGTAGAGTGAAGTTTTCTATTGTTTTAACTTATGCCCTGTTATTTCAGCAAAGCTATAAGTCTGTTTGAAAATGATGAACGATACAAAGCTCTTGAGAGAGCCAGAGACCGAGAGGATCTTTTTGACAGCTACATTGTGGACCTTGAGAGGAAGGTAAATATTTCTATACTTGTGCTTTGTTTGCTTGTGCAGGAGCACACCTATATACATATAGGTGAAGTGTAAATGTGAATCTTTTTCTATATTATATAGACATGAAATTGCCTGATGGTGATATTAGACATAGAGGTGATATTGTATACATTTCTTTTTTCTTGGATAAAAAGTCTTTTGTAATATTATATTTACTCTACATGGCTTACAAATAGTAAAAGTTTTGAAACTTGAAGTGTGGCAGTTCCAATCCTGACGTAATAGGTTTCTAGAACTTCCATCAAACTTGTATGCTTCTCTAATTTAATTGAAAGCAAGAATTTCTTTCAGTAGTTTGTTAACTTGATTGACACTTGTAATTTTATTACTGGTTAAAAGATAGCTGGGCTTCTTGGAGCAAAACTTTGATTGATTTACTTTGATTTTGGAAGAACATTGCCCATGCTCATTTCATGTGCGGTGAAACAAAAAATGGAGAAAATGAATTTCATTAGGGTTTTTATGTGGATTTTTAATCTAGCACCCAAGCTCTGTTGTATCAATTTGCTATTGAATGTATGTTCATAACAGAAACTCCATTTGTTTCTCTTGATGTAGAAATCCAATAATGTCTTTACATTTAGATCTTGTATTTCTCAGTCAATGCTTATAAGATTCAATCAGTGCGTCACTTATTCTGTTATAGCGGCACACCCTAGGAGGCATTTGCATTTCTGGATGTTGTTAATCTTTTTTCACTGGGAGAAACATTAGTCATGCTGCTATGTTCTTGGTGTTTAATTTTCTTTCTCATTTCAGGTGCAAGCTTGGATGGCTAATTGTACTATGCATACCATCCATTTCTTACATGTTTATGCTTTGACTTGTGATGCAGGAAAAGGAGAAGGCTGCTGAGGACCGTAGGAGGAATGTAGCAGAATATAGAAAATTTCTGGAGTCCTGTGATTTCATCAAGGTATTTCTCAAGGGACATAAAAAAAATATAGCAACGTATTTTTACTTCTGTACCTTGGTATGATTATTCTTCCATTTTCAGGCCAACAGCCAATGGCGGAAAATTCAAGATCGCTTAGAGGATGATGAGCGGTGCTTGTGTCTTGAAAAACTTGACCGTTTACTCATTTTCCAGGTATGTTCTCTCACTTGTAATTCAATATATTGTTGTGAACTAGGTGTTGATATTGGTATTGGCAGGACTATATTCGTGACTTGGAGAAAGAGGAAGAGGAACAAAAGAAGATACAAAAGGTACCCGTTTATTTATGTTGTAATTTTTTCTCTTCAGTTGTATTTTCTTACCTCATTTTTTTATCTCTAAATAAAAGGAACAATTGAGACGGGCTGAAAGGAAAAATCGTGATGAATTTCGCAAATTGTTGGAAGAACATGTTGCTTCTGGCTCCCTTACAGCTAAAACTCACTGGCTTGACTACTGTTTGAAGGTGCCATTCTCATTTGTTTTTGTGAAATACATGAAGAAGAATTAAATGAAAGATGAGAGGAAAATTGTACCTGATATCTGGATCTGAACTTGTTAGTTCATTATTTTCTCTTTTGGTCGTAGGTTAAGGATTTGCCTCAATATCAGGCCATTGCAACAAACACGTCTGGCTCAAAGCCAAAAGATCTGTTTGAGGATGTTTCTGAAGAACTAGAGAAACAAGTAACTTGTCTCATTTCTGATTCCTGCAATCTATGATGAATTGTTTTTTTCAATCTTTTAAGATCGGGACTTGCATAAATTATTTTTAGTAAGAGGATTTATGGTTTCATTACTCTGCCAAATCAAACAAGATCAATCTTGTGTGTCAACATTTGTGGTTTTGTTCCAATATAATCATGACACCAGACAGTTTATTTTCAGTTTACATCTTTTCTTCTTTTGGATTTAGAATTTTTTTCCTGGCATAACTGGTCCACATGTCCCTCCATCTCATGGCTTCTTGTTTCTTGTTGATTATATGTTGGGATAGAAAGTAATATAGTATATGCTCCTTGTGCATTGCTTAGGTGGGAAACATTGGCACGGGTTAGATTTGAATCTTGACCTGCAATATAACAAAGACTACAGAAATGTAGATTGTCTAACTTATGTTAGTATTTTGTTCATGCGATAGTTTTGATTGGTGACCTTGATTTTGCAACCCTCTTGCATCAAATTTTCATGTTTTTCACCAGTTTCAGTTGCAAAATACTAGTCTTAGCACTGCTTTAAGCTTGTTATTTGTGCTATTCTAGAGTTCCAAGTTCATCAGTTCTTAGTGGTATATAATTTAACTAGTAAACGCAATCTTTTATTGCCCTGACTCCATCAATAGATATTTTTTATTGATGTGAAATTTTGTTTCTGTTATAACCCGTATATTCAAATTATTCACTGTATATTTAATCTACTTTCTTTATATTCATATAACTGGTTTTGTCTATATTTTCTGCCTGAAACGGTTGAAACCTGCTACACACGTGTCTAACCTTTCCTTTTTTGTATTGACAGTATCATGATGATAAAACTCGAATAAAGGATGCAATGAAGCTGGGCAAGGTAAGATAATATATGCTTCTTCTTTTCACAGCCCCTTTCTAAATCTGGAACCCTTATATGTGCAGATTACCATGGTGTCAACATGGACATTTGAAGACTTCAAGGGTGCTGTTGCTGATGATATTGGTTCTCCACCAATATCAGATATCAACCTAAAGGTATTACATTTTCTGTTTTCCGCCTGGTTTTCTCAAAAAGGTCTTGTGAGCTGTAAATTGAAGGTTTATGGTCAATGAAAAAAATGTCTTGTTATCCAAAGGAGCAAATCACACTAAACCTGTAGAATTCATCCTGTTCTATATGAAACCAGAAGTCTGTCTGCACTGCCTTCAAACTGTTATTGAACTTTTTAATATTGGTGATAGTCCCATGAGAATCTAAGACTGTTGAGATGGCAATGGTGGTTTGCCAAGATGAAAAGTTGTATAGTAAGCTTTTGAAGCATGGATGCTTGCAAGTTTTGAGGAAATTATTTCTAAGGCACCTCATGTCTTATGCTATCTGATGAAGTTCCATTATAACTTGAGAGTGAATCACTGCTCCATTATCAGCATGATGCTGCTTCACGAGCATGAATGTGGCCTGACATTGCCCTGGACCTCATCTTGTTTTTCTTTTGGTTAACACTTTGTCCCGCTTTTTGGGGCCACACAAACACACATGCAGGCCTTGAATATGTTGTTCATATGCTTTACATGGGTATTTCAGTGATGCTTCATTTACTATCAAGTGTCACTTTCTACTAGTCACTTGCAGTAAATGGCTAGATTTGAGCACCCCAATTACTGTTTCATTAATGAGGTGATCTCATTGAAGCTTTACTGTAATGATCAAGTAAGACTGCACACAGTGGGTAATCAATCTTAAGATTTTGATTGTACTCTACTTTGAAGCTTTTATACGAGGAGCTAGTTGAAAGAGCCAAGGAGAAGGAGGAGAAAGAAGCTAAAAAACAGCAACGTCTTGCTGATGATTTCACTAAATTACTGTATACTCTTAAGGTATATCAAAAATATTTTGAAAATGTTGTGATCTCTGTTCTGTTTTACAACCTTTGGATCATCTTCTATTGGCAAAAAAAGAAGAGAAAGAAAGAAACATAGATATATTTTCTTAGTTATCCAATCTAACCTGTTAATATTATGCTCTCTTATAGGAAGTAACTCCTTCTTCTAACTGGGAGGATTGCAAACCGCTTTTTGAGGAGAGCCAGGAATACAGGTATTGCAGCTTACTCCCACCTCCCTCTTTGAAGATGACCTGCTAATCATTTATCTTTAAGAACCTGTTTACACCCACCTCCCTGTGCATTTCATTGTGTTGATTTTTCTTTTGTAGGTCAATTGGGGAAGAGAGTTTGAGTAAGGAAATTTTTGAAGAATATGTCACACACTTACAGGAAAAGGCTAAAGAGAAGGAACGCAAGCGTGAGGAAGAAAAGGTACTTATATTTTGTTAGTATACCTAGCTAAGCCGGTGTGATTCTGTCATTTCATATGGCTGTTAACTGTTTCTTCTGGTTCTTTTTGTGGTGTTTTCTGCATGACTAGTCAAACAAATTTGAAGTGTTTAGCTCATGTGGGGCTAATAAGTACCTCCATACTTCAAATTTATTCTCTTGATTGACCTTTCAGCATATTTGATAAGAGAAGGGTTGCCTGTAGAAGGAACTTAAATTACACTCGGAAAAAGAAACAGAAAGGGGAAGTCAAAACCACTTTCTATCTGAATGCACTGCCATTAATTTTTTTTTTTTGTGTTTTCGGATCGTTTTGATGAACTGATATTAAAAATATTTTTTAAAAAAATAAAAAAACATTATTTTGGTGCATTTCCAAGCAAAAAACACTTTGAAAAGAAACTGCTACTACACTTCCAAATACCCCCTCAGTTTGCCTTGTAGATAAGAGCGCACAAGAACCTGAGCTTAGATGAGAGCGCACAAGAACCTGAATGTGGAAGCTGCTACCCTAGATAATCTGTCTGAGCTTTCCCCCCTGTAAATATGCTAGTTATGCTGTTTAATTTCTTGATTTGTTTGTTTTTTCTCTCTTTTGACAGGCCAGGAAGGAGAAAGAAAGAGAGGAAAAAGACAAGAGAAAAGAGAAGGAGAGGAAGGAGAAGGAGAAGGAGAAGGAGAAAGAGAAAGAACGTGAAAGGGAAAAAGGAAAGCAACGGACAAAAAAGAATGAAACAGATGGTGAAAATGTTGATGCAAGTGATGGTTATGGCCACAAGGATGACAAAAAGAGGGAAAAGGACAAAGATAGGAAACACCGGAAACGGCATCAAAGTGCCATTGATGATGTAAATTCTGATAAGGATGAGAAAGAAGAGTCAAAAAAATCACGCAAGCATAGCAGTGACCGTAAAAAATCTAGAAAGGTACAATTCTAGTGGTGCATTTGTAGTTTAACTTCTGAGAAAAATTTTCTGATTTTCTTGGTGATATTTCTCTGCAGCACACATACACACCTGAATCAGATGGTGAAAGCCAGCATAAAAGGCACAAGAGAGATCACCGTGATGGTTCCCGCAGAAATGGCAGTAATGAGGAGCTTGAAGATGGGGAGCTTGGCGATGATGTGGAAATCCGGTAGTTCCTTATTTCCTTTTGTTTTACAGATTGTTAATCCAAATGCACCAACTACAAATGAGCATTTCATAGCTTGTCCTTGGTATATGCTGGATATAGTTTTCAGTGTTTTCCTTGTGCATTTGATTTGTTGCAACAAATTACTGTGCATAGTACTGTTTTGGAAATGATATGAACTTCATAGATTCTGAAATTTGGCTGGCCTTAAGAACTGCTGATTTTATAGGACGAGTATAGTGTTGCTTTTGACTTTGGTATCAGGAACCATGATTATGACTTTGGCTTGAAAAGGTTAAGGGATAAATTTTACTTTGGCTGGAATAATTCAACAGGAAATTGGAATTAGAAGAACATAAATGGAAGCTAAAAGGTTTCCAAGGGAAATGGATAGTCCTAATTTTGTTCTTGTTTCAAGAATAATGATTAATTCAACTCGGCTATAATCAAAACTTCAGGACTGGATCATTCAAAAGCCCTCTATTAAAAAAAGAGAGAGATAAGATAAAACCTAACTCATAAGAAATGATAAAGAACAAATGGGAAGTGAAAGATGAGGAACCAAAAGTGAATATTGTCATATTTCTACAACAGATTGTTAGAGTGTGGTTGTGGAACAAACTGCAACTTTCACACATAATCAGAGATACCCATAATATGTCTTAGCTTTCAATTATTTGTGTTACTTTTGGTGGGTGAAACATCAGTATCCACTAGTCAATAACTTTGTATGCCTTGAACACTCCTTTTGCTTCCTTTTCCTATGACTGGAACTAGAGTAATCTAGGGTCGGCTCTTGGAAGTGTGGTGTACCCATACAGCCATACGATGGCTTGGCAACCCTTCTGATTGACCTTGATGTGCTGTGTGAGTGGGTTTTTGTGATTTACAGTGAAAGATACATGGTTAATGCTAGAAGTTCTAGACTCATGGATGGTGATTACTGCTTGAAAGTGTCCTTATTTTATTGTATTGAATAAAATGGATGTAAAAGTAACCATTAAATGGAATGCCTACCATTTTGTTTTGTTTTGTTTTTATCAGCAAACAACATATGGCAGCGGAGTTTGATATCTGAATTCAGGGAGACGGAAAGTGGTGACAGAAAGTCAAAGAGTTGGGAATTAATTAATTTTTGAAGCTAGCTTAAGCTTAACATCTGGTAATTGGTGATGAGAAACCAATCATGTTTCTTACTATGTCATTCACAAGCTCTTCCAAAATAGTATCTCCAATCTCTGATCCAGTTTCCCTCCTCTGTAGCCCATACTCATTCCAGTCTTGTTCTGAATACAGTAAATCGAAAACAGTATCTTCAATTGCTAACCCATTATCCCTTCTCTCTGGCTTATAATTACTCCCGCCTTGTGAACTCAGTAAATCCAAATTCAGCAATTTTGTCAGGTTTGACTCATTGCCAGATTGTTTATCCCATGGCTTCATTTTCTCACCAATTATCTTTCCAAGCTCTTCTGGCCCCAAGAATTGTTGGTGATGACATTGCGGCTTCCCCTCGCTTTCTTGGGTCTCAACAATCTCCTTTACGTAATCAAACAGCAGTTGCTTTGTTTGCTGCAGAACCATTTTGGATTTCAAGTACTGTGGAGAAAAATAAGACAGGACAAATTCTTGTATCTCTGTGGCTTCTCCACAAACTGGTTTCTCATTTGGTGAGTAAAAAAGGACTTCCCGGAGAGATGCTGATAAAATGCAGTCTTCTGTAAATTTTTTGGGTAAAATAACTCTAGTTTTGGAAGCACTCTCTTCTTCTGTTGTACTGGAATCCTCTGTTTTATCTGTAAGAACAAGAATTTATTTTCAAGAAAAGTTTAAAAAGGCTGACAGTAAAAGTACAAGTGTACGCCGTGTTCATGGCAGATAAAGAGACTAACTGCTGTGAATTGGGGAATTTCCATGAGAAGGAATCCGTTCTAGTACTGATGCCGGGCAGAGTTGCCTGCTTTCTTCTATACAGTGCTGTTGGAGCTTTCTATCTGCAGTAGCCTGTTAGCTTTGTGAGTAAGTGAATCCAGTCTGTGATTCCTTGGAAAGAAACGAATGAAAAATGCAACTTTTGTCTAATAATTATAGGTTTTCTACCTCCTGTGGATCGTGGAGGTTGGGAAGCTGTGAAGTGTTTGTTGTGAACAAGATATCATTTTGCGATGAAGTTGACGTTTCTTCTACTTCACTCTCAGAACACGAATTAAACACTGTTGCACTGCTAGCCGACGAAAATTTATCTAATTCTGGAACTTGCTGGTTACTCCTGCCCTTCTCACTGACATTTAGTTTTCCATCTTCATAATTAGAACCATTGATTCTTAGCCTCTTCTTTGTGGAAATGACCTGGTTTAATACAGCTCTTAATACCTTTGAAAGTTGTGGCTTTTTGGTCGTGTTTAGACGACAACTGACCGATCTCTTCGGGGACTTGCTTGAATTTCCATAGCAGCAGCTGAAGGTATGTTCTGAATTCGAGCTTTTTCTTGAATATCCTCTTTCTAGAAGGTGAATATTTAGGGTGAAAGATTCCTGTTGCTCTTGAAGGAGCTCTCGAAGTTGCTTGGGTGGTTTTGTTTCTGTGATAGCCATTAGAGAAGTGTCCAAGTGTCTGGGGCTGGAGAGGTGGTAAGATGGAGATGTGGGGTGCTTGTGTGTTCTGTTTGGAAAGATGATGAGATTTATAGTGGTGTTGTATTGCATTAAATGGTATAGACTATAGACAGCGCATATCAGTTGGTTTGGGACCTGACTAGAGTAGAAATAGTAGGGGAACGGATATTTGAGTATTGGATAGTGAGGGATAGAGACATCGTGTAATTCGTCTCCAGGCTATACGGCTTTAACTGTTGGCGGCACCCATTGTTCCAGATCACCTGTAATCATAAATTTAGGTCGTGTGCGGTTTCTATCATAACTGTTACACCTGACCCGGGACTGGTTCAAAAAAGAACTTGGATTGTTGAGTTATTGGGTCAACTTGCGAGTCATTGGGTGAATTTAGAATAATGAGTTTTTATTAAGTCAGTAGCATTTTGTTTTATTTTTTTAGAAGGCATTGATCCAACCGGGTTTTTACTAGGTTCGGCTGGGTCACTAAAATGCTGGCTAGGTCGAATAGTTCTGATTGGGTAAATGGTTTGTCTAATTCAACTGAAAACCTAAAAATTGGTTAGATTTAAAATTTTAAATTTTCCAAATCAACCTGTAAAACCGGGTGTTGTTTAGGCGGTGTCATTTTTTGTTATTATTGGCAGGCTTCGGACCTTGTGCAATCCCACCCCTCCTCTGTGATAGACATGCATTTATGAAAGTAGGTATGCTTATGGTCCCTACAAAATTGTGTCCATTTGGAGAGGGTGTCCAATGGATCGCCGACTTATGTGCTTGTGTTACTGTTATTATTTGTAATGTTGTTAGTTTAATACAGCAATGAAAGCATATTTTCTGATTAACACCATTTGACCAATCAGTTGAGTGCCTATCTTTGGAGTACTTATGCACAATTAGACTAGGGGGGGCAAATTTTCTCCAGTGTCCCAAATCTAATCCATAGACTGGACATTTTCAATATCTTTGCTTTATTATCAGAGGAGGAAATGAAAAGTAAAAGGCACCTTTTTGCCTTTTCTTTTTGTTTCATTTTAGGGCGGCTTCTTTTGAGATTCTTGTTTTTTTAAAAAAAAATCACTGAATTGTTTGGGAATATGTTTGGACATGTGGAAGTGGAACGACCTGCATTTCTAAAATTAAAAGCATCATTTCCAAACGGGTTGTGTCACATGGGCGACCGTGTTTCCAAACGGGTTTTTATGCAGGATTCAGAAGCTGAAAAGATATAAATGTGCTTGATTTTCATGGCATCATCATCAACTTTCAATCGTTGGCTCATTGGGGCCCGAACCGTGGAAATACTAATAAAGGTAATCCCGGATTTAGAAGCTGAAAAGATATAAATGTGTAATAATTTTCTTGGCATCATCATCAACTTTCAATCGTGGGCTCATTGGGGCCCAAACTGTGGAAATACTATTAAAGTCGATGGGAATTGCGGGCCTTACACCCATCACAATCTATTCAATAATCCAAAAAGCAAACTGCTCATGGACTCTCACTCATGCTTTGGAGCCTAGTGTCTTTGCTTTTTTAACCAAGGCTTTTAATGTGACTGGGACTTTTTAGAGGGAGAATTTGCTCTCATTTTCTTGGCTACCTAACGAGGTTAATTTTTGGCGTGTCTGCTTGACATTTACACGCGTGAGACGTGGATTCAATGAACACATGAAGCTCGATGAAACGATTGAGCATCGTGGTAGAAATTTACAACCTTCAAATTTTTTCCAAGAAAATAAATATAGAAGGGCTTAGGGATGGACATGAGCAATGAGGGCAACCTCACTGAAAGAGACTGGGGTGACCATAAAGCTGAAAGACTGAATGGCCAAGCAATGCTCTCATTTTCTGTGCCGACATTTAATGATTTCGAATTGAGTTGTTCCTGTCGCATCATACAGGTAGTGAACAAGCATTTTGCAATGTAACGAATTCTCACTTCTTTAGTATGTATAAACAGTGTTCTTACAGAATAGAAGCAATTCAGG
>Ga0325405_1001598_pt1 | contig 23127 bp, 15 predicted proteins | sample PopdelMetagenome_21_FD_205663 | JGI IMG/M metagenome (GOLD analysis project Ga0325405, IMG submission 205663) | Populus deltoides microbial communities from Bellville, Georgia, United States - Xylem-Control-R2 | ecosystem: Host-associated > Plants > Phyllosphere > Stem > Wood/Secondary xylem...
ATGTATTTTTTAATTGTTTTAATATATTAATATTAAAAATAAAATTTAAAAAACAGTAAAATATTATCTGGATAGATTACCGCATAAAAAAGCACTGCTCACCACTTTCCACGACAGTCCCTCGAGGGAAAACAGACCACAGCTCCGGCACACACGCCACAGTCATCCTCATATAGCGCAAAAACACTCCTTCCATTCCGTCTCTCCATATTTTCCTTCCATTATCTACATCACTTTGAAAAGCAAATCCCCCCCCCCCTGCCGAGTCTCCGTGCACAAGCTCCTCCTCCTCCTCTCTCCCAGCATAACACACAATCCTTACATGGTCATAGTCACTTTTTAGCCGTTTAATTCAGTGTCACGATTCTTCTAGACATCAATCATTTCCTAAAAGTAGTCAAGAAAGATCCGCCTTTTCATTTCTTCATAGCCTTTTCGAAACATCACGTTTCTTTCACTCTTTTTTTTTTTGGAAAAGACTTGGCTTGCGAGCTGTGAGCGAACTGATTCGAGAAAGTTCATAGAAAAAAATATGGAGGAAATTTTGCACTGGTTGGTGTTTCTCTAACGATTAATCACTACTGAAGTTCGTGATTTTTGAGAATTTAGAAGAGAGAAGTTCGGAATGGCGGTGGAGTATAAGTGCTGCGAAACGGATTTCTTTGTAAACATTGTGATAATAGTTTTGCTCGTGTTGTTCGCTGGACTGATGTCTGGCCTTACTCTGGGCCTTATGTCTATGAGTATCGTCGATCTTGAAGTTCTTGCTAAATCCGGTACTCCGAAAAATCGAAAATACGCAGGTACAGCGTTTATGCTTTTTTTTAAAAAAAAAAAAACTTATTTAGACCGTTTAAGTTCTGTTTGGATAGTGGGAAAATTGGAGTTTTGTCATGCGGAGCTTAGGGAAGTGATAATTAGTTTCAAGACTTATTAAGTGGTTAATAATGGTTATTAGCTAGCCTGCCTTGTAGATTTGGCTTTTATGCCTCGATAACTTTTTAAGAGGGTTCATGAATAATAAGCTCCAGCTGGGTTATAGTAACCTTATACCACTGAATATAAACAAACAATTTATTTATTTACCCCAAAAAACAATTAAATTGTTTTATTGAATGAAAATATTTCATTTGTAGTTGTAGGCCTTTGGTAGTTGCGGAACGAGTAATTGAAATCATAGCTTATAACAGATTTCATGACTGGGTTTTATTATTGCCTGTTGCTTGTCATAAACAGCGAAAATATTGCCAGTGGTTAAAAACCAGCATTTGTTGCTTTGCACGCTCCTTATATGCAACGCTACTGCTATGGAGGTATGTTCTGTAGAGATGTAATTAATAAGCATTGATTATTATTTTTCAAATCGAATGTCTTTTTTGTTTTACTTTGTCAGGCACTTCCAATTTTTCTTGATAGTCTGGTTACAGCCGGGGTTGCTATTGTAATTTCAGTAACTCTGATTCTTCTATTTGGCGAGGTGAGGCATCCGTACTGATTTGTGCATTTTTATTAGTTTTTCTCAAAGCGCTCAGGAATTGTGGGTAGATGTACAGTGGAACCGTGGAAGAGAGGTTTACTAGTTTGGCTTGTTTTCGATATGCTACTTGAAAAATTAATGCTTTTTGACTACGGGTTTTGTGATGATCCTCTTTGTTTTGGGACCTAGTTCTTTCACTGTTGCTAAATATACAGGCATTCTGCCGTTGCCAGTTTTTCTGACAAGGGATGCTTCTTGGGAATGATGGACTTATATAAGCCTGATTCTTCTAGAGTTTCATCTATAATTACATTTTTAAGATGGTATGAATGGCAGTATGGTTTACGGGTCTTCTGATTGTTCTTTTATTTGGATATGCAGATTTTACCACAATCTGTTTGTTCCCGGTATGGTTTGGCAATTGGTGCAACAGTGGCCCCGTTTGTCCGTCTTCTTGTTTGGATCTGTTTTCCTGTTGCCTATCCGATAAGCAAGGTGACACGTATGTTGGTTAAAGCTTGCGTGTGGTTGAACCCTCCTAAACACTAGAGTGACTATTCATGTTTATGTGATATTTTCAGCTCCTGGACTTTCTGCTGGGACATGGTCATGTTGCTCTTTTTCGCAGAGCCGAGTTGAAAACACTAGTAAATTTTCATGGTAACGAGGTGTGTTCAGTACCTTTCAGAATTACACATCGTAGAACAGAATGTTATGCTTTATCGTCTACTTGTCTGTGCATGTCTTTGTATTTATCGCCATGCAGCTTATCTGCTTGCTTCTTTTCATGGTTCTTGTTGGTAGTCATTTAATCTGCCTATCAAGCCATCAATACGTGCAATTTTCTACCTGTATTAAAATTTATCTTCTATTGCTTATAACGTGTGTACAGATTCTGTTGTCTGCTGCCCTTTTTTTCTCTCATATCTTCCATTAGCTTTGTAACACTGTTAGTGATGTTTATTAGGCTGGAAAAGGTGGAGAATTAACTCATGATGAGACAACAATTATTGCTGGAGCACTTGAGCTCACTGAGAAAACAGCTAGTGATGCCATGACCCCTATATCTGAAACTTTTGTTATTGACATTAATGACAAACTTGACAGGTGTGGTGCTCAAAAGGGTAAACTGAAAAATCACTGCTGTTGCATGACATTTATTGTGATCAGCTGCATTGTATATTTTTCATGTACAGGGAGTTGATGAGTTTGATATTGGAGAAAGGGCATAGCAGAGTGCCAGTTTATTATGAGCAACCTACAAACATAATTGGACTAATTCTGGTAAATTGATGATATTAACATACTCAGCAAAAATGAAAGAGGTCTTTCTTTTCTTCATATACTTGGAATGATGTCCTTATGAACTAGCATTGGTTGAATAATTTGGTATACTAATAATCTTCTTTTGTTTGCCAACGTTTAGCTTTTATTGGTTATCTTTTGTGCCAACTCTTTGTGCTCTCACTCAAGTGATTCGTGTATCCTTAATTGGTTTGTCATTTATATGATGTGCAAAAAAAAAAAATTTCAAATATGACAGAGAACTGCATCAATGGCCTTTTAGCTATGAGATTTTTGTGCAGTTTCAGACAAAAAAATTGTTTCATTATAACATACCTTTCAGATTGTCTCTAAGAAGAGTGTGCCTTCCTTCAAATTCTCCTTTGGAGGACCTGTGGACTGTGGCCCTCTGTGATAGGCTTTCAATCTGCATGAATTTATTTCTTGATGGGCATTTCCCTTGTATGGCTTGCTTTTGTTTATGCTGTCTTTAGGTGTTCCTTGAGGCTTGTTTTGTTTAAAGTTATGATGTATTTTCCCGAGACTAACTTCACTTTCTAGTAAATATTTTGGAATCAAGCTTTAGCTCTTAACAGGTTCATTTTTAAGTTTTAACCGTGATTTACATTTTTTTTTCTTTATGAAATCACCAAAAATAATGTTTCAATTTATGTGGAAACATATTCCCCTAACATTGACACTAGAAAGAGATAGGATGAACCACAAGGGGGCCAAGTGCTTTGAGAACTAAAGCATGGCAAACTGCAAACAAGCATGGCTAGGGGAAATGAGGCATAGTTTTTGCAATAAAGGGTGACCAATTAAGACTACCTCTTGTGCTAATTGATTTTGTTTGGCACTTGATTTGTCCATCATATCTTGCCTTTACTTTCATATCTTCTGATCCGAGTTCATTACTTCTGATTACTTTTTCTTGAACATGTATGTGTATTCTGATCTTTTAGGCCAATAATTTGTTGACAATTCACCCAGAAGATAAAGTACCTGTAAAGAATGTCACTATACGCAGGATTCCCAGGTATCCTTTAGGTCAAGGGTTGTATTTATGTACATTATATATTTTTAGTTGTTCCTGGAGAACAAAATGCTGTTCATTGTTACCTACAGACTGATGGTTCTATCTGTTTGTGTTGTAGGGTTCCAGAAACTTTGCCTTTATATGATATATTGAATGAGTTTCAGAAAGGTCATAGCCACATGGCAGTTGTTACAAGGCAGTGTAAAAACCCAGAGGAGCAGCCTGTAAGCAATGCTGGTGACAGTAAGTGTCAATTCATACGGGTATCCACTTCTGTTTGTAGTCCCAAGCTGTACTAGAATCTACCTAATTTGGAGAGCATCTGTCTTTATGATAAGTAAATCATTTGATAATTATTACTCCCCTGTCTCTTGCATGCAACAGATCCGGTGAAAGAAGTTAAAGTTAATATTGATGGTGAAAAGCCTCCCAAGGACAAGACTTTGAAGAGCAAGAGACCACTTCAAAAGTGTAAAAACTTTCCCAACTGTGGGAACAATTCATTTAGAGGCTCAAGGAGCAAGAAGTGGACAGAGGACATGAACTCGAACATCTTGCACATAAATGGCAATCCACTCCCAAGGCTTCCTGAGGAAGAAGAAGCAGTTGGCATAATAACAATGGAAGATGTCATTGAAGAGCTTTTACAGGTAAACATTACGTTTTGCTATTCATATTACATATATCTCCCTCCAACAATTTCTAGAGACTACCTCATACTGTGATCTGATTTGCACAATGAACTATGTAGGAGGAGATCTTTGATGAGACAGATCATCATTTTGAGGGACACTGCCTAGGTGAGCTGTAGTATATACTGCCGGATAGACAATGACGAAAAGGCTGTTCCAGATGAAAGATGGTACAATGATCAAAATCTCTTGTTTGCAGTAGTGAATGGTTGTATCGCGGAAAAGCAATGCATGCTATCTTGTTATATATATATATATATATAAAAGAGACGTTTGAGCTCGAGATAATTTTTATTTTCGTATATTTATAATAAAAATTAAAAAATCATTTGTGTTATTGAATCAAATATTGATGTTTGCTTATTTTTTGCTGTAATGAAGAATAATTTAATCTTTTAATCTTTAACAAATATTAAAGTTCTCTTACAATTTGTTAGGTAATATATTTTTTAAAAGTTTTATAGAAAACAAACATTATCTTTTCAGTATGCATTTAAATTTCATTATGACATCAAAAAATGAAAAATGTATCGATAAAACTGCATGTCCATGCCCCTAGGAAGCACCTGCGCCTGTGATCCTGAAGTGATCTGACGATGACAATTGGAGCCACTAGTTGGCGACAGCTTTACCCGAGATTCAAAAAACACAAGTCCTATCCTCCGGTTATTGAAAAAATATTCAGCAGTTTTCCGATCACATGGTTGATGCCGTATTTCCATTCCTCTCCATTAAAGACCGGTGACGATTTTGATTTTCTACTGTTAAAACGATGCAGAAAAAACTGTCCGGAATATGCATTGACAAATGACAACCCCAACAATATTAATGGCCTTGTTGTAGCCAATAATAATAGTAATATTATTAATAATACTAGGGGTCTGGGAGAGGGCTGGTTAATTTTATTCGGTGTTTTGTTAAACGTGCGCCGGGTAGACATTAAAAATCTGGATGATGAGAACACCTGAACAGGAGGAGCCGCTCTGCTCAGAGAATAGACCCCGTTTAGCTGTGATGCAGCTGTATTTTGAATTATTTTTTTAGCTTTAAATTAATTTAAAAAATTAATATATTTCCAAAAAAATAAAAACAATCTATGATATAATTACCAAACACTGTGCGCGAACAAGAATTATCATACATATTCGACACAATAAAGTTGTTAATCTTTAACGGGAACAATGATGTACAAACAGGGCCTTTACTAGTGTTTACTTCTTTTCTCATCCTTTCTCTTCCTTTTCTTATCTCTAGACCTTTCTTTAGATCTGTGCTTCCTAGAATGCTTCTTATCCCGACTCTTTGAACAAACCTTCTTTTCCTTTTTAAGCCTATCTTTGTCAAGCTCTTCTTCAGATGATTCATAAGATTTCAGCGAAGAAGGCTTCTCTGGTCCAAAAACAACACGCTGCAGCTTCGCATCCAAGTTTCTGGACAGCTTTTCGTCAGGGTCTGGGCAAGGAGCAAGGTAAGGCCCTGTATCATCCATCCTTGAACCTACAGCACCTCGACCTCGCTTAACCCTGTGATAAACAAAAATATTCATGTCAAACCAACGAGGTTTTGCTTTTCTTTTCCTTTTTTTCCTGAGAAATTTTGAACAAAGTTACAAATGATATTTGAGGAATAAAATGAGTTTGAGAAAGTGGATAGAAGTTTTCCAATGACCTCGAGTGCAAAAATTCCTCGACTTCTTCATCCCTTAAACCTCCATCTTCCCTCGAACAAGAGCTCCCTGCTATTTTGCTTGACGAGGATGGCATATTGGTATCGTTCTCATTTATAGAATGCCTTTGGCTTGTACTTCTAAAGACATTACCAACATCCCTATGGTTCTTGCTGCTGTTACCATCATACCTTGATCTTCCTCTCAGCCTATCATCCAGCTCAAGCTCCTTTTCCCGGACCCGCCACATCTCATTCAGTTCAACAGCTCGATTTGCTAAAAAGAGTAGATCAATTAAAAATCATAAGTGAAAGATAAAACAAAAATCAGTGGCATAATATCAAGCCAATACCAAGTCTGTTAACAAAACGGTGATGAAATCAAGAGAAGAGAAATACATACATGGATGACATTTTTATATAGAAAAAAGAAAAGAAAAGAAAGATAAATGGTCTCATTTCAAGTCCCTGTAAAAGACACGGACATCATTACATTGCACACAATTTGCAAGGATCCCTTAATGGGTGCGCATGGATCTTAACCATGCAAGTCAATTTTCACATGTTGAAATATGGTAGACAAGGATTGTTGAATATGTACGCAAATACCCAACCAATCATTATCCTTTAATCCCATGATCCTATGGGGTTCCACCTAAGAATCCCAGAGAAGGTTTGTTTTGAGATTATCTGAAGAAAATCTGTTAGATGATTAGGCACAACTCTATTCTTTAGACAACTGGGTAAACTTTATGCTTTTTCCATATCCATTTTTTAATCTCCATAGCTAGACTTCAATTAGAAAATGTCAGCCAACTCACAAAAAAATCTTTTCATGGAACCCAGATGACAACTTTCAGCAGGGTATGCTATTACTATTACTAATAGACGGTGTACAGTCACGCATTTTTATCTGATAGCACTAAAGCATCAACACAAAGGATGACAAGCAGAAAACTAAAAGCAATTAAACACTGACTTTGCTGCACTCCAAGGACAGTTGCAGTGAGGAAGCGAGAATTTGGTCGTGCTCTTACTTTAGGCCGTTCAAGGTAAACATGCACGCCTTCCCTCTCAGCTCGCTGCCGCAATTCCGCTGCTTCTTTCATAAGAATTGCAGCTATTCTGTTCTCAGTCTCTAGATCCATTAAAACCTGCAAAACATGCTCCAAAGCACCAGTTCAGTAACAAGTTTGACATAGTACATGTTAGTATTATGTTGCATCTTTGGCATCCGCGTATACCTGTTTTGATTGCTTAAAAAATAAAGATTGATCACTGACTAAGTATGTATGCAAACAAAGTATTGGGTTCATAGCTATGGTTGGATTGGTATAGTGGGCAAGGCCTAACTCACGCACATGACACGAAAAGTTAGTGTGATTCCTCATTGGAAAATTATGGATCACACAAATGCCAGATCAGCTATGAGTAGTTGCGTGTTTTTCTACTTAAGCTATCAGCTAACAAGCTGGTTAGTGAAATCTTGAAAGGCAGATACAGTTCCATGAAAAACTAGGTGGATTTATTATGCTTCTTGTCACGTATTGAAAATGTAAACCGAATTTTAAATTAAAGCTGGTTAATTAAACCGATTTTGCACCACAAGAGCTATAAAGACACTGCAGTATTTCCTTTGCTTTGAAAACAATTTAAAATTTTGAATACCATTAATTTCAGTTAGTTTCTAACAACTCAACCAGGAAATTTCAGTTTTTTGTTATGTCCAAAACAATCGTTATTAACAGGACATAAACAAATTAGAATGAAAACTAACCCAATTGATCCGATTTTCATTAAAGTACAAGCTATTGTCTAACACAGCAAAAATCAGCAAAATTAAAGTTTCTTTTGTATTCCTCGATATTCTCAGCAAACAAGCAACAAAAGCTGAAAAATCAAATCTTGAAGCCATTAAAAAGACAACAACTTACCGAATTGGTTTAAACAAAAGGCAATTGTGAGAAAAATAGAGATCCAAACTCAGTCGAGCAAAAAGAATGTCGCTTTTGCTCTCCCAGTCTCCCTCCTTTCACGCCTTCGGATTTCCAAGGAAAACCCGTAACCCTAGGTTTTATTTTATTATTTCCCTCTTTCATATATTTCCGTTGGATTAGAAATATACGCGTCGCCTACTGCTAGAATTTTCTCACGAATAGAGTAGGGGCCGGTTTGAAGTAAGGCCCATACCCCATTGGGCCTTGTAACGCCAATATTTAGTATCTCGCCGTTGACTTTCAAGCGTCCCAGAACAGCTGGCCTTTTGAATTAAAGTTTTTAATATATTTTTTACTCAAAAATATATTAAAATAAAAATTTTAAATTTTAATATTAACACATCAAAATAATAAAAAAACATAAAAATATTAATTTTAAGATTTTAATAAAAAATCAAAATTTTAAAAAAATATAATTGAAACATAATATTAAATGATGTCTTTATTATAAATTTACTGTGAGAATCTGATTTGTTTTATAAAATATAAAAATATATAGGTCTCGAAAAAAAAATTGATGTTAATATTAAACCTAGAAATACAGTAGTTTTAAATTTTTTTCAAGATAAATTTTTATATTAACATATTTCTTATTTATCTTAACCAATATAATATCTCTAGCCAAAATCATTATTTTTAATTTTTAAAAATATTTTATGATTTTTAAAGTAAGTTGGCAAACAATCTTAAAATAATATATACATGTTTTATGTGATTAAAAGCTAAAAAAATTATAAATATGATAATATTATGTTCAATATATATTTAGAAATATAATAATAAAAAAACAAATTTCAATCGAATTTTCATAAATAATTTATTATTGGTATTGTTATTTAAAAAAATATATTAATTATTAAATAAAAATATATGATAGTATTTAATAACCATGTCTCAGTTGAAGAGTTGGTGAATCTCATGATTTTTTTAGCTTGACAAAAACAAACGAAAAAAATTAAAAAGAAAAGGAAAAAGAAAAAGAAAGCAAGGGGCTAGGCCCAGTGCTTCCTCCTTGTGTTATTGAAAAATAAAAAATAAACAATTTGTTATTTGTCATGATTTAATAAATATGCTAACCTTTAATGGGATTTAACCTTGTAACCTCGACCTTGTCTCGTGCATGCTAACCACTTCATGTACAACACACGATTGGTATACGATGATTAAAACAATATATTAACATGCTATGATGTTCATATAAACAATAAAGCACCATTAAAACCCTGAGTTATTTTAAAGCATGTGGGTAATATTTTAAAGATTAAAAAATATTGAAGTGATTATTTTTAGTTGGGTTCGATTTTTATAAAAAAAAAAATAATCAAATTGATTTAAAAAAAAAACCAAAACAGGTTCAAACTGACCAGTTTTAGTTTAGTTTTTTCAGTTTATCTTGTTTTTTTATTTGGCTCGGTTTTTTTCCAGTTTGGCTCAGTTTTGGTTCAGTTCAGTTTGATTTTTCAATTTCAGGCTTATAAAATCGAACCGAACTGGTTGGTTTTTAAAAAATTTTAAATAGTTTTTTTACAGTATAGTTTTTTTAATTTTAAAAGATTAGTAGCTTATGCTACACTGTGAGCTAGATCATAATAAGAAATTTACAGTAAAAAAAATGAATAGAATGCTAAAGCATTTCTAATATGTATTTTTCAGAAACAATAAAAATCCACGACTTGATCGTAGACTTTACCATGTTCAATAATTTCGCTTTATTCAATTATATAATAATAAAAACAAACAATCATGATAACATGAATTGAAATAAATAAAAAATAAGTATGTTGGCTTAAAAAAAAAGCAGCAATGTTGTGAAGATATCTCTACCGTCTTATATGATATCAAGGTTGAAATTAAATGGATACATTTTCAATTAACTTAAGAAGAAAATATATATAAACACATATATACCAATTAATAAAATACTAAATAAAAAAAATATTTAATGTTAAAAAACAGAAAAAAAACACGAGTTAATAAAAGTTAACATATCAAACACATGATTTAGGTCACGAGAACAAAATATCACTATACAAAGCAGATAAAAACAAATGCAAAATCTAATTCCCAACCTGTTTAGTGCAAAATAATAACAAAAATCAATTAATAAAAGAAAACAAAAAATAACTCAAATAACCTGAATAAACCTATTAAATATCAAACTTGAGTTATGAGACTAGAATCACCTATCAATAACAAAAAAAAAAAAATTCCAACCAATTAATATTAAATGGGAAGATTGAAAAATAATTGTTGCTAATAATAATAATAATAAAAAATAGATCAAATTCAACAACAAAAAATAAATAAAAATTAACATCCGTTTTTCCCTTTTTGAAGAGTGTTAGATGCGGAAACCAATGGGAGAAGATAGAAAAAAAAGGGAAAGGAAAGAAAAGGAAGAATTAGTAGTCAAAGTCACACGAGATCCTGGCGCACCAACACACGCTACCGCACAAGAATGCCATTGTCGAGACAATCCTAAGTCCTAACAACATCAGTGAAGACCATCTCAGGAGCTTGGAGAAAGACACCTGCGCCACCACAATCATAGTGGTCTCCCCCACCGTTAGCGCGTGAGTTACACGCTCTAGTAATCTCTTCTTTTTTGATTTCTAAGTTGGCTAAATTTGTTTACAACCATTTCTCTTGTTCAGTTCACGAGCCAGTAAAAAAAAAAACCCTCCACGGTGCATCATGTTCTTAAAATTTTTTAATTTTTTTTTTCTGTTTTTAGATTTCTTTTTAATATTCTAATATTAAAAAAAATTATTTTAATATATTTTTAAGTAAAAAATATTTTAAACTGTTAGGAATACCATAATTATAAACAAACTCTAAATGTATTTAAATTTACATTTTAACTTGATTTTTGAAATTTAGTTCATTTTGTAATAATAAAATAAAATTTAATTTTTTCACATAGCATATCAATTTTATATTAAATTTATTTTTTAATAATAAAATAACTCAATATCAAGTTAACCATAATAAACTATTAAACTAACCTAAATAAACCATCAAACTTAATTTAAAATCAATTTAATATAAAAAATATTAAATATTTTAAAAAATCAAACGATAAAAAAATAAATAAAATCTAAACAGTCATCGTTCGTGATCATGGTCGCTATAATAGATATTTTAGTTTTCTTTTATTAAACTATAACTAAAAAGGCTCATTCTTTTATTGTGGACTGCACAGTGCAGTCCACAGTAAAAGATGAGCCCCTTTTTTTTACGTTTTTAGAGTTTTTTTTAATAATTTTTTTTAGTGTTAAATTTTTTTTATTGAGTTATCTGACTTTCATGACATGGATCCCGGGTTTAATAGGTTAATATGTTTTGACGAGTTAACCCATAAATTTGTTTTTTACTTTTTTTTAATTAATTTTTTTGTTTATTTTAGTTTGTTAATGTTAAATTTCTTTCTATCTAGTAAAAGATGAGCTGGTTTTTTTTACACTTTTAGAGTTTTTTTTTTACTTTTTTTTTCTTTTAATAATTTTTTTTGTTAATGTTAAATTTTTTTTATTCAGTTATCAGACTTTCATGACACGGATTCCGGGTTTAACAGGTTAACATGGTTTGACGAGTTAACCCAAAATTTTTTTTGTTTTTTTTCTTTTTAATTAAATTTTTTCGTTTACTTTAATTTGTTAATATTAAATTTCTTTTTATTTAGTTATTAGACTTTCATGACACATATTTCAGGTTTCATAGGTTAACCTGGTTTCACAGGCTGTCAATTTTTTTTGTTTTTTTATTTTAATAATTTTTTTTATTTAATTTAGTTTGTTAATGTTAATTTTTTTAATTTAGTAATCAAACTTTCATGACACGGATCCCGGGTTTAACGGGTTAACCTGGTTTGGTGAGTTAACATTAATTTTTTTTTCTTTTTAATTAATTTTTTTCGTTTAGTTTAGTTTGTTAATTGACAATAAACTAAAACTGCTCAGTGTTTCACTGTGCAAGTCCACAGTGAAACGCTGAGTTGTCTTCTTCTTTTTTGTTCTCTTTTTTTTTTCGTTTTCTAGCCTTTATGGGTTTTGTTTTGTTTTTTTCTTTTAATGAATTTTTTTTGTTGAATTTTTTTTGTTAATGTTAATTTTTTATTTAGTTATCAGATTTTCATGACATTGATCTCGGGTTTGACGAGTTAACCTGAATTGTTTTTTGCTTTTTTTCTTTTTAATTAATTGTAACATATACTAAAAGGGATTAGTATTTTATTGTGGACCGCACAGTGCAGTCCACAGTAAAACACTGATGCTTTAGGTTTTTTTTTTAAGTTGTCTCATTTTTTTAGCTTTTTTTTATGCATTTTGGGATTATTTTTTTGCTTATTTTTTTGTTTTTTTCATTTAACAAATTTTTTTGTTTAATTTAATTTAGTTTATTAATATTAAATTTTTTTATTTAGTTATCAGACTTTCATGACACGTTTTCCCGATTTAACGGGCTAACCTGGTTTGACAAGTTAACCAAGAATTTATTTTCTTTTTAATTAATTTTTTTCATTTAATTTAGTTTGTTAATACTATTTTTTTTCTATTTAGTTATCAAATTTTCATGACACATATCCCGAGTTTCACGGGTTAACCTGGTTTCACGGGCGAACGCAGTTAATTATGGGTTGACCGTCAATTTTTTTTGTTTTTTTATTTTCATAAATTGTTTTTGTTTAATTTAGTTTGTTAATGTTATTTTTTTTATTTAGTTATCAGACTTTCATGACACAGATCCTAGGTTTAACGGGTTAACATGGTTTGACGAGTTAACTTGGATTTTTTTTTTGTTTTAATTAATTTTTTTTGTTTGGTTCAGTTTCTTAATTTTTACTTTTTTTTTATTTAGTTACTAGACATTCATGACACAAATCCCAGGTTTAACGGGTTAACCTAATTTGACGGGTTAACCTGTAATTTTTTTTTTCTTTTTTTTATTTTTAATTTATTTCGTTTAGTTTAGTTTGTTAATGTTAAATTTATTTCTATTTAGTTTTTTTTTCTTCTTAGAGGTTTTTTTCTTTTTAATTAATTTTATTTAATTATTTTAGTTTATTAATATTAATTTTTTTTTAAGTAGTTCTCGACTGATGCCTTTAGTTTTTATTTTTGTTTTTTTGTTGTTTTTATGCCTTTGACTGTGGACTGCACAGTGCAGTCCATAGTGAAAAGGCTTATGCCTTTTTTTTTTCTTTTTAATTAATTTTTTTTTGTTTATTTTAAATTGTTAATGTTAATTTTTTTTCTATTTAGTTATCAAACTTTCATGACACGGATTCCAGATTTGACAGGCTAACCTGGTTTGACAAGTTAGCCCAGTTAATTCTGGGTTAACGAATTAATTTTTTTTTTCCTTTTTAATTATCAAACTTTCACGATGCGAATTCAAGGTATGACGGGTTAACCTGATTTGAAAGGTTAACACAGTTAATTCATATTTTTTTTCTTTTTAAGTAATATATTTAATTATGACACGACCTTGCAGTCAGACACATGTCCAATGCTATTGAATCTGGTATTGCATTTTAGACACTTTTATGCTAAGGGTTAACCCAAGTTTGATGTTATTATTAATATTATAAATATTATTTTTGGGTCAAGCGTTGCAACCAAACCTAAAATTTTTGGGTATAACTTTGCAAAAAAACCTAATATTTTTAGATTTTGATTTTTTTAAAATACAAAAAATAATTGACTTGTAGCATCGCGCGGGCATGTAACTAGTCTTCTTTTATTTAGTTTGATTTTGATTTTGATTTATTTAATTTAATAAAGGAATAGAAAAACGAATAAATGAAAGGAAGAAAACCTTTAGGGCAGCTTCTTTCAAAATACAAGCACCGTCACTTCCGTGCTCTGCTCTCAAAATCCGTGAGCTGCGGTGAAAAAGCGAAAAATGTCGCCGACGCAACTTTTGTCGACTTCGATTTCTTCTTCCTCCTCTGCTTTTTTAGCCGCACCTATTGCCTTCAAAGCTAGGTACTCGACTGGTCTTACCATCTTGATTCGGCATTTGTGTTTTTGTTTCGGTTTCTTAATCCCTTTTCACCTCGAACTCTCTCTCTCTGCAGAAACCAGAATGTTTCGATCGCGTCGAAAACGCCTTCTATTTGCACGTGTGCTGCTGCTCCTCAAGAACAGAAAACCGGTGCGTTTTTGTTTTCTAAACTTTCTTTCTTTCTTTCCGTGCTGGATTTTATTCTATTTTTATGTTTTTATTTAATTCTTTTTGTGAAGTTTACAAAACACAAGTCTCCCGCAATGCAAATATTGCAAAGCTTCAAGCTGGTTACTTATTTCCAGAGGTTTGTGATTAATTCTCCTCAAAATACTGATAAATTTCGAGCAGAGAAAATAGAGGCGTTTTATTTTTGGTTTGGAATCGGAAAAAAATTCAAAATGATGTTATCTTTCTTTGTGTTTTCTATTTCTGTGCTGTAAAAATAATAATAGGTTGCTCGAAGGAGGAATGCGCACATGCTGAAATACCCTGATGCAAAAGTGATAAGCCTTGGAATTGGTGACACTACAGAACCTATCCCAGAAGTTATAACTTCTGCAATAGCAAAGGTAAGGTTTATTTTTGTTCAACGTAAATAGCTTTTATTTTTAATGATTGTTTTATGATTTACGATTGAGGTCTGTATCGAAAACCTAGTCTGCTTATTTTTATTTTTTTTGCATTAACCATCTACTGAAAGAACCATCTTGAGCTAATAGATGTGTATGTGTGTGTAGCTTTTAATTCAACTGTTTCTGTCATAATATGAAAACAGTTTTGCTAATGTTTTTCTTTTAAGCATTTGCTGTCTGTCCATGTATCTGAATTTTCTTTTCTTTTCTAATTGTTGGCAGAGAGCAGAAGCACTGTCTACTTTGGAGGGTTACAGTGGTTATGGACCTGAACAAGGTGAAAAAGTATGTGAGCATTATAATCAAACACACTATTTTCATTTTGCTGAAATTTCAGGTGTTTGATAGTTTTGAGCATTTTTGATGGATTTTGGTGAGATGTTTTGCATTTTTTTTTAACTATAATCACCCACTTATTATTTTTTTTTTGTAGATGAAATGTTAGAAATCCTTTTTAAATGACAATAAGATTTCTTATAAAAATAATCATTCCCATTTGTATGGTAATTTTTAGGTGCCATGTGTTTTGCTCTGAATGCATTGCTTCTGGCATGGTCTTGAACAAGAAAAGATAAACTATTCAACTGTTCTAGTTTTTATGAGGTTTATTATGTGGTCTCTGTTATCTGATATCAAGCCTTGTGACAGTTACGAGTAACACAAATTGTTAATCCGTGCAGCCTTTGAGAACTGCAATTGCTTCAACATTTTATTCAGGTCTTGGGATCGAGGAGGATGATATATTTGTCTCTGATGGTGCCAAATGTGACATATCTCGCCTCCAGGTTTGATTTTATCTTTCATTGTTATGATTTTCTTCTTCTTCTTCTTTATTTTATGTCCTGCTTCTGTCTTTCTTCTTGATATGCCCGTGTATGCATTTTCTTGGCTTTAGTTATATGCAAGCTTCAACATAATTGACTTGCTTTTGCCCGATTGAATATTCTTTCAGATGGTATTTGGGGCAAATGTAACCATGGCAGTGCAAGATCCATCATACCCGGTAATTTATGTTTCTATTAACTGGTAGTGAAATTTGAAATTTGTAGCACATCCCTCACGCCCCTCTCCCCCATTTTCAACACCTTCTCCTCACACATGTTCCTAAATTACGCAGTATTTATTTGTGATGCTTGGTGGATCCTTATTGTGATAATTATAGTCAGACCTTTGAGTATGCCACTGCAGCACTTCCTTCCAACTTTTCTTTTCCTGGCTAGTGTGGAGGGAACATTATTGTGGGACCTTTCATAGTTCAACTTTAGATGGTTAAATTAAAACCTCCTTAGCTTGGTTCGGGGAACCCTATTGTATTGATGTTCTGCTAAAGACTTTATTGATTCCTTATGTTGCATATTTGGTGGTGCTTGGTGTTTAGTGGAAAAGTTTGATTGTGAAAAAGAGAAAAGAGCATTACTTTATACTTACCAGAACCTTAGAGAAAGTAATGTTTCCATTGTGATAGGCTACTCGATGATTCAATTGTGTTTAACATCCACACATTCAAAGAAAAGGAGGAAGAAGATACTGGACTTTCCTGGATAACTTTCTGTTGATTACCATCTAATTATGTGCAGGCATATGTCGATTCTAGTGTCATCATGGGCCAGACTGGACAGTTTCAGAAAGACATTGAGAAGTACGGTAAGATTGAATACATGAGGTGCACTCCAGAGAATGGTTTTTTCCCTGATTTATCCAAAGTTTCTCGAACGGATATCATATTTTTCTGTTCACCAAACAATCCTACTGGTTCTGCTGCAACAAGGGAGCAACTGACCCGACTAGTACAATTTGCAAGGGACAATGGATCAATCATCGTCTATGATTCAGCATATGCCATGTATATGTCTGATGATAACCCACGATCCATATTTGAAATTCCGGGAGCCAAAGAGGTAGCCCACAATATATCAATCTTGCTTTGCTTATAGTTCTCTTGGTAAAAGTTCCTGCCTTTTCTTAGTAAAACTCATTTATGGTAAAATTTGTTATTTTCCTTCTATTCATGAATTATAAATGTTCAATTGACTGTAAAAATGGCTTTAATCCATTGGATGTGAAGTATTCTATTACCTGAAATTCCCTGTTTCTTTCAAATGTTTTTGGACCAAGGAGGCATTCACGAACCATTCTTAGTTTAAAATGCCTTTGTAGAAACTGTGTTTCAAATGACATTTTTATTTTAAAGATTTCATAAAAGTTAGAACTGACATGTCTGAACCTGCATGATTTTTTTTTCACATCAATTCCTGTGGACACTGTATCTGTTACATAACATGGATATAGACTTTGGACTGTTCAAAACTCCGATAATCTGATCATGCAATAGCATTCATTGATTGGCATTAGAGTATTGCTTCTTACATTGTGATGTTGGCTGTCAATCATTTTTCTCTGAGCTGGAGTAGTCCTTGGACCCTCTTTAGTGATGCATGCTTGTGATGTGGTAGTTCCCATACTAATTGCAGGTTGCTTTGGAGACATCATCTTTTAGTAAGTATGCTGGGTTTACTGGAGTTCGTCTGGGGTGGACTGTTGTTCCAAAACAGCTTCTGTATTCTGATGGGTTCCCAGTTGTAAAGGATTTCAACCGTGTTGTTTGCACTAGCTTTAATGGGGCATCCAACATTTGCCAAGCTGGTGGTCGGGCTTGCCTTTCACCTGAAGGCCTTAAGGTCAGTGTGTTTTCTTTTTGGGTTAGTATAGCCCACTGTTTTCTAACCTGGGAATTGTGTTTTGCGAATGCTGTATGAAACCAAGAACAAACTCTTAACCGTTTGATTTCCTTGCAGGCAATGAGTGAGGTGATTGGATTCTATAAAGAAAACACTAACATTATAATGGATACATTCAATTCGCTCGGTTTTAATGTATATGGAGGAATGAATGCTCCCTATGTGTGGGTTCACTTCCCTGGCCAAAGCTCGTGGGATGTTTTCAGTGAAATTCTTGAGAAAACTCATGTAGTTACCACACCTGGGAGTGGTTTTGGACCTGGTGGTGAAGGTTTTGTCAGAGTCAGTGCTTTTGGCCACAGGGAAAATGTTTTAGAAGCCTGCAGAAGATTCAAGCAGCTTTACAATTGAAGCAACATATATCGTGTCCCTTGCCTCCCTTTTGACAAGGATACATGCAGCTACTTCCATTTTGTGGTTTATTTATCAGGTGATATTAGTCATTTATGGTTGAATTCTATGCAAACCATGTAGCAGTTTTACTTTCTAGGGAGGTCTAGATTCTGTCATTCATGGCTGACCCTCATCTTGAAATTGTAACAAATTGTTAAGCTTATTTTTGGGCGCCAAAATATTGAGGTGTATCAGTAGAATGAAACTAGAGCTTGAATTGATGCGGGGAGGGAGTGAAAATAACCATTAGCAAGGTGTGTTTCTAGCACCACGGGCTGCCAAGGCTCGTGCGCACTTTTATGATCAATTTCTCGTTGTCTATTGGCTGTTCAACTGACGAAGATCGGTTGATGGACGCGGATGCCTTTTGTCCGTAAACAGGGCATGCATGTACTGGACAGCTAGCAGACAAACACAGAGTACGTGACGCCCCCCCTTGCAGATAAGTTCTTTTTTACTGGAATTGGAAAACGAAAAATAAATGTCAGAAGTCCTCGCCAAAATTAGATGTTTTCGTCAGCCCAAGAATTATGCTAGTAGCTAGCTATTCAAACCCCGTAGTGTGTTTCTCAAGTTGAATAAAATAGAATAGTAGAGGGAAATACAGAATGGTTGATTTCTTTTTCCTATCTTGGCATTTACGAGATCCTTTAAACTTCTTTAATGTCGCTCAGTTTGGTTAGACCACCAAGGCAGAATATTTTCTGAAAAAACAGCAAGCCCGCTCACAACAAGCTCGGACTCTCGAAAGGACAAGATCTCCATAAAGCAGGGGGAAGCAACCAAGACAGCCTTCCAGCGATGTTAGCAATGCAAATCTCTACACATCAAGTTGGTAAAACCACAGCAAATACATGGGTAATGCTATGGTAGAAGTTTTTATTTTGATCATGAGATTTTTATTTAAAAAATAGTATCAGTACTTAAAAAACATGTTCTTAATAAAATAATCGAGAAAATATATTAATAAAAAAATAAAGTTTGAATTAGAGAGATACAAATTATGTTTCAGTACATGATAAATTATTATTTTGTTATTAATACCTGTAATGTTAAATGATGTATGTAATTATCAATTTATTTTATTATATTAAACACATTGAATTTTCGGTTTACATTTCACATATTTTTTGATGTTAAAATAAATTGATAACGCTTGCATATTGTTCTGTGCATTATAAAATTAACATTTTAATCTAACTAGAAGCGAAGCGAAGAAGGGTGTGAGGTGACTAGTCATTACCTAAAAAGGCTAAATTACATAATTTGGATGACACGTACATTTTTAGTTACATCGACAGGTTTCCTATTTTACAGATACTAAATGACAGTTGTGCCTTAAGCATAGCAACGCTACTCTACTCTACTCTACTCTACTCTACTCTACTCTACTCAACATAACTAGTCCAGGGGAGCTGTAAGGTACAAAGTTAGATTACCTAAAACTGTTCAATATTGTTCATAGTCTCTGCCTTGCATGTTGTTTTATAATGACCAGTTTGGTTACACCTACTACAATGCACAGTATGTTTTTCACGATTAAGGTCGTCCTCTACGCATATTCGTTTCTTTTCTGGGCGTCCTGGTGGCCGACGAAACTTGGGTGGCCTGACAACTTGAGCATCATCATCATCATCATCCATAGGAGCCTCACTCATCTTTCTCCACTCAATTCTTTCAGGGATGGGATGTATAGTTTCTGCATATGCTTCGCGATAACCAGCAACGGTAAAACACTTCTCTGTAAAGGCATATACATCTTTCCGACATGAAACAAGGGCTGCGACAGCATGTGAACATGGTATTCCATAAAGCTGCCAACCACGGCAGGAACAACTATGCGTCCCAATATTCACAATGTCTGAGCGGTCTGCTGACAGAACCTCAAATTCCACTTCATCAGATCGAAGGACTTGGTATGCTGATGCATGATTAATGGCCTCAATCATACGTTTCTCGGCAGAGGGAGCAAGCACAGAAAACCATGAATTACTCTTCATCTGCCGATCCTGAAACTCAGCCATGAGTTTACTGTGAATTCTCTCAATCACCTGGATAATAGGCAGCTCCCGAGCTTCCAGAATCCATCTATTAAATTCATCAATATTTGAAGAGAGATGGCCATACCGTGTTCCTTCAAAATAAACCAAAGCCCAGCGAGAGGGAGGAAACTGTTGCAACCACTTGGCAGCTGCAGAAGAAACCTCTGAAATTTCAAGCATTTTTTCTTTAAAATGAATGGTAGTGGTAGCGTATGCAGCTTTCCACAAAAGATGGACAAGCCTTGAGTTCTTGAATTCTTTACCAATACTTTCACTCAAGTGGCGCAAGCAAAATGCATGAGAAGAACTTGGGAATTTTCTTCTTACTGCATCTACAATGCCTTTTTGTCCATCACACAAAAACGTGAGCCGTGGCATATTTTCAGTGTTCATCTCCAATGCCTTCTGCAATTCTGACAAGAACCACATCCAGCTCTCATCATTTTCCACATCAACAACTCCAAATGCAAGTGGAAATAGCCCGCCATCAGCATCAAAAGATGTCGCTGAAAGCAAGGTACCAAGGTATTTGCTCTTGAGTTGGATTCCACCAAGCCCAACAATAGGCAGGCACCCATTTAAGAACCCATTTATGGATCCAAAAAAAGAAATGAAGAGCCTGTGAAACCGATTATCTGCACCAGTGGTGAACACTTCTGCAACACTTCCAGGGTTAGTTCTCTTTATTTGCTCGCAGTATGAAGGAAGCAGGCAGTATCCTTCTTCAGAAGAGCCATAAATTGCTGCAAGACCCCGTTCTTTGGCACGCCAGGCTTGCTTATATGGAATAGTTATCCCATACTGCTGGTGGATGTCATGTAATATATCCTTTGGCTTGTAATTGGTATTATTCCGCAGTCGTTCCTCTATAAAGCTCACAATCCAATCTACAGAGGCCTGATGATGGCCATTTTGTGCATTTCTACCACAAGTATGTGTACCTTCAAGGCTTCTTACTGTGAAGGTCGGGACATTAGGAAGCTTAACTGCACGAATACGCCACGGACAACCTTCTGAAGCACACTTTGCAAAGTATCGAATCAGGTCACTTTTGATGATACGGAGTTCAAAGTGTTGTGCAATTGCTGCTTCTTTAATAGCATTCCGAAAAGCCTTGACATCAGGAAACTCTTGACCAACAACAAAAGTGTGGCTCTCCATGTGAAAACTAAGACAGATTCAGAACCCCGCCCTTTCAACAAAAGGATCGACTATTTTAACCTTCACTAGACATGTGATTGTGAACACCATTATCAGTGGATGGGAGTTCGACTATTCGCATCCAACTTGAGCTCGAGTAAGACTTGACCATTCCAGAAAAAGCCTGCAAGAGGCAAAAGATCATATTTAAAATGCTATCACATAAACCATTACTTTAAATCAAGGAAAAACATACAAGGGCACAAGGCAAATGAATTGTAACACAAAGTATTGGTGCAAAAGTGAATACTAATACATATACAGATTTGGAGGTTTGAAAGAAGAAAATCATTCACTGTGATACACAAAAACTGACATTGTCCAACGTAAAGTCGAAAGGAACATTCAAGTTTCAATAGCTAAATGTTACCATCTTTTATGTTAACGTTTAGCTATCCAATTATCTGGAACATGAGCCAATCTTTACATGCTTCTATCAGACAAACGTCAAAAAAGTGATGTTTAAACAACATGGAATATCACAAAGGGAAATAAAAACCATAACTTGTAAATGTATACGGATTATATTCATAGGAAAACTCAGGACCCAATAAGAGATTAATACAACCAGATATTATATTCAGCATCCTAACAGGAGCAATTTACTGTGACCTTAAATGCTATTTATATAAAGTTGGCGGCGAAGGGCAGGTTAACACTCCTCCCTTTGACCCTACGCATAATTAAATAGAAAATTTTGAAAACAAAATGGCACTGCCGCCTCTCTGTATAAAGCGAAATCCCTACCGCTATCACATTTTGTTCTTAAAAGATCTCGCTGCATCTGTTATTAGAAATGTTTCATTCACTTAGTTTCTCTTGTAAGCATAAATCCTCCCAAGCATCTTCTTTTATATGCTACGACCTAAAAGTTCACAGTTTACTTCAGCAAGAATATCTCCGGGGAAAATACACTACTTTTCTGGTAAAACACTCATGCAATATGATACTAAGCGCCCATCTGTCATTTAAAAAACTTTTCGCTATAGTGTTTTTTTATTTTTTAAAATTTATTTTTGATATTAGAATATCTAAAAATATCTAAAAAATATTAATTTGAAGGAAAATAAAATTTAAAAAACAAAGGGTTCTTAACCATGGAACTATAAATTTTTGGCTTGCATATCATAATCCAACTGTCAACCCTTTCCAAAAAGAGAGGAAAAAAAAGAGAGAGAATCATTACCACTGATATCCGATAACACCTAACTTTACTTGTAAATTCATTTCAAGCTAGTGAAGCAAGACGAAAAGAAAAACAAGAAAAACCCAAATGGGCACTCCTATATTGCCACCAAGGCACCATTTTTTACTAGACTAGAGCAACTTCTCTATATTCACCAAACAAACAAACAAAAACCTACCTAGAGCACAATTACAAGACAAACCCAGAAGCATAAGTTACTTAAACAAGATGATTAAAAGTTACAGAAGTACAAAAAAATAAACTTCATGTAAGGAATTCATTTTAGATCCACAAGAAAAAAGGTTTAATAAGAGCTCAAGGAGAGCAGGAAGAGAAAAGATAAACCTTGAGATGGATGGAATCCTATAAGTGTTATGAGCGGGTATGTCTTTACCTTGGATTTAGAAACACAGTCCCATAATCAGATTTTTCTACGGACAAGATAAGAGTTCAGAGACGGAGGATAAGTGGAAAATTAGATTGGGAATTCTGACAAAAGGTTAGGGTTCAATATGTCACATTTGAGGGTACTGCTGTCACTTGGAATCTACAATCAGGGTACTTTCGTCATATGATGTTCCAGCATACAAAATAATAAAATTATACGCTGAACAGAGGACATGTAGTCCAAGGATAAAGCACTGTCGTCTATATTGTCCTCGTTACATTAGCCAAATTAACCGAAACTCGTACTGCTTCGAAAAACAATGTTCATGCAAACTTATAGGCACTGTTTGCTGGAATTAGTAGAATGATGATTTTATATTTCTTAT
>Ga0325405_1001600_pt1 | contig 23122 bp, 19 predicted proteins | sample PopdelMetagenome_21_FD_205663 | JGI IMG/M metagenome (GOLD analysis project Ga0325405, IMG submission 205663) | Populus deltoides microbial communities from Bellville, Georgia, United States - Xylem-Control-R2 | ecosystem: Host-associated > Plants > Phyllosphere > Stem > Wood/Secondary xylem...
CATTGATATCATCATCACCATTAAATAGAATAAAATCACAAAAATAAAGTGAAAAAAAGAAAAAAAACAATTCACGATTAGGTGAGTGGGTGTCATGTTAAATGTTGTTTGTAACTTCCACTTAAATATATATTCAACTCATCAAAGTACAATGATGTGGTATACCACTAGCCTCACAATTACATGGCCTGTGATGATTTGGTTTAATGTGATATATATATATATATATATATATATATATATATATATATAACTACAAATCAATCCCCAATCTATATAGTTTTTAACAAATTAATTTTAAACCCTTTAAATATCTCTGATTTCTATTTTTTTTTAGCCCTCGCCGTGGATTTTGTTTTAGTATGTCATTACATATTAAATATTGAATTAAAAGAGAAAAATAATTCATCCATTTTTTTTTAATTATTGTTAGATATTTAAACTTACAAATAACATAAATTGGATGGTGCACTAATTTTTTTTTTTTTAGTTTTGGGATTTTAGACCTAACTTAATGGCAAGAAAAAAAACTTTGGACTTCTAAGTACTTTGTGTATGTCCACTTATGATAAAGATTCTTCTCTACAATTTTATTTAAAATTTGGACACTTAAACATCAAGTATCAATATGTTAAAATTCAAAATTTGACAAATATGACACTAGGATCAATATCCATATCCAACCCCCACATTCAAGCCCGAAAACACATAGGTTTAAGGGGGGGAAATTAGCAAGATTTTGAAGAACGAGAGCTCATTTGTGAATTAGCAAGATTTTGAAGAACGAGAGCTCATCAATCAAATAGATTTGGGATCGAATTGTAGTTATCTCAAGCATTTATTGTGAACGAGGAATGGGACTAGATATTCCAAGAACTCCTACCAAAGGCTCCTCACATAAAGTTAAAATCTTCTATCAACTTTTTGGTTTTTCCACGGGCAATTCTCTGTCTCTTAGTCTAATGGTGTAATGCCCTTTGAAAAGTAACAAATGGTGGTTTTGTTGGCACTCGCTAGGGCTTGCCTTGCAATCCCCACTATCACCCACTAAGCAACAAGCAAGGGTGTTGTTTTGCTTTGTTGGGGCATCCTTGTATTCTTCTTGCGTTTGAGCATAAAACACCAATTTTTGGCCAGCTCTTATTCCCATCCACTTCACAAGATGACAAGAATATTTCTAGAGAGGGACAGAAGCAGACAACACAAAGTTTAGAGAGAGAGAGAGATAATTTAAGGGACTCGGTTTTTCAAGAAATTCCATTATTCCTTGTGATTCCTCCAATGGACAACAAAACAAGTAGTGACAAAAACAACCACTTGTTTTGTCTCTAAAGCAGACGTGGAAAGTCCTCTAAAAGTAGAGAGCTTTAATTACCAATTCAAAGCTCTTTTTGTAAGCAAAAGCTTAGGCCAGAAAGAAAACCTTCGTAGAGTTGAGCAGAGCAGAGAGCTCTTAATTCTCTTTGATGGATTAGGATAATTGAGGGACCAAGCTTGAAACTTTCTTTAGTGATTTTGGTGAATTTCAAAACCCAGTTGTGGATTTTGATTCACTGCTGCTTTTGAACAGTTATTGACAGGAGGAAACCAGTGAGCTGTCCCTGGTAATTCCCTGTCTCTGCTTCATGTTTTAACATAATTGCACTAAATTTGAAGGTTTTTTTTTTATTTGTCTGTGTAACAAAACGTAAACCAGTTTAGCTTGCTTTGATTTTAGTAGAAAGAGCTTGCTTTTGTGTGTGTTTTCAATGTTTAGTTTGGTTTCTTGCTCTGTTTTGGTTAAAGAAGAATTGTGTGGGGAAAAAATGGAAATGGACTGTTTGAATCTTTGGTGTGATTGTTGAGAAAGACTCTTACTGGAGGGTTCTTTACGTTTTACTTTTAAGAGTTGAATGATCTTTGTCAGGCAATTCCTTGTTTCTGTTTGGTCTCTGAGAAAATGTTGGAGTTCAATTTTCTCAATTCCTAGACTAAGAAAAACCTTCTCTGAGTTTAGCTTTACAAAGCTATTTGGCTAGTTCTGCTAACTTTTCTCTGCTTCTTAGTAACAAGGAGTGTTAATTTTCTTCAGATTTCTTGTCATGGATCTTTCCCCCCCCTATAAATTCAATCATCTAATGCCTTGGAACTTTGGAAGCAGAGTGCTAGAGTCTTCACCTTATATTTAGTATTTGTGTGTATTTTGGTATTCTAGCACTCTTTGATTAGTCTTTTGGAAGATGTAAGAAAGCAAAAACTGAATTTTGAGATTAAACTCTTTTAACTTAGATTAATCCAACAATCTTGCAAGGATCATGGAAGTTGTTGTCATTTAATAACCCGAGCTACATGAAAGAAAAGATCATAATCTTATGTTCTTGTTTTTCCGATTTTTGCAGTGGTTCCTTTGGGATAATCTTTACTTAGAAATAAGTTACGTGGTTTATTCATCAAGTTTGGACTTATTCTGGACTATTTTTCATGTCATATTTTGTTGTCCAGGGTAGTGAGTTTGGTCTGGTGGTTAATGGCAGGAATGGCCCAAGAAGAAGGATCATCATCTTTAACTTCATCACCTCTTCAGTTCTTTCCGTGGATGCCACTATCACCAGGGACGGGATCACCATACCCTTGGCTTAGGGAGCTGAAATCTGAAGACAGAGGTTTGTGTCTGATCCATCTTCTGCTTGCCTGCGCAAACCATGTAGCAGCTGGTAGTATTGAGAACGCAAATATTGGCCTTGAGCAAATCTCCCATCTTGCCTCTCCTGATGGTGATACCATGCAGCGGATTGCTGCCTACTTCACCGCAGGACTTGCTGATCGCATTCTTAAAGGATGGCCGGGTTTGCACAAAGCTCTCAATCCAAAACAAGCATCTTTGATATCTGAAGAAATTCTTGTTCAAAGAATATTCTTTGAGCTCTTTCCCTTCTTAAAGCTTTCATATGTGATCACAAATCAGGCCATTATAGAGGCAATGGAAGGGGAGAAGATGGTTCATATCATAGATCTAAATTCATTTGAACCTGCTCAGTGGATAAATCTTCTTCAAACATTAAGTGCACGGCCTGAAGGCCCGCCTCATTTGAGAATAACAGGTATTCATGAGCAGAAGGAGGTGTTGGAGCAAATGGCTCTTCGATTGACAGAAGAAGCTGAAAAGCTGGACATCCCATTTCAGTTCAATCCTATTGTGAGCAAACTAGAGAATCTTGACCTTGAAAATTTGCGTGTTAAGACTGGAGAAGCTCTTGCTGTCAGTTCTGTACTCCAGCTGCATACTCTATTGGCAATGGATGATGAGATGCATAGAAGGAACTCTCCATCAGGATATAAGAATCCAAACTCTAACCATTTTCAGAGAGTACAGGTTAATCAAAACCGACGCACTCTCGGTGATTGGCTTGAGAGAGATGTGGTTAATGCCTATAGCTCAAGTCCTGACTCAGCATTATCCCCACTATCTCTTGCTGCTTCACCAAAGATGGGCAGCTTTCTAAATGCACTTAGGAGTCTCTCACCAAAATTGATGGTGATAACTGAGCAAGAATCAAATCATAATGGGTTTAATTTAATGGAGAGGGTCACAGAAGCATTGAATTTTTATGCTGCGCTATTTGATTGTTTGGAGTCTACTGTATCAAGAGTATCATTAGAGCGGCATAAGGTTGAGAAGATGTTATTTGGGGAGGAAATTAAGAACATCATTGCTTGTGAGGGAACTGATAGAAAGGAGAGGCATGAGAAGTTGGAAAAGTGGATTCTAAGGCTTGAGTTGGCTGGATTCGGGATCATTCCTCTGAGCTATCATGGTAGGCTGCAGGCAAACAGGTTTTTGCAGAGTTATGGCTATGACGGATATAAAATCAAAGAAGAAAACGGATGTTTGGTTATTTGCTGGCAGGATAGACCGCTTTTCTCTGTGTCAGCTTGGAGATTCAGGAGGTATGACTGAGAGATTATCAAACATATGGGGGAGTGTGCTTTCTTTTATTTTGTTACTGTTATATGTATAAAGGGTGATAACTTTTAATGCGCAGTTGCATAATGCTCTACTGCAAGTTTCAAACATTTCCTCCATTTATTTAACATTTTTGTAAATATTTCCTTATTTACTTTCTGATAGAGATTGGACGATATCTGTTCCACTCACCCAAATCTAGAACTTAGTTTGGTTTCGAGAAAGAATCATCAACACTGTAAAATCAAACTTCCCTGCAAATTTCTTGTGTCAGAACTGAAAAGAAAAGCTCAGATTTCTTGCAAATGTAAGTCTTGCAAACGATGCTGTACAATGCATCATTCTGAACTCTTAAACAACATTGCTTGGAAAATCAAAATACTTCCTTCCCAGTAGTATTGAACATATTCAACAAATTGGCACTGGGTAAAAGAAAAGGAAAACCGCAGATACCACTAGTAATAAGAACATTCAGAAATGCACAACTGTCACATTGTATTCAACGACAACATTTCTGCTCTTTTGACTAGATGAGATTGTCTTTGACAATGAATAGCCTCGAGCAAACCGGAAAAGCCCGCTACCTCCAACAATTGGCATTTCCCTGATATTATCGAACACTGGACTGCGACCTAGAATACTCAGGGCACTGCCGTTGTACGTACCCTCCAAAAAAGCAAAATTTAAAACCATAAGCAATCCAGCATCATGTTGAGAAGCAAAAGCATACATGCCCTGTGCTCTTCCCACAAGTTTTGAATTAGGTTCTGGCTCTTCTGTTAATGGACTATCCACCATAAAAGTGCTGCCAAAGCTATCAGCTGTTGTCTTTTCTGGTCCAGCAATTCTCATGTTTGTTGGGTTTTTCCCACTGGGAATATCGTGGAAGTAGAAACGCAGGCGAGTCATTTTCTCCATGCGTTTAGAGGATATGATCATTGGGGATTTCTCTGAAAATTTGCCATTAGTAGTGCTACAAAACGTCAAGAAAACAGTGAAATACAAGAGAACAAGAATTTGAACAAGAAAACAAGCCATAGGGAATAATTTTTCTGAGCTATGTTGGGGAAAGAATGCTGGAAGAGTCTATTTATAGGATTGTGAGCAAGAATTGATGAATATTGTAGTGTGAGATTGGCTTTTGGAAGTGGGCTAATGTGGCAAAATAATTATTGCTTGAACTTGATGTTGCATCAAGAGCAAGAATTTGATGAATCTCAGAGGGGCTCAAATTTCCTGAATAATGGAAAATGTAGTTAAGAGCATTTGAGGAAATTAACTAGGTTAACCTGTCCCAGCTGGTTCAGCCATTTAACAAGACCAAGCTTTCTTACTTAAATATGACACCATTATCTGCAACTACAGAAAAAATTTAAAAGATTAATGGATAATATATGCAATCAGGGTTGCTTATTTTGTGGCTGGGTGGATTCTGGAGAAAATAAAATCACTGAAGATGCCATCATAATGAATATTAGAAAGTGCTTTGAACATGGCCAACAGCTCAAGTCACTCAGAGCATGCTTGCTTTACAATCAAGGTTTTGCAGCCTTACATTGGGGTATGCCATCAAAGCTTACTTTACTTTAACCTGAATTTTCCAACTTGGCTCTGCAAAGTTGAAGTACTCTTCCTACTATAATATAGTAACAGGTTTATGTAAGCAAATTGCGTAGGAGATCATCATATTCAGTTTCAGAACTAGCTTATAATAGGAGTCTTGCAAGGATCTTGCATCCATTTTGAAATGGAATTCTCACATTTCCACATCTAGCAATGGAAATCTGCAGTAACAGAAAATGTAAAATAGCTGGCAAGATCATTACACAGTACTGAATATTGATGTTAGCTTGTTGTTTAGGCTGTGTTAAACTATATTTGATACACATCAAACTGATTATGAAATAGATTGAAAATAGAACTTCAGAAATTTAATTTCATAGGTGAACTTAACATGCTGGTCCTGACTAAACTGACCCAAGTTTTTATTTGTTTTTCTAAATAATCTTGAATCTGGCATCCTGCCTGAAGCAGAGTATTTCCACTACCCATTTAGCAAAGTGCCCTGCCATTTGCCTGCTGTCGACATGAGCCTCCTTTCTAGAAGAAATTAGTCATTTCTAACTCTGTCAGACCTTCCTATTTAAGAATTCTCTCTCAATTTTTTGTCCTATTCTGTCAACAAATCCCGATCCTTCTGTCAAATTTTCTGTTCCTTCTCATAATTATTTTGAGAGAGTTACGTTTATGAATTTTGTTTTCTGTTTATTCTCGAGATTGAGTAGACCTGATAATCATACCAGAGAGCAGACAATAAACTGTTTTAAGATCAGAGGGTCGATCATTGTCCCAATATATATCTTGAAATTCATGTTATGTTAACAAATCTGTAAGTTGATTTTCTTTAATATATACTGATTCATGTGTTTATATGTTTATGTAGAAATCATATCATTATAAGGGAACAACAGTTCGAAGGTGAGCAATTCTTACCCGGTCATTCCAAATTCCCAGGGCTGCTGCCTTGACTTGGCATCAAATTTATTTATAGGATTAAAAAATAGTGCAGCTGGTAGGAATGAGTTTTCATGTAAGACAGAAATTTATAGGATACCACGTCAGGGAATAGTACCATTCTGAACATGCAAGGAAATACCAGGATTTCATTGCTACAACAGTGGAAACGTTGAACAAGCAGAACTAGGTAAAATTAAAGAAAAGATAGTACGCAAACTGATAAGAAACGTTCAGAAGTGCACAACAGACACATTGTATTCAATGACAGCAACTCCTGCCTTTAGATTAAATGAAAATGTTTTTGCCAAGGCATAGCCTCGAGCAAGCCGGAGAACCCCGCTACCTCCAACAACTAGCATTTCTCTCACAATATCAAAGATGGCGTTCCGCCCAAGAGTACTTAGGGAACTTCCATTGTAGATACCGTCCACAAAAGCAAAATTCATCACCATAAGCAACACAGCATTATGTTGAGAAGCAAAAGCATAAATTCCCTGTGCTCTTCCTACAAGCTTCGAAGTTGGTTCTGGCCCTTCTCTCAATAGGACATCTGCCCTAGAAGTGCTGCCAAAGAAGTTGGCAGCTGCAGTCATGTTTAGGGGCCGAGCAATTGCTGTGGATGTTTGGTTTTTTCCACTAGAAATGTCATGGAAGTAGAAGTGCAGGCTTGTCTTTTTTTCCATGCCTTTCATGGTTATAGTTAGAGGGGACTGTTCAGAGAATTTGCTGTTAATGGCAGAGAAGAAAGTCGAGAAGATAACAAAAAACAAGATGAAAGGAATGAAGGTAGCCATTTTGGTGCAGTTTTCTGATCAGTGCTAGAGGAGGTATTTATAGGATTGTGGTAAGGGAGAACTGATGCTAGTTGTGTGACATAGCTAGGCTTCTGGAGGGAAGTTTCAGTGGAGAAGTAACGATAACTTGTACTTGGTGTTGCATCAGAAGTAAGAACCGAAGTGCAATAGAATGATCTGATGACTTTGATAAGGCAACCAAATGTAGAAAGAACACCTTTTCATTTTACTAGCAAGAGACCAGCATGAAAATATGAAACCTGAGGAACAGGATGTTTAGGTGATCCAGAGCACGCTTTGAACTACATTTACTATTATCCATAATGGCACACTGGTAAGTCTCTCAGAGCATGCTTGCTTTCTTAACAGCCTTGTGCATTGCTGTGCCATCAAAGGTTTCTATCCTACACTTCCCAGCAAATTGGTGCTTGATCTAATAAAGATAACGTGTTCTTCATATCACACAGTGTATGTTCTGATTGAGTTTTGAATTTCATGCTTCTTATGCTAATAATGTAGTTGATTTTTACACAAGATAGATTTGATGCATATAACTATGGATTCAATCTCCAAAAATGAGCAAGGTCGATACAGAAAAAATGGCAGTTATTGCTTCCATTGAATTTTCTGATTCAATGGGGTCACTTTTGGAAGCGATCTGGTCTATCATTCTCAAAGCTTCTCACACAGCCAGCAATTCACCATGCAACACCGGCCTGTAACAGTACCTGAGAGCTCTACCATATTATAATAGAGAGCCTTTTGAATCTCTAATTACCAGTCATGTTCCTGCCAAACCTCCCACCTCCCACCACTGATCCCATATAGAAGGGCTTGAAATAGAAAGCAGTCCCAGTCTTGAACCTGCTCTGAACCTGAACCTGAAACTGACCCAGATCAGTCTGATGCGGTCCAAGATGCACATGCATAGCCTTAGTCGGCTGGCTGTAGCCCAAATCTTTTCTTTTCCAAACCTCACGGATCCTATAGCCTGTATTCAAATGGCCTCTCTCTTCTTTTACAAATTAAATATTAAGTATAAATCTCAAACGCATGGAATTCACTATGTAAAATGCATTCTGGATCTTTCACAAGGTATTGTTAAAAAATTATTTACATTTTTTTTTTTGTAATTTGACTCTTATTGGACTAGATTATAAATCAATTTGTTGGGGGAGGGTGAGATTGAAAACCAAGGACCAAAGTAAAAAAAATGAGGGAATGAGTGGCTTTAAAAAGTTTGGGAGAAATGTTTATTTTAGTCCCCATAATTTTCAAATTATAAATATTGTGTCCTTTTAGTTTTTTAAATTTAAAGGAAAAATCAATTTTGATTTCAAACTTTATTTTCCTTATACTTTGGCTATTAATTGAGATATGTGAGAGAAAATCATCAAAATCTGTTATTAGAAAGAGAAATTTTTTGTTGGCACCAATTATTGCCGCAAAACTACCGAAATTGGTGTTAAATTGTTCTGTTTGATGAGGGGAGCTCATATTAGGTGTTTTTTTTTTTTTAATCTTGAAATAGCCTAAAAAAATATATCTGAGTACGGTAAGATTTTATATTTTGGGTTTCAGGGTGGTTTTTTGAGGTTACAAATAAGTTTATCAAATTGCCTAAGATGTTTTCTAGGTGTTTTTGGTAAAAAAAATAGATTGAAAACTTGGTTTTTTGGTTGAAAAAACTTATGCTCTATTTTTCAAGTCATCACAATGACATAAAATTAGGCAATGTCAGATAACATGTTGTTTGAATATTTTCTTTCAAAATAAATTGAGCCATACGACATGTTGTCTATCCTATCTAAAATAAAAATATTAAGGGCCCAAACACGCGAATCCTTACTAGATGAGTCAGGTATACTAGTTTGGTTTGCCAGACATAATGATGCCTGACTTTTTCTTTCTAACACAATTTTTTTTAAAAATTATTTCTTTTATATGTATTTATTCAAAATAATTTTTAAATTTATATGTAAACTAATACCACTTCTTCTTCTTTTTTTTTTTTATCTAAACGCATTTAAATAAAGATTATTTTTTAGTTATTTTGTATGCATTTAATTTTTTGAAAGATTGTTCTAATTCATCCATGATTTTTTTTTATGTTTTATATAAATGAGATTTATTTTTAAAAAAAATTAAAAATAATTATTTTTTCGAAAATATTTTTAATGTGTAACCTTACATAATACTTTTTTATTTTTTTATTTTATTCAATCAATTTCATGTGTGTCTATTTTTATTATTATTATTTAATTAAATAGAAAATTAATTTTTGTGAGCAAAGTTGTTAAACACAACTGTGTTAAAAATCCAAGTTACGATGCTGAATACCTTGTTCTATATCCGAGTCTCAATTTTTTTAATTTTCATCTTTGTTTATTATTAATGATATTTTATTTATTTATTAACACATATAGTTCTCAATTTATTTTTATTAGATGTATATATAAGTTTTTTTTATTTTCACTTTTGATTTTTTTTATAAAAAACACTTTAAAAAAATTAAATATTTATTTTCTTAGGAAAAAAAATCCAACCCGGAATAACACAGTCAAATAACTAGTTCTTTTCCAAAATGTTGCAGGAAGTAGGAACTTTCATGCTCTATTTTACAGTATATCAATTGGATCTAGTATGCTGTCTTGCTTCTGGGCCTTTAAAGACTGTAGATATTAAAGGTTTCAAATCACAACAGCTTGACACGTCAAAAGGCAGGATGGAACCTAATCCTAAACCATGATAGAGTTACTGCTCCCTGTTCAAGAATATTTTGTTGTTCATGAAAGAATCGATCCTGAGGGACAAATAACCAGACACAAAAAACTGTATAGTGGCATGTAACGAGGTTGTTGATAGCCAGTAGCCAGTTCGAAGAACAATAACAACGTATAGTAAGAAAATAGCAAAGAACAGAACAGAAAATTGACAGCATTATGCAACACTAGCTATCCATTTACTCAGCATTGATGCAGGAGCTTCTCCTTATTTTATTTTTCCTTATTTAGTTTAGACCTAAGACTAGGATAAATAGGGTTGTCTGGGTTGTATTCAAGGAGAGATTTGGGTGAATACAAATTAAATATTTTGAATGTCTTCCCATAGTTATGATATTCTTAATATTTAAAGGTTTTTACTTGTAATAAACCTCGTTATCCTTTCCTCCTAGTCTACGTCAACCATCTTCCACCAGCCTTTGCATCATTGATGTCAGGGGATGTCTTGAATTCAAGTTTCGGTCTTGTATCAATCTCTGTGTCCTTATACTTTTGGAAGCTAATTTGATTGTTTTACACTGATTTCTTTGACACACAGAGAAAGATTTCGGTCACAACCTTGACTAGTTTCCAAATTACTTGGAACATGGAGCTAAAAGAAAAATATGTTTAGCGTTCAGCAGTAATTAAGACAGTACAAATCTTTCAAATACAAACAAATCCAGCTAACCCCAGAGAATAAAAAGTGAGCAAATTGCGTATTCATGAAAAAGGGTATTCAGTAGTGTGACACATACACATTATATTCGACAGTAGCATCACCTTGCTCGCCAAACCAAACTGTATGTGCCAATGCATAGCCATGAGCAAGCCTAAATAGCCCACTACCTCCAACGATTGGCATCTCCCTCACATCATTCATAATTTGGTTCCTTCCAAGGATGCTAATACTACTTCCATTATATTTACCTTCTGTAAAAGCAAAATTCATAACCATTAGCAAACAAAAATCGTTTTGCGAGGCGAAGGCATAGAGTCCTTGAGCTTTTCCAACAGGCTTTGAAGAAATTTCAAGCCCTTCCGTCAACGGATCATCCGCCATCATTGTGTTACCAAAGGCATAATTATCCGGGCCGGCAATTCTAATAGCTGTTGGATTTTTTCCACTAACAATGTCATGGAAGTAGAAATGTAGGTGTGTGGTCTTTTCTATGCGCTTGATAGCTATGGCTTCAGTTACTTCCTCATAGAAAGCCCCACAAGTGATTGTGCACAAGTATGAGAATAGGATGAAGTGAAGGGTGAAGAGAGTGCAAGCCACATGAGAAGCCATTTTGTGATTGTGTGATCAAGTGTGTTCTTTATGGCTAGACTGGACTATAATGTGAACTTGTGAGGGTTACTAGCTACTTATAGACTTACAGTAGACCTAGAGGAGGAAATTTGCTTTTTGAAGGGGTTGGCCTGTATTGCTGCATTTCTAAGAGAACTTTTCTCCTATTTTGTCAGCGTTTTATCTTTTTTATTCGCCCATTTCCTCTCTCTTGTGAGAAAGATTACTTTCCTTCCCACGCCTTCAGCAAGCAACATGGGGAGTTTCATTGCTTCAAAGCATATGAAACTATCACGCTTGTGTTCCACTACACTTGTGTGTCAGCTACCAACTTTCTGCATACATAGGACTTATTTTCTGTGGTTAATCTTTGCTTCCAGCAATCCTAAATGCAAAGCTTAATAGCTTTGTCGTCAATCCCATATTAACTTAATCTTCTCTCAAGAGGTAGCTTAGTCTCAGATTCCTTGCTTCTCCCGTAATTCTCGTGTCCCTTATCAGTGCAGTTGTAAGCAAGAACAAATGTTGGAATCTTTTCAGTCTATTCTTGATCAGAGACCCCACAAAGAGATCTCCAAAACAATCGCAACTTTATCTAGCAATAAACTCCTTGAGTAGAGACAAAGCAATTAATTCAAATCAATGAAATTATTCTAATCAGAAAAAGAAAATGACGGAACACCAGGATATATCAAGGAATATGCTATGAGACTGATGGCAGCTAGCTGGCTAGTTTCAATGGCCATGCTATAAAATGCGAGCAACTAACATCTGCAATTTTTTCTTCTAACTGATAATAGCTGTGTAGAGAAGTTCATTCCAAGCGTCTAGAACTCCTGCGACACACCAATGAGTACAATCCATGCCTCTAAAGCCATTGTAAGAGCTTGGATGTCCATCTTTTCTTAGCTGTGAAAGAGTTGTTATATTAAGCAAATGAACAGGTTTCTTGATAGTATTTAACACATCTTCTAATGCTTGCAATGCCAGTGGTGAGCCACCAGGGTAAGTTGATCCACTAACTGGCTCTGTCTCCTTTCCACAGTTTGTCACTCCTGGTTTCCCCCATTCCACTCCACTGATTCAAAGACGAAGTTCAAGTCATGAAAATAGTATAAACCAGTGCTGGTTTTAAATTGATGAAACTAGTTAATTCTTTCTTCATTTATCAAGAAAAGAAGAGAGCCTTACTTGTAATGGGATGGAGAAATTCCCTGAAAAATAACTTTGGTTTTACATGTATCAACATCAGAATCAACCCATTTTGCCCATGTTGTTAAGCCTTTCCGGAAAGCCACCATGCGATCCATGTCCTCGATTATGGTCTCACCTTCTTGAACATAATCCCATCTGAAATTTGAAACCGAAAAATCAATAACACCAATTCAACTTGATTATTTTTTCAATTGAATTGTAAATCTACTACTTCTGCCAAGTTTTTCGAGCTCATACGGTTGCTTCGGTCCTCTCCTGTACCACCAAAGCCAGGTATTGAACACTAGAACATCCATGTCCTTCCATGTGTTTCCATCCTTGAGCGAATCAAGTTTTAACACCCGGCCGATTTTTTCTTGTTCGATGTCTACCAAGTAGTGAGAATTGAACAGCTTTACAGACACACCGTAATCCTGAAAATTTCAATTCCAATTAATTTTGTAAACGTAAGACTCTATTTTCCTTATAATAGCAATGGCTGCCACCTCTCCAGGACTAGTTCACTCACCTGGAATGTCACTGTACTGCCAGAGTTGTTTGTCTCCTCTGTGATAATGGAATCAGGCACAGCTGCATGAAGCAAGCATAATAGTGACTCAAAATGGTTTAGACTTACAGAGTCCCCTATAAACATGATCTTCTTGCCCATCAACTTCTTCAGGAAATGTTTACCATCAAACCTAATGTGTTTACACATTCCAAAATAGTATAGTATCAGGAACAAAATAACTTGTGAAATTCATCAAAATCCATTGAGTTTATATATATATATATATATATATATATATATATATATTTTTTTTTTTTTGAACTAAAGGAAAAACAATATATAACAATGTGCCATCATCTAGTTTACGAGCCGTTACGAGCCGCTTGGAATTGCATTCCAAACATTTTTTTTTAAATAAATTTTTTTTGTTTAGAAATATTTTTTATATTGTTATCATAAATAAATTTTAAAATATTAAAATTATATATTATTTAAATGCATTTCAATTTAAAACATAACATTTCGCATCATTTTTTCTACTGATGAAACTATCGTTGTTTCCTACGTAATTGACCAATATATGCCTTCCCCTCTCTTCTATTCCTTTTAACTAAATCCTCACCTTGTACCTGAAACCCTAAAGAGAAACTCTACTCGTCCTGAACTACAAATCTCAACACAAACCTCAGTTAAAAGACAAGGAAGACGTATACTTTAGCTAGGTATTTCAAGAAAATAAGCTACTGCACATATTTGTTTCTCAATTGTGCTACAATCAATGTGATGTAGGCGGGTTTGAAGAGTCTGAACATGTAGTTGTGGCTCTGTCACTAGTAGATTATGCAGAAAGCCTAAATTAATATATACTTGTTTATGAATCAATAGAACAAGGCTAGGCCTAAGAAAAGTGATATCCGCACCAAACAAGCAGGTTGACAAGAAAATATAATAATTTTTTATTTTATCATTTGATTGAATTTAAATTTTATTAAATAATTTTACAAGCTCGGTTCTGCACGAGGTTTATTAGAAATAACTAGTCAGGTTTAAAAAGACACTCAAATTAGACTTTGAAGATGCTATTTGAGCTTCTTCTTTTTTTGAATTTTCAGGTTAATTTTTTATTTTATGTTGTGTTTTTTATTTATTTAGGATTCTGTTTTAACTATATTGTAAACCTTTTTAGAGAGTCACACAATAATTAAAGATAATTACTCGATAATAAAATATAAATTAGGGTTGAAAAACCCTTTCTACAACAATGTTTATGATATAGAAGAGAGAGACTCATAATCATATTTGAGTCCAACAAAAGTTACAAGAATATTTTTTCTTCCTCAAAAATTAATTTTTTGAACTCCATATTTCTTGTTTCTCTTTCTTTCTTGTGTATATATCTCTTTTTTATATGTGAATATTGATAATAATAACTTTAACACCATAATATTTCTTGGCGACAACCTATCACATCTTCATGAGATTAGTGACTGTGGCTCTCATCAATGCCTGATCACCTGTACAACGAGGAGGCTTGAGGCATAACCATCCTCCTGAATTGCTTATTTCAAGTCTAGACTTGCTAGCCTAACCAAAGTATTGCCACCCATATTTTCCCAATTGTCTGTAAGTAAACTACAGCTCAAAAGAAGCTGGAAAAAGCTTTAAAACTTCATTGCATGGAGAAACTAGATGTTCCCTTTTGACCTGTGAGGATTCATTATTAAAAAAACTAAAATTAAAAAAAAAATCATCTGGTTATTCAAGACTTGGTCTAAATTATTGGAGATCCTCGCTTAAGTCTTGTAAGTCTTTCTTTTTTAAAAAGAAAAATGAGTATCTTTGTCGATTCAAGAACTCATAAGACTAGCAGTACAGCAATGTAGAAAAAATTACAGAGCATTCACACACAAAAAGAGAGATGGATGGATGGATGTACCTGGGCAAGTCACAGGCATTAGGCTGCCATCTATATTGAAGGTAGAGGTGATCAGGTCGGTCATATTTTAGACAATCAAATTCCTTGCGAATAAAAGGGCATGCAGATGAATTGTAGAGAGGATACGACATGTCTTGAACCCAACTTCCTTGATACATATTGCAGACTTTCTTTTGCCATTTTTTCCACTTCAAGTTCTTGTTAGTTGTAAAGGTTTGGAGAATACTCTTTGATGAGGTAGCAAAACATAGACAAGAAATTGTCATGAAAATGGCTAAAAGGACACAACAAGATCTTTTAGTCCCAGATTGCATCATTGTGGAGAGCAAAGGGAGACAGAAAGTCAAGAGAGCTTAGTTTGTCCTGTCTGTGCTCTTCATATGTAAATATATGGCAGGTATTCCTGTTAAAGGTTCGGATTAACCAATCAATTGGATTATTTTTCCTTCTTTTTTATTAAGGTTAATTGGATACGGTTTTGACAACGGAATTTCTTACATTTTTGCAGGTTTACATATATAATTGGTGATGTGACAGGAACACAAGCATACTAAACTATCATGCTTGTGTTCCACTGCACTTGTGTGTCAGCTAACAACTGTCTGCATTTAGAGAACTTATTTTCTTTGGTTGATCTTTGCTTCCAGCAATCCTATATACAAAGCTTAACAGCTTTGTCCTCGCTCCCATTAACTTTATCTTCTCTCAAGAGGCAGCATAGTCTCAGATTCCTTGCTTCTCCCGTAATTCTCTTGTCCCTTATCAGTACAGTTGAAAGCAAGAACTAATGTTGGAATCTTTTCAGTCTATTCTTGATCAGAGACCCCACAAAGAGATCTCCAAAACAATCGCAACTTTATCTAGCAATAAAAACTCCTTGAGTAGGGACAAAGCAACTAATCCAAATCAATGAAATTATTCTAACCAGAAAAACAAATGACGGAATACACAGGATATATCAAGGAATTTGCAATGAGACTGATGGCAGCTTGCTGGCTAGTTTCAATGGCCATGCTATAAAATGCGAGCAACTAACATCTGCAATTTTTTCTTCTAACTGATAAGAGCTGTGTAGAGAAGTTCATTCCAAGCGTCTAGAACTCCTGCGACACACCAATGAGTACAATCCATGCCTCTAAAGCCATTGTAAGAGCTTGGATGTCCATCTTTTCTTAGCTGTGAAAGAGTTGTTAAATTAAACAAATGAACAGCTTTGTCGTCACTCCCATTTTGCCCATGTTGTTAAAGCCTTTCCGAAAAGCCACCATACGATCCATGTCCTTGAGTATGGTCTCACCTTCTTGAACATGATCAAATAAGAGAGAGTATACTGGTTCTGATTAAATCAATAATTATTAGAAATTAATATTAGGTGGATGAAATTTAAAAGATTAATTGCTATCACTCATCTGGAATATCACTGTGGTAAAATAATTATCTGTATTTCTTGTGGTGTTGGAAGAAGGCACAGCAGCAAGGAGCAAACACAGCAAGGACTGAAAATTGTTTAGACTCAGAGAGTCCCCTACGAACATAACCTTCTTGCCCTTTAACCTCTTCGAGAAATCTCGACCATCAAACCTGCAACAAGGCTACATAATTAATTTTCGACCCAGAAATATGTATACATCTATATGATATAATATTTTAGCATATTGTGCTACCTTGGCTGCAATAACAAACAGACTTCTAAAAGATCCATCAATGATAGGAAACCAAGCCCTTCCCAAAGGCCCAGCCATCTAATCAAGCACAACGTACCCATTTAATATTAACAAAGAAAAGAAGGCCCAGCCTGAATCCATGACCCACCTGTCCCTTGACTTACTGTCTTTCCTTCTAGCAACTACCTCTTCTTGGACAGACGACCCGATTAAATCTTCGGGTTCTCTCTTTAATTCAATCACTAATCAAAGGGTAAAGGCCAAAACTTTTCTTGTATTTGAACAATAATCAATAAAAAAAATTAATAAAGACTTCACGTTTTTTTGAGAACAAATAGTAAAGCTTCAGTCCTCGCTGTTTCTTTACTAATAGTATTGGCCTAAATTTTGCTTATTGAGAGAAATATTTATTGTTGTTTTGAAGTTTTTTGAACTGGGTTTTTGTTGTTTCTTGTGTTGTAATAGATGGAAGGTAGTATTGCTAAGGAGCTTTACTCAGAAAGCTTGCAACTTTCAAGTGCTGAATTGGGTTCTGAGCCAATTGCCTTTGGTACGTAGAGAGATTTTTATGATATGGGTTTTGGTCTATTATTTGTTTGCTTTACATGTTTGTGATTATGGTTGCTTTGTATGCCCTTTTAAATATAGTTGAGTTAATGGTCTGTGGTTGATTGCTCTTTCTCTGTTTCTGTTTTTCAGTTCTTTATTGTTATTTTCTGCTTGGAAAATTAGTTTCTTTTTAGTAATTTGGAGCTGAATGATGATCGTTGTTGGATTTACTATGTCAAGCAACAACCAGGAATTAGTGAAGGAAAACAAAAAGAAAAAGGCTGCAAATTGATACTCTTTCGTCTTGCATGTGGATGCATGTACATATGCAATTTCCATGTGGGTTGATTGAAGAACAAAACTAAATGATTTTCAATTGTATAGTGTTCCTTAAAAACTACTTTTCTGCTTCATGTGCCACTTTTGGTTTGTGTTTTTGTAACAATTGACTGAACCATTTTGGCATACTTTCCTTTGTTTCTCACATGTCTGAAATTTCTAATTTATGTGAATGAATCATGACATTTTATTTGGTGGTTCTTAAATAAAGTTAGTTTTGGATTTGGTATGAAGGTGACTTGCAAGATGATGGGCCTTTATGGGATGTTTCTGATGAGGAGTTGGATAGAGATTCTGATTTGGACCGGGAGTGGCAAAGGAGACATGATCAATTTCACACTGTAATTTGACAACTCTGTTTAATTTGCTCATCCTTTTGTTTTTTCCACTTGCATTCTGAGTTTTAAACCTTTTTTTTATTTCATTCCGGATGACTTCAGATTGGATATCGTGATGGCCTCATATCAGGAAAAGAAGCTTCTGCGCAAGAGGGATTCAATATTGGTTTTAAACAATCAGTGCTTGCAGGATACAACTGGGGTGTTGCTAGAGGTGTTACAAGGTAAAGAAATAAGAACATGAAAGAAGAATTATATTATGTTGTAGAATGAATGCTTTAATATTCCTATGATTTTCTTTTAAATTCCTTTCTTTTTTATTATTGTTTGTGGATATGTATTTCCATGAAGCGCGCTTGCCTACCTTCCAGATGCGTTGAAGGAGAGGCTGATTGAAGATCAAGAAAAAAGAAACAAATTCCAGGGCGTTTATGAAACAGTGCATTCTGTTTCAACAACAGATGCTCTTAAGTTCTTTCATGATGATGTATTGAGAAAGAAAGAAGAGGAGCAAAGTGAGCATTCCAAGGCTAGTTCTAATGTATCTGGAATGAGTAAGGATAGCTCAGGCTGCAGTCATCTCGAAAATTATGTTGGGGAGCTTCAATCACTCCTTCTTGAGTCTCCTGCAATCAAGTCACATTTATCAGTAAAGTAACTTGTGTACATAACAGAATAGTGTGTGCTACATGTTGTCTCTTTATAGAGAGGTAACATTATGAAAATAATTCTCACAATTGTATCACCAATTTTGATTTGGTCCAATTATATTGCAAGTTTGTTTACTGCCAGTAATTTAATGCATGTGAACTTTCTGTTGATATTTTGTTCCAAATCTTACCGCATATTCTCTCTTAAATTTACTTTTGGATGTTGTGGCCCAGAGATGAAAGTCAGTATAATCATGTTCATCGTATGGTTACCAACATATCTATGCCAATTTTGGAGAAATTGTAAGCAAAGTATCGAATCTTTCAACCGAAAAATGCATGGGAGACTGATTGAACGTTACCAGTTGGGAAGAAAATTAAACAAAGCAACTTTCAGTTTTCAAGAGCTGTTGTTCATCAGTCTTCGGATTTTTTTTAATCACAATGTTGTGTGTTTATGATTTGAATTCTGCAGTTGCAATAACATTATGTAGTTAGCATGAGGCCTGTTGGAATGAATCTTCTGGTTGTACTTACCATTGGTTGTAGTTTGCATGTACTACAGAGCCTATGGAAACTGAAGTAGTCTCCAATGATTATCAACATGGTTGTCCCTCTGCTTTTTAACAATCTAATTGAGACTGGATAATCTTGTTCTTGTTTATTCTTGGAATTGATAGTTTAGTCTCTTCATGACCTTGACCTGACATTATCATGTATTCCGGTTATGAAGTTGTTTAATCCATAACCTCTTAAAGATTGCACAGTGACATGGATGCTGGGAAATGTGACTGGAGATAAAAATAATCAGATAAACACAAACATAAATTCAATTGTTACTGCACAATATTAGACATAATAACCACAATGCATTAACAACATTTGGAGGAAGAAGAGTTTCTCCAACAACATATTATAGATAGTAATCATCTGGATGACAGAACTCAGTCAGATTTCATACTGCTATTACATATATAGATAAGACTATTCAGTTGGACTTCATCTGCAGAGAATAGGAGAAACTACCGAACACTGCATCTGCACTTGAATCTTCATTCAAGCCATCACATGATTGTCTGAACTCTGAAGTTCTGAAAGTGAACAGAATAAGATGTTTCTCTACCTGAGATTGTAGTTTACGTCTAGAACTTGGGCCCTGGTTAGATATAATAATCTTCCTACTTCACCAACTTTTATTATAGGTAGAATCTACCTGTGTAGCTTCCACTTCAGCATGATCTGCAACGAAATGTTAAAGGAATGAATGATTTGCAACATATTCTCAGTGGTCTATAATGGCATTTCAACTTTCACTACTGTAGCCAAATAGAAAGAAATAACGCCTGCAAAGTAATGTCTTATTTACCTCAGTGAGTGACATCAGCTACAAGCTTGAATCGGTCTTGTGTGAGAAAATGCTGCTGGTGCATGCCTGATACGAGTTTCATATTTCGGTGTTGGCAAGACTTTTTCGAAAGCTTCAACAAGTAGTGCCACCTTCCTCTTCCTAGCTGGAGCGAGTTTGGTGACAGTCTGTCGTAGTGCATAATCAATCATCCATTCTTCAGAATTTTTCCTTTCATCCATCATGTGGTGCCTTAGATCGACCTTTTCTTCCTCTGGATCAGGAACAACAGGAAGGAAATTTGGTTCTCTTGGGTTGAATTCTCTCTCTTCCTCCAGGTCCACGATGGGTTTCTTGTCTCCGAATGTCCATTTCCTGTTGTTGCAGGTATCGTGAAGTTCTTGATCGGGATTTCCTCTTGTGTATAAAAATGGACGCTTTGATCCTGTGCTGGTTCCATTGTTGGCAGAGAGGAGGGTTTCTGCGGTATCTGACTCCTTACAAATTTCCACTTCTGTCTTCTCAACATCTCTTGTATCATCTCTGGTTAAATTGATTTTTTGCATTCTTGAATCACTCTGTGCCTCAAAATCCATGGCAGTTAGGATTTTGATCTTGTTAGCATCATCTTGATCTTCCTCGGATAAGTTCTGGCTCTCAAGAACATTATTTGTCTCATCGTGCTCATCCAATTGGTGGTTATGAGGCTCAGTTGGAGTGCTGTGGGCAACAAGATCTTGACTTGAACTGCTGTCTTCAACAGTTACATCAGGCTGGCAAGCTTCAGTTGTCATGTGGTTTCCATCGTCATTTAGTTCAGCATCATCTTGATCAGCTTCAGAAAAACTCAGAGGGGAATCATAAACATGGATTTCAAATGTCAATTCAGCATTGGCAACTTGCTCTCGATCTTCTGTTGCATCTCCAGCTTCACCATAAGGGAGTTCAGCAATGGCAAAATCTTGATTATTCTCCGCAACCTCGATCTGTTGATCAATGGAATCCTCTTTGTTTGTTCCGACCATATCCATCTTGTCAGAAATCTGAGGAGAATCAGCAATTTGTTTCTGAAGCCTCATAGTTGCATGATCAGTTTGAAGAGATGTATCCTCCTGGTGACCATTTAGAACTTCAGCTGAAATGTCTGTGGTGCAATCATTTTCATCATCTCCAAGTTGAGGGTGTGTTTCATTGACATCATTCTCCGTTTCATGAACTCCTTCCTCCTGAATTTTCTCCCTGGCCTCCTCAGTTTTAAGCGCCTCAGATGCATCTTCAGCTGAAGACTCTTGATCATAAGCTAAGTCCCGTGCCCCTTGGATAGATTCGAGAATCTCCCAATAATGGAGTATGCCATCCGACTCAGAATCACTATCGCTGCATTGCATATCAATGTAGGCAGTTTCCTCTGCAAAAAGTTCTTGCAGTATCTCATCAGCTAGAATTTCCTCTGTGCAGTTGCTGACTGCGTTGTCTGATATAATGATCTCAGAATCCTCATGCCAATCAAGTTTCTTGATTCCTGGTGTGCCCTCGACTTTGGTGCAAAATTCATCTTCATCAGGCTTGTTCAAATCATCAGCTTCTGTAACAACCTCTGAAGTAGAAAGTTGGCCCTCCTCCCACTCCATGTCAGTTGCTTCAGAGATGTTATCATCTTCATCCATACTTGCTTGGCATTCCCCTCCAATGTCACTCCTGTTTTCACAGCTTCCCATGATTGCTTCTTCTTCGGACAAGGTCGATGAGCAGTCTGTATCCCTATCCCTTTCATCTTCTACTCCTGTAACATCCATCTCTGGTTCATTTGTATTATTGGAATTTTCCTCAAAATCAATCTCTGATTCTTGTGATTCATCTGACAAGCTCTCAGAAACTTGATTGTTGCTGTCTTGTTCAGCTGCTCCTTCATGGCTAGTGTAAAAACAGGACTCGTTAATCCGTCTTTCAGGTTCTCCAGAAAAAGCACTATCTGCTGTATTTTTGGAGAAGATTTCAATGAAGAAATCCTTGCCAGTTTCTTGTATCATAGGTTTGTCGCCATGAATTTCTTCTGTTCCTTCACCAGATGGCCTGGCTCTACGGGGGGATAAAACCTCCCATTTCATGCTTTTCTGGACCTTCAACGAATGCCTCCTTGCCTTCAAGAAGCACTTAAGTGGAGGCACAGGTTTGTGATGATGACCGTTAAGAGAGCAATAGGTGTATGGGCATACCTTCTTGACAGAAGTTCCCTCTGATTCAGTACCCCCAGGATTAAGCATAAGGTATGGAGGAAACTTGGAGTCCTTCAGGGTTGAAGAACAGGTAGTTGTTTGTGCACTCACGTCTGCACAAAGAGCTACTCTAGAACATTTTCTTGCAGTACCTCTCATTGGCTTAAAACTGGGAGTCCTCACCAGCTTCAAACTAGATGTCTTTGATAAAGTTCTTGCCTGTTTGTTACTAGAAGCAGGGCTAAATTTCGAACTAGCCGAGTTTCTACGATGCAAGTTCTTACCATTTGAACCGGCTTGAGTATTCAAGGGACTCACCAGGGAACGCTCCTTTCTTGCCTCTGAACTGCTGGTGGACTTCATATAATTCGGCGAACCATCAGTTGTTTTAATCATAAGCTGCTTCTGTGGTGTTGCTTCGGTTGTTGGAGCATTGAGAGGAGGCGGCAGCTTTCCAGGCTGTGACATGGATTTCCTCAAAGGTGATGATGATTTCAAGCTCTCAATATCAGAAAGCTTGATCGATCTTGACCTTTTCATTTTCTTCTTCATATCAGGTCCTCTATTCTTTCCATCCTGATGCTGACAAGAATTTGGTTTCAGGTTCCCCAACCGCTTCTCGGGTTTAACATGATCAGCTTGGATACCAAGCTTGTTGGGTACCTTTCTTTGCACCATCTTCAAAGAAAAGCCAGCAGCAGCATGAATTTCGAAAGGAAATTTGATGCTAGTTTTCTTAGAGATGGGGAGGTCTAGCTTTGGAAGGAAAGTGGTTTTGTTGAGGATTGATTAGACTACAACAGGAAGAAATGTAGACTTCTTGACAACCAAACAACTAAAGATTCTTCTTGTTGAGTTTCTTAATGTTTTCAGTGGGTAGGCCTTTTGTTTTACATCATTGGTCATTGGGCGGAACAAATTTGAACAAGGCTGAGACAAAGAGTCTGATGCTGACTTCCACCCTTTATTTAGGCATTTTCTGTATTGAATTAATGACTTTATGTCATGGAAATACTGCACCCGATTAAGAGATGACTTTGAGGGTTTAGGTAATGATAATAATTATTTTT
>Ga0325405_1001601_pt1 | contig 23121 bp, 19 predicted proteins | sample PopdelMetagenome_21_FD_205663 | JGI IMG/M metagenome (GOLD analysis project Ga0325405, IMG submission 205663) | Populus deltoides microbial communities from Bellville, Georgia, United States - Xylem-Control-R2 | ecosystem: Host-associated > Plants > Phyllosphere > Stem > Wood/Secondary xylem...
AAAAAAAATATAATAAAAATATTGTTCATCACTATAGAGTATAGATGTCTGACCATTCAACCCTGACAAAAAGCAAGGCAACAGAGAACGTTTTATGAGATGTAGCTTTGTCCTTCAATGAAGACATTCAGTTATTTTCAGAATAATGGTTGCTTAAATGTAATTGGTTAAATTATCTAATGTACCTTTATCAGATCCCGTATATTAGGTCTACTATTCCCGTATGTTCCCAGAACAGCATCCCCGTATACTTGATATTGTTCAAGGACCTAAAAATCAATAAAGCCATGAATTGAAGTTAATAGGATAAAAAAAAATTCAGAAGATGTGTCCCTGTGGAAGGCCATATTTGCTCTCGAACCTGACGACGTGTAAGACCACTGCTTGGTGCACCATAAATTGCAGTATCAACATGTGCCAGAGTATTCCAGAGGCTGATAAATTAGATTAATGATCAGGGAAGAACAACATAATAGAGAGAGAGGGCTGCATAAAAATCAACCATGCCCCTAACTACAAGAAGTGCATAAAAAACTCATTATACATACTTATTGTAGGCAGCACGCCCAACCATTACACCATGTGCACCTTCCCTTAATGCTGCATTTACCTATCAATTGAGATGTCCAATGGAAATAGGGATCATAGGCAATAAAAGAATAGTGATAACAAAATAAACCTTTAAAAGCATTTCAAAAGCAACAATCTGAATGTAAACAGAAGCTGAATTATACAAGGAGAAAACAAGACCTCACCTCATCAACACAATTTATGCCTCCATTTATTGTAAATCTTAAGTCAGGAAAATCCCGTAAGAGGGCGTAATAGTACTCATATCTGCATCAATATGACAATCAAAACACAAACTGAAGCATATCATTATTTGATCTAAGGATGCTTAATAATTAAGGAGAAAATAAATTGCAGAATAGCAGCCCAGTGTCCTGCGTACTAAATAAACATAAATATTCTGAATCTTCCAGAGAATTACGTTAACATTCAATCACAAACTAAAATTTTTCAGCCCATACATACTTGAGGGGAGGAATCCTTCGATTGTCAGCTGGGCTAATGCCATTGAGCAAAGCCTTCCGTGAATGTATAATAAAATGCTTAGTCGGAGATAGAGAAGAAACCTTATAGATAAAATCACCTGAAAGGGGAAATTAACATAAAGGTCTAGATACAATGCCAGAAATTGTAGGACAAATTGTCAGGGAAGCAATTAGCCCTTAATATTCAACACAGATAATCCCTTCTGAACCCCACCAAACAAAGGTGCAAATCAGAACCGAAATGACAACATAAGCAACAAAGGGGTACATGCAGGCCCCAAATGTGATCAACATTTTCATCAGTCTAAGCAATACTTTAATATACTAGTTAAGCAAGGAAGCTGTTAGGGGTAGAATTAGCAAACTATTTCTGAATACATGCTCTTCACTCACTGGTATACCCAAAAAACATAATTCAACAGGATCATATTTATCTCTCTAGAATAAAATTACTTCAGATTGTAGTGATTTTGAAGATTAAAACTCTTAAAAAAAATTAATCTGAAAGGAAATATTTAAATAGAACAAAAATAAGTAGAGCACAAAAAAAGAAAAGGAGATTTTAATTAGTTATCCTGTGACTTTTTTTTTTTGGAACTTATATATAGACAGTGTGAGATATCTTCTTTATAAAACGCAATAACACACTTGGCAGATGGGATATACTTTTAAGATTTGGAATTAGAAAAGGATTTCTTTTTTATTTTAATTTTTAAAAAGAATGTGCTGATTTTATGCTTCCAGAGCAAGCTAAAATGCTTGGAAATAGAAGAAAAAAAATGGTGAGCCCATTGTTCAATAGTAGTGGAATTTAATTGATATCTTAGGAACGCTACTAAAATGATTCCATATAATTTAGTTTTGTGATATTTTCAGAAGGTCGATTTGTACATCTTCAAAAACTTTAATTGCCAACATATAACACAATATATCTTTATAGATTTTTCTTAATTTGGGGGTCAATTGAACCCCTCATCATATACTGGCCTCACCCAAATAAGCAGATTTTTTAAAAGTGTGAGACTTTCCTTTGATGTCCATGCCCCAAATTGTAGCAAAAACTTTTCTCAATAATTCTATCATTTTTGCTAACCCAATTATGCAGAATACAGTGGCTGAGATGATGGGATACAATATCCAATTTCTAAAAAGTGGCCAGTCATTACCATAATGATGAAATACATCCGAAGAGCATAAAAACATAAGCATAATGATTTTGAAACTTTTTCAGAAGCAAGTACCAATAGGCCATGTGATAAACCATGAAGAGGAACAACAGAGAACATTTATTCCCTCAGCTTTGAAGGGACAAGGTTTTAAGTTACATAATAATCTAATTTTTTTTTCCCTTAAAGAGACATAAAATGCATATAAAGGGTCCTTACAGAGCTCATTATAAGAATCATGATCGTCTAAACCAATTCGGCACTTAACACTAACAGGGACATCTGTGTTGGCAGCAATAACTGACATAGCTTCACCGACAAACTTTCCTTGTAAACACCAAACAATCTATGAGAACTTATTGAATATTAAAAAGAACATAAAATACATCATCTAGCCCAGAGACTCATCAATTTAATTGGCATAGTTACCAAACCTTTGGATCAAGCATAAGACGGACGCCAAAGCACCCATGTCCAGCTACCCTGGGACTAGGACAACCACAACTAGTAATTTTGGAGGGAAACAAGGTGTTGTCTCAGTTTATCCCCAAAAAAATAGAGAATAAAAAGAAACATAAAGAAAAGGAGGGAATTCTACTAACTTCAAGTTAATTTCATCATATCCATAAGAATTGGCAAGTCGAGTTGCTTTTGCAATGTTGTCCAAATTATTCCCACCAATTTGCAACACAATTGGATGCTGTTCCGGAGAAAATGCCAAAAATCTGTCCTGAGCAATATGAACAAGAAATACAGAATTAGTTTTTTTTCTGCAAAGAACTAATCAATAAGCAAAGACATTCACAGCGGTGATAAAAGAAAAGAGAGAACTTGTGAGACAAATACATGCATATTCTTTTACAAGACACCAAAGAGAAGACTATTTTTGATGGATGGTGCAGATAAGCTGATACAATTCAAATTGAATTCTTAGGAGAAGGTAATAAAAAAAAAGTACAACCCATTGACAGATTATATGAATTGTTTGGTGCATATATTCATCATAGAAATGCACGCACACGGCCTTTTATATGGCATTTTTGGAACCAGCTATGTAATTCCTAACACAATGAAAGATCTAAAGTACTAAAAACATTATATTAAAACAACTCTGCTTCTCAACCTTGATAGCTATAAGAAACTCCCTATCTCAAGTTCTTGAAAATGTTAGTTGGTCTACTAATCCAGATGGATTCAAACTCTCTGCACACTAGCACCCAATCACTAACTGATAAAAAATCGAATCAATTTTCATTCTTAATCTTTCACTCACATACCAAATCTCCTTGTTGATGGACAATTGTTTCAGCAGCAAGCATCTCCGTATAAAGCCATGCATGTTTTGATATTATCCGTGCAACAGTCCTATAATGATTATCGGTCCAGTCCATCATTGGAGCAACACTGCAAATATAACCAACCAAAATTAATTAAAAGAAAAATTCATCCTATCAACTCAACCAGAACAAACAAACAAGGAAAACTAAAATTCATGGATACGCACCTAAATAGAGGAGGACGATATTGTTCGACACCCATCTCGGTGTGAGTTTTTATATTACGTAATTGATGTTTATTAGCAAAAACAGAAAGCGTTCTTCTTGACTTGGTTGAATTGTTGCTATATAAATCTAATGCTGAAAATCTGCGCTGTTTTTTGAGAATAACAGAATGAAAAGGAGTAAATGAAGAAATCAAAGAATACCCAGAAAACTTCACCATCTCTTTCTCTCTTTAATCAGAGAAAGCTTGCTCCTTTTAGGTACCTATATCAATATTAAATAGAAACTGCATCATCATATATATTAGACCATACGCATCAAACAAGCTGATATGCTCTGCAACAACTTTCCATACGGAGAAATTAAATTACTTCATTCAAGCCTAAATGATATATTTTTCCTTTTCTACTCAAATTTTAGTTCTTTAGGGGCTACATAGTGATGAAATGATTTGAAATAACTCTAAGACCTGAGCTTGGGATTTGTACCATTAGACTAAATCCAGTTGGAGCTAAGTGTTATAGTGAATGCATAAGGACTAACTGTTTTTGGTGCCAGAAAATCAATGAAAGAAGATAAAGTACTCTCTTACAGGCATTTAATCAAGCAGGAAAGGGGCAAAACGTTGAGACAAAGAAACACCAACATGGTTTAAAAAACAGTTGAATAAATAAACACATTATTTATTGATGGGAAAGTAATAGAGATATTAGCGTTTACATTAGAGGAATATATCGGCCGCCGGGACTGTAGAAGTGGCTCCGGCGTCGTCCTTCGCGGCAAGAAAGAGTGGTTTTATTATGCAGGGTAGCGTGGATTCTGTTTGCACACGCTATCAGTTTAGTTTATCTTCGAAAATAGAGGTGCCACAGATAAAGTATTCTGAATCCTTTTGGGCTGGGCGTTCCAAGTGAATTGTCCAGAAAAATCAATAATTTGGACAACAAAAATAGTGCTTAATTTCTAACATCGTACTTAATATTTTTATAATTTTCTTCTCATGTAATCAAATATATTTTAGTTTGAAAATTAAGAAAAAACGTAATTAAAAAAATGATGATAATGAAAAACCCACTATGTGTTATATTCTGTTGGAAATATCATTTACCTAGATTTTTATGATTTCTCATGTTAAAAAAAAAAATGATTTATGCGATATTTATATATATAAACCTCTTAAATTTTATACTTAGGTAGTATTTGTTTTCACCTTCTATTGTGGGGCATGGACCAGATATCTTATCCAATTCCAGCCCTCGACAGCCAACGGACATGAGTGGAGGATACAGAACATGCCAAACTACCATGCTTGTCTATTTTTATGAGCGCTTGTAGCGGTAATGCCATTTTATTTGCGATTCAGAAAAAAGATCCAGCTGCCGGCAGATTTGCAGCCGCCGAGTTTTCATTAAGAAATATCAGTTGCCAAGTTGTGTGGCAGCGCGTGTGTTAACAACCAAGAGTGTTGGGAAAACTAGGGACCTGTTTCCATAATACACATGCACCTGCATGCCAGTATCAGATAGAAGAGAGACTAGCACATATTTATAACTTCTCATTTTGGGAAGCAATGAAACCCTTGACTTGACAGATCAAATTTGAAAAGAAAAAACAAAAGGGAGGTCTGGAGCTTTGCAACTCAACTACAATGAACAATGGCAATGCTACTTGCACATGTACTGATTAACAACAAAGGCAAGTTATTCTAGATGCCTAGATACAGAGTTCCATACACTGGGAAGCAAGCTACGTTTGAGCAAATGAAGAGAAGGGGATGGGGGCTAGAAGGAGAGCCCTCTGTCAAAATAATCCCTGGTTGTCCAAAAGAATTCCACACAAATGTTGAAGCGCTGCCCTAGTGAAGGTGCTTCAATGAAAAATCACCAGCCATATATGCAACCAGAAATGCAACTGAAATCTCTATGGTCCTTAGGAATGGAGACTACCTCTTCGCCTTTAAAACGGGAGGAGTATCTGGAGTCCAGATGAAATCGTCCAATACTCAAGAACAAGTTCAACTTATCATGTTTTTGACCTCTTTTGCTTTTGGGGAACAAAGCGAACAGCTTGCTTCCCAAGTTCCAAGGTTTTTACTCTACCATCATCTAGAGTAATAGATAACAATGATGTGCCTTCAACAATGTCAGAGACAACTCCTTTGTGCCTGGATTAAGAAGACATCAGCAATATGACAAAATGGAGCAAATATATTTGGCAAAATGATGTGTACTCAATGGCCTAAACTTTTTATTCCTTGGTAAAATGAAAACTCACCATGAATTGTCAGATGGCTGATGAACTTCGACTCTCTTTCCAATAGCATCTTTACCCAGCTTTTTCAATATCCAATTAGCTTCCATCATTTCACTGTCTAGATGTGATTCTGACATATCTTCATCTTCATTATACATTGTTTTATCCATGAAGGTTGATGCTCTCTTCCTTTTTGACCTTTGGCCCCTCGTGTTACTCTTTTCTTCTTCATGCAGAAGAATCTGCGAACTCTGATTTTCAAGATTAGGTTTCTTAATCTTTAGCTTCAAAGAAAGTTTTGAATCCTTTGGCAATGAATGCAAAATAGGAGTGTCACCAGAATCATCATTGCTTTCTGTATGCGTATCAAGCCTGGCCTCTGATTGCTTTCCCAAAGAAACCCTGTCATTTCTTAACATAGGAACTTCACCTGCAGGCCCCACTGCAGCCCTGCTCCCTTCAAGGCTCCTTTTAGATGATGTAACACGAGCATGATCTAGGGGAGTGGTTTCATATGCATCAAAATGGTTCCCTCCATCAGATTTGAGATTTAAGCTTGAAGCTTCAGCTTTTACTTTCCCAAACTTAATGAAATTCCCTTCTCTCCTTGCAAACTTGATCAAACCTCTTTTCTGCTCAGAGTGATCAACTCCATCTCCTGCAAATTGCAGAAATCAATCATGTCAGTGAATTAGTGACTAAATGATAACATCCACAATTATATATAGGTCAACCAAACATTTACCATTTAGCAGTGACCAAAATATGGTAATAATGACAACAATGAGAACTTTGACAATAATTGCACTACGAGCAGTTGTATGGAACAAGGATCACTTACCGTTGGAAGCCTTCAAATCTTGTTCTCTTTGGCAGCTTTGAGCATCAGATTTTGGAGAACTAGAAACATTTATTTTTCGCGCACCTAGATTTATTACTAATTTCTTTGCCTTAACAGATTTTGACTTGCTGGGTTTTTCAGCATCATCCCCACTATCCAAATCATGAGGCTTATTACTCTTAATTTTAACAATTTTGGATGTCCTTTCTCCATCACTCACCATCACCTCTTCAACAAACTTGTGTTTCAAAGCCCCTGGCTGATTGATAGAGCAAATTCCTTCAGTGTGATTCACAATTCCAGCAACAGGAGAAGAACATCTACCCAATCCTCCTTTTGCTTGAGACTCTGTATCATTATTCTTCTCATCACCTGAATCATGTTCATAAGAGTGACTTTCATGCTGATATGATTCTGTCTTACTAAAAGAAGCAGCATGAGGACCTTTTCTCTTGGGATTTTTTTTATTCAAATGTTTCTTTCCATGATCCTTGCTCTTCTTTGGTGACTTTTCAACTAACCCTTTGAGAGAGAGTTTTATAGAACGCCCAAAATCATTCCTTGGTGCTGCTGGACCATTTTCATCATCATCTGAATAAGGAGTAATAGAAAATATATCTTCTTGAGCTGGCAACCCAGCAGCAGCCCTCAAGCTTGCAATTAAACCTCGATCAGCCTTGTCTCGTCGTCTCCATAGCTCTTGAACAGCATCTTCAAGATCCTTCACCTGGAAGTAAACATTTCAGAAGTAAGAAAGGAACTTGATCACTGCAACACGCAAGACAAGCCACATGTGAACACACCAATAGAGAAGAGAGAGATTTCTGCAATAAACAAACCTGATAGCACTCTCCACGACATGTGGCACATTGGTACTGGAGATTTCCATCTACTTGAAACTGAAGATATTTTTCATCACTGCAAAATATTTCTCCCAGAATAAGATATCTCATTTCTCAAAATAAAAACTACTTCCTCCAAATAACTGCTCAAGAAAGCTTTATTAGAGATAAACCTGATGCCATCACAATGACAGTGCACCCATCGCTGGCAAATATCACAGCAAACCATTGGAGTTGATTCTGAATCTCTATAAACCTACAAGGTTGAGCCAAAACATATAATGACAGTTCATTCATGTTCGGAAGTATAAACATCAAGTTACAAGACCAAAATCATCAAGGACATTTTTTGGCCTGATGATGAAGCATTTAGATATAAAGATCAATCACAACAGCTTGCTAGTAGTTGGTAATTGACCCAAACCTTTTATTTTACATGAAAAGTTCACACAGCCCAAAGGTAACATGAAGTGGAAAATACCTTCAAGCAAACAGGGCAATAGTTTCCCTTCACAAATAATCTTCCACAAGCATCACAGCAAGTGTATCCCAGAAACCACCTGGATGTTTAGAATATAAAAGATAAATGAACCTACTAATAGCAAGAAATAAAGAAGACAAAAGCCCTTGTTGACAAGTACAAACACACAAGGATTATATATAACTACTGCATTTAGATAAACAACTTCACCCAATAAGTACCAAAATCATGCTCTGTTGTTTCCTTCAGTTTTGGTTATATTGCATGTTAAAGATCAATGGGGAAGTCTAAATCAGAGATAACTATCAACAGTGCATAAATCAAACAAATTCATCATCGTTGCAGCTTTACTAAACAATCTGTTTCCAAATTGTCATGTATACTCGGACAAGGGTCACACTCACAGTATCAAATTGCAAACATAATGGGTCAGAGAGTGGGTTGGCACCCTCATTAACGGGTATGTTGCTGAAAAGCAAGCTTAAGAGAGATTAATACAAGAAATGACAAGTCATTTATGTATCCAAGGGTCCCATTAGTCACAAAGCAATAAATGTCTATTTAAAAGCACAATATATGCATTTTTCACAGTTTTGAAAGTAATCAATTGTGCAAAAAAGACCATATTTATGTGCAAAGGGTAGCTCTTGAAAACCAGTACCTCACACTTAATCCATTTCCTGGAACAGTAGATCCACAGCTGTGACATTTTGTGTGTTTGATGCACAAGTATGGTCCAGAGCTGACATTCTGCACTATTCAGAAATCACTGTTAATAAGATCATTCTGATCTAGATATGACACCAAAAAACAAGCAATTACCATCACCTTGTGTGGAGGATGCTGGCAATAACAGTGGAAAGCGCCATCACACCTTTTGCAAAACATAAACTTATTTGGGTCTCCGGTTCTTCGACATACCTTTGGAAAGAAGAAGATTCAAAGTGTAAAAGCAATGATAACATATTAAAAATATGATACGAGACGACAACGCTTCCAGCACACAGAAACTATGCAGAACATGACTAAATCATCTGTTTTCAGGACTTTGAAGAATAGCGTGAACAAAACACTAAAAATGAACGTTTAACTCTAATATTTCATGGCCTTTATAGTTTTCAAAAGATACAACGATCAGATGCACAGAAGGCAAAGAAGGACAGACATGGCTACATAGCAATGACTGTTTGGAGATCCACAACTTATCTAGATTTCTTGCCCAGAAAAAGTAGGGTGCAATGGATTTAATTAATCGATGATGCATATCAATGAGTACCTCACAAGTTCGGCAAGACGGGCAGTTCCACGAACTCCAGTGAAATAAATCTACCATCAATAGACTTATGAGAAATTGAAAAGGAAAAAAAAGAAAAAAAACAGCAGCCTTCAAAGATTATAACCCAATGAGTTTTACCTCTATGCTGAGCCCAAGTTTTCAAACAGCTCCTGTGGTACTTCTTGCCACAACTTTTGCATGGGAGCATCTTCCTAGCTCTCTCACTTCCTTCTGTTTCACCCACAAAGCACATCCGACACAATGGACTTGCATCTTCTTCTGAAATATCTTTTGAGGTTACCTAAAATGAGCAATAGGTGATTAGATTTTGCAAATGGTATAGTACATGATATCAGAATAACAACCAACAGATTTTCCCCCCCGATTTCCACAGCTCATCAACAGGAGGATTTGTTCATAAATAAACATGCTCATGCATCTAGATGAGAAGGCTTTAGTGCATTAGAAGGGTTGGAATACCATGCTGTCCAATAACAAGTGAATAATGAATATGCCAATAAGAGTTCATAGATTTCTTCCCAATCTCCATAGGAATTAAAATACACTAACACGAATTGAACAGCCAAAATATTAGAAAGAAAAACAATTACAAGTCCCACACAAACGAGCATTTAGCGAATGAACGAGTGCTGGTACTTGTTTTGAGTCTCAACTACCTCTGACTTTTATACTTTTTAAGTAAATCCAAGATTAGGTCAAACTCAAAAACTGCCTTAGAAAATCAAACATCGCAGTGTAATTAACTTCTGTTCTATTAATTGAATTATATAGATAGCATTTGGTTGCAGATAAGCAGTTGGATGGTAAAAACAGTTTGTACTTCATCATTGAACTCCAAACCACCATAACAAGTTCAAAGCTACTACTGCAGACACCCAAAATCAGTTCACATTCAATAAACTAGCTACCAAAACAACCCCAAATCAAAAATTTCAACACAAGTATCCATTAAACCAAAATTTAGCAACTAGTAAAAGAAATCAACAATTGCCATTCCGCACACAAGAACCTAATATCGGTATCTAGACATTGAAAATGAAAGAATCCAAACATATGCAAAGGGCCAATTATTAGTAAGAAATCGAAAGCCTTGCTAACCAAAAAACACACACATTCACATTATACACAAAATCCATTCACAACAAAAGAAAAAAAATATTAAAATTCAATTACACCGGTTGCGAAAAAATACAAATTAATTACACAAACGCATTAAAAAAAATCTCACCGCGGTATCACCAGACTCGACCTTCTTAGCATAATACTCAGCAGATGCCTTAGCAGCAGCAGCCTGCCTTTGAATAGCCACGCGCTTAGTCTGCGCTGACACAGCCTCCTCCACCACGACGCCCACACCACCATCACCTCCTCTATCTCTCCCCGGAACGACCGCGAGCGACTGGGGCGGATTAATCTGAACCGGCACAGACACGGGCACAACCTTGGGAACGGAGACCTGGACAGTCCCTTCCCTGGAAGCTCTAATTCCAAAAGGATCCTTCAAAAACTCATCGATTCTCGCTAAATCGAACAGGTAGTCAGCCTTAGATTTCGTAGAGTGGAGATCTCGCGTAAAACCTAGCGGGCAAAAACAAATTCGGCGACTGCAAGTGAGAGAGAGACAAAACAAACACGATATCGTATCAGTCCTTGAAAAAAAAATAAGAACTCTCTCGCGAGAGAGACAGAAAAGAGGAGAAATAAGAGAGACAGAAGGGGGTTATAGTGTTAATAGTAGTGAAGATAATAATAATACTAACCATGTAATTGGGCAAGCTACGTGAAAGGCCATAGTGAGGGATTTTGAAAATTTTTTAGAGAGAGAGAGGATTTAGAGGTTGTTCTCTTTTTATTTTATAAATTAATTAATTGGAATTTTGAGACGGGGGTTTATCCTTGTGGTTATTATTGAAAGTGAAAATTCGAATTTCGGATTTTTTTTTTTTTTTTTTTTTGGTATGGGAAAGTAAAGAGGGTTTTGTCGACGGATCTGGTTGCGCAACTGTGCCTTGTTCTTTTTGTATGCGTAGCCCCGTTCGCAGGCTAATATCCACATAAGTCTCTAATCTTACAGTTATTTTAATTGACACCCTTTTCTTTTCTTAGTACATTAATTGCGAGATTTTTTTAATAATTGTTTTTTAAAGAATTTTTTATTTAAAAATATATTAAAATAATATTTTTTATTTTTAATAATCCATGCTTGCATTCGATTAGATTCTTAAAACTTGTGTGAAATTTATTTGATTTTAATACGTAAACTATAGAATATTTGAGTTAAAATACCTTACCTCAAGTTTGTTTTAATAGCTCGTTTTTTAAAATATTTTCAAGTTTCATCATTATTATTTTTATATTTTAGTTGTATTTGTTTTTGTATTTAAATAAATTATTTATTTTATATAAATAATTTATAATGAAAATAAGTTATAACAACTTTAATTTAACTTAAGAGTATGTTTGACATAAATAATTTAAAATAATATTTTTTTTAAAAAAAGAAGAAGATACATTATGGGTAGAAACCATGGGTTAAAAGTTATTTTTAAAAAACTTATGATAAAATAAAGAATTTGACCCATCACAGTAAGAAAAAAAAAACTTTTGATTTAGGTCAAAGTTATATTTAACCAAATATATTTATAACTTTTTTACAAGTCAAAAGTTTAAAACCCAATTAAATTAATCTTCAAAATTCATAATAAACTGAATATAAAACTAACTTTACCTCTTTTAATTAGATTTTTTTTTTTTTTGTATAAAATGGGGATTTTGAATTTAATTAAAAACTAATTTTCTTCCACCCATCTTCTTTCCTTACAAAACCCTAGATGCATTCATTCCAATCATCTTCTCCCCCTAAACAACCAAACTCCATAGCCACAGTCTCACCAACCCCATAACCTCATTGAGATTCACACAGCTAAAAACCCTCACCACACCCGGCCCTTCATCTCCCCCTACACTCACTGTCATACGCCATCAGCCACTACTGCCCTCTCACCATCAGTCACTCTCCGCCATCTACAACCACACACTACAGCCATGCCCCTTCAACCAGATTTACCACTCAACAAACCACCATCCAAAGCCACGAATTCCAGCGGCCAACTACCTGAAGATCTACCTAGAAATCAACCTGACGCAATCGAATTAACCCAAAAAACCAGACCCAAAGTCTTCTCAAGTCAATCCATTTTCCAGCCTAAATTCACCCGTAAATCAATACTCAAATCAACCCGAAGTTAGCCCAAAACTCCCTAGAATTAATGGTTGGACATTTTCAAATGTTCAAGTGTAGGCCACTGAGATTCCCACTACTGTGACCATTTGCCCGTTTTCTTTTCACTACAACCTAGCACGATTGTTAAGAAAAGAAAAAACAAACAAACCTTTCTAACTGGAGGCTGTTTGGTGCAGAGAGTCAAGCTGCGAAAAAGTTCCCCATCATGGTTCCTGTTCATGCCTTGCAATAACGTTCTCTTCCCTCAGCGTGTGAGTGGATTGAACCGACTTGAGTTTTTTCCCTAACACTACAATTGAGTTGAAAGACTGTGCATCGTCCACGGTTTGACAGCGGAAATTGCTGGTAATGAATAAACAGATGCTAAAATTACAACGGAGCAAAAAATAATTGCCAGGGTCCGTATTTTGTCACTCCTCCCTCTCATGCATTTATACATGCGCTTATACCTATTCGTTACAGTCATTGTTTCAGTTGTTCTTCTTCTAACATTTCTGGGGTTTGGTTTTGTTTTTTTTTTTAGATTCACACAACTAGCCAGTCGTCGCCAATGCAGGCCTGTAACCAAGCTATCAATGACCTAGACAAGGAGCTTGACCATTTGAACAATGCATTTGAGGTGTGACATTACATTCCTTTTTTTCGTTTTACTAAGTTATCATGGGTTTGATTATTGCTTCAGCAACTTATAATATCTTTGGATTTTACTCTTTATGTTCAAAATTTGGAACATATTTCTCTGATATAATTAAGTGAAAGGGTACGTATTTATTAGCTGTTTTAAGAGTGTTCCTTGGAATTGTGATGGTCTTTAGCTAAGAAAAATTCTATATCTCATGTGGCATGGCATGATTGATGTTTTTTTTGGATTGAGCATGTAGAATGCGTTCCTGGAGTAAGGTTGGGGTAGTGGGAACTTCACATTTTGAGGTGTCCATTTAGGCACGAAGTTGAAAAATGGCTAAAAATTTAGGCTTTTATACTTTTTTTCCTTCCTGATAGATCTGCTTCCTGTAGTGTTCTTTGATAGTTTTAGACCTTTCTTAAATTTTATCCTCTCAAAGTCTTAACTATCCTGCGTATGTTTTCTTTCCCCTGATTTGGCTTTTACAAAGTCCCTGCATTATCTAATCTATTTTCCAGAAAGAGTCGGATCTCGGTGGTGACCCCAACATATCATGCAGCCTCATTGTTAGATTGCACAATATAATTTTATTCATTTAGCTGCCCCATATCCACTCATCTTTGCATGCATTGCACAAATGTGTGAAAGAGGTCCTTATGATTAGAAGCTGTTATTTTTCTTCTGAAATAGGTCGCAGGTGTGAGGTATTTGTTGAATTTAGTGTACTTTTACTGTTGGTGCAAATGGTAGTTGCTGAGTCTCACCTATGGCTAATGGCCTTTTACTACTTCTAGAAAACATCTAGCCTTGTGATGGTAATAGATTTTCTTTCTGACATTGCCACTTTCAACATTGCCTTGGTTATATTGAACTTTTATAATATGAATTTTCTTCATTAAAGTGACTTGGAGTAACACTATGCTCCTAAAAGTTCAGCTGTTTAGCTTTGTTGGATTCCACATTATCCATGACAAGCATCAATGCCAATCGTTCTCAAGCATATCAGCATTTAAATAAATAATTGATTTTTATAGGTATTAAATTGGTGAACAAGTTCTTTTTTTTTTTTTTGCTTTCAGTGGTTTTGTACCAGAACATTGACATTCTAGTTCTTGGTCATATCATTGCATTGCACAGACTATCTTATCCTGAAGGACCTGATGCTGTGTGTTTTGGAATGTTTGCGGACTGTACAAATATTTAGAAGTTAAGATTGCTAAGGGTATAGAGTTTAGACATTTTGAGAAAAAAAAAGAACAGTTCTATTGACACCTTCGTGCATTTGTGTATTTGTTGGTACTTTTGTTGACTCCTCACGTATGTAAATTGCTTTTTGTAGGCTGAGATGGCAAAAATCTCGAGTATTAAGCATATGCATATGTATGTTCAATTGATGGTGCTGTTTGATGGAAGTTTGCAGTGAAGGAGTGTGATTTTGATGGGATTCGATTCTGGTTGTATGTTCAATTAACTGATGACTTCTGGCGGATATGAATATGTGTAGCTAATCTTGCTTGAGAAATGGCAAGCGGATGTTTTTCTTAAGCGTGATTCACAGACTGATTCCATAATCTTAACCAGCCCTCCAGCTGTTATTTTTTCTTTGAATGCAAATGGCACCTTTTCTATGTATGGCTTCTTTTTTTTGGATGTGAGCTGCTGCTTAGGTTCATTTTCTGTTCGGATGAGATCCTTTAAACTAATTCTAGGGCATCCACTCAGGGCTCTACTGGTGTAGGCGGCAACGTATAACACCATATACTACAGGTAGCAGAGAATAAAAATAAGTCTATCTAGAAATCATAGTTATTTGCCATTCCCACTATTTTTGTCACAGTTGAAGCAGGGAGATTTTTTAGCATTTGAAATCGTCATCCCTGTTTATACGTGTTCCTTGCACGAGTTTCACGCCAGGAGCAATGGGACCTGAAGCTTTTGGTCAACTCTATTAACAAATACAGTCCTGCTCCAAGGCTCATCAATTCAGTGTTAGGAGGCAGGAGAATCCTATTGACTGGGGAAGTCTAGAATGCCTACGTTTTAGCACCAGCACAATATTGATGCCCATCAGGATCATTGGATTTGCCCTGATGGCCATCGGCATAACAGCACCGAATCAACCCCCTACTAGCTGCCCAAGGAAGTAAAGTCTCAGCAATGGCATCTGTTATCTAAGAAATGCAAAGCCATTGAAGAAGTTTTGATTAAAGTTACACATCAGGAAAAAATTTGAGAAAAACAAAAACAAAAGAAAAGAAAAGGGGTCTTGGCTTCAGAGCGTAACGTTTTAAGCTCTGGAACAGGAAATTATGTAGTTAAAGCATCCGATTTGATTGTGAAGAATGCGAGAAACATACGGAACACATATGTGAGCCGGATTCTTGTTAAGTGCGTGGCAGGAAATGCCCTCTTTTACTTGAGAATACGACGTAGCACCATTGGAAGAGAGGATATGTTATCAGCCTTAGCAAGTTCTTAAAACACAAGGCAAAATCATTCCATTTTTTCCTCTGATCAAGTGAATAATAGTAGATTACGTTCTATCTTTTGATTTGCAAGATTCCAGTCCTTTCTACATTCCTGCCCTTTCTATCAGAGCTCTATCCTAGAACAAGTATTTTCCTTATTCTAAAATTAGTCTTCTAAATTTTAGAACTACCTCACTAGGCATTTACATCATGGAAAATTCATCATCCACGCCATCTAATTCTCCCTTGAGACTGTGTTGTTGGATGATCAAAACAGAGGTTGTGTGCGAGGAATCAGACCCTGAAAGAACATCCCCTATTGGGCCTAATTCCGGACACTGCTGCCAATCATTCATCCCTATAGTCAATATCGAGTTCACCCTCCCACCTCGCCCTACTATTATTAGCCCATACTGTCCTTCCAATGATCTCAGAGTAGCATAGGTCTCGGCTGAATTGGCAACATGCTTTTCATTATAGGAAACATGTCCCCCGGCTATGTGTCTCTCATAGAATTGAGCAAAACACTCATCGTCCAGCTTCATCTCTTCTTCCTGCCCAGCAGCATTTTTCCTATAATTCCCAGCTCTTCTAGAGGCGTTCTCTGAATCACTATAAAGTAGGAATCTTATCACTGTGAGTTTTACCCCGGGATGTCGAGTAACACGACCTGCATATGCTAATGCTTCTCTGTCATCTTTGCCACCAAAGAAGATGACTGCTACCTGGAAAGATCTTACCGGCCTTGATATTTCCTCTACCAATCCATAACCTCGGTCCACAAGAATCCCCACTGAACATGGGGCATTCCGGAGCACCTAAGAGAAACCAAAACCATAGTTAAGCAACATGTTGGCATTATGATTGATGATTTTTAACAGACAAGTTGCACAAATTCAGAAAATTGATAAAATGATGGCATAGTTTATGATGCTAAATCACGAGTCAGTCCTAGCTGCAGATGAAAGACAATTTCTTGGTCATATATAACTAGTAAGAAAACAAAAAATTCTTCTTTACTTTTGGATTTTTTTTTTTTCTTTTAAGGGATGTTGATTAGTGATAATTACCTTACGGTTCACATGCCGGAAACCAGGATTACCCCCATCCAACGTCCCATTTGCACACTGGTTCTTGTGAAATGGCAATATGACGAGGGAGATCATCAAGTCCTCTGCTAAATTGCAGATATCTTTGGCCATGCCATTGAATTTTGAGAGAGCAAGCATTCGTTTGAGAGTGATACCATCACCATTTTCCTCCACATAAGCTTGGACTGCAGTAGTGATCTGATCTCTCATCTGGATTACATCCTTGTCAGTCGCAGTCACAGTATCCCTTCCTTCTTGAACCAGTGTAGAAGCTATTTGATCTGTGAGTTCAACCATGTCAGTAAGATAAACCAGAATTCCTGGATCAGATGCCCCTCGAGAAATCTCCATGAAGTTGATGGTTGAATGCACGTTATGCACTCCATGAAGACACAGCAAGATTCGAAGCTCACTTGAGGGGTCGAGCCACTGAAGAGCCATTCGTTGAGTTGGTGCAAGTTTCCTCGCACGTTTGATGATTTTTGACACAACTGTTGGGGTGTGTACTACCGAAAGGAAGATCACAATAATGATTGAAATGCAAGTTGAAATAGTTGTAATACCTAACTGCAATCAATTTAACAAACTAAATACAATATTAGAAATGAGTACTAATTAATATAATTTCATTCCCAATGCTAAATTGCATCGAATGCTTGAATTTAGGATATGTTCAAAATGCTGCAGCTGACATGACCTCACCAAAACCATTGTTTCCCAATTTTTGCTATTGCTAAACTTGAATGCTGTACAATTTTATTTAGATTGACAGTTTTTTTGCCTCAAAGCAAAGCTGCGAAGAGGAAAATCAATGGACTTCATGTTGTTGGGCATGTAAGAAACTACATTTGTTGCTCTTCATCACCTAAAACCCTCATTGATGCTTTTATCAAGAACGCAAGCATTTCATGACATTTTTTAACTGTCAATTGTCTACTTGAAAATCAGAAACCGACAGATTCCAGACTTAAGTTTCATAGTTAGTAGCCAGTCATCTTTCGAAAAAGCAACAACTGAAGAAGAAAGTCAGTAACAGAACAGACATTGTGAGAAGCAGGAACATACCAGGCTTGCAACAACCGCCAGAAATACATGAAAGTGGCCCTTTGCAGTTAGAAGGAAACCGAGTTCTGCAGATTCACGCCGATGAAAACCTAACATTGCTCCGCATATGATTGTTCCGACCACTTTGCCAAATATTGTAATGACTGCAAGGACAAAAAACCTCAGCCATGTTTCCCTTTTGCCAGCTTCAAATTTACTGATATTAGCATGATACCCCATCCAAAAGAAGAACACGGGGTAGAAAATGGTAGGTAACAGGAAGTTGATTTTGCCAATTGCCCATTTTGATACTCTCCCCTTACTTGGTATGAAAACTCCAGCCACGAATGCACTGAGAATGGGACTGTATCAATAAATCGGGGCGACACTGCAAGCAAAAGCCATGAAGGCAACGGAAAGCACCAAATGGGAACCTTTCATGGGTTTCCCTTCAGGGTTTTCGTTGTTGACCCAGTTCATAAAGATAGGTGAAACTGTGGCAGTGAAAAGTATCTGGAGCAGCAATGCAGCAGCCATAATCAAGGTCATTCTAACGCTTGCAGCAATATCGGTAACTGTGATTGTGAGTTGAAGGAAATGATATCCAATAGAGATGAGAAGCATGGATATCATGTCAGAGTGCACTCCTGCTGCAATCACAATTTTTCCTATATCTGACTTGCCTATCTTGAGACTAGTTATAAGGCGAGTTAGTGTATGGGAGGCACTGCCAGAGAGGCTGATAGAGAGGGAAAGGGTGAAGCCAATGCTCGGGTGTTTATAATAGTTCATAAATGGGATTATGCTGCAAACCAAAACGGATGTGGACACCATTCCAGCATAGGCTACCAGAGCATTTCTTGTCGGTCCTTTTAAGATTACATATGGGTCCATTTCCATCCCCAGCACAAACATGTAACACATCATACCAAACTCAGCAATAGAATTTAGTATTGCAATAAACTGCTCGTCGAAAGCTTGGCGTATCACACCTATGTTGCCAAGAACCAGCCCTACCTGCAGCCAATAAAGATTACACACAAGTAATATTATCTCAAAAAAAGAGAGAGAGAGAGGCTGAGCTTCTTGGAAATCGTTGTCACATATATATTGAAAGGGAGAGAGAGATACAAGAGAAACTTACAACAATATCAGAAACTATGCGTGGTTGGGATAGAGGCTTTAGAAGTTGGTGTAAGAGATTGCTAAAAACAAAAGCCAGACCGATGGAAATTACCTTTCCTGCTACATTTTTTACCGCATATGAAATGAAACCAGGGCAATCTGGATCTGTGCCATTAACGGCACGAACACGGTCCATTATCTATGTCTTCGCTTCTCTCTCTCTTTCTCTACTATATCCCCCCTCCTGAATTGCAGAGGGATGTTTGCAAATGAAACCTTTCTATTTTTCCTGTAATGCCACCATTGTTTCGCCTCTTGGTTTTTCACCAGTGTGAGTTGAGTGGCTTTAATTGATCTCTTGCTATGAGGCGAAAAGGGGGGGAGTAACTTCTGGAAATTAAGCCATCTAAGTGGGGTGATGTTTTTGGAGTGAATTAAATCACATGGTGGACATAAAATCAGCAGGTTATCATCATGAATCAAAAAAAAAGTCCAGTGATCCAAAATTTATGGTTGTGCCTCAATACAAAATCATTTATTGACAGATAATTATTATGGCTAAATGGACTCATAAGATTCCAGCACAACAAAATGAACACAAAAAATAGAAGAAAAGCTCACATTTTCGAATTCTTTTTGAATGGTAGATTGATTCCCATTTCATCCTAAAAATAGAACATAACAGCAGGCAAAATGAAACTCAGCATGGTTGACAGGTTACCGCCTTTCTTCGATAAAATCAACTAACGTATGAAAACAGAACAGCCAGTACAAGAAGAGGAGGCCACGGAGCCTATGACATAAATGTAAGAAATATACGTGACAGGTTGAGAACTCGAGTATATCGCAATGTCTCTGTCTCTCTGAAAGAATCAAATATCTTTCACCTCGTAATGCTTATTATACGATTCTGTGACACTAAAAAAGAACAACTTTTCTTGCAGATTTTGGCATGCCTCGCTTTGAGAATAAATAAAGCATTGCTTCATGCTCTCCTTTCTCTCCAAATGTCCGAAATCCCCCTTGACTTTTGCTATTCGTTCTTCATGACTCACGAGACAATTCAGCTCCTAATTAATCTTGCAGCTATGAGATTCTTGCTGCAACGGCATCGCTTTTGAACTTGAGAGATATCAGACCAGTCACCAATGGTCTGGAATGCAGTGAAATCGACTTTTGGATCCATTTTGGCCAAACTACATGCTAAAAAATGAATGTACATTTTATTCATAAGTTTACTACACCCGTTCTGCCATCCATACTGTAATCGGACTGGTGTTGACTTAGAGTAAAACGACATGACTGACTCTAAGCGGACACTTCAGCAAATAGATGGAACTTATGTGGTAAAGATAGACTGGAACCTAGCAGAGGCAGCTAGCTTACATCTACAAAGAGCTATTCTCAACTTTCACGTCTGTCCACAAGCGTGCAAAACCCAGCAGCATGAACTGCAACCATACGTGCTCTAAGGTAAGTTTTCCGTTCATGATCTGTTGCCCCATGTATTATAGGCAGGAAATTGATGAACGACATAACATGAGAAAAATGCAGTCGAGCCGATCATGAAGGGGTCCAAAACAAAAAAGAAAAGGACACAAAAAACAAAGGAACATGATCAACTTGAAGACAGTTAGAAGAGTAGAAAAGGGTCTGGAGGATGGTCAGAGAAAATATTATTGATCATCCAACTGCCTTCCAACACTGAGAAGACAGACCCGTGCTCCATCTTGAGCCATGTCTTCATTACCTAAAATAATAATCATTGAGCAGCATTAAAGACAAAACAAGAAGCCATTCCTTCCTTTACTTTTTCTTACAGTGGATTTGTATTCACACAACTATAAATAATAAGCTATATAAATACGAGTTGTCAAAAGAAAAGGAGAGCGTTCCTCTGGAACTGTTACAACTTTCGAACAAATTCATTGTGGAAGACTTCCTCCTAGGATGTCCTATAAGTTACCTTATAAGCATGCTTCTATCTGACAGAGTTATATTCGCATGCTGAACCTTGGCTAGAAGAGTTTGTTGGATCACATTTTAAGCCACTTTGGCTTGACAGGTTTTTTCCCCGCAGCCTTGGGCTCTTGTGGAACTGGAGGAGGAGCTGTTGTCACAGGTTCTGGAGTGGTATGGATCGGCTCTACTGGCTCTGGCATAACATCCAAACCTTTCAAAGACATGACCTCTTCTTGGAGGAAGGGACCAGAATTGACAGCTTCATTATCCACTTGATTTGGCATATCATATGAAAAATAAACGATTGCACCAGGAATAAGACCAGCAGAGTAAAAATCCTGTGACATGTCTTTGATTTGCTTCTTTGGAGGAGTAGTGTACACATAAAAAGGTACTTCTGGTTGAGCAACCATTCTAGAGAGAAGATCATATAAGCTCTGAATCTTTTCAGATGGATGAAATACCACCTCCAATGTATGATTATCAGGAAAACGAACCCTGATTGTAGTCTTGGTTATTCTTGACCTGTGAGCAGCAGCTTCCGCTTCTCGAATCTTTTTCGTCTTTAAATATTTATCGGCCTTCTTTGTAGCCAGCATTCTATAATAATCCTCAGCAGTGAACTCATAAAAATCATCCCTCTCATCATCATTGGACACTTGAGTCGGTGATGAAGAGACTCCCGATGTTTCAAACACACGGATATCACGCCCAAACTTCTCTTTAACAGCTGCAAACTTGGCCTTAGCTGCTTCAGCTTCCATGGTATCAGCAGTGGCAAATCTTCTTCTCTTTAGATGCAAAGGGGAAGAACCATCCACAATCATCAGTGCATTCAGGGAATCCAATACAGACACAGTCTTGACCAATATAGAACCACTGTTACTTTAAACTCCCACTGGCCAAAAAGGATAAAAACAAAAACTACAAAAAATAACCTTTTTTCTTTCGCAAACTTGATTTAGAACAGAATTAACAAAACAGAACCTTGTACGATGAAATTTCAAGCGAATTAAAAAAAAGAACGTCGGAGCATTACAAGAACAATGAAGCTTAACAGAAAACAGATGCAACCATAACAGTAAGTATAATCCTTGAATCCTGAAACCCTAAACTGATGAATTAAAAGCCAGATCATGAAATTAAAAGCATGGCAGTGAGTACTGAAATCTCAAACCAAAACAAAATTTGAAACCCTAGCAGTAATGGTTGATAAAAACCACTAACTAGTTAACTTAAAAGTAAACGATCATCCAGTTAGGGATCGATTTACCTGTTGAAATCAGATTGCGGCTTCGCAGCTTGGATTTCTATATATAGAGAGAGAAGTGCTTGTTCCGAACAAATATGGGCGACAGATTTGGCTTGAGACAACGAGTAGGGTCATGGGTTGCTAGGGTTCCAACGAGTAATATTTCCGGATTCGATCGAGAGAGATACAGAGTGATGAGTGTGTGAGATTGGGAAATAGCAGGGGAATAAAAAGGACGAAAACCGGCTCCTCCTTTTCCTTTTCGGATAAGAAGGAGTACATTTCTTCCACAGGGCAAATATGAAAAAAAAAACTTCCCAAAACAAATATTTGATAACGCTTTAAAAATAATTTTATTCAAATTGAATCTTATACTAGCTTATATAAATGATAATAAACTAACATTTATATATAAAGATAAAATTAATAATATCCTTAGTTTTTTTTCTAAATTTCCTATTAATTATATAGTAGATAATTTGCTCGCAATACACTTCATATTTGAATAGTTTTTTTTGAAAAAAATATAAACATTGTTAACGTATTTTTAATAATAAAAAAAATAAATTGTGTAGAAATTAATTTAACATGATCCAATCAATTTAATAAATCTAGAGACAATGTAGATAGTAAAAAAAATAATTTAATTAAAAAAATCAAGACATCACCTTTTAAAAAATATATTGAGATGACAACATATTAGATCAACCCGAATCAACCTAAGTTAACATGTAAAATTTATGACTCGGACCATGAAACCATGATAATCTCATAAAAAATAAATTAAAAAAATACATTAAAGCTCAAATCTCAATCAATCCAATGTTGAGTAATGGAATTTTAAAAAAATAAGAGAAAAAACCTGAGTCAACT
>Ga0325405_1001602_pt1 | contig 23109 bp, 17 predicted proteins | sample PopdelMetagenome_21_FD_205663 | JGI IMG/M metagenome (GOLD analysis project Ga0325405, IMG submission 205663) | Populus deltoides microbial communities from Bellville, Georgia, United States - Xylem-Control-R2 | ecosystem: Host-associated > Plants > Phyllosphere > Stem > Wood/Secondary xylem...
AAGTTCATTTTATTATTTTGGAATAAATTCATTTTAGAATTTCCACCTTTATTTATTTATCAGGCTTTGCTTTCTAATGTAAAATTGGTCATTTCATGACTTTTCATAAACAATCTAGATTTTTCTTGTTCAATCTTCACATAAAATCATATCAATTGTCCTTCAAACCCTTAAAGTTCATTTTATTATTTTGGAATAAATTCATTTTAGAATTTCCACCTTTATTTATTTATCAGGCTTTGCTTTCTAATGTAAAATTGGTCATTTCATGACTTTTCATAAACAATCTAGATTTTTCTTATTCAATCTTCACATAAAATCATATCAATTGTCCTTCTAACCCTTTAAGGTCATTTTATTATTTTGGAATATATTCATTTTAGAATTTTCACCTTTATTTATTTATCGGGCTTATCACCGTTTCAAAATAACATCACTAATTTTAATCGGTGCTTGCACCTTCAGACCTACCCTTTTCAATGCATTATCCTTTATTATAATGTATTCTTTATTACCTCACTTATTTCCTAGAAATATCTTGTCATTTTTCTCATTATTTTATCCATCAAAACACGTTACCAATTTCTCTGTCCTTATAAATTCTAAATCAAAATTCATTTTATGGAGGTCATCTTTTTTATTATATATCATTATTTATCTATTATTTCTAATCTTAGTTTCCATCACTCATTGAAATATTATCACTTTCAGTCTTACGTTTACATGAAGGTTTACGTATCTGCATATTTAAATTATAAATTTCCAGGGTTTCACACTGGTTCTCAAACTTTGTCCTGAAATCCCTCCATCTAAGTGTCTTAGCATCTCGTCTCTCTTTAACAATATCCCACCATGTTTGGGCTCTGTTCGATAATAGCAAAGTAGCACAATCCACTCGAAGCTCTGCTGATACTACTATCTGATCCATAGACCTCTCTATCTTTCATAACTATCATCCAGCTATCTTAGCATCCTCCTCTCTCATAAATGCCTCACTACCTAATTCCCTTAAACTTTTTACCCATTAAACTAAAATGACCACAGTATCCCTAGGGGTAGTACTTAATGGTCCCGACATCTCTGTCATCACTAAACGAACCAACTGTGCAAAATAAGCTAGATCTAGATATGGTGGAGGTGTTGCTGCAAGGGGTGCTACTGGTGCTACCGCATACATTACTGTTGGTGGGGGCTGAGTCCCCTGCCCATCTCCATCGAATATCCTCGGTTATGACATCCCCCGCTCATCTCGGAGTCCTGATCACTCTTCTTGTCTAGATCGTACTGACACTGCTAGCATAAAAGATGATGTATCTACCAGAGGATCTCCCTTCAGTCCTTTATCTCATATCTCAACTAGACACCCGTCCCTCGCCGATGATAGGTCGGCCATGGCTCCTTGCCGTGTACGTACCATCCTGAAATAATGTTATTTTACATTAATAATGGTCTACTGAACCTTAACCATTCTCTGATACCAAACTGTAACACCCCTACAACCGGGATAAAATAACAATCTCATGTCAATTGGAAAACAGAATAAATTTTTTTTTAATATGGTATTCACATGAAAGTCTACTGAAATTTGAATTGTTACTGTCTAATTGTTATTGTCTTACGGTTATTGTCTTACATATCTCACCTTTGATGTAACACTCTCAAAGTTATATCATCAAAGTAATAGCTATTATATAAGTCTAATTTTCTACAGAAAATTTGGCAGAATTTTTTTTGTTTTTTTATGCTATCAAGTTATCGATTAGACTTCATTCAATCACAATACTCAATCTTCCACTTCGATTCAACCATCATGGATCATATCCCATCTCATCATACAATGTTTCACATAGCAATACTTCATTGTGCTTTCTCAACCTTACATCATCAACAAATAAAACATAGCAATTATATTCTCTTATAATAAAACATTAACTAAGTTCATACAAATAAAAACTCAAAGGATTCATATTGAACTAATTATTACTTTAACATGCATCCATCTTTTAAACATGCATAATTATGATTACTAAGTTTCTTTTCGAATAGTTTACTAATGCTAATTCCTTACTTAAACTTTCTAAATGTGTAAATAACAAAAGCAATTATCTTTAGGATACATTTATTAAAATCTACAAATAATACAAATTACATATAAAGCAAAAGATATTGCATCAAAAAAAAATATAAACACAAAAGCCTATATTTAACACTTTACAACACCTCGTGAAATACCTGTATACATAACATTAATAAGAAATAAGAAAAATAACACATTAAAAATGATAGAACTATTATGTTCACAATTCTTCAAAATATATCAAATTGTCTTTTATCACTAACTTACTACATATTAACATCAATAACCCATTCATAATTTATCAATCCTATACTTATAGGACCTCGACAACCAACACTCATTGCTTAATTTTCAATTTGGTAATTCGCAATTTACCTCAAATCTGGTTAACCCTCCTCAATAACCAACAAATATCTGGTAATTCCACACGAATCACCCAATATCCGGCTATTCTCTTTTAATAGCCAATCAAATCGGTAATTCCATACGAATCACCCAACATCCAGCTATTCTCTTTTAATAACCAATCAAACCGGTAATTCCATACGAATTACCCAACATCCCTATTATAATACAAACGAATTTCTTCTACTACTTTTTCCATATCAATATGTCATAAAATAACTCATAACTAATCATGAAACTAGGAATTTTCAAAGAAAGTGATGAATCACCTACCTTCTGCTCGTGATGGCTCAGCTCCTCCTATTTGATAACCAGCTCCAGACACAACTCCTAAATCAATCAAATGTCATTATATCATTAGTCCATCAATATTTTTCTTACGTGCTGAAATGCAAAGCACGTAATTAAAAAAAATAATTTGTTCTGATAAAAATTCATTCTAAAACATAACATCATCATTTCACATACAACCACATATTTAAATCAAGTTACTTCTTTTCTTGTTGTATGTTCATAATTCCTCCATCAAATAATCCTTCTATTCTTTATATCTTCACGTCATATTATTTATTTTAACTAAACATATGTAAGAACTATATTCAAACACAATCTAAATATCTTGTCTTTATGCTTTCTTTTTAACTAGTTCAATTCTCTTTTAAATTGAATTTACTTATTTTTCTCAACTTTAATGTTATTTCTTCATTAAGTCTTTCTTACATATTTCAAATATCATGATTAAACATAGTTTCCTAAACATACACATCAAAACTATTCCTCCACTTTTTTTTCATTTGGTCGAATATCATCTTCCTTTTCCTCCCCTAAATTTTTCTTCATTTACTTGTTATTTCAACTTGTTTTCATGTTATTCCACTTCAACTTCATCATTTTTCCTTCCCCTCCTAATTTCCCCAAATTCCCATAAGAACCCTAAGTTCAAGAATCAAGGATATAAGGGAAATTAAAGTAACATTCCATGAAATTACTTCCTAACTTAATCAATTAAGCTTAAAAACATCTAAATCAAACATTAAATCCAAACTTCTCATGCTTACCAATTGACTTTCTTCCAATTTTTCTTCTCTCCCAAGGTTAGCCAAATTCCCTCTCTCAATTCATCCTTCCTTCACTTGATTCTTCCTTAAATTAGTGTTTTATAAGTTGGACTTTGTAAGTCTACAAGGTTATTCTCTCACTTTTCTTTTTTTTTCCTTGGTTTTTTATGTTTTTCCCTTACTTTTCTCGCTTTCTCTCTCGCCTTTTCTTTTCTTTCTTTTCCCATTATGCTTCTACCCAGTCAACAGCATATAAAAGGAAGGGAGAGCTGATTTGTTTTATTTTTTAATGGCAAATAACCATTTTACCCTTAATGAGTCATTTTGCTTCTATTTGACGGTCCTTATTTGTTTTTAGCACTATTGAGCTCCATTCATCCTAAGAGTTTAACCAGACTTTCTTAATACATTTTAAGATCCCTCATAAAATTTCAGCTCAATCTGATGGTTGGATTGAAAATTACGCCCAATAACGTAAAATTGGTCAAATTGTGATTTTTCGTCAAATTTCTGAATTTCTCCAAAATTCTTAAATTTGAACCCAAGCTAAGGAATCATATTATAAGGCTCCACACAATTTTTCAAAATATTTTGATAACCCAATCGAGAGTTATGAATTTGTTTTACATAAAACTAGTCAATTTATGATTTTTCGCTCAAGGGGTTTACATTGGGTGCTAGTTTAAATTTATTCTCTCTCCCTATTCTAGTTATCCCAAGACCAGTTTTTCCCCTTCTCTTAACTCCCTAAGGTAGTCTGGTTTGGTTCCCTAAACTTTTACTTAGACTGAGTCGCTGCCGATTCAAAATCAGCAACCAAAACTGTGTCACAACCGATTCAAAAATCAGCAATGAAAAACTGTGTCGCTATCAATTCAGAAATTGACAACCAAATTGTGCCGCTGTCGATTCAAAAATCGACAACAAAAATACATCGCTGTCGATTCAGAAATCGGCAATGAAAAACTGTGTCGCTATCGATTTAGAAATTAACAACAATGGTGGAGTCATTTCCGGCTTTACTCTCTTTTTTTTGTGTTTACATGAATATTAAAATGTATTAATTCATGCTTGGAATATTATAATGTACTAGTCTATGTTTGGAATGCTAAATTGTGATGTGTTTGTATTTGAAATTTCAATGCTCGGATGTTTCTCTTAATCACTAATTTTATGCATGTTAAATGAGAGGGAAATTGAGTAAATAAATTATCCTGAGTATATTCTTGAATAAATTGAATAGTTGAGTTAGACCAATTGCAGAAATGTTATGGTTGGGATGCGAATACAAAATGCGTGTAGGTTAAATTGTCGATAACTTGGGACCTATAAGTATAGGGAAGACTCTGCTGAAATTTCATTAGAAATTTCGGTGAACTCAATGTAAAACCCTAAAATGCAAAAAAAAAAAAAGCCTCATTTACTCCTTATATGAAAGATAAACTGATTTAACCAACGAGGTTGTTACATAGAGGGTCGGTCGCTCACCAAACACCGCCTTCACTAGCGATATCAGAATCGTTACGACACCCTCTACTCAGTGAGACAACATGTGTTGCAAGATTCATGGTTGTTTGGTGTCGGCGACCATTTTCCCCCTTCTCTCTCTCCACATTTAGATTTTCGTGTTAGCCTTTAAAAATCTCTGATCATCACTTTAATTTTTTAATTCTTTAAATTTGGTTCTTGTTCTTTTTATTATAATTTTTTTATCTAGAATAATTTATAAAATTTGAATATCTTTTTAATTTCATCCCTTTTTTATTTTTTCATCTTTCAAATTTAGTCTTTATTATTTTGATTGCTATTGTTTTTGTTTGAAATCATTTTTTAAATTGATTTTGTTTTATGATTTCACCATTCTTTGGTTTTTTTATTATCAAATTTAATCTTTATTTTTTTTATTGCTATTTTTTGTTCTTTGGCAAGTTTTTTAAATTGGTTCGTAATAAACTTCTTGATTAGACCTGCATCAAGGTTTCATGGATTGTGAGTTTTCAAGATTTGACGAGGTTTAGGATGTTTGCCCAGGTTTGCTTGGTCTTTTATTTTCCTCTGTCCAAGCTAATTTTTTTTGTCTCATCCTTCAATATTTATTCAATTGGAAAACTAGGTTCTGTTTTTTTTTTTTTTTAGCTTGCTTTCTATAAAAATTTTTGTTGGTCTTGAAAATGATCTAGTTATCTTATATCTTTACATTATAGCTATCTGGATGAATTATCCAAAGAGGATCGCTTAACTATAGCAAGAGCATGAAAAATTGAGCATTGTCAACCATAAGTTTTGTTACATCACGTTTAGTTCGAGTTGGGCGATGAAAAGTTCATTTATCATTCTTTGTTGAGTTTTTTTTTTTTTACTAATTCTTTAAATTGATTTTTTTTTTCAATTTCATCCTTTAACATTTAAAATTATTTTTAAAAAAAAATTCATAAGATTAGAATTTTTTTTCCTATTTCATCCCTCTTTATTTTTTTCTTTCTCTATAATATTTCACTGATTTTAAAAATGATTTGGATTTTCTCGGGTCTTTTTATTTGTTATTCTTTGTTTGATTTACTCTAGCTAATCAATATTAAATTAATTAGAAATTGAGTTTCTTGATTCATTTCGGGTCTAAGATTTAATAGATTGTGAGTTTGAGATCTTAGCCCAGATTTAATAGGTTCGCCTGAGATTTCTTGGTTTTTTTTTCCTTTTATCTAAGCTAATGTTTTCTTTTTTAATTTATCATTCAATATTTATATCATTAATAATTAAGCTTTGTTTTTATCATTATTTGTCTTCTATGTGATTTTTTAACCATTTTTTTAGTAGGTTCTCTTTTTTTTTTTTAGATTCATCCATCTCTCAACCTTTTTTCATTGTCAAGTCCATGCCCCATGTCACATTTAAAAAAAATATATTAAAACCACACTTGCATCATAAAATTACAAATATTTTTCAATTTTATCCCTTTCATTTTAGTCATCTTTTAAATTTTTATTCTCATTTTTTTTATTGTTATTTGTTTTGTTTGAGATATTTTTTAGATTTTTTTTTAATTTCATCCTACATGGAATTTTTCTATCAAATTTGGTCTCTATTTTTTATTGTCATCTTTTTTGCTTCTGAAAATTTTTGAAATTAATATTTTTGTTTCAAGTCAATATTAAATTTTTTTTCTTTCAACATTACAATTGTTTAATAATTCAAGTTGAATTGTTTAATAATTCAGTTTGAATTGTTTTTCTTTTTTATTATAATTTTTTGCAAATTTATATATTATTGTTATATTTTTTTAGTTATATTATTTAAATTAAATATTAAACCAATAACTCCACTCTCAAAAAAAATTTTCTTGATTTTTTTTATATAAAAAAATTGATCATCCCACAAGACAACCCAGCCACAAATCGAGTACAATAAAAGACAGCACGACAAAGCGCATAACAATACCAAATAGATATAAAAAAAAAAGGATTTTTCCAATTAAAAAAAGGTTTATCTAATAGACGAGACGTGGAAAATACTATAACAAGCATGTTAAAAAAAAAAAAAGTAAAAATAAAAGTGGCCTGTCTTTGACTTTCAAAGGTCATGGACCGGACCGGACCGAACTTTAATTTTATCAAACTGCAGCCAGGAAATAAAAGAAATCTTCATTAAAAAAAAACAAAAGGCCGTAAAATGTGGCCCAGAAACAAGTTTGGATGGCAGCGAAAAAGCGTCGACTCGATTCCAATGTGACAACTATGAAGGTGATGCCACTGGCCGAAAAACCAACCATGAATCTTGCCTCTTTCCTGAAAGATCACATCACATCACACCACACGCGCGAGAAATGCAGTGTGAATTGTGATAAATGACCAGAGGGAAAAAAAATGAAGGGAGCCTAGAAATATTGGCATAACCTGCCTCCTAATTTATCCTACAATCACTAAAAGACCTCATCTAAAAATCGAGGGCAATAACAAACTAAAAGATCTTTGTTCTCGGATGGTTTGCAGCTTCAACGGAGGACTTTATTTAGAGCTCACCCTTTGATTCCATAGATCTACCATTAACAAAGGTCGCAATGCATAATATCATCAGCACCAACCCCCTCCAGTCCTCAGCAAACAAATATGTACTCGGAACTCGGTTTGAGCAAGGGAGAGTTTCTAGGTATTGCGTAAAATGATGACAAAGTAAGTGAGATTCCAAAACCTTGTATTGCAGGAGTTAAATGGAAATTACCGATCATCACTTGCATTGATGCTTTAAATATATCGGAAGGAGTTTGATCGTGTTATTACATCATCATGCTGCTGTATGAACACGAAGAAATTCACTGATAACAGCCCAGAATGATTACAAAAGAAAAATAAATGAACAAGTAACTTCCGGGTTCTTAAAATATTTTGAATTTGCGATGCAAAATTAATTTACGAGAGAGAGAGAGGCTACTCTTCCAGCCACTGATTTTGATGATATAAAAGTGTTTGCTTTGAATCTAGACAACCCAAAATCACACACCTGAGCATGAATTTAACAAATGAGGTTAAAAATATGCAGCAAGTCACCAAGAAGTTGAATACAATTCAAGTGTATAAAAATATTTTGACTATTTACCTTAACCGTCCAGTTTTTATCAACCAACAAATTTGGAGACTTAAGGTCCCAGTGAACAATTGCAGGGTTAAGACAGTGAAGATAATTGATCCCCTTGGCCTGCTCCCAGAAGATAAAATTAAAATAAAATAAAATAATTCAACTTTCGCTAAAAATAATTCATCAGAAAATCGAAGGCAGTATGAAAAATGTAGGAGCTCTCACACACCACATCCAGTGCCATACGTAACCGCCTCCTTTGATCCAGCACTTCACCTGCATCTGGCCTGTGTATGAGGCGGTGTAGACTGCCCCTGTTCAGAAACACGTGGGTTAGCATGAAATGTCTAGTGATACATGAACATCAAGAGTCCACTGTACAACAAATTGGATGATACCTTGGCATATATTCTGTCACGATTGATAGTTGAGGACGCTTTGTGACAGCACCCATGAAGAGAACGACATTTGGATGGCGAACTCGTTTCATTATTGCCACCTAATAAGAACTACATCTGTATCAGTGTTATTTGCCAAAGAAAGAACACACCCAAAGCTGGTAATCTATGAAGGGAAAAGCCTCAAAACCTAGCAATATATAGATTACTGCCTTACAAAGTGCTTGTATTTTCACTTGATAAGTTAATCAGAGAAGATAAAATACAGCCTATGATTGTTGGATTCCACTCTTATCTAGATCGGTGTAACACTAAAAGACAACATTTGCTGTCAGAGAGACCAAGACCATGGAATTACATGGGCGTAAAATCAAGAGTTCTCACTGTATGTTCAGCCATATGACATTCCAAAACAAAGCTGACTGAGCATATAGATCAACTGTGAGCAGAAAAAAAGAAACTAAAAAACTAGATAGGAGAATGAATAATATTTTGATGAAACAAGAATTTGAAGCCTAGAAATAAAACCTTGGACAGAATAGAGAATATAGAAAAAAAAAAAAAGCATTCAACTGAGGAAGTAAACATATACAGATGACTCAAAATTTGCACATCATGAATATTGAAGATGACAATGGATAGGGTACCTCACTGATATAACCATACTTTAGGTTTAACCAGTACATACCTCTCTTAAGAACTCCCTCAACTGATCACCATGAAAATCTTGAACAGTTAGAACCTTGACAGCAACATCCTGTATTGACACAAGGAGGGATTCACTTTCTGAAAGCAACAAAGAATACATCAAAGAAACTGTGGAAATCATGCTCAAAATCAGTTAGGGATTTTAGGAATCTTATAATATATTTTTGATATGTTCTAATAAGGAGAATCTGGTATTAAGTCCCCAAGGAGCGTAGCGTGATGGCAAAGGGTTTGAGATCTGCACAGCAGGTCTCGAGTTCGAGTCAAGGCGTGCACCTCTTGTAAGAGCCTGGGACAGCCGGGGTTTTACTCCTTCACTTGGGCCCACAAAGTGCGCTTTCCGGGAGGGTGAGGTTTCCTCAAATCCAAAAAAAAAAAGAATCTGGTATTAAGATCCCACAATTTATTCTTTCCTAGTTTAGTGTAAGATTCTTTCCTTTCTAGTAGATTATTTCTTGTTCTAGTAGTCTTAGGTTAAGCAACTATCTTCTATTTAGTGTACTTGATACTTAGTCTATGATAAGAAGAAAGAGATTAATTCTCTCAAAGTTCTTCATGGTATTAGAGTTAGGTTCTGAACCCTAATATGCTTCTCCTCTTCATGATCAAATACAGCATGTCTATAGTAGGGCAAAACTCTATCTCTAAGGTTACCTCACAAGTCACAACCAGAAACAACACCAGCTACAAACAATCCTGGAGAAACTAAAGGCATATCACACCTTATCACAGGTCACAAACTCAACGGGTGTAACTACCTTTAATGGTCGTCGTCAATAATAATTTTTATTTGTGGGAAGGGCAGAGATGACCATCTCACAGGCGAAATCATTATACCAGAGAAGAATGATCCCAAGTTTTGAACATGAAAGACAAAGAATCACATGGTAATGTCATGGTTAATCAATTCAATGACCAAAGAAATAGGAGAAAATTTTCTCCTATATGGAACAACAAATATGGGACACAACAAGAGAGACTTACTCAAGTTTTGAAAATACATCAGAACTGTTCGAGATTGAGGCAGTATTACATGATCTACGCCAAGGAGATCTCTCTGTCACCCAATACTTCAACACCCTTTCTCGTCATTGGCAGCATCTTGATATGTTTGAAATCCACACCTGGAAATGCCCTGAAGACACAGCTCTATATAGAATAATTTTGGAGCAGAAGCGAGCATTCAAATTTCTTTTTAGTCTCAACAAAAATCTGAATGAAGTCAGAGGGAGAATAATGGGGACCAAGCATCTTCCAAACCTCAAAGAATCAGCCCCAACATTGAAAGGATCTGCTCTTGCTGCTCAAGGACCTCAAAACAACAACCATGACAATTGATAGAGAAGAGGAAGACCCTAGTGTGACCATTGCTACAAGCCAGGACATGTCAAAGAAAATTGTTGGAAAATTCATGGCAAACGTACTAATTGGAAGCCATCAAGACAAATAAATGACAGACAAACGTGCTAATGTTGTTACCTCAGAGGACAACCGAGACAAGATTACCAATCTACAAACTGAGACAAGTCCTTTCACCAAAGAACAACTTGAGATCTTACAGAAACTCTTCAGCCAGAATTCCCTACCTCAATCAAGTACGTCAGCCTCTGGATCTGGATTTGGATTGTTAGCACAGAAAGGTAATTTCTCAAAAGCCTTTACTGTTAGTAAAAGATACTCAAGCTCGTGGATCATCGACTCTAGACATGACATGAGATGCTACTATCCTTGATGAATACAATCGTGCAATGAGAATTTCACAATCCATATAGCTGATGGATCTTCATCCCAAGTTAAGGAAACAAGCATAAGTAGAATCTCGAAGGACATGACTCTAAACTCTATTCTTCATGTTTCTAATTTGGACTATAACCTACTCTCAATCAATTGTGTTGTTAAATTCTTTCATAATTTGTGTATATTTCAGGATTTGGATACAGGGAAGAAGATTGACAGTGTTAGGACATGTTCAAGGCTCTATCTCCTCAAAGGTGATAGTCCTTTAAGAAGACAAACTTAGAATGGACTCTATGTACCATCTAAAGGCTAGTCATCTTTAAATTTTCATGTCAATAAAGATAATGATGTTATATTATGCAATTATCGCCTTGGTAATCCAAATTTCATGTACCTTGAAAAACTAGTTCCTTCATTATTTACCAATAAAAGTTCAGAGTCTTTCAAGTGTGAAATGTGTTAACTCTTCAAACATATTCGTAGTAGTTATCCCACCATCTCATATATCTGCCATGATTCATAGTGATGTATGGGGCCCCTTACAAGTGAAAAGTATAACCGTAGTTTTTTGTCTCATTTGTTGATGATCACACTAGATTAACTTGGCTATTTCTTATAAAAGAGAAATTTGAAGGTGGCTAAATTTTTCAAAACTTCAATTCCATGATACAAACACAATTCCATACCAAGATTCAAATCTTAAAACCGATGATGCTAAAGAATATTTCAACTATGATCTCAACACTTATTGTCTAAGTCAAGGCATTATCCACATAAGCTCCTGTGTTGACACTACACAACAAAACGGAGTGGCAGAAATAAAGAATAGACACCTATTAGAAATCACTAGATCACTCATGTTCCAAAACAGTTATGGGGAGCTGTACTCACAACTGCTTATCTTATAAACAAAATACCCACTAGAGTTCTCAAATTCAAAACTTCTTGTCAAGTCCTCCTCTAAGTTTTCCCATACACCAAAATACTCTCTTCATTAAACCCTAAAATATTAGGATGCTTAGTTTTTGTTCATATACATCCACACAATATAGGTAAACTAGACCCTAAATCCATCAAATGTATTTTTCTAGGGTACTCTCCACGTCAAAAAGGTTACAAGTGTTATTCTCCCATCACCAAAAAGGTATATACCTTAATGGACGTAACATTTTTTTAACATCAAGCCTACTATCCCAAATCTAATCTTTAGGGGGGAGAACATGAAAGAATATCAAAACTAAAATATTGAATCTGACCATATAATTCACCCAGGAGACAACTTATAAAGTCATCCTCCTGTCCTAAGTCAATCCCTTACTGTCCGAAACCATCAATCAACCGAGAGTCATTTCCCTGTAACTCCAGTCCTAATTCAATCTCTTGACCAGAATGATTCTGCATCAAAACAAATTCCAAACCATGAGCTTCTTACTTATACGAGGAGAAAAAGACCTGAAAAGGAGATAGAATACTCAATACCTCTAACTCTTGACCAAGATTCTGAACCAAGTCTAAAATCTGCTCAAATACACTCATGTAAGGAAATTTCTGATTGTGAGAATACTACATCTATTATTGATGACTCAAATATTCCAATTGCTCTAAGAAAAGGTGTTAGATCATGCACAAGTCATCCCATCAACAAATGTGTTTCATATGGAGGCCCGTCACCATCTTATCTTGCATTTGTTTTAGCCCTTGACAATGTGCAGGTTTCTAATTCTATTGAGGAGGCTCATAAGGACTCGGGATAGAGAAAGGCAATTAATGAAGAAATTAGTGCATTAAATAAGAATGACACTTGGGTAATTTCTAAACTTTCACATGGAAAGAAACCAGTTGGTTGTAAGTGGATATTTACTATCAAACATAAGGATGATGGTAGCATTGATAGGTTAAAAGTCCGTCTAGTTGAAAAAAGATTTACTCGGTCTTATGGGATATACTATCAGAAAACATTTGCTTTAGTGGCCAAACTCAACATTATCAGAGTTTTTTTGTCCTTGGCAGCTGATCAAGATTGGTCATTACATCAGCTAGATGTCAAAAATGCATTCCTAAATAGGGACTTGGAATAAGAAGTTTACATAGGGATGCCTCGAGGACTAGAAACATCCTCAAACTACAACAAAGTGTGTAAGCTGAGAAAATCACTGTACAGACTCAAGCAATCTCCTCGGGCTTGGTTTGACAAATTTACAAAGATAGTAGTTTAGTATGGATACTCTTAGTGCCAAGCAAATCACACCTTGTTTATAAAGTTATTTTCAGGAAAGAAAATAGTGATATTAATTGTATACGTTGATGACATCATTCTAACTAGTAACTATGAGGAAGAACTGGTGAGATTGAAGAAACTTTTGGCCAAGGAATTTGAAATCAAAGACCCTGGGTACCTCAAATACTTTCTTGGCATGGAGGTGGCACGATCAAGAAGAGGTATATATGTTTCTCAATGAAAGTATGTTTTGGATCTACTAAAAGAAATAGGAATGCTTAGATGTAAACTAGTAGATACTCCAATGGATTCAACCAAGAAGATTGGAGTAGGAAATGACAGTATACCGGTTGACAGGGGAAGATATCAAAAACTCGTGGGACGACTTATCTATGTCTCACATATTAGACCTAATATTGTTTTCTTTGTTAGTGTTGTAAGTCAGTTCATGAACAACCCAACAGAAGAACACATGGAAGAAGTTAATAGAATTTTGAGGTATCTCAAGATGACTCCTAATAGAGGGCCTTCTATACAAGAAAAGTGACAATAGAAATGTTTAAGTCTTCTTAGATACAGACTAGGCAAGAGATATTTTAGATAGACGATCTACATCTGGGTAATATCTTATGCTTGGGGAAATCTAGTGACTTGGAGAAGCAAGAAACAACATGTTGTATCTAGAAGCTGTACAGAATCTAAGTTTAGAGCTCTAGCCATTGGCATTTGTGAAGGAATGGGGATACATCGATTACTTGGGGAACTTGGAGTGGAAATGGAGAATCCTATCAAAATGTTCTGTGACAATCAAACTGCCATAAGTATAGCAAAGAATCTGGTTCATCATGACAAGGTTAAGCACATTGAAATAGACCGTCACTTCATTTCAAAAAAGATTGAGAAGAAATTGTTCATTTGATTTACATTCTCACTAAATCTCAAACTGCAGATATACTCACCTAAGCCCTTCCAAGAACTAATTTTGAAGAATTGAGTCACAAGTTGTGCATGTACAATATATACAACTCAACTTGAGGGGTAGTGTGGAAATCATGCTCAAAATCAGTTAGGGGTTTTAGGAAGCTTATAATATATTTTTGATATGTTTTAATAAGGAGAATCTAGTATTAACTAACTAGATCCCACAGTTTTTCTTTCCTAGTTTAGTGTAGGATTCTTTCCTTTCTAGTTGATTATTTCTTTTTCTAGTAGGTTTAGCAATTATCTCCTATTTATTGTACTTGATACTTCAGTCTATGATAAGAAGAAAGTAATTAATTCTCTCAAAGTTCTTCAGAAACATCCATAGAAAGAAGTCAACGACCAATGTAGCAGGATCGACTCCAAATGACTCCTGATTAAAAAATCAATGAACACATATCTGAGCAATAAACTCACCGATCCGTGCCATTCAGCGCGATGCACCGTACTAAATGAGCCTGCAAAGATAAAATGAGAGTACAACACTTTATTCAATTGCCTGTGGAAGAAGAATAATGATCAAAAACCAAGAACACCAATTCTAGGCTTCTACATGATAATTAGCAGAAAATTTACCAGCACCAACACGCTCCTTGATATGTAATTCTTCCCATGAGATGTCAAGCCAATCCATGGCAAGTGAAGGTTCAAGATTCAAATATCTTGGGATGGTCACAGAAGAAGGTCTACCTTGATTGTCTACTCTACTCTCAACTTCCTCCATACCAGACTGACTAGATAGGTTTACTTTAGTTTGCTTGACAACACTGTTTATAACTGAATTTCCAAACACAACCATCTCTTTCTTGTAAGTTTGTTGCATAATAATTTGTTCTGCTTTAAGTGTAGAACATTCATGTATAGATCGTCCAGCAGTTGCAGGGGCTTCAGCATTCCTTTTCAAATCCAAAGGCATCAGGGATGATTCATTCCCAGGGTACACTTGATCCACTGACACATAAGTGGAGACTTTCAGATTTTGAAACCAACCATCTTCCTCTATCAGTTTCTCTTCTTCCTTGTTGCCTGTAAGAGATTGTTCCCCATAATCAAAATTGGAACAAAAAGGTTTGCTTTAAGCAGTAGTAAATACCCATATCAGAAACCTTGGTGCTTAACAAAAGTGGGAAAGATAATAGAGAAAATTAGAGATGTCAGCCATCCATGAACATCAAGAAAGCGTATTATTACAACCAATTGCAATATAAATGCTACACAAAAAAGAAGTGCAAGGAACCCGTATGTTATAATCTCCACAGCTAAAACAAGTTGTAATTTGTCATCGTTGGCTATCCTAATTCTTTGAGTCTCTCAACCATTTCATGCGAGATGCAATTGTTGCAATGTTAAATTTAACTATGAGGCTTAAAAACAGACACACCTGAACATGGAGGATTTTCAGGAAAAGTACATGAATGCTTTGAGTCTAGAATCTCATAAGTTGCATCATCCATGTAACTATGTAAGGTTGTTGGGATTCATTTAGATGTGGAATTTGAAATGGTGAGGGCATTGAAGAAAGAAATGCTTCATTAATTGTGGAATCTGGACCATGGACATTTCCTGGCTGCCCAACTAGATCAACTACATATTCCCTGTTAATAAGTGTACCTATCTGTATTAGCAAAACATGAAAAAGAAGAATAACCGATGTAAAGAAGGCAAGTTCAAAGACATTTATAATTCTATCTGATTGGATTATGGAGCAATTCCAGGTGATCAAGACAGTTATAAATGCTACCATAAACAATATCAGGAGAATCGTGAAATGGAAGAACTGCACACAGTAGAAGCAATAGAGGCCAAGTTCATTAAAAATTGCTGGGACAACATGGAGAAAAAATAACACATGGCCCAGGATATGCTCAAGGTTCAAATTTAAGGTAACATACTTAAAGGCTAAATCATCTTGCAAAAACACGAAACATTCTTCAGCAAAGGAGAACTAGAAGTCACACCAGTGCTTTCTCCCATTTTTTTTTTAATTTAAACTTATTTTATTTCATTTTATCTCAAGTGAGTATGAAAGACAGGTCAGAATATCATACCTTGAAAACAGCCCGTCATCCTGGATTTTGACGAGGCAAGAAGACCGGTGATCCGCTACACAGTACTTGCAACCTCGAGCTATCCGGCATGGTAAACCTATATAGTCTGCCAATTTCTGCATTATATCACCACAAGTTACTAATGTAACTTGAAACTCACACGTCTTATTGTATAATGATTATGCACACACAGTTTTACAATCTGTTTCCAGTAGCCAAAACTGTCATTTCCTATCTGCTTCGTGATGATGTTGGTATCTCTATTTTCAAATTAAAATGGATTCAACAAGACATCAGGATAAAGATCTCGTCACAGTGCGCTCATGATACAATGGAAAGATAGCTGCCAATGGTGTGCTTTTACTCAATGATGCTCAGAGACAGACATGATCAGTTTGGCAATGAAAATAGTTTTCAAAGGTTAAGCTTATATCCTTTAATGGATGCTACACATGTCAACTTGCAAGAACAAAATTTTACGTGGATTGATCAGATAGGTTTGACATCCTGCTAGAATCCCATACAAATCAAAGATTTCAAAAAAATGTTGCCATATATTGCAACAAGTTACAAATACCTAACTTAATTATCAGAGGAACGAGCACTGTTAAAGGATTCTCTTTATAATTGTGGGTGACACTTGATTCTTCTAAATCAGTTGCATTCTCATGTACCATGCCCCTGTTCAGACAGTCATGTGTGCTATTAAAATTTCCTTTGATATTTAGAAACGTAAATCCTGGCACCATATCTTAGAACTACATGTGATCTTCCAATTTACAATTTCTTCAATTGATGTCATATAAGATGGTGCAAATTGAGAAAGAAAATCAAAGAACAAAGCACAAGTTTTTTTCCATCCAAAATTTTTTTAAGACAACATGCCTACCAACTCACACTGCTGTTAAAACAATCCAAACCAAAGACAAGTGAAACAACAGTAATGCCACATATCCCAAATCTTTACACCAAAGCCTTCATCCCCAATCCTTGACAAAATATGATGGATAACAAACCTACATATGAACTGACCCTTGCCTCGATGTAACATGTCTGTCCAATAGAATTACCAGCCATCAAAAATTGAAATATGAGAACATGTATAGTAGAATTACCAGCCATGGACTTTTAAGATCACTGAGTTCCAGAGCAAACGCCCTTTAAAGAAGATTAGGTGCTATACCTAATAAAATCACTATTAGCTGATGCTCTTAAACCAAATAAAAAATCAAGTGAGTTTCCTAAGAGGTTTGTAATCTCTGATTTCCCATCATGAAATTCCCCAACAGGACCTTATATATTCATAATAAATCATTCTGAAGGCTAAGTGGCCACTAACAGATATCCTTCAGGTCAGTCATGTCTCTTCTTTATTCGTACCAACTCACTGTAGATTTGTAAATCGGTAGATTAGTCGTGTTCCTTTAATTTACAAAGAAACAAACTAGAAATTGGAACTGATATCAAATTACTGTTTTTTTTAGGAAAAAAGAAGCAGCATGTTCTATGTATTTTTTTTATTTTTTACCTTAAATAGAATCGCGCGATGTCTACAGAGTCCCATGGATAGGCTACCAATGGGGAGCACAATACAATTGTGGAAGTCCCTCAATCTCCTGCTAACCACTTTCCAGCGCTTGTGGAGATCCCCTTGCTCCCCCGAGAAAGTTCCCCTAAACATTTAGCAACCCACGAAAAAAAAAGTAAACATTCAAGTAGTAGTAGACAAAGAAGAATCTTATATATCATGATACTTAAACACGTTACCCCATGTAAATAGCAACAAGTTTGCCCAGTTGCTCCACCAACACCAATGTATTCTCTGAAGCACAATATAGTTCTTGTGCTTTATCCTCCAGCTCCTTAAGACGCGAGTCACCACGTCTATCAACAAGGACCACCTCCATTGATGTCTCACTTGGTTCAATTTCTTTGAGCGACTTTAAAGGAGGCAGCTTGCTTACTTCCTCATCGTCATTGCACATCACCCACAGATATGGATTCATTCCCAAAATGTTATAAAATCCATCCGATATCTTGTCACTGTACGACAAGCATCCACTCACCTAGAATAACGAACAAGATCATCATGTACATTAATTTGTCATGACTTTGAAATCAAATCGTAAAAAGAATATAATGGGATGGAACGAATTTGAACTGTACCCAGAGGCGATACGAAACGGTTTGTGCATCGGAGGCCTCAGGGACGCCTTCCTGCAGAAGCACAAGCTCACTAGCAATACCAGCTTGAGCGCTCAGTATTTTAGCCAAACTAAGCTGCAAATAGTAACTCTCTTTAGTCTTCAGCGCCAAGTTTTCCTTCATCTCCTGGTCCTCCTTTTCCTCCGCCACATCCTGCTTTATAGTCGGCAAATGCACCGTCATCGACGTGTCGACCTTAATATCAGTAGTAAAGTTTCCATAAAGTGTAGTAATCCCCGAGAACAAGCTACCAGCATAACTACTCCCACTCGATAATCTTGGCAGCGACACTCGCCGGTCAAAATTCCGGTCAACATCCCTCTCTTTAATTATCTGCGGAACTGGAAGAACAGGTTCTGGTTCTGGTTCCGGCTCCGGTGTAACTAACAGGTGACGATCCTCCTCAGTTGATAATCTTTGCAGCTTCACGTGACTAGTAGATTTCTCAACTTTTTTCTCGGACAACCAGTCGAAAAAAGCGGCAAGTTGTTTTTTCTTTCGTTTATACTTGTCATCCTCACCGAATTGTTTGGTCTTCGGATGGTACTTTGGTACTTTTCTTCATCACTGCTCGTGAAGAGATCGGATATGGGTGTTGTTATTGTAGTTGGAATAGTAGTAATAGTTGTTGTTTCTGATATATTTTTGCCAACTGGAAAGGAAGATTTGGAGTACTGATCTTTTGATGAAGACTTTTGGCGGTCATTTCCGATGTAATGCTTGTTTTGATGATGATGCATGGATCCCGGACCTTTCAGGAAATTGCCTAGGGAAGAAGTAAGTGGTACGATGAGGCATTTTTCCTTTCCTTTTTTTTTTTTCACGGACCCACACACAATCCAAACCAAACCACCAATCCAGTTCACTCCTTCTCCTTCACACACACGCTTGCTTTAACTCAGGTGATGTTGCAGATAATGAACAAAGAAGAAGATAGGGAGAAGCCGTACAACCCCTGCAAACCGATGAGACTAAAGAAAGGAAACAAAAAACGCATGATTTCGATATGGTTTTTTTAATCCAGTTCTGTAAAAAAAATTATTTCAAAATCACAAGCAGCCTATATCTCGGCGCTGCATGCGTTTGCTTGCATTTAAGATCAGCGATCCAGTTAAAACAAAACAAAATAAGCAGAGATCGAGATTTTTCGTAGAATCTGTTTACCTAATGGAGAAGGAATTAAGTGAAGTAGCTGTGAAGAGAGAGTAGAATTTGAGTGATATTAAGAGACCCAAATGAGAGATAAGGGCGGTGCCGCGGTGCGGGTGGTGAAGCGAGAGAGACACAAGGAGAAGGAGGGTTTAGGGAGAGTGTCGTTTAAGCAAACGAGAGGAATCGGTGGGAAATTGGAAAATGGAAAAATACCATAGGGAAGAAGCTCACAGGCGCAGTGAGGGGAGTGCGCACCTTTTGTAATGAGCTCACACGTAAAATTTAGCAGTTGCGACCGTAAGATTTTATTGCAGGGAGCGCGCACAACGCAGGTGGCGGACGTTAGCGAGATTTGAAGCCGCGGGTTTTGTGTAGGATTATTTATAAAAATTGAAAAAAACTGAGACTTTGGTGAGGCTTATTTATAACATCATCGGAAAGACGCAGAACGGAAATTACGAGAAAGTGCTTAGGTTTAATAGTAAAAGACGATATTGGGTCTCAGTGGCTTTTGATGGCTTTTTCTGTAACGGCATGTGATGGTTGTTGGAGGCTCCAGCTTGGAGGTCGACCCTCTCAGTTTGGTGTTTTCTGTGGGCTGTAAAAGCAGTTTGAGGCGGATTTTTTTTTTATCACTTGGAATGCGTGATGCTATCACCCTCTTAATAATTATTTTAAAAAAAAAAAATGTTATGATCCATTCTCCCCTTGAATTAAAGGAAGGGTTCTTGATTGTTCGAATTCCTCCCTCTTCATGAGGGGGTGTTTTGGCTGAGAGATATAAGTGGTTGAATGTTCAAAGAAGAACAGTGGTCTAAATTGGGCATAACCTTATCCATAAATAAAATTATTCGTCATCATCTCAGCAACTCTTAGAAATCATGATTTTATTTAATTTCTCATTATTTAATAGTATTTGAAAATGTGGTTGAATTCATATTTTTAAAATTTTAAAATTTTAAAAAATTAATTTTTTATATTTTTAAATTATTTTAATAAGCTAATATCAAAAATAATTTTTCAAATTTTTAAAAGAAATTGTGAAATTTTTAGCCACAAAACACTCAAATGTTCTAACAGGAAACAAAAGTCGCATCCAAAATTTGAAAATTCAAACTTCACAACTTGCATCCTTTGTGAAGGGTATTAAGTCCAGTAAAAGAAAGCTGCCATCACAAACAAAGATTAACCCCAAGACAGAATGCTAGTGTTATAACTCTTAGAGTTATGCACCAAACCTTCATATTAGATTCAACAACAACCGAAAATAACAAGCAACCAAGAATAACGACCGAGAACAACAAGAAGGAAACAAAACATATAACATTAGATACACCAACTAGTGAGGTAAGTAGTAAACCCATTTTTCTCGTTACTAAAAATCTAGTTATTCTTCTATTTCTTATAAGATTAACGAAAGTAAAGAAAAGAGAGAGCAAGAGATATTGAAAATCTTTTAAAAGATTGAAGTTAATATTCCACTATTGGATGTGATCAAGCAAATTTCATGATATGCAAAATTTCTTAAGGAGTTATGCATCAATAATAAAAAAAAAAAAGTTGAACACTGGTAAGAAAATAAGGGTTGGAGAGAATGCGTCCACAATCATACAAAAGAAATTGCCTCAGAAATGCAAGGATCCAGGTATGTTTACTATACCATGTGTGATTAGAAATCATAAGGTAGAAAGAGCTATGCTTGATTTAGAAGCATCGATCAAAGTTATGCCACTTTCAATTTATAAGGTTTTGAATCTAGGGCCTTTAAAGAAAACAAGGGTAATAATTCAATTAGTAGATATGTTTAATTCATACCCTGAAGACGTTGTTGATAAAGTTTTAATTAGAGTAAATGAATTGATTTTTCCCATGGATTTACATTATTGACATGGGTGATGAATTTGCTTCAAATTCAACTCATATATTGTTAGGCAAACCATTTATGAAAACAACAAGAACTAAAATCGATGTGCATAAAGGAATTTTATCTTTTGAGTTTGATGGAGAAATAGTAACATTTAACATTTTTAATGCTATGAAATATCCTGATGACTCTGAATCTATTTTTCATGTTGATATGATTGACCCCATTATGCAAGATGATTTTGAGCATAATTTCTTGCAAGATGAGTTGAACTTTGTATTATAGTATAACAAGATAGATAAGGATACAAAGCTAGAGAATAATGAAGACATGAAAGAAGTAATTGTGTCTTTGTATTTACTATTTAAAATGTCAGAGAGTTTGGTTAACTCTCCTTTACAACTCTCTAATTCACATGAAAGGGTTTTACCTTCTGTTGAATAGGCCTCGAAGCTGGAATTGAAATCTTTGCCCAAACATTTGAAGTATGTGTACTTGAAAAAGGATGAAAACCTTCCAGTAATTATTGCAAATGATCTAACCAAAGTCTGAAAAGAAAAGCTATTGAGAGTATTGAAGGAACACAAGACACGATTGGGTAGACATTGGCGGACATAAAAAGGATTAGCCCTGCAATTTGTATGCACCAGATTTTGCTAAAAAGTGACCCAAAACCAGTGAAAGAGCCTCAATGCAAATGAAATATAGCCATAAAAGAGGTTGTTATGAAGGATATTTTGAAGTTATTAGACCAAGGGATCATCTATCCCATATCCAACAATCAATGGGTAAGTTTGGTGCATGCGGTTCTCAAGAAGACAAGTTTGACTCTTATTCTCAATAAAAAAAAATGAACTTGTTCCTATGAGAGTTCAGAATGAATGAAAAATGTGCATCGATTTCAGGAAGTTGAATGCTACTACAAGAAAAGATCACTTCTCAATCCCTTTCATTGATGAAATGCTAGAAAGATTGGCGGGTAATTCATTTTTTTGTTTCTTAGATGGGTTTTCTAGTTATTATCAAATTATTATAGCTCAAGAAGATCAAGAAAAAACAACTTTCACCTTTCCATATGGAACTCTCGCTTATAAAAGTATGCCTTTTGGATTGTTTAATACTCCAAATACATTTAGAGATGTATGATGAGTATTTTTTCTGACTTAATTGAAAATTGCATTGAGATTTACTAAGATTGCTAATATGTTTTCTAAGATTGATTATCATTGGATTAGGGTGGAAAAGAAGGATGAGTGGAAAATAACATTATAAACTAAACACGGGTTGTATGAATGGATGATAATGCCATTTGGGCTATCTAACGCACTTAGTACATTTATGTGACTTATGAATCATGTCTCGAGGAAGCATATTATATTGTTTGTTGTTGTATATTTTGATGATTTTTTGGTGTATAATAGAACTTTTGATGATCATGTGGAGCATCGTAGGGCTTTATTTGAAACTTTGTATAATACTAAATTGTATGAGAAACTAAAAAAGTGCCATTTTTGTCAAGAAAATATTGTGTTTCTTGGTTATATCATTTCTAGTAGTGGGGTTAATGTTGACGAAGAAAAGATAAAAGTAATTAAAGATTGGTCGAAACCTACTGGTATTGTTGATGTGAGGAGTTTCCATGGTTTAGCTTCATTTTTTTGGTGATTTGTGAAGAACTTCAGTTCT
>Ga0325405_1001603_pt1 | contig 23091 bp, 21 predicted proteins | sample PopdelMetagenome_21_FD_205663 | JGI IMG/M metagenome (GOLD analysis project Ga0325405, IMG submission 205663) | Populus deltoides microbial communities from Bellville, Georgia, United States - Xylem-Control-R2 | ecosystem: Host-associated > Plants > Phyllosphere > Stem > Wood/Secondary xylem...
GTTCGCGTCTGGATAATTATTGAATTTTGATATCCAAAAGATTAAGCTGAAAGAAGAAAATAATCAAAGACATAGAGAGAGGGCAGGAAAGACTTGAGATGGCAGTCAATTTGAAAAAAAAAGATGATGTTGGGTTGGCCCTCCATGTGTGGAAGAATATGAAGGATTGGTATATCCATAATTCCATGATCCAAAAATATTAAAAATTAAAATTTTATTTTAAAAAATTAATTTTATTTTTAAAAACCACGAAAACAAACACTTTCGGGAAGAAAAGGAAAAGGTTTCAGCTGGGATTGATGGTCCAAGAAGGAAGCTTCTTCAACACGCACGTAATATTTGATTTGATTTGATTTGATTTTTTTTTTTTGCCCCTTAAGAAAAGTTGTAAGCAAAAGCGTAGGCGCAATAAATAGCTATCTGCAGTATAATTAATTTGACTTTTGAAATAATATGCAAATTTAATACTGGTGGATGGCTGCTGACTAACACAATCGTTGAAGACTTTGAATTTTGATTTCTCTTTGCCCCAATATCTATCTGAAAGGAAACAAAAACCAAAAAAGAAAAGGGGGCAAAGGGAAAGTTAAATAAAATCCTCTGTTTTGTTCCTTCCCTAATCTTATCAACTGAAGCAAGCAAGCAAGGCTTTCTTTCAACGACAACCAACCCAGTCTACGAGGTTGTCTCCGACTTCTCCGACCGGCGGCTCTGATTTCTCCGATTAAATTCCCATCAAGGGTAAACTACTAGCTTTCTTTCATGCTTCAGAAAACAAGAATAATTCATACTTGGAAGTTATTTCACTTGTTGCTTTATTATTGTTACTATTGATAGCAGCAGATTAGGAAATTTTATTTACTTGGAAGAGCAGAAGAAGATATATATTTTCACTACAGTTTATTAATCTCTACCTTTTCTTTTCTTTCTCTTTTTGGCTGAACAATCCCATCAAGAAATTCATAAATCTAGATCAGTCTAATCCATTTTACTTCTTGAATTTGATTTTCTCAAGAGTCAAATTAAATCAAGCTTCCTGCTTTTTTTTATTAGTTAATTTGCGAAATTTCTATCAGCATTTATTTGTGACAAGTATGGATAGAGTGCATGCTTCCTGATGTCTATGCGAGCTCATAAATAAGTCACCACTTTTTTTGTAGAGCCAAATCATCTTCTGTTTTTGGGTTTTCTTTTCTTTAATCTTGACGGGTTTCTTTTTTTTTTTTAATTATGAATGAAGATGGCACAGACTGCGGAGGAGTCGGGAAACGACAGCGGGAAGTTGGAGCATCATGGTAGGGAAGATAGTGAATATGTTAGGCTTGTTATATCCGACGAACCAAGGGCACCTGAATTCGATATTTCACAACTGCAATCGGGAGCTAGGATTAAAGCTTTCATCTGGTGGATCAAAGCTTTAATTTGGTGTCTTGTTATCACCATACTTCTTCTCGTTTTCGTGAAATGGGGGGTTCCATTTCTTTTTGAGAAGGTGCTTTATTTCTCTCTTTTCGTTTTGTTTGTATCTTTTGCCTGCTTTGGTGCTGTCTATAGCTTTAATCAACAAGTATTGCACATACCATTTTGTTACATGTCCAGCATTCATTTGCGCTTTTCATATTTGAGTTTGTACTTTGAACTTTCTTCTGTTAGTGGGCTTGGTTTATAATTTGTTTCGAGATGGTTCTTTGGCATCAATTTGGATTATGAATACAGCATAATGGTTGGCAAGCTTTATCAAGTTTGCTAACTTAAGGTTTAAGAATCAACTTGGTTTTTAAGTTTGGTTGTGCCAAAGATTAATCAATTTCGTTGTAGGTTCTCTTGCCAATGATGGAATGGGAAGCAACTGCCTTTGGACGTCCAGTCCTCGCCCTTGTGATTACTGCTTCTCTTGCCTTGTTCCCAGTGTTCCTAATTCCTTCAGGTCCTTCCATGTGGTTGGCTGGAATGATCTTTGGATATGGTATTGGGTTTGTGATAATCATGGTTGGAACCACTATCGGGATGGTCCTGCCCTATTTGATTGGTCTAGTTTTCCGTGAACGCATCCATGTAAGGCAAATGATTTTAACTGATATAAGCTAGACAACTCGGTTTTCATATTGGATCTTACTTTTCTTTCTTCTGCATCTCCATTTTTGCGAATTATCTCCTGTTGAATGTGCAGCAATGGTTGAAGAGATGGCCTCAGAAAGCTTCTATGATTAGACTTGCTGGGGAGGGGAGCTGGTTCCATCAATTTAAAGTGGTTGCCCTCTTTAGGGTTTCACCATTTCCGTACACAATTTTCAACTATGCAATAGTGGTAACAAGTATGACATTTTGGCCCTACTTGTGTGGTTCAGTTGCTGGAATGGTACCAGAAGCTTTTATCTACATCTACAGGTCCGTTCTCTTGGTTATACTTTTTTTTCCACTATCAGTTCTTATTCCAAAGAAACATGCAAGGAAACAAAGATACCTGGGAATTCTTTTGAACTGTTTGTCCAGATGATGACTAAAAAAACTGAAAGCAAAATCAGTTTTTGCAATCTCTATTGATCCCAGCTCACCAAAAAGTACTGCATTACGAGTTCTTCTATTTGAAGAAAACTCTGTAAAAATAATGATATGCCAATTTGTTTTCCCATCCTCCTGCTCAACCTCATGCTTGTGCTTCTGTGCAGTGGTAGGTTGATAAGGACATTTGCTGATGTGAAGTATGGGAACTATCACTTGACTGCTGTGGAAATAATATACAACATCATCTCCTTCATTATTGCTGTTGTTACTACGGTTGCTTTCACTGTTTATGCAAAAAGAGCTCTGAAGGACCTTGAAAAGGAAGAGGCTACTGAAGAAGTTCCCCCCACCCACCAAGAAAGTCATGAGATGGGAAAGCTTCCACTTGAAAGACCTAAGCATGTAGGTTTGTCTTCTTTTTCATTATAGCCTGAATACTTAGGAGGAAAATACATGTACCTGTAAAAATTGATATGTTAGATGGCATTTGTTGACTGACTGATCATTGTAACTTCCTTATTCACCCCTTTTTTTTAGGGGGTTTTGGTGTTTATGTTTGTAACTACAAAAATAGAATACAGAAGAAAAATTAATCGACCAGCTTTTGTGAAAGGTGCAACTTCTTAGCGTATTTTTCCTCGTTTGTTTTATTTTCTTACCATTCATTAAACTTTTTTCTTATTATTTTTTTAGCATCATCTGAACGATATATATAGTATGTTCTTAATACATACAAGGAGACACACACCATCTTGTGGGTATGGAATGAGGGAATAATTAGCTTCTATTATTCAAATTATTGAGAATACGAGTTTTTGACCTTATAATCTCATTCACTGATGATGTTTGACCTTCGTCATGCATTGATGCGTACCTGCAAAAGTGATAAGAAAGCTTGCCATTCGGTGGCATGAGAGATTGGATTCAGTTTTTAACTGGCACATTTATGTGATAATGGAAAGAATAACAACAATGATCGTGGTGAGAACAACAGGCATTCTGTACTGTCTTACAAGAAAGAAGCGATAAAATTATCTGCATTTGATTGAGGCTTTGATGTTCTTTTTTCCACAAGGGCATTCGGTTCAATAGGAGGTGGAGGGATTTTTCGTGGGATGAAAAGAATAGCAATGACTGGCAAATTAAATAAATCAAAGTGAAAAACATTCACAGAATATTAACTTATGAGCAATGGTTTGGCTAAATGTTGAATCTGCGGAAATTTAAGGCTTAAGGAGATGTAAGTGGATGTTCCCTTTAGCCTTTTTGCCGAAGAACCAAATTTCAAGATACAGGCGCTTGGGTCACAGAAGAAAGCTCTGTGCCTCCAATAATAACCATTTCTTGTGCCGCACTATGAGATGATTCTGTGGCAGGTTTATCCATATGTGCTCTGTGGTTCTCGCTTGGGTCCCTCTTGGCCCTTGCTCCGCCTGCCCAACCTTCTAATGCCTCTTCCACATCCTCACCAAACATCCCTTTCCTAAAACTGGTGCCCATCTTCACTCAGATACCATCGGCAAAAGGTTAGAAATGAGTTTCTGAAACATGTCAATCATAAAGGAGCTCATGTAATGTAAATTTTGGGTGTACAAGTTTCACCAACCTGCGAGACTAGAGCATACAAAGGCAAGGTGCTGTAACTGCATAGAACTTGAACAACCAAACTACACCCACCGAATAAAGCAATAAGAAGGTTTGTTTTCTTGGATACTTGGGTAATAAACAGAAAAACAGAATCATAATATATATATATATATATATATATATATATATATATATAAAATGGATCATGAGGTTTTGGAGTTACCCCATAATAAGCCTTGGCACAATGTAGCCCACTCTTTCCATGATGCATGAGCCGAATCCGTATGTGCTCTGGAAGGGGAGGAAACTAATTACCCAAAACTGCAAACGCACTTGTTTTGCTATGTATGCATTGAAAACTATGGAAAACCATTTGATAAACTTTGGAAACTATTTGCTAAGAACATGTGTACCCAAATCCAGAAGAAGAAAGCAATCTCAAATGAATTCTGAAACAGAATGAACTGAATCAAGTCAAGAACAATGGCAGGTTTCTCAAGCCAGAAATGTTCATCCGAAGGCTGTACTTGTGCTTCGTCGACAGGAACTGTCTTCTCTGCAACTCTGTGGCCTAAACTAGTGATAATGTGTTCTAACTTAGCACCAACGAGTAGCAGAAGCTGCCATTCAAACCAGCTCGATGTTATTAGGCTTGCATCAAATGTCATTCATCAAAACATGTCAACTAAACCCTTCAAATCTGTGTGTTTACACACACGTACGCGCACACATATACATTAGCTCAGTTATACTTACAATTACTGGTAAAAAGGACAGCCAAAAAAATGTATGCCACCCTGCATTTTCATTCACGCATGGGAAAGGATTAATAATGATACCCTTTTTTTTTATGAATCACTGGAATTTAATTGCTCAACTTCGAAAAAGGAAAATTACCTTCCACATTCATCAGCAAAAACATCACAATAAAGAGCCACAGATACCAGCTGTTGTCCAATATTATTTGGTATTGTTCAACTTCAAACCATTGAATACTGAAATACAACTCAAAAAATAAATAAATAAACAAATCATTATTCTAAAAGACTTGCCTTATGGTAACAATTCTTTTGAAATCAATCTGCAGTGTCCGCATCATGTAATCGTGAAAATCAAAATTCAACACATGGGGACAATGCGCCTGGATTGGAAAAATCAATGATCAATAAATTAATAGAACACATCTTGCAGAATTATATAGTGAACAGATATGTGGTTAATGATTGAAACTTAACTGTGATAAATCCTTTTCGAAGAGCAATGTAGTCTGATTTGGTAATAGAGCCATAAAATTGTTTGAAGAATGCTATCTGAAAGTGAGCAGAGAAAACTGCTGAATTCTATATCATACTCTTGTATAAAATTTTCAACTGTAGATTATAAGAGGCAACATAGGCTGGCTTGAAACTCACCAGCCAACTTAAAACAGCTGACTTTCTCCAATATCCTTTTTCGTGTTTTTTAATGAACTTGTGAAAATAATGGTGTTCATGTTGCTGCTTTGCTTGATCTGCACAACAGAAAGCATACATTTAACAAACTACAGAAGTTCTATTGTTTCTGTGCAGAAGAAAAGAACATTTAGATTCAAGCCAACCTCTGAATGTTTTTGATTGATGTCTTATGGAATCCTCCCAAGTCTTCCATTGTCGTATCTATGGAAGGTGGAATTAATACATATCACAATAATTCGAAATGTAAAGAAACTAATGGACGTAAAGTAGATATGCAGGAAAGGGGAAAAAAAATACTTGACAATGATGTAAAACAGTTAGGGTAAACAAATAACGAAAATTCCAAATCAGTAAGAATGGCTACGAAAACGAGCTACACAATTGAAGCATATCAGCTTCAATTCTTGTCTGTTCAGCTCAAAGGGGAAAATGTGACCAATTAATTTGTGTGGAGCAGGTTATAAAGGGAAGAGACTGATACATTACCCTTGCCCCTCCAAGAATCATTGTGGATACACAAAAGATAACATGGACAATTGCCAACACAAAGATGAAAATATGCAGTTGGTGCAATGCTTCCACAGACACCAATGGAACCTTCCCCTGTGTATGGAAAAGGCATGTGCAAAATGTTAGTTTATAAGATTTAATGTGAGCACAGCTAGATCTATTAATTCATATAAGGATTTTCGCTATTCTATATCCATTTTATCGGTATCAAACTTTTATGCCTCTGCTTAACAAATCAACAACTCAACTTTTCAAGACCAATCCTCATTCCAATCATCAAAACAAGACCTTTGAGCCATCCCATGAAGAAAAATATTCCTCCAAAATAACCATGGCCCCTTCTTGGACCTGCTTTACTTGCATGCTTAGACTAATCGTCATGTGGATCCATCTAGGCACATTGTGGAGCCATTAGCTTAGATTATCTCATATTCATGTATAAATACTAATGCATGGGATGGCCAGTATGTGGTTTTCTACTTAAATTTATCTTCTCCTCTGCCTAAATAACAACTTAATTTAACTGCAAAATAATCAAATTTACATGGACTAGTTGGTAAAAAGTTATGTTTACAGCAGTAAACATAGTGACATACCTCACGAGCACAACGTTCTGCACTATTAGTTGCAGATAGTAGATGACGTCGATTGTTTATAGCTTGATTATAGATTTTTTCGTGGTTGCTGCTCTCAGTTTCTCTCTTGCATGGCAACATGGTAATAGCAAGATGAGGTGGGATGCATATGCGGCTTATTGTATTTTGGGTAACTGTTAGCAGAAGGGAAATGAACCCTAAAAGCATCAATTCTGTAGGAAAACATCAAGATAACTTCCATTAGACCCGAGAGGGAAAAAAAAGAACCTGTCAATATGCTTTACTTTTAAGACTCCTATTGTGGCTTCTCAGACTTCATGAGAAATTGTTTTGAGAAAATAACATCCAAAACACAGTATTCTTTGGAACACACATTGAGAACATATTTAGATCAAATTTTAGCATTATACTACAACATGCAATTAGTGAAACGATTGTTTCAAATCCATTGTAACCTTGCACTTTATGTATAATTTCTAGACATATTTATAAATGCAAACTTGCCAGCATTAGTTACATGTTGTGGATTATGGAGAATTCATCATTAGATATAATATACATCTTGTATAGGAAATAAAGATTGGGGAGAAAGGATCGTCTGACCTTCTTTTAATTTTTGCAAGGCTTCAAACAATGCATCTTGCTTCGTATTCCTCAAGAACTGAATTTCCAAACAAAAAAAATCACCAAGTCCCTTAGGAAGTTGGGAATTAATGGATTATGCACCATAAACCTCTTAAAAATGAAGAAACATCACCTCTCTGATTAGAAGCTCTTCCTTTTTACTTAAAAATTCAATTGATGCAAAAACAACTTTTATGTATATATATATAAAAGCTGATAAATTTTCTTGGAAAGGAAGAAGAGATACAGGTTCATAAATAGTAACGTTTTTAATTTAATGAGCAGTGTACGATTATAGCACACACTAGTATTGCAATCAGCAACATTTCGTACATTCATTTCTACATGCTGTGGCAGTGCATGACTTCAAATTTATCTTCACTTCAGTTTGAATTTTGGTCCAAATAAGATGTGTTCAAAAGAACAATTTTAGTAGTGATACTGAGGATGTTCAATTTGGGAACCGGGAACCAAAAAATTTAAATATTGAAGGAAGAAAAATCAAACCAGAATATCACCTAGCTCAAGTGTAAAAGATACCATAGGGAATATATAGCATACCTTTCCCAGTTTATGAAGACCTCGCTCTGCAAAAATGGAGGCGAGAACAATGACGAAACAGACAGCAGCAATCACCCATGTAGGTGTGTACTGCAAAGATTTGGATTCTTCGGCCATAGTACCCTGTGAATGTGATTTTTGAGTGTCTGGTAGAAGAATTTGAAAGTCACCTGAAATATATATAGACCGTAAGAATGCCAAAGAATAAGCACATTCCGAAGATAAGAGGAAAGAATATGATATAATTGACACCACCATATTAAGTAAGGCATATAATTTACAAACATTGGAAAAGCATTGGTCAGTATCACAGAAGTTCTAAAGGAATCCCTTGAAGCCGACCTCACACGTTTCCTCACGTGAATGAGGTTCCAGTTTTACTGTGAGCACACTTCAAACTGGTGGTCATGGCCTTCTTTACTCGATAGTTGATCTATGCCAAGGAACTACTGATTACCCTATTTTTAGTAGAAGCTACATGCAGCAGTTGCTGCCACATCATCAACTGGAATAGTCTTATCACAAGCATAAATTTGGTTGCAAACAGAGGGCGGATGAGATGATTTGATAGGGCACTTGTGCAATCGACACCACCAAAGTTACTTGTGAAATACTTGGTGGTGTATGTTCCAACCGAAATATGCACAAAATGTAAAAAATGTGTCCACATGCATGGAAAAGAATCAAGATAAGAGGGAAAGAGATCCAGTAATGAGACGAGATCTGTTACAGCTTTAAATGGAATTTATTGTTAATCAGTTTTGAACTGTTGAATTCACGTTTTTCGCCCAAAAAGGAATACAACGTTTCATATCATACACATATACTATGTATATCAAAAACTACGACAGGCATCTTGGGGTACAGAATATCAATTTCTTAATGATTGTCCAAGTTCTCAACCACGTATACCCTTGTCATCTTCACAAACTTATGCTCTGCAGTCCTTCTTAAAGCCATCCTCCTTCCGAGGAGTCGCATTATCTTTACCTTCCAAGGAGTTCCGAGTCCAAAATCTATTGCAGCAAAATCATCTAACCAAAAGCCCCACAGATATATTCTAAAAAACTGTGGCATCTCATGGTCTCCAAGGTGCTGGAGGTGGCGGTGGAGTTGGAAACATTGGGGGAACTGCAGAGAATATGGTGTTCTTGTCAATCCCAGTAGTTTTGTCACCTGACAAAGCCACAAGTGCTGCAACTAATCCAGCATTTCCAGCAATCGTTGGTTCTGTATAATTGTAGTTGGCGCGAACATCACGGAAACCATCATGCCTGTCAGGACCAGCAACCATGGCTCCAACAAGTGTATTTGGATTTGGCTTCGTGGTGTCCCTCCATTTCCATCCTCCTTTACAGTTATACCTGATCTTGTTCTTAGGGATAGATGCACCTCTATGGTGGACATGTTTTGGATAATGATTACCAAAACCCACAACATAGCTCATTTTGCGAGGATTTTTGCCCAGGATGTAATCAATCTGTCACAAAGATAGAAAAAAGGAAGTTATAAACCACTCAAATTATGCCAGGGTCCAATATAGAACACCTTATCACATAGGGTATGGCATACCTGAGTCTTGGCAAAATCACGCAACACATCAGTAGAGTAAAAATTTGGTCCACAGTACCATCCAGGTGTATCAGCAGCCTCAAGATAATCACTATATAGGGTTGCTAGGAAGGCAGCGTTGACAACATACTGAAGGGGCTGAGGCCTTCCATGATTTAACTCGATCAAGCCTCCTGTAGAACATCACCAAAACAGTTAGAATGGGATCTGAAAGTTAATCCATTCACTTGTGACCAGGCCAGTCATATATGAGATGGTTTACCTCTTGTTCTATTAAACTTTGTGAAAATTGGCAGGTACGAACACATGATTATACTGGTCTGGTTGTGAAATGTCCTTAGTATTTCTTCATACGGATAACCAGGGCTCAAGAACAATCTTAAACGGCTCAAAAGTAGCTATCACACAACAAAATTTATTCATCAGGACAGAAGTATACCGCCATATATTTTCAAAGTAAACTAACAGTGAATTAGGCACATTATGATGTAATATGTAAAAATAGCAGCAGAAATATCAACAGGATCTAAATAGGAGATCATCATTGACATTTCCACATTAGGGCAATGATTTTATATGTCAACAGCAGTTCATCAGGTTTCATGACATAATAGTCAAGAAAGTAGAAATGGGTACAAATAAGAAAAGGCAGGAGATAAACTAACAAATTGAGATTCACTTTTAGAATTTTGAAAAGGAGGAGGAACTACCACGTACACATCCCAGGTCAAATTTTGTTGAATATGGAAACCTCAGAACGAGATCACTTTATTTGTAGCATGACAAGCAATTAGAGGAATCCACAATTCTTACTCATCAAGAATCAAATAAAAACCCATACATATGCATAGCTACCTTATATTTCCGTTGCTGAGGAAAATAGATTATATCAACTCCTAAAGATGCTTATCATTTGGGTATATTATATGAAACAACATGTGATATCTTATTAAATTAGAAACATGAACAGATGCATGGCAAAATTAATAACATTCGGAAGAAAAGTTAATTGCATGATTAGGAAAGGCATGATAGAAAATAGATAAGAAGCTTCACTAACCTGAGTACCAGCAAGCTTGTTGTCCCAGCTAAGTACACCATAGTCCGGCCCTCCCCAGAAAGCACCAGCATGCTTGGCTATGCCAGGATTTGTAGCAAGTTGAAGGTAGGAATTATTTCCAGTTGCATAGTACAGCCAAGCTCCACCCCAAACAAATTCATCCCAGTAACTAGTTGAATTATAGAAAATGGCAGCTTCTGACCCTCTTTCACTGTATCTACCTCGCTGATCTCTTGCAAATTGAAAGAGAGTTCTGGCACCATGAACAAGTTTCTGAGAGTAGGCCTTGTTATCTTTGAAAACAATGGATGCAGAAGCTAAGGCAGCAGCCATTTCAGCAGCAAGATCAGAGCAATGGCTGCATTCAGTTACAAGTCTTTCATAATCAATGTCCTCAGGACGCATCCAGCAATAATGATCATTTGGAGTGGTACTCCCACCAGAAGTATCCCCCGTGCCAACCTGTCAAATAGGATGGAAATCAACATCTGTCAGACCATATATCCTATGGAAGATCGACAGACAAAGATAAAAATAATAATTTGATGAATAGCACACTTATTTGAATCATGTTTATGTGATGGTGGCCAATACAATAGTAGCTATAAACAATCTCGACTTCAGTATTTGTGTAACCAGGAAATTTTCTATGCATAGGCAGAAGTTGAGTTTTCCATGGAGAAATTGTCAGATGAAAAAAACTTGCTAGTTTTGATCCCAGTAAGTCAAAAATTTGAAAAAAGCCCTACCCTTGCATTTTCACATGAAGTGCCCCAAGCAAGATCATGTTTTCATTGTAAAACCAAGCATCATCAACATTAAAGTTAAGGACAGCTATGAAATAAATTCATTCAGATGTACAATTATATCTATGTTTAGATAAATTGTGTAAAGTTATTTCACCTGTGCAACCATCGTGTTGATGGTATCAGAAGAACTGTTAAATGTCTTAAGAAAGTAATCAGCTCCCCACTTAATAATTTCTTTGACATGGTTAAGCTCCCCAGCAGCTTCATATTTCGCACTATATTCTATAACACTCCAGCTCAACATTGTCATCGCAAAAGAAGCAGGGAAGTGAAACTTGATGGCATCCCCAGCATCATAATATCCACCCACCAGATCTTTGTAAAAACTACCTTGTTTACCTTTCCCGTCGCTCAAACACGAGCTTCCCCTCCATGACACATTATTATGCTTTGGAAGCTTTCCTGCTGCAATTTGCCATCAAAATACACGAACATAAACAAAATCAAGATCATTATCAATAACAGTAGCAACAGTAACTGAAACTTATGATCTGAATCCGTGCAAATCAATGATTTTCTTCAACAATCCATGATACCAAAGTTAAGCCACATTCAAACTGGTTTTTTTTTTTTTACAAAAAGAAAGGAAGAAAGAACGATTTCTACTTTCCTGAATATAGATGATTACCAATAACAGAGCAGTAGTAAAATAAAATAAATTCATGATCTGGGTTTGTTAAGATTGATGATTCATGTTCCCCTAAACAGTTACAATCCCGGATTCATTGAAGAAGTCTCTCCTCATTCTTGCAACAAAATGATGTTATCTTCCAAATTTAACAAACAAATGAATTCAAAAGGTATACAAACATCAACTAACAGAAATCGGAAGAGATCAGATCAAGAAAAGGAAAAGATACATACATTTTTGCGCATTGAAGAACATGAGTGCCTTGTGTAGAGCAAGGGTGTAGTTATCAGCGGGGGTATGATTGTGACGATGGCGAGGCACAGCTTCAACAATAACAGTAATCAAACCAACCAGGAGAGCAGCAGCAACAATACTCCCAACAGTCCACACAAAGATCTTGCGACTAACAATGAAACAACCCAGATCCACATATTTCTTCTTCTTCTTTTGCTCAGCTGGACCCAGTAACCAACTCTGTTGAGTCTCATCCAACGGCCTTGACAAAGCTGCCCTGTCTAAGTCATTCAAGTTCCTGCTCCTATCATCATCTGTTGCCGAATCTGCTGCATTTATCTCCAGGGATCCTCCCCAAGGATCTCTACCATACATGCTCATCCTTAAAGTTTCACTATTTCTTCTTGTATTTAGTAAATTAGCTCTCTTTTGATTCTCCCTCGATTCAAGAACAAAACTTGAAGTGCCACCGACACTGTAATGACAAAAAGAAAATGTGGGTTGTCTTTGTCTCTCTCTCACACACACACTCTCTTTGTTGGGTGTGAGGAGGAGAGATGGAGGGGAGTGAAGGTGTGGCAATGGGGATGGAGGGTATTATGGATGGTGGACAGCGGAGACTGATGACTGTGGAAGAGTCAATAATGCTGCGGTGAGTTGGGCTTGATTCTTTATTTTAATAATTAATTTGTAGTAAATCTAGTAGGTGACCAATAATCCACTTCTAGGCAAAGACAGTCTGCGTGATGCTGTGTTTTTCTATGAAGTTTTCCTAACAGCTAAAATCTGGAATGTATTTCTTTCTCACTCTTGAAGACAGTGGACAGACAGGGAAAGAAAGAAAGCAAGAAAGGTAACAGTTTCGTAATTGTATGGTATAAAAATTCATGTTAATGCCTGAAAGATGCCATTAAGCTCATCTTTTTAGCCTTTTTTAACGCGGCCACATCATTTTGTATTTCTATTAAAGGAACAATTAAAAGATTTATTTCCATATCATCCTAATCTCTATAAAAACCCAGTTACAAATTAGGATAATAATTTCCTCATATACGGATCTGAAGAAACTCCTCGTATCCGGAGTGTCATCATTAATATTATCGACATATGTTGAGAAGAGAAGGGTTGTCTCCAGGAAAATTGCTATCCCACCCCATCTTCTCTTCTCATTTAAAATTCTTCCATTTTCATTCTTTATCTCACCCTTATGCACATGATGTTCTCAACAGATCTTTTTTTTTTATATAGGTATATAAATCGGGGCGTAGGATTTAAAATTTGAAGTTAATTTTTTCTCGAGGAATTTGTGAAGAGTATCAATACAATACAAGATCATGGGTGTCTGAAAATATTATAACAATAGATAAAATATTTGGGGAAGAGGAACATGAATGACCGGTGTTTTTTCTTTTATTCTCAAACTTTTTTTTTATTTGCATCTTTAAAAAAAAAAATAACATCTCAATTCTTATAGTTTGTTATGAAAAAACACAATTAAAAAAAAATATAAGATTAGAGTGTAAAAGGTGATAAATTGACATGAACAAAGTTCTTTTTAGTCCCTATATTTCCACTTCCCTTTTGTTATGATCCTTTTAGTTTTTAGAAGCTGTATTTCAATCCACAACTTTATTTTTCTTGTTTTTCAACCCGTGTTTAAGAGAAAAAAGAGAAATTCAATGAATTCCAACAATAAAAAAAAAAAGTTATCGTTAACACCGATTTCACCTTTAAAAAAGATTAATTTTGATGTTAACAAGCTCTATAGAAGACCTTCATCTTGTATAAGAGAGTGGGCATGGATACATAAAGTTTTTTAAATTCACCTTGATTTTTCATCTTAAAATCGATTTTTTCCAAGTTTAAGACCACAAGGAGGTTTTTAAGGCCTTTAGAGTGTTTTTTAGGTGTTTTCAAGTTAAAAAATTGTTAAAATTTTGGTTTTTTATGTCCAAAAAAATTGAACATTGATTTTTCAACTATCATAGTGCTGGATAGAATATAGCATCACAGATTATGCGTTGTTTATTACAACAAATGACACATTTTTTTTTTTATAAGAGAAAGGAGTAAACGACATGTCATTTGTTTCTGAACAAAAAAAACATGAAGCATTGTCTATTGCAATAGACGAAGCATCATTTGTTTTTTAAGAGAAAAAAAACAAACCACATGTCATTTGTCTTTATATGAAAAAAAAAACATAAATCTCAAAAAACAAGATTATTAAATCCATGTCTATCCAAAATATTGTTGACCCAATATTTTTTAAAAAAAGCATTGGATTGATGTATCTTTAATTATTTTTAAAAAAATAAATTAAGTTTTCACCAAATCAATCGAGTCAGTAGAATTATATTTTTAGATATGGATCCACCTAGAATGCCTGCATGTTAATATTTATATGTTAAAAAAAAAACAATAATGTCCATGTTTATTTCCAATCAAACCTAGTTTTTTAAAATTGATTAAAAAAATAGCATTGCATTAATATTGATATTTATTAGCGTCAATTTTATTAAACGTACACTTTAAATTTTCAAATCACAATAAAAAAAAAAATCTTCTGCAATAAATGACATTGACAATGGTTATGTTTTTTTTTCCATATATATATTTTTTTTTTTACCTGACCGCGGCGGCATAGAGGTAAGTAAGAATTAACTATAAACATACATAACTGAGAGAGAGATGATAATCATGCATGTAAAGAAGAAGAGTTTAAGTTAAACTATAATTTATTATTGACAATTAAGATTGAGCATTAAGGATTTGAGATTAACAACAACATCTTCATTTTGTTCTTGAGAGTACCAGTTTTAGATGGGGGCATCCGCTTCTATCGAACCAGCAGTTGGTCTCCTCGTTTCTCTTTCAAGTTCCAACCGAAACGTTTGCCGACGCTTTAAGACATGCTTTCCACCTTCTTCATGCTTCTTTACTCCTTTTTTTTTCTTCCTCATTCTCATTCGAACCAAAGCAACTATCTTAGCTTGTATACAAAGTGTATGCATTACTGATTTAGACTTTGCGTACATAAAAATAATAAGACTGAAAGCCTCATATCAGCTGCTGCTCTCTTATCCCATGACATGAAAAACTGGACAAGCTTGCTTTCATTTCATTTACTTACTAACAATCTTAAGTTATTGTGGTTTTGGTAGATGTCTCTCATATCTCATCTTTTCCATCTCCAGCCTCTTGACTCTTCAATTAAGCATCAAAAAGAATGTTTAGGCAGATTGATACACACCACTGCACTGTTCTTTTAGAACAAAGAAACAGAAATACCATCCACCGACGAAGGAACTATTTTGGCACCGAGAGGAGCATGGTATGCTCATGCTGCTGAGTGTTCAATCATTAATGTACTCCCTTTTTATATAGTTAAATAGACTAAAATCTGTCAGCTACTGCTTGTATAATAGCCACAACCACTGAATTATTATACTACAGTTGTACCTCAATCTCTTGCGTCATCAATCATGTTAACTTCATTCACTTGGTAAAAATGAAACACACACACACACACAAACGCAGTGAAACAAATAAAACAGAAATTAATCACATATATCTGCTATGCACTTTCCCTCGACCATATCCACATGCTGTTGTTAACTACATGCACTTCTTATACATATTTGATTCCAACATCCATAAGATATAACTGGGTGCTATTCTTACAGGTTTCGTGAGCATTACAAGCGTGAATGATGCATGCTCTACTTGCATTGCATCTCTGAAGAAGCTGCTGCAGGTGAACGCCACCTCATTCCAGCTGCATATTATAGCCTCTAGGCTCCATTATATACACATATACTCCTAGACATTTTTTCTGGACACGGCATCTACAAATCAAAAGTATGACTGTGGAAATGGAAGACTGGATGGTGGGATTCTCTCTTTAAATTCCGAGACCTGATTTCTCTAGCAACACTGGTCTCAAGAGTTGGAGGACCGCATACGATGACACCCACATCTGCATAACCCCAGTGCTCCGATATGGATCCGAATATTTCTACAATTAGGAAAAAGCACATAGAATAAAAGAAGCAGCAATTTGTTCAGTTTAAATGAAGAGGACTTATTTAATACTTTTGCAGTATAAACTAGGTACAAACTATGTACGATGACAAGCTTGTAGCCACCGTAAATACTATTTACTCCTAGTATAACGTTGTGATCTGTCAGCTGATTTGGAAATGATTTTGAATAACTGAATATAAAAAAAGCTTAAAGTCTGTTATGATAATTTCATACTTATATTCACAAAAGATGCAAATCACACCCATTAAATGTATGTCGTCAAATCTTCCCTATTGAGTAACACATGCCAAACAAAATCTAGCATTGCATGGAATCATACCTTTGAAGTCTGGTCTTGAACCATACTGAATAGTGGTTATACTAGTATGGTTTTTCTGAAACAAATTCACCGCATCTTCATTATGCTGAACCATGCCAGGCTTTAGCCTATTTTCCTCGTATTCTTCCCTGGCAGAAATCTTCTTTTCCCAAAGATGCCATAAACCAACCACAAGACCCCCAAAGATAACAACACTTGCAAGCATACATCCAAAAAAAAGGAGTCCTTTGTACCACCAAGTTGATATGCTACAAGGATTTATGTAAAATATATACAAAATACCCAGCGAAATAACAAAGCCCACTGTAGACGAGATGACGTACAGGCCAGACCATATACTGTCACCTGTACCAACCAAAACCGACATGCCACAGCCCTTTGACATGGGGCAAACAGAAGAAACTGTAACATTATGAATATCACCCTCCTCCTGTAAATAACAATAATTTAGATACGGCAAAATTGGAAAATTTGAACATGAAAGACAGAAAAACATCTAGGTAAAGGCATGTAACACGAACATATTGAATAAAAATAATCTTACCAATGGAGGATCTGACTCTCGAGTTACATAGATGGAAATCTCAAGATTTAATTTGTCATAGAAATATGGACAAATTGATTCCAGGTCCATTGTCGAGAGAAGAGGAAGTTCATTTGACCTTTTCACAGCCCAAACAATCAAAATATTTCGTGGCAGACAGGGTCTCCCTTCATTAACACGGTGGAGAATATCACTCAAAATCGCTAGGAAAGGTGAAATCCCTATGCCACCTGCTACCAAAATAAGGTTTTCATACCTAAGAGTACAAAATGGCCAAAGTCAGTCTACCAGAAACAGATATAAAACTTGAGTAAAGCTGGATGTTTGGTAAATTCTATTCTAATTTGTCAAACATTGTCATTTGACACTAGCAATGACAAGCGTTAGCTTTTCTTGAATTCAAGCTTGAACTCTTTTTTTTTTTTCCTGAAATGAAGAATAAACGATCTGCCTTGGAAATTCAAGTAGGTCATAGATTTGGTAGCAAAGATGGCATCATTTGCTACATTTGGTCAAATGCCAGAATTATAAACAGCTTCAGGCTTATAAATCCTTTTCATTTAATTGTTTGCAGTAACTAATCTAAGGCCTAGAGATTAGAGTATATACATCAAATATAAGTGGTCTTGAGATTAGAGTATATACATCAAGTGGTATGGCGCTTCATGCCCGTATGGCCCCTCAACAGAAGCTGTTATCTTAGGACGAGGTTGGGAAGGAGAAGCTGGTTGTTCAGCCTCGGATATGTTCATGATACTTCCTCTGAGCCTAGCCGTCCACTCCCCAAGAACTTTTATAAGAATTGACAAATGATATTTACCATCCAAGGGACTAGATGAAACACTGAAAGGATGCCATTGCAGCCAAGATAATTCCCGAATTTGAAGGAATACAAAACTGAGGGCATTGTACCGCAGATCTGCATTGTCAAACTTGAAACATTAACATATGGTAATAGATCGCAACGAAACAAAAGATATGTGAAGAATTATCATTACTTCCAGGTTTTGAAAGGACCAATTCCACAGTTCCACATGGAAGGCTCTTGGCTGAAATTATATCAACAGTCCTTCGTGATTGGCATAATCTCAGAAATCGATCAAGCATGAAAAGAAATATTCCACCAGCAGCCATACTAAAAATAAAGTCACCAACATGCAATGCCAAGCCGAGAACAAAGACCACGTATAGTTGATGGGTGTAAAAGAACAATTCAAAATTCCACTTCCGAACAGGAGGAAGTGATGTCACCCACATCAATAGACCAGCGAAAAGGCTGATAACTCCAGGAAGAATAGCAACACCAATATCTTTCCATGATAATAGCTGCATGAAACAATAAAGCATTTGAGAATAAAGAAGATCTACGAACCCTTTTGGTTGATTTCTGATGAAGAGAATGAAAAGGGTAACCAACTAAATAGTAAAATATTAACATTTTGTCCAATTGTCCAAATAAGGCTTTCCTGATTCTACATGACGAGCCTTGCTTAAAATCTTTTGTTATATCTACATTTGTAATAGAATTTTTTTTTTTTCAATTAATACAACAAACAATTGTGACTTTTACTTCTTTCTCCCAGATAAAAGCAAGTTTTAACATCAGTGCACGAGAAAATTAACTACCATAAAAAAATTATGTAGGTAAATATTATGTGTATAGCATCCAAATGAATAACAATCCTCTATATGCAAAACCGAAGGTGAATTCAGCAAATATCATGCGGAATAACTCACAGAACACTCAACGTTCCATTATAACTCAACCAAAAGGTGCACGGGTACACTAAGTAGTATAAAACTAAGAAAAAAAGTATTGTAACCATTAAGTAGTTGGAAATAGCCACCAAAGTTTTTCCTGAAACTGCATTATATAAGAGACTAGTACTTATTACTTCCATATTTCCATTTCAAACAATTGTGCACAAGGCAAGTAATTAGCTAGTGCAGACTATGCTTGGGGATATAGGGTCTGGAATCTGCCACAGAAGAGAGACTCTCAGGACAAATATAGTTCAGCTGATTTTACACAATGTTCCAACCAAAATAAAACTAAGAACAACAACCAAGCCTAAATCTCAAACTACCTGGTTTCGGCTAAAATAACCAAGCCCATAATAAAACTAACTAGTTATAAAAATTAAAACAATTTGAAAAAATAATAAAGTCAATGCCTAAATTATTAATAAAATCAAATCCAAAAATTTAGCCTCTAGATCATTTTCTTAGATAGTTGACGATATGATTTTAATGTAGCTGGACTTGTAGACACGAGCGATTCTGAGCATTCAAGTGATGATTTGACATTACTCGATGGGGATATGGCCCAGACAAACTGTGTGGATGGCCTAGCAAATGCTTTCATGGATCAGTGGGGCACGTCTATGTCCAAAAAAAGGTCTAGAATAGTCAGGACTTATTAGCTCCTTAAAACCACGATAACAGGAGATCCGACTGTTGGGTCAGACTCAAATTTTTACAGGTGATTCTACAGGCAATCAGCAAACAAGTCACTGAACGGACCGTCGGATCTTTTAGAATTGCATTTTGAGCATTGATGCTCCTGATATGGCAACTCTTATTATTTTTCCAATGTTTTTTTCGAACTCTATATTTTAATTCGGATTTTTTGTTTATTTCCTTTTATGTTTTTGGAATCCTAGTTGTTTCCTAGTGGAGGTAAGGTTTTCTGACCTGTTTAAAGGTCTTGTAAACCTCTTAAAAAAGCAACCACCATAAGCTTTATGTTCCAGAGAATAAAATTGTGAATTCAAGGCTTACATCTGTAACCCTCTTTGCTCATTAAACCCTCTGTGTCTTTTTTCTTGCAATTTTTGTGTTGTCACTGTCCTAGTTAGCTTCTGCCTGCATCAGATTCCATGAAATCAGCAGCCTGTTGTTCTACCCCAGTTTTCTTTAGTTCAGTCACCAACCTGTATTTCTTTATTTCAACAGAATGCAGCATTACAGCTCTACTTTTGGCATTTTAAATATCCAACTTCCCTTTTGAAATTGTTTTTCCCATTTTCCTTCAGCTTTACCCTTTTAACCAAAGGCACACATACACATATGCACACAAGTTACCACTCAAAATTGGAAGAGATTGTTCATATGTGACTTCACCAACTAACAAGTGAATCCATGAAGTCAAAAGATGCACATGCAAGTGGCTAAGCATGTATTTAAGCAAGAATGTGCAGGCAGAAAAAAGGAAAACAAAGAAGCATGAGGACTCACTTTATGCAGGAGATTGCCCTCCATCGCCCATCCAACTATGTACAATAGCCCATGGAGAGTAAACAGCACCATTGTCAGGTGCCCCAGCCATACATGGTATCTCGTGGCATGCTCAAATGGGATATTGATAAAACGGAGAAGAACTGATCCTCTTGCAACAGGAAGAAACAAAAATGCCATGCAATATAATCCCATTGAACCAAGATGACCTCCCATCATTTTCAAGAACAGAATACTGGAAAAGTTTGAATTAGCAAGGAAACTTGGCAAATGGTAGCAGCCTTTTCACGTGAAAAAATTTAGACAATTTACTAAGAAATGCAAAGTGATGACTCAAACAATCATCAATTACATATAGGTGCTTGAAACACAAGAAGTTTCCCTCAAACAATACATGTATACTACTTTCTTTCATCCTTTCTGCTCTATTGGCTTTCCACTTTGTAGCTTGAATCTTATTTGATAGCTTATTTAAATTAAACCATCAACAGCTCTCATTTGGTGTTGGTTATCTTAGTAATATTCAAAGTCACCTTTGAATCTGTTTGAGATCAAAATCTTAAAGATAGAATGAGGAGTTGAGGATGCAACATGCTTGTGAACTTCGAACCAGAGAAAATTAAAAATTAACAATATTTATAATCTTCAAAGTAAGCTATTGGTATATAACAAACAAAAACCTGTGAGGAGTATATGAGAACACGAATTGTGTAAATGCTGTTGAATTTGTGTGTTGTATTTAAGAATAAGATTCTTAAAAGGAAAAAAGAACAAGAAATGTTACATGATTGACTTAAGGAAAAAACCAAACAGCAGTGGTGGTGTCAAGATAATATGGATACATGTTTTTCAAGCCACATGATCTTTCTCTCCGTTATTGAAATGCATCCTCTTTTGCATTTACTATTTTCAATTCATTTTTATTACCTTTTGAACTAAGAGATTGATATTACAACCAAGATTGGTTTAAGAATTAGAATAGAAAGAAATAAAAGACCTTCAATAACAGAAGTTCCTATAGAGGTCGGTCTATTTAGACCAAGCTAATCACATAAAGCAATGAAGAGCCTTTAAATAACACTAGAAAAAAAAAAGAATATAAAAGAAATCGTTTTGTTGTGAAAATTAACCACATCAGAGAATCAAAATCCTAAGAATAGAAGACGAAGTAAGATTAAGCAACTAATTTTTGCTTTAAAAAGGAAAAAACAGCAAGCACGAGTAAAGTTAACATGGACATAAACACAATTACAGAATGATCCAAAAAAAGCAATAAAATTGTTTTACCTTTCCTCCATAAGGGTCAAATCCTCCCCAGATATACGGTTGAGACTCTGGATTATATAAGCATACAAGGCCCAGATAACGTACACAACAAAGAGTAGAATGCCAATAAACTCAGCAGCAGAAACAACCCCGAATGGTCCATCCACAAGAAAAGGGAATGTCCATAAGCGGACGCCTGGATGTTTAGAACTCTTCTTCCTGTAATCACAAGTTTACGCCAAAAAACAAGTTATACGAAGATTAAAAGGGCTAGTACATAGAACAAATAATAGGCACATAAGAGAACTCTAATCAGGAGATGACTTACTGCTGGAACTCCTCGTCACCGGATATGATAAGATGAAATATGGAAAGAAAGGCAATAACAAGAACCGGTCCACTTAATACAAGGAATAAGCTTCCTGCAATTTCCAGTTGCAATATCAAGCTTGAAAGCAGCAAGAAGAAGATAAGCATAAGACGAATAAGGACAGAAAAGGTTGAATTACAGACCTGTAATACCGCAAGGATTTCCATTGGTGGCATGAATGTATTTCTCAAGCAATCCATTACCAAACTGTGTTGGGAAGAGAAAGATAACCCCAATCCATGCAACAAAAATAGCCCACATTAGAATCTTGAGAATCCATTTCACTGATGAAACGAGGAGAGATGTTTTCTTGACACTTATTTCACTCAAAAGAAGAGGTTCCTGAACGGAGTTTTCATCCATGGTAAAGAAATTGACTTTGTTTTACTCTTCCTCAAACTGTTCAGTATTCCCAGGTGACCAAGAATCACATATATACAGAAAATCAAGCAGACAAATCCAAAGTTCGTAAAATTAATGAAAAGGAAAGTGGATAAAACATGAACCACTTGTTGTAGCACTTGGTTATCAGGTCTTAAAACCATATCTTTTATACACTGTTTTTCAGTCTTGGTTGAGGTTGAGGTTGAGGTTGAGGTTGATGGGAAATACAATATTTACCATTCCTTTTCTGATCAGAGACAAAAACTGACAGAATATAGAGACACCCAAAACAAAGTAAAGGAATAGTGGAGTGAAATTATTACCATTTATGCGTATAAATACATGCAACTCTCAAGAAAGAAAGAAAGGCCACATAAAATATACGTGTACCTGGGTTATTCTCGTATCAGATTGCCAGCAAAACCCAAAAGTCTTTTTCATAGGCAAATGCATAAACCCCACAGACTTTGAGTACAAAGTGGATACTTGCCTTGCTCAACAATGAGTTAGTGACAAGGAGTCTTTTATATTGAATAATTAGTTGACACTAGTCAAGTCAATCGCCTGTGCCCGTGAGTGGGATTAAAAAACAAATTAAGGTAAAAGAAAATCTAAACGTTGTCTGACATGTTTTATAGAAGTAATAAATATTTTTATTATGAATTTAAAATTTTACTTGACTGTTTAATAAAATAAATCTAGATTAAAGATGTTGAAAAAAATTATTAATAATAATTAAAGATTAAAAAATAAATATAAATTAAAATATTTAATCTCATAT
>Ga0325405_1001607_pt1 | contig 23052 bp, 13 predicted proteins | sample PopdelMetagenome_21_FD_205663 | JGI IMG/M metagenome (GOLD analysis project Ga0325405, IMG submission 205663) | Populus deltoides microbial communities from Bellville, Georgia, United States - Xylem-Control-R2 | ecosystem: Host-associated > Plants > Phyllosphere > Stem > Wood/Secondary xylem...
TCTAAGCCCCATATATCCTAAGGTAATGGAGTTGATGAACTCCTTTCAATTAACAGCGTCAGTGACCAAGACCGCCATTAAACCTCCACTTGAAATCGGATTGAAGCACGGAGATCGTAAAGATGGAGAAAGTGGAATTTAGCTAGCAAGTGTTTTTCTGCGAGTGAAAAATGAAAAAGAAAACAGGGCTCTAAAAATGCCACCGGTGCATGAAATAGACGGGAGCGCTAAATCTGGCCGTGTTTTGCAACATGGACCCCCAAAAAACTGACATGTGGCCTCTTCGTCCCTCCTGTTTTCTCAGATGCCACCATTTTAATACTCCTGTGACCTGTCCCTCTTTCTCTAACCTCCAGCTATTACTGTTTTCTATGCAATGCAACTGTGTAAATGAGATTATGTTCAATAGTGTCTTTGATATTGCTGTTTTTTTTTAATATATTAAAATTATATTTTTTATTTTTAAAAATTTATTTTTTATACAAAAACATTAAATAAATAATTTAAAGTAAAAAAATAAATTTAAAAGAATACTGAGACTACGATTCAACAATAATGCAAGACAGGCCCAGAAACATCAACCCTCCTCTTCCACTACTACCGCTGCTTCCTATTTTAAATTACTCCTGTTAATCGATCAATTAACCCTCTCGTACCTTTCTTTTATTTTTTTTTATTAATAATGCTATTATTACGGAATTACCCTTAGAATCCTAAACATCTCGACAATTAATTTACGCGCAGATCCTGTTTTTCATAGATGAAATTATTTAGGTAAAATTAGCAGTTTTCTTTTTTCTTTGCATTTTATTGTGAATTCCATTACTCAAACCAAGACGAGTTTACTTTATATATAAAAAAATAACAAGAAAAAAAAATTAAAAAAACACAAATCATTAAAATTCATTATTCCATCCAATATTTTCGAAGAGTTTTTTTAATGTTTAGCAATTTTATATATTACATCAACCTATTATTCATACCAACTAAAATTGTGTCGTACATGTATAACTTATATATAATTCATTAACAGATGCTATAATAAATACTCTATATAATTTGTTTTTATTAATATGAGTATTCGAGCCTGTTTATGTATACCTCAATTAATTTTACGGGTTCTAAAATTAACAACCATATAAATTTCTAATGATATTAAGGTTTGTAAAACTCAAACTGATGATTTTTAAAAAACAAATTTAAAACCTGACTAATTAATTTATATTACTCAAGATTAATATATAACAAATTTGGTCCACGTAGTACGAGTTCATATTTCATATAAAAAAAATTTAATTAAATGGCCCAACATTTATGAAGGGACCAGTGAATTTGTGAGGGATTACGACATATATATATATATATATATATATATATATTTATTTATTTATTTATTGAAGGTTGTTTTATTAATGGGAAGTTATTTTATTATTATACTAATTAATTAATTAATATTCAATTTAGACAGATTTTTCATTAAGGGTTTACGTTTAAAAAGGGGAAACTAGAGCGGTGTTTCCTGATTCAACAACCTGGTTGTATAGGGTTTACCTTGTTAAGCACGTCTTCTATGGCATATCAAACTCTATAAATACCCATTCTTTTCGCCCTCGTTCTCTTCCCTTCCCTTCTTTCCTCTACTTTCTCTCTCTCCTCTGCAACTTTCTTAATTATCAGAGAGGTGATTGTTTTCTTCCCTTTCCATTTTATGTATGTATATATTAGTCAGCTCTCTCTCTCTCGGTTTCATTCCCATACATGATTTTATTTTTGCCTATTTAATTCTCTCAGCTCTTTTTCCCCCCTCTCTTTGTGGGATCTTCAGGTTTTCGGTTTTTGATCTGAGAACTGCATTATAGAGATCAGTCGTTGTTTGATAAGAAAAAAATAAAAGAACAGAAAAAAAAACAGGCGGGCACTTTTGTTAACACGTGGATTAGGTACGACTTCTGATGTTTTTTATATATATTTATTGTAGAATCTGAAGATATTTTCATGTTTTCATGTGCAATGTTGTTGTAACTTTGTGTCAACAATATTGACGAGTATGAATCCTTTTTGTGAGATCTGGCTTGGCTGTCATCTCTTTCTGGTTAGACAAGCAATCCCGATGATCTATTAAGGATGCGATCTTTTTAATCTTTTTTATTTTTCTTAAACCTTAAATCTTGGGAGATAAGTGTATGACTTTTGAATGCCTATGGTTGGTTGTTGGTGAAACAATGTTTCCTTACTCTTGGATCTCTTGGATGCGTGTTTTGTATTAGTTTATTGATCTCTATAGCAGGTGATCTTGAAAGCCGAGCTGCTCGTTTCTTCATTTTACCATAAATTTCTTTTTTTTGTCGGTTTATGATTAAGGAAAATTAGTTCGTTGAGGTTTCAAAACGTGTGCTAATTAATCGCTTTTTCTTGATGTGATACAATGGCCCTGTAATGGGAAAAGAAAGCTCTGTATGCTGTTTACACAGTTTAGATTTCTTTTCGATGCTGGGAAGTTGTTTTCGCCTGGTAATAGTTGTGCGATAATGACAGATTTTGTTAATTACATATTCGGGATTGAAAAAGTCTCCCACCGGTGTCTCACACATAAAAGAAACCCCAAAAACAACAAAATTAAACACGTCGATTTGGAGGGGGCTAATACGAGAGAAAGTTAATAAATTAAAAGAAAACATTAGCTGAAAGTTTTTACTACGTATTTCGCGGTGGGGTCGGATTGTATGGTCTTCTGGTAGTTGATCGTTGCAGAAAAATGAAATTTTCGTTTTGCAATCTGTACATTAATTGATTTTGATTTATGAAAGAACTATGGACATTGAAAATGATGTATATTAGATCTACATGTGGAAAGGCCCACGTAGTCTCGCCTTTTGTGTCATATACACATATACAGGACCAATTTTTTTTATTGAGAGATCTCGAGCTACATGCTCATTGGCCACACAGATATCATTGTATCATCATCAAATTGGAAAATCCCAGAATTATTTGTCATCTTTATCTTCTTGATACTCGAGTGAATCTAGGTGAACAAATCATGTCCTAGTGGAAGAGGTGGAGAATTTTTAGAGATAATTCAAATTATATTAGCTAATTATCAATCATATACTTGGTTCTGGGATTTTATAATTATTGTCGTGTCTGGAGCGAGTACTGTGCAGTCGAGTATCATCGTTACCTGTAATGTTTTTTTGGTTAACAATGTTAATTGTCACTTAGAGGTCGTGAAGAACGTAAAAATAAGGTTAATGTTTTTGGTTGTTGAAATAATGAATCTTGATTTTCCCCACCTAAGCAAACTGGATGTGTTTTGGCCTATATATCATACGTTATACTCAAGTTTTGATTTTTAGGCGACGGGGATTTTACTTGATAGGAATTGGTTTCATATATATTTGTTTTGTTGCGTAGTTGCTTTTCGCTTGCATTATTTGCTCCAGCAACAAAATTCATATATTTAAGCTGATATATATGATAAAATGTTAAAGTAATAGGTTGCTGTCTCTTTCATTTTATTTTCTTTACATACCTGTCCTTCTTGCAGGGCAAAATAGATAATGTGCATTGGAATTCAGCTTTAAGAACCCGTCAGGGTATTATATGATGTGTTAGGCCTATGATCTTGACATCTTTTTTTAATAAAATGTTGTGTGCATTTAAGACTCGAAAATTCTAATATCAATGTCGGTATCAGGATAGCTGACTTTGATATCGATGTGGACAAGCTATTCTCTTAGCTTCTACCATTAATGGTGGTCAATATCTGAACTTTGGTACGGTCAGGTTTTGCATTTCTTGAAGACAAATCGAGTCCATTTTATTTGAATGCGGGTAGTTTCAATCAGTGTAAAGATTCCAGACGCGTTTGTGTGGCAAGCAAAGTTCCCAAGACTAAACATGCCTCTTTCATTGATCTTTTGAACAGATATTTCTGGTGCATTTTGCTGGAACCATTCTTTCATTTCTTGAAAATCCTAGTGCAAATAATGTTCTGCCACCCATCAAATGTTGTGTAGCTTTGGAGATGACAAGGTATGAATTTAGATTCTGTTTAGGCATACATTCATATTTTGATGTTAATTTTCATTGAAATTTAATTCTTTGCTGTGATGGCCAGTTCTCAGGAAGTGCTTGCTTGATGAACAGCTTTCCCAGTAGCAGCGACAAGAAAACATTGAAGAGGTGGTTTTTCATTGATAAAAGGGTTGGGTAAAAGGCATTTTGTATAACGTGCACAAATTATTGTTTGGTCAAGTGTTTGTTGGTATCATAATTCGTTCTTCACAAGTACTACCAAGTAATTTGGCTACTATGGATATCGAGTCAAACCATTCTTCTCCTGTTCTCACTGATCCTGCTCCAATAAACAAGTCAAGGCTCGGCATCCATTCTAATTTGTTGTCTTACGCACCATCGGGAGGATCACTCTCCTCTAGCAAGTATAGAAACATTCCTAGAAAAAAGTCTGGGAAACTTGATGAAGTCTGCTCGAACGCATGTCTGGATGCCATGAAATCCTCATCACCCCCTCGCAAGAAGCTCATTAAGGATGGTGCTGACACAGCTTACGGCACCTGGATGGTAATGCTTGCTTCATTGTTGGCCAATTCGTTTGGCAATATGCTTAAAAAATCAGAATTTTCTTAGGCCACAGTTGTGCTCTTCAAAGTATGTATGATGGGTGGTTTATGTTCTGCTTGTATGTCATTTCTTTTCTTTGTTTTCTGATTGTGTAGCTCAAGCATCCATCAGCACTCAACTCATTTGAGGAAATTGCAAATTTTGCCAAAAACAAAAAGATAGCAATGTTTCTAGACTACGATGGTACTCTCTCTCCAATAGTAGATGACCCAGATAATGCCCTTATGTCTGATGATGTAAGAATTGCTCATAATTTGCTGGATGTTCAACATGTTCTTTCTTTTTTATCTTTTACCATTTGGTGTTTGCATCTTTAAATTGAGAACTGTTTTCAGATGCGTTTTGCAGTAAGAAACTTCGCAAAATATTTCCCAACGGCGATTATTAGTGGAAGAAGTCGGGACAAGGTTGGAGGAAAATTCCCCATTATGCACATGTTCTATTTATTTTCTAGTATAATTATAACTTGTTGCCATTGTGCTAAGCTATTCTATTTTTCCAGGTTTATCAGCTTGTAGGACTAACAGAATTGTATTATGCTGGTAGTCATGGGATGGACATCTTGGGCCCTGTACGAAAAGCGGTGTCCAATGACCATCCAAACTGTAATGAATCAACTACTGACCAACAGGTATCCGATTACTGGCTCTTTGTGTATGTATTTCTCCTCATGTTTCCAGCAAAATTAGACTCCAGGGGTTTTATATTCTGTTGAACCTTCTTTTTACAAACTAAATAAATTGTTGTACTTTCTGTTTGAGTTTCATAGGGCAAGGAGGTGAATCTGTTTCAGCCTGCTAGAGAATTTATACCTATGATCGATGAGGTGCACAGTGTTGCGTTTCATGTATAAAACATAAAATTCTCATCATTGTTTCAGAGGGTAAACTGACTACCTTGAATTTCACCCAGGTTTTTAGAACCCTTGACGAGGATACTAAGGGGATCAAAGGTGCAAAAGTTGAGAATCATAAATTTTGCGTCTCTGTACATTTCCGTAATGTAGATGAGAAGGTAGGACACTGTTGCTCTATGGATGAAATATCCTTGTCATTGAGACATCTACCTTTATATAACTTTTCGTTTGGCCAAGTTCTAAGATGTGTCCTGCTTCTACTTGACTTCAGAACTGGCAATCTATTGCACAATGTGTTCAGGATATTTTAGATAAGTATCCACGTTTGCGAAAAACTCATGGACGGAAGGTATTCTGATTGTTTGCTAGATACTGATTTTGGTGATATGATCTTATCTATATGCTGCTTTCTTGCACTCGCTTTGCTGTGTATTCAGGATATGATTTTGCACTCGCTTTGCTGTGTATTCAGGTTTTAGAGGTCCGTCCAATGATTGACTGGAATAAAGGAAAAGCAGTTGAATTTTTGCTTGAATCTCTAGGTGAGATTGCTGATTCTAAACATCCTAGGTGATATAGATTTGTTTTTCCTTTGGTTATTAACCATTTGTACCTCATATACTGAGGCGCAGGTCTAAGTAATAGAGATGATGTACTCCCAATTTATATTGGTGATGATCTGACAGATGAAGATGCATTCAAGGTATTGAAAGATCGTTTAATCTTGACAAGATTTTAATTTTCATGTAGGGAGAAAGATTTGTGTTTAATTCTTCTATGTGATAATTTGGTCTAAAACCAGGTGCTCCGGGAGGGGAATCGAGGTTGTGGAATTTTGGTGTCATCTAGACCCAAAGAAACCAATGCAGTTTACTCTCTCAGAGATCCATCGGAGGTTCAAATTTTTATCATTTGTCTTCCATAAACTTTCCATCTTTATCTCAATCTCCTTTCGCTTTTCTTGCCAAATCTTATGGTGGAAACTTGACAATACTTCAGGTGATGAAATTTCTCAATTCCCTGGTGACATGGAAGAAGGTGGATGCATCCTGAATAATAGGAGGACCATCTGATGACATGCAGAGATAATTTAGAAATTTGATTTTGAATATTTTATAGATATTTTGCAAAATAAAGAGGCTGTTGGTGCTAGTGTTCATTATTTTGCATTTTGGACCAGTAATATAGAGCTGTGGTTTTAAATTACTGTCAATTTACCCCCTTTACCTCGTTTCAACTTGTAAAGCCATTTTTGCTTTTAAGTTTAAGCTTAAAGGTCTATTTATCCAGTTGATTCTTTATTTAAAATATCAGAGATGTTAAGGTTGAGCTCAAAGCAGCTGTTTCTGAAAGATGCTATGAATTACAGTCTTTATTAGTCTTGCCACTGGAATCTTAGCTGCGGTCACTGTGAGCAGTTATTATACTGCAATTTTCGGTGGTTTTGGACTTGCCTCCATGCATGCTATGCAAACTCTCCATCTGTTTCGATCGCCGCTCTCCTATTCCCACTGGTTTTCTATCATGGTCTTGACTTTATTGTAAAATGGTTGCTTTGTATCAGAAAACTGTTGTTGTCTGAAGGTAAAATGAGTTCTTACCTTGAGTCAACAGCTGGAGCAGGCGCAGGAGCTCACTACCATTGACAATCGATTCCTATTCGTGCTCTACTAATCAAGAAAACTGGATATTGTTTCCTGCAGCAATGAATGTTCCTGGGGATGCTTGCTGTTAGGGAATGATGACCTCTTTTTGCTGACAGCTGATAACAGGGTATTTGGCTGCTGGCTACTCTGATACTTTTGGGGTGGCTGCATCTGTAAGCCTACAATTTTCCTGTTAATAGTGTTGTTGCAATTGACTCGCTGTCATGGCTAATTATTATTATTAACAGAATCTAAGTCCTGCGGAGAAAGTACTGTAGATATGAACAGTACTTTCTCCATGCAAAAAAGCCACTAAGAGGTAATTTGATTTTTTATAAGGATATATTAGTCATTTGCAACATTGATCAGGGACACAACCGTTATTTACTTTCTTTATAAACAGTACTTAATTAACCAATAAACTAAAAACATATTATTTTGTATTCATGGATCTTTCAGACACTTGATTTTTCTTATCACATTAATTATTAAACAACCATAAGAAGAAACAAAAATAAAGGTTCCTTCCAAGGCGCTTTTCTTCTTTGTATTTATAGGCAATTTGATTTTTTATAAATATAAAATATTAATAAAAATAAAAAGTGGTGGGGCAAAGTATAAGAGTGTGGTACAGTTTGTATTTCATATACAATTTTATTTTTTTATTGTTATTTTTTTTTTATTCCTTGAATTTCATCCCCAGTAATTATGTTGCATTTGATTTTTATCAAATGTTATCCTCATTCTTTTGATATTTCTAAATTCTTTTACTAATTAAATTTTATTTCAATTTCATTCCTCATCATTTAATTTTAATTTTTTTCATATTGGATTTTATCCCTATTTTTTTTCCCAAATGTTTATTTTATTTTTGACCTTTTTTATGGTATTTTTTTAATTATATCCCTCTGTATTTTTTTTTTTATTGAGCCATGATTTTCGAAAGTTAACACGGGTTGACTTTGGTATTCATTAAGGTCTTTTATAGTTTTTTTTCTTTCAATTTCATCATTCAATATTTGATTTTTGTGAAATTTATTTTCATGCTTTTTTTTGCTTTTCTTTTCATAGAATTATCCAAATCCTATGCTCATGGTCGCAATGCTAATGTGTTAACTTGGGTTGACTTAAAGTTTTTATTGTTGATTTTTAATTATTTTTTTACAGTTTCATACCTCAATATTTTTTATTGAGAATTTTGCTTTGTTGTTTTTTTAGGTTTACCTTCTGTGCGGTCAATCTCTGACTCATGACCACGCTTATGAGTTTTGAAGGTCAACACTGGTTGGCTACGGTCCTTTTTGTGTCCTTTTTGAAATTTAATTTTTTTTTTCAGTTTCATTCTTCAATATTTTTTTAGAGTTGGTATTCATGCTTTTTTTTTCACTTTTCTTTCTATTGAGTTATCTCAATCATGTGCCTAACGTAGCGGGGTTGTCGGGTTAAATTTTTTTTAGTTTCATCATTCAACGTTAAGGTTTTTTATAGTCGAGTTTCATAATTTGATTCAATTTGTTTTTGTTTGAGACTTCTTTTACCTTTTATTCACACAAATAAATCGTTTGATTAAATAAAAAATATACTCTAAGAAACCTAGTTATTGAACAAAACTAAGTACATGACTTATGTTGCGAGATCAAATATTTTAGTTATTTCTTAATCAAACATCGATTTAATTAGTTAGATAGGTGTATAAGCATTTTAATTTATGATTAAAAAATTTTTATATCAAAAAATGTGTTGAAAAGCCTGCATGTTTATTTTTTTACTGGAATAAAATTTTGACCCATAAGGAATCGCGGGTACAAAACTAGTAAGTACATTTAAAAGATGAGGGAAATCCACTATGCAAAATGCATTGTTAATCCCCTCACAAAACATGATGGATGGTTCACCCTTTTTTTTTAGTCTTTTTTTTTATTTAGTCCTTATTGGACTGAATTGTAGGCCATTTGTTAGGGGAGAGTGAGATTAAAAGATAGGGAATCAAAGTAAAAAATAATAATAGAGGAAATGGATGGTAATTTGACTTTAGGGTGAAAAATGAAAGAGTTCGGGTTTTACTATAGTCCTTTTAATATAGGAGATAATGATCCTTTTTATTTCCTCTGATAGATAAGATATCATGATATTGCAATTTTGTTGAACTCATTAATAAAGCTAATACCGATCGGAAAACTATTGTTCATGCAAACTCATGTTCATTAAAACAATGTAATAATGGATTTTCTCTTATGATATAAAATCCTTGAACTAATAGTGCATGATGATCGTTGCACAAATCTCATTTGGTCATTATCTAGTGGTTCGGGGGTAAGTTGGCGTTGTTCCATTTTAAAAGTACAATGAAAGGACTAAAATATAATTGGATACAAACTAAAATACCATTGGATGCAAAAAAATTTAAAGATGAAGTCCAATGGCACTTCTGTCTTTTCATACGGGATTTTGGTAACAATCAGATTAGGTAAGGGGTAATTTGGTCTTTGAGTAAATATAAAACATATTAAAAAAGAAAAGTAGCTAACGTGTGTAATGCAAGTGCTGGTATTTGGGAGGCATCTGCACCCTTCAAGAGGCGTGTGCGACACTTCATGGTGACAAAAATTCAGCTTTCACTATGTTATTGAAAGCGTCGCATCATCCTTTTCCTATTGAGGTAACACATGGTGGCGCTGGGTTGACACATCGATGCCGATAACCTTTGTTTCTTCTTCTCTCTCTCTCTCCTCACCTTAGAAACCGTGTTGTCAATGGAAAGTATTAGAATTGTCCTTTGATTTGTGAGGATATCAACTTTGATTCTTATTTTCTTTAATTTCTATTTTTGATTCTTTTGTAAAATTTTGAATTGTTTTCAATTACATCCTTCAATCTCAATTTGTGATATGTTATTTTGACCTTTTTTGTTTTTATTCTTTTGGTTATTTTTCTTTTTAAGCCTTTTGTTAAATTGATTGTTCTTTTCAATTTTACCCTTTAATAAAAGAATTATTTTTATTTTTTTTACTTTGATCCTTATTCTTTTGATTTTTTTGTCCTTTTGTTCAATTAATTTTCTTTTTAATTTCACCCTTCATTTAAAAATGAATTTTATTTTGTATTTAAATTTTGATCCCTATTATTTTAATTGTCTTTTGTTTTTGCTTGGGATCTTTTATGTAATTGATATTTTTTTTCATGTTAATTATACAATATTTAACTAATTAAAAATTAAGCTTTGTGGTTTTTTCAAAAAATATGCTTATAGTTTAATAATTCATGTCACGAATTTAAAAAATTAATATGAATTCACATCATTTTTTATATGAAAAATCACTGTTTTAAAACCTAATCAACTTAGTGATTTGATCCGTGACGTGACATGGATGAACTAAGGCCTAAGTCAAGCCAAGTTTAAACAAAAATAAAGGTATTATAAATAAATTATAAAAATCTACAAAAATTATTATAAATCAACATATGCTTGTTTGTCATTGCGTCTAAATCATTATTTTATTAATTAATTTTTTTAATATTTCTTAAATAATTTTAATATAGTAATATAAAAAATAAAAAAAATATTATTTTAATATATTTCTAAATTAAAAATATATTTTTATTTATAATTTTTACCCTTTTTAAACATGTCACAGATTATCTCTCTCTCATCCACGTTTTAGGGGAACCAAGAAGAGAGAAAGAAGTACAATACTATATATACAATCTCTATTCTCGAACAGAACATTAAAGAAACAAAACAAAAAGAAAATGTCACTCTCCTTGCAATCTCCGCTCTCTTCTGCTCTATCCTCCAAATCCTCCTTCCTCCAGGTAATCACTATTGTGTAATTAATGCATTTATTTATAGCTTCATCATTCATTTATCTGATCTTTGTTTTGAAAACAGAAAGGAGGAGGAGGGAGACTGAGGTTACTCAGTGGATCACCATCTTCAAATGCTATTTTTTTCAAGCTCCATAACCCTTCATTTCCTCAAATTCGTGCTTCTTCTCTTGATGCTGGTCTCTCTCTCCATATCCCGTTTTATTAAACTGCAACTCTTTACTGATTTTGGATCCCCCCTTTTTTATAGGTGCTAGCACTGAATTGGATGCTGTGTCTAGCTTGAGTGAGATCGTGCCTGATACTGTCGTTTTCGATGATTTCCAGAAGTATATTTGTTGTTTTTTTTCCCTTTCGTTAACTGGGTTGCTTTTATTGACACCCCCCCGCTAATGTTGGTTGTTTTATGTATATACAGGTTTCCTCCAACTGCTGCTACTGTTAGCTCTTCACTTCTTTTGGGTATCTGTAGCCTGCCCGATACAATATTCAGAGTAAGCAAACATTTAGTATCAAATTTTGGATTCTTGTTTTCATTTTGATCGATGCTAGTGTGAGAAATAGATTTTAGAAATTTGGTTTAATTGTAGAGTGCTGTGGACACCGCATTGGCAGATTCAGGGTGTTCTTCTCTTGAAAACGATGTGCTGAGATTGTCTTGTTTCGCTAACAAGGTTTGTTTTGTTGGATTTTTGTGATTGCTTGTTAGGAAATACATGTAATGTGAACTTTGTTTGTTGGATTGATGACGTGGGTTGCTGGTGTTGTTATAGGCTTTGGTGAATGTTGGAGGTGATTTATCTAAATTGGTACCCGGCCGAGTTTCAACTGAAGTGGATGCGCGGTTGGCTTATGACACCCATGGCATTATTAGAAAGGTAACACCTTTTAACTTTTATAGAACATGATCAAACACCAATTCGGCTGTTGGTTTTAGTAACTGTCTTATAAAATCTTATTTCTATTTCTGATCGTGTGTTTTGGTTTTACATTGCTTGTGGATTAAGAGCATGCTCGAGAAATATCAACTTTTGTGTAACAGATGACATGATATGTTTTGTAATAGTGGTTGTATACTTATCATATGTAGGTGCATGACTTGTTGAAGTCATACGGTGAAATTGATGTTCCTCCTGAGCGATTGTTATTCAAAATTCCAGCAACTTGGCAAGTGGGTATCTGAGAATAATATATTTACTAGCAATCTTAAGAATTTTTCACATTTGAAACAATAACTTTGATGACTCTTTTTATCCCTTTCTTCCCCTATTACTTTGTCTTCTCGCAGGGAATAGAAGCCTCGAGATTGTTGGAGTCTGAGGGCATACAGACGCATTTGACTTTTGTTTACAGGTACTTGTTGTTCACTCAAGTAGATCCATGCAAAAATCTGCAATGAAATTATATTGAACTAGCAAAATAGTGATAAGTCATTGATGTCAAATTAGCAAGTGTGATTTATTTTATCTATTGGGATAAACTTACATGTGCACCAAGGCGAGTGTGCATACTGTTTCAATCCAGCAATGTTTTAGGATTTTGATGACATTGTCTGGAAGTTATGACATTTGAGGATGCATTTCATTTCCTCATTTTTTTTTCCATACAAATCTTGTACTTTGTGCTTTGAGAACTTCAAAGGAGTAGATGAGACTTTGTACATGTGTTAATTTGCTGAATGATTTGTTCAAGCTGCAATTTTATTTCCTAATAGATTTTGATCTGTTGTTTTAGATTTGGATATTTTATTGTCTGACTTAATTTGAATGCACAGCTAAATTACTAGATTTTCATTCTCATTGTATTCATAGTTTATTTTTTAATGCTTTGTGGATTACCTGCTTATTTTTGGCATTGGATGTTTTCATTTATTTTTTCATTACATCTTGTCTCTTAGTGACTTTCTGTAATGTTTTTGCAAAAGTAATTTTTTTAGATGAATGCTGTAGTCAGAGGCCTGATATTCAATATCTCATAGGATGACAATACATTTTTATGTTTCCTGAACATTGATGTTTTCTCATGTTTCTCAGCTTTGTTCAAGCCGCCGCCGCCGCTCAAGCTGGTGCTTCTGTTATTCAGATTTTTGTGGGACGCCTTAGGGTAAGTATTCCTTTCTACTGAGAGATGCCAATATTTTCTGCTGAAACATAAGTTTATTGTGAAAGTGCATTTTTATATCTTCTAGGATTGGTCGCGGAACCATTCTGGTGATCCTGAGATTGAAGCTGCTCTGAAAAGAGGAGAGGATCCTGGGTTGGCACTGGTTAGTCAAACAATAGTAATCTCTAATTTACTGATTTCTTAATTTGCACTAAAGTGTTAGCTTATTGATTTTAACGTGCCTAGTCTATTGATGCTTTAATACAAATATGAATGATGATGATCAACTTATAAATTAACACCACCATTGCTTTTTACTGCACCCCCAAGATCTTAGTAGCTAGAGAATTTAAAGTTATTCTTTGAAGAAAAAAAGAAAGACTTTTTACATACTATAGTTACTCATTTTAGGTGACAAAGGCTTACAATTACATCCACAAATATGGGTATAAATCGAAGTTGATGGCTGCTGCAGTTCGCAACAAACAAGATTTATTCAGTCTCTTGGGGTAACACACCTCACTTTTTCCTATCATATTTAGCTGGAAAATTGGATTGGGCAGCTAGACATCAAGATCAGTATTTTATCTTTAAGAGTTCCGCCTCCTTTTCAGGGTTGAATATATCATTGCACCATTGAAAGTAATGCAATCTCTGAAAGAGTCTATAACCACTCCTGATGAGAAGTACTCTTTTGTTCGGAGGTTATCACCACATTCTGCTGCTGCTTACAGTTTCAGTGAAGAAGAGGTCTGCTTTATTTTCATCTTCTCGTTTCTTTCCTTGTAGATGCACAAATTCCAATGTTAAATTAAGGCAGCATAGCAGAGTGAAGCAAAATGCATTTCTTGAAAACCACATGAAGAATTGTCAAAGAGGGAACAAAGCTATGATTTTAGGTTTCACGTGCATGTTGCATCTCGTAGTGCTGTTGGATCATGCAGTGCTTACTGAACTTATCAATATAATAATATTCTTCTAATATGCTACTGTTATCTCTAGGTCATAAACATCATGCATCACCAGTATGCTAGAACAACCAATGAGTCACATCGCTACCATTATTCTTGTATCCATTCTTGTCTCCATTAACACAATAGATGCACGTGCTTTCCATTTTATGTACATAAACCTATGCTTGCAACTATCTGCATCCTGTTTGAGATTGAGTCACAGATTATTTTTTTGTTTATTTATCAACATTTGTTTTCTGTAGGGTTTTAGAAAACCATGACCAAAGGAGTAAGATTTGGTCACAAAAGAAATCTGTTCATTTAGGGGGTGTTTGTTTTGCAGAAACCAATCTGCATTTAGGGAAATATTTTACAGACGAAAACATTATCATAGAAAATAAGTTATTTTCCAATGTTTGGGTGTTTTAAATGAAGATCATTTATGCGAAGAGCCGAAAACGTTTTGCAAAATAGAGTTTTATAACTTATTTATTGATGTGGATCCCAATTGAGTGTTAGCATGTGATGGTTGTACAGTATTTTTTAACTTGTTTATTTATGTGGATCCCATGTAAAATGTTTTCCTCTCTTGAGAACCGTAAGTCATTTTCTAGAGTTTAAAGGTACTCAAGGTTGGCATCAAAAAGGAATTTTTCCCACTCAGATTTTGATTTCCGAAAAGGCGTTTCGAGTTTGACTATAAGTTATTTTCCGCTTACAAGTTATTTTCTGCTGACCAACTTTTCTAATTGGGAAAATATTTATTTTTATTTTCCAGAAACAAATGCCCCCCTCAGTTGTATCCGAGACATTTAGCTTGGATGAGGGAAAAAAATACATTTCAATGAACTATAGCAGTTTTCTTCATCTTATAGTGAGCCCTCTGTATCAGTTACTGCTAAATTATTTTCTTACTCATCTTCCCTTTCTGCTCAGCTTATTAAATGGGATCAATTAAGCCTTGCATCAGCAATGGGGCCTGCATCTGTGGAGCTTCTGGCTGCTGGATTGGATGGTTATGTTAATCAAGCAAAGCGAGTTGAGGAGTTATTTGCCAAGATTTGGCCTCCCCCAAATGTATAAAGCTTTCAAGTTCATATCTGAGAAGATCTCCGCTTCATGGAATAAATGAAAAGGATAGTCTTGGGCATTTTTCCTTCAATCTCCTTGTGTTTCCCTCCTTCCCACAAATAAATGATGCTTGGTATTCGAATGTAACGCTCTGTTAGAAATTTGTCTGAAATGAAATGTCGGAAATAGTATACTTTTTGAAACACAAGGATATCAATGAGCAACATGTTGCCCCGCAATGTTCACTACCAAGTTAGCATATTGACATGCTAATTATCACATCACTATACATGTTCTTTCCTTTTCCTTTTCCTTTCTCTCTCTCTTTCTTCTTCTTCGAAAAAATAGACAATCCAAAAATAAAATATATGATTTCATTAATACTAAAAAATACAAATACACTAGATATTTCCCTGCTATTCTATGGTGAGTGACAATGTCATTTAACTCAGGTTTTTCTATGGTGGGTGAAGTGTCATTTAACTCAACTCAGTGGGTTGAGTGTAACCTTATGATTATATTTTTTTTATTTAGTCTAAGTTTTAAATTATATTTTATAAAAGTTGCTTCGGTGTGATCTATAGATTAAAAAGAATTTAAATGACTAGTAAAAATATATATTTATTTTAAAAATATTTTCAAGAGATTTTTTACAAAAAAAACATTAAGATAACAATATATTGAATCAACTCAAATCAATCTAGGTTGGGTTATGAACCTCATTGAGTTTAATTTTATTTAATTATTTGATGAAAAAAATAGATGCTTACAAAATCAAGCACCAATTTAATACCATAATATTTTTATGATATAACGATAACCCTATAAAAACAAATTGAAATAAATTATGAAGTCTAATTCTCAATAATTATGTTTTTTTTAATAGTTTTTTATTTAATAATATGATAGAAAAAAGTCAACGATTATAAAACTGAGCACCAACTCATTGTCGAGATGTTTTTTAAAGATCATGATCATAACTCTGTATAAAAAAAACCGAAATAAATTAACAATGAAGATGAAATTTCAATAAATCTAATAAATATAAAAATAATTTTTTTAAAAAATATGTTACTTCCGATGACAACAATAATTGTTATTGTTAATTACAAAATCTATAATACGCATGAAAAACAGATATATGAAATCGAGCCTATCTATTTTAAAAACACTGAAGATGTTGAACAATGCATATTAATTTCTCAGATAGCATCTACTTCTTTCCATTTCCCGGACTTCCAAATAACTTATTTGAGCCTTTCTTTTTTCAAGCTTCTCTTTGTATCTCACGAATCTAGCTAAGAATAATCTTCTACCACAAAATTAACGAGAAGGAAGCCTTATTGAAGATCAAATCAAAGTTATCAACCTAAGCCGACATATTTTCCCAGTAATAAAACAGTGTGACTCCGCATCACAGTTTAGTTTAAGAAAATCACCCACTGATCGGCAATTCGGATGCCCCATGGCAGTGCTATAATTTCCTAACCAATGTTCAAGTTATCATGATTGATCAGAGAATCAACTAATTAGGAATCTATTGCAGGAAAATCTAACATCCCAACTCATCATGATGTGTCTGTGGTTTAATCAGCAAGGCATCATTTCATAAGAATATCACGTACGTATAAGTTGAGCTATGGTTTGATTAGTTGGCATGTCTGGAGTTTTCCTTGGCTTGGCGTGATTAATGAATGAAAGTAAGATCGATCATCACAGCATGTGAAAGGAAATGATCCACACCAACTCCACATAGAATAACAATTTGAAGAGGTAGCCATGATCGATCTTGGTGATGGCCCACGAATCACCACTGCATCCCTGCTCCTTTCCTTTACTTAATTTCGGGCGGTTATGGAAAGGTTGTTTATTTATTTTTGGGGAGGGGGCAATGATGTTGTTGTTGAGAGATGAAAGAAAATCTCAGATCAAACAAAAAAAATCATTTAATTGTTGAACAATTGTTTTCTAAGGGGAAAAATTTACGAAATGGAAGTTGTGCCAGGAGGGTCAATCATCAATGTCATTAATTTTCACCAGCTTCACCACCAAATCAGTTTCTTATTAATTTGAAATTGTAATGTTGAAGGGCAGAAACTGGATTCTATTTTATCGTCATTCAATGTGTCAATGAAATTGTGTGGCTGCCCGTTTTGTAAAGTGTTTTTTAATTAAATATACATTAAAATAATATATTTTTTATAATTTCTTGATAATTAATATATTAAAACCAAAAAAAAACATTTTAAAAAGCAGAAACTAACGTGTTGCATGCTAAAGTTTTCTTCTTTTGTGTTTTTTTAATCGTGATTTCATACAAGAACGCAATAGCCAGCTTGTAAGTTAACTTGGCTTCGTAGGTTTGCCTAGCTGTCTGTCTTACTGCAGTGGCTGATCTAGAAATTATGATAAAGTAACTACTTACGATAATTTATATATGCATGCAGGACAGCTGCTCTTATAAAACTTTTGTTCTTCTCTAGAATGGGATTGATTTTGATCTTCAGAATTCTTCCTTGTCAAGTTTCTACCAAAACGCAGCCTGCGATATTTTTTTTATATTATTCAAATATTGTTTCTGCCAACCACTTTAATTTCTAAATCAACTCTCGGCTCATGAGCTTGCAAGGATGCTCTTTACAAGAAAGCTCAAGACAAGGAGAGTGTTTTGACCAAGCAAGGGATAAGGTAATTAAATCGAGATTTGATGAAAGCACATGGCATGATCCTAGCTAGAAATTCACACCATTCGCTCAGTGGATTAATTAATTGTATATTCTAACATGTGGGCTAGGATAATAATGTACTTGCATGCAGGGGCCAAATTAGAGGCTGTCCATGCAAGAAAATTCTCTTTTTTTACAGCCAAATTAGATTTTTAGTATTTTTTTATTTAATTTAACTCTTCGAAACTAAAATTCCTAGCTCCGCCATGCTTGCATGATAGATAATCTTCAAGGCTACAGAAAAAAAGAGAGAGTATATGTGATAATTTACTAAGAAATTCTGACCAGGTACGCATCAAATTTATGATTTATCCTTTCGTTTTTTTTAACAAGTTAGGTAAATGTCCCTTTTGGCTCGAGGTTAAAGTATTCTTTGCTAGGGTGGCGCACTGCTGTTGTTCGCCAAGAATATTAAAGACGTAGGAATAATAATGAAACAAATTTTTTTAAGAAATAGTATAATATTAGATGGGGTGTTTATATTTATTTATTAATATGGGTGTCCGGATCAGTTTGTATACATTTCAACTAATCTCATAGACCCTAAAGTTAATAGCCATATAAGTCTCCAGTGACCCTGATATTTATGAAACCTAAACTGATAATCTCTAAGAAGTAAATTTAGAATCTGACCAGTTAAACTACAGCTCTTAAAATTAGATGGGATGTTTATATTATTATTAGAATTCGTAATTATTAATTAGCTGTCAGCAATTTTTATTTATTATTATTTTTGTTTACCTTTTGTTGGCTCCCTCCAATCACGTGCTGTGTTCAACATGGGAGGTAGATCGGATTTAAGCAATTAAAAACATTTGAATGAGAATTTTGGTAATCCTTTGAGTATCTATCGGAGTCATCACTCACGATTTCTGTCTTCTGCATGAGATTCTAGTATATTTATGCCATGGAATTAATTAATTAATTTTATATGTATTCTAGTATATATATATATATTCACTCCACCTTCTTTATTCGAAGATGAGAATATTATAATACACATTCTATATGCTAATTAATTGTTAGCTTGCCTCTTCCGAGTTATTATGATGATATTGACTTTATCCTATGACCACTTGTAATATTCGATAACAACACTGACTCGTTTTTCAAGGAAAAAAAATAGTGAATTAGTTGCAATTATTAATCAGTAATGTAATTAATTTACCTAAAAAACAAAGTAATGGAATTAAAATGATTTAATTAGTTATATATTTTTATTTTCTTTTGTTCAAGTGGAGAAAGGAGAAAAAATAAATAAATTAAGGAGCATGGATAGACAAGTATTCTACTTGATTAGGAATGGATATTTTTTAGTTCATCCTCGTGAAAAGAAGGCTCGAAGGTTATGATTGATTGATTCCTCCATAAAGAGAAGCTGAATTAAATTTAGCATATTTGGAGGTAAAGGTAAGGGTTTCTTTTTCTGATCATGGCTTAATTTCTTTTTTAAGAATATATCTTCATAATAAATCTTGCTTAATTTGTTTTTCAAGAATATATCTTCATAATAAATCTTGCTTAATTTGTACACTCATGATAGCATGTATTTGGTAAATATTTAAAACATTGTGGACAATTCATTCATAGAAAAATGCTCAATGATCTATATTAATATTCAAATTAAAAATAAATACTTATGTGTCAATTGAATAAAAATAATAGTGGTTCATTGTCAAATAAAAAAATAAAAACTAAAATTAATTAACAGCATTAAAATCAATAAGACTCGTCAAAAAGAGATCAAATCAACTAGAAAATATAGGAGGCGATTGACCAAAAGATTAGAGATCATGACGGATCATGAGGGTTGGAAGTATTGGAAATTTATTTAATTAACATGATTTAAATAAATTATAGATAAATGAAAAATTAATCTCAAATAATTATTTGTTTTTCTAAATTTAATTATTGATTTATGGTGGCTAATCAAAGGTTGATAATAGTGAGAATTAATTCTCCAACCTTTTAACTTTCAAAATTCATTATAAAAAAATAATTGAATGAAGAGTTTCCAACTTGAATTTTTTAGATTTCTTCACACTCTTTCTTACCTTATTTTTTAGTGTTTTCATTTTCTTTTATGCTTTAGTTTTCCCTTCCAAATCTAGAATTTAAGTTCATAGCTTGTTGAGAGATATTTGAGTTTTTTTATTGTAGTTCAAATATCTTGTTTAGAAGTGCATCCAAATTAAAGTAGTGTTGTTGAAATATTGGAAGACATATTCCAAAACATCCTAATTGTATAAGTGAGTAGCACTAAAACCTAAAAAAAAATTATTTATCATTGACAACAACAAAAGTTTTATTTCTTTAAAGTGTTTCACCAAGTACGTATCATTCTTTGTTTTAATTTAAATATTGTTATTTTTATTATTAGTATGCATGCTAAGACTTTGATCTTATATAAATTGCAAGTTTGACTATATATTTAGTATGCATGCTAGTATTTTTTTTATTATATTTATGTTGAAAGCATGTTTGTCTTGAATTTTTTTTTTTCCATGTTTATAGATTTAAAATTGTATACATTCTATGCTTATATTGAACAATCTTTTATATTTTGTATGCTCTTGTTATGATAAATTAAATATCCTTGTTCACTAGTCTAATATAATATAATATATTTTGACAATGAAAAGGCATAATCAACTATGAAAAGGCAATTGATTGATAATAGAGATAAGAGTTCATATGATTAATTAGAAGATCAAATCATATTCTAAATAAGAATCCTTAAAAAAGTAATATGATAGGTATTACAAATTATTTATGATTCATATGACTGCCAAGTAAGAGACACATACATAGAGAAATTCAATTTGTTTTATAATCCATAATGTAAACTTCTTATTTTGTTATAAACAATTTATATAATATTAGGATTAGGAGTTTATGTAAAATTCAAAATATGTAATAATATAAAAAAATCATCTAGCTACTGAAAATAATGGCCAACCCTATACGTTACTTTATTCACAATCTTTTCTAAAATTTGTCTCTTTTCTTTATCACTTTTCTTTATAATTTTTTTAACCTTAAACTATTTTATTTGTTTTGAGCTTACTGCTTATTTATTTAGCATTACATATGAATCAATTTCTAATTAGCCTATTATTACCTATTTCTTTTCGACCTACTGAAAATTTATCTCTTTTGGGCTCAACTATTTTTTTTATTAAGCCTATTAAGGTTTATAAACAGATTCCACACTTTGTTTGATTTATAAGGTTGTTATTTATTTCTATTTGGAATCAATTTCTAATTATCGTTTCTCCATATTGTAAGGAAGAAATGAAAAATATATAACATATTGATCAAGAAGTCAACAATCAATTAATAACTTGGTGTTTGATTGGTCATCATGATTTTCTGTCTAATCAACATATTGGCACGCCTAGTGAGACAATTTGATTAGTAATCATGCTACCTAAAAATACTATATGCAAGATCATCGCTACAATGAATGATGTTCAATTGATATAAACAACAAATAAAGGCCATTTTTTTGTCATAAAGAGCCTAACAATCCTTTATCACCATATGTACTAGTGTACTAGTAGAACAACCTGCGTTAGACATGTCACAAGATGTATATTCATCATCTAATTTCATGCAACAATAAAAAAAACTACACTTGAATAAAACCCTAAAGTTCTCATGCAGTCTTTTACTTTTCCACTTTTCTCAATAATGCTGCCTTTATCAACTTCTGATAGATATCTTGGAGCTTCTATGCCTTGAACACAATATTATATCTATCTTTTTTGCAAAGTAGATGACATTATTAGGTGGTCACAACTAGTTGTGTCAAATTCCAATTAGCTAGTAGTGACTGCTCCAAAAGTAACATCCTTTTATCAAAACTTAAACTTATATAAATTTAATTTAAACATTATCTAGATGTAGATGTAGAATATAACTAATACAACTTATGCTTGTATAGTTTTGTTAACTAATATAATAGTATTATGGTAGTTAACCATACTTTACAAGTCATATATGATCAAATCAACTAGATAAAAAATGATATTAAACGAAGTAGATTGAACACTTTTTTTATCCATACACATGAAGGGCAAGTTTTAGGATATTATGCAATAAAAAGCACTTTAATATGGGTGTTTGAAAACACACAACATCAACCTGGATATCATATGTCTATGTATCAGGTATTATACTAAGTTTAGCTCAATCAAGGCATGATTGCTCCTAATGCACCAATGATCTCATAAGCGTATAGGCAACCTCGAGCCATATACATGGCATAACAACCATATTTGTAGCCATAACAACTGGTATTGGGAAATTTAGTGCCCTATAAAGCTTTTTTAAACAAGAAAACTTTAGCCTTTTATACCTCAAACTGTTGTTAATTAACAAACAAGGAAAACAATGGACAAGGTTGAGCTGACTCAAGATTTGATGTACAAATATGTCTATATATAATAGTCCATACCTTAAGTGAGTTAATATGTCGCATTCAATTCTTATAAGAATTAAGAAAGTTAGCTTCAAATATGTTTCTAAAAAAGATAAACAGTTAACAAGTAAATACATCATTAAATTCACTAATTATATAAAAAATCTTTTTTAAAAACTCAAGTACCAAGATTGAGTTTCATTGATTTTTTACATTACCACCCAACTCTATTAATAATTGAGTTTTATAAATATCTATTGAAACACAATTCTTTAACCATCATACCTATTCATTGAAATTACATATATAATTATGTTTTTTTTTTGGATGAAATTGTGTTTGCTATATATCACCCACTCTATCATTAAGATTTTACAAATTCTATCATTAATGATCATTAACTTTTTTTTTTTGGCAAAACTCATTATTTGCACCTGGTGTTTTCACCGATTCGTTAAAAAAAAAGAGCCCTTCATTATCACTTTAATCAATTAAATCCTTGTAATTTTGTTCCAACCAATTAAATATAATTTATGTAATAAAAAAGATATTGATCAATAAGGAAGATGGGGATGGCGAGGATGAGTGATATATAATAGTATCAAAGAGAATGAAAAAAAAGGTTGATAATAATGATTAAAGCAATGATTTGTTGAGTTAAATTTTTATTTTTGACAAACAATACACAATTGTTTGAAATAATTAAGAAATATAAAAACCCGTTTGACCAAATGGATAATAAAGGGGCTCTTTTAATAAAATTAATGAAAATATAAGGTATAAATAATGAATTTGGCCCTAACTT
>Ga0325405_1001609_pt1 | contig 23048 bp, 9 predicted proteins | sample PopdelMetagenome_21_FD_205663 | JGI IMG/M metagenome (GOLD analysis project Ga0325405, IMG submission 205663) | Populus deltoides microbial communities from Bellville, Georgia, United States - Xylem-Control-R2 | ecosystem: Host-associated > Plants > Phyllosphere > Stem > Wood/Secondary xylem...
ATTTCATCTCTCAAGATCCCCTGGCCATTGTTGCCCCATAAGAACAGGGAACCACGATAGAATGACACATCGTAGCAACATAATCTCATTGTGAACAGCACGGTTTGAATTTTGTTTGCCTGCTAGTCTTTTCTATCCCACAGACGAGTTAAACCAGTGACTCAGAAACCCAGAGCCTACCCTTGAGTTTTGTTTTGAGCTGTTTTTTACATTGACCAAGCCAAACTTGAGTGACCCGACAGGATAATCCATGACTTGGTTAACAAAACTAAACCTAACCGTGCCAAAAAAAAAAATGACCCAATGACTCTCAACCTAAACCAAGTCAGACAAGTATAGTCTGTTATGTTTCATCCAAACTTTAGTTTAGCTATTTACAATAATAGTCATTGGTTTTGATCCAGCTTCCAGAAAGGCCCCTAAATTAATATTATTTATATTTTAATCTAGAACAGACTTCAGTTTTTAGGCGGTCCTTGTTAATAATTAAACTCGTATAAAATGGTGTTTTTTCTTGTCTTTTTTCAGAAGAGACCTTTGAGTAATATATTAAATGAACTCTGGCACGATACAACTCTGTTACTATATTCTTAATATTTTGTGTAGGTCTATGACAGAGGAAGGAGCTCCATTCAACTTCTAATTAAATCTTAATAGATAGTCCAAAATGGAGTCGAAATGCGACTAACCGGAAACACTTCATAAATTAAAAAAAAAAAAAGAGGAATTGATTTTGATATTCTACAAAAAGGAAGTCTCAGCCTTCCATTGTCCAGGTCCTAGCAAGCACTAGCTATCTAACAGCCAAGCAGAAATGTGTAACAAGTATCAATCAGTTAAGCTGCAGCTGAAAGCTTTGTTCTTTGACTTCAGCATATCCTTCTGGGTGTAGCATGCATGTTTGTGTGACATTTACAGCCTAAAACACCAGGTTCGTGGAAAAGGGAATTTACCCTCGACTCAGGGAGTGAATAATCATATTGGCAGATAAATTACAGATCTAAAAACGATGAAAATACCTGAAAATGTCACAGGAAGCCACTGAAAACGTCAGCCGAATTTGCCAATTTCAATTTTCTTCTTGATTGCTCTTCGACCATGATAAATAAAGGAATCTACTATCCCCGCGATAGTGAAGATGCCTACAAAGGTAACACTATTTTAATCATTCAAAAAAGAGACAGAAAGAAAAGGAACTTACGCAGGAATATGAGAAGATGTGGTGACATCGTAATATCATTCTTATAAAAGTCTCAACTATATATATTATACAAAAAAGCAATCGAGAGTGTACTGCTAGGGATTGCTGGTTTTCAATGTCAAACTTCAATACTACCATATTGCAGGATAAACCAGTATTGCCAAGCTTGTAGTATTTAAGGCTCGGGGCACAGTTTCTGACGTAGATATGCTACTTTGACTCGTACAGCAACCTACAACAGGCTTAGTTGAATTGGTATTTCGTATTTTAGCGTGTTGAGGAGTATTTGTTGAGGTTGTTTTGATTGACATCCTTGCAAAAACTACACATCTTATTATTATTTCTCAAGAAACTAACAATGGTTTTTCCCAGGGGTGTTCAAAAAAATCAGCCCATCTGTAATATTTGCATTATCTAACACGACCCGCGTCAAAGTCAGATAATGTGGATATTACAAATGATTGAGTTAAAAAAACTTAAAAAATGGATATCATAGGTCGGGTGACGGGTCAGGATTTTTAAAACCCGGTCAACTCAACCTATATACCCTATACTCCTTGTCTTTATATTTGATAGATTGTGGGTTGAGCATTTATTTTTATTTTATTTAGAAATATTTCAGCTCCAAAGTTCTTGTTAGTGGACTTTCTATTAGATTTCTTGAACTTAACAAAAAATAGCGTATCTCTTTGCTAGAGGATAAGGTGAGGCAGCTAAAATTTAATGGTGGTGCAAAGTATGAAAATTAAACCTATCATTGAGGGTGTCATGGCACCTATGGTCAGTGTTGTACATCCACCTATAGAAGCGGATCCATGAAAATTAATAATATAAACTCAACCCGAGGATATCTGTAATATCCATAAAAAATTTACCCCAACCCAATATCATGTCCAAAAAAAACTAAATTGGTCGGGTTACAATTTACAAAATATCAAAAGTTGAGTTAGATACAATTATGGATGCAAACCTGACCCAACTATATCCATGATTTTCCTAGTATTTTGCAAGTAAATTTTCTATAGATTTGCAGAATTTTCCTTTTGGAGATGCTTGCAATTTTGTGACTTGAGAGCTTCTTCCACATTAGTTTTTGCATCTTGTTGATCCAAATCTTGAATTACAACTGTGATAGCTCTTGAATGTGGTGCTAGGGCAGCCATGAGAATGGATTAACAATGGGGAAAACCATATTTAATTTCGTGTTCTCTAAAATATTTCCAAACCAGAAACTAAATCTGTGATACAGAAAATAGCTGTGATGAGAGTTCTAAAATTCCTAACTTGTACTATTTTGAGTGTTTGAATTGTAAAAGAAACCATGGAAGTGCTACATGTCAAGTTACCAGTGTTGGTTCAATTTGCAAATTGAGCCAAATGCATCACATAGCAGAGATGAGAATGCATTGGTAAACAAAAAACTATTGGCTTGAAGATCGGAAAGGAGAACAAACAGAGCTAAAGATAACAGAGTGAACAAAAAATATCCAGTCAACCACACTAGTTAGAAATGAGACTTAGTTAAGTGGATAAATTATGCTCACAAATGCACAAGAAGTTGAGATTTTATGTATAATAAATAGTGATTTCCTGTTATTTTCACTACGATACAACAAAATGATGTTTCCTAATTTAAGGCACTAAACATGATGTTCCTAATCTTAACTAACCAGGAGTTATCAATTTGGATCAAAGCCCTAAAGAGAAACCCAGAAGCATGGGAATCTCAGGGTCCACCAGATAGAAACAGCCTTCTCTGGCAGCAGCCTAACTAATCTCTTCTATCCTTTATACAACTACAACTTAGCCAAAGTAAAGTTCTTTAAGGGTTTCTCTGGTGCTAAAGGTTACTTTGGCATTAGTTCTCTAGTAAGGCTAGTGAAGCAAGCAGCAACTTCAAAGGCCATTTCTCCACTTCATACCGGGACTAATTATTAGACAATGAAGGACCTCTAAGATTCGTATTTTTTTCAGTTTTATGTAATTATCCAAGTCAGGTTCTCTACTTATTTTCATAATTCTATTTCATATTTAGCAGCTATTCCAACTCTCCTAATTTTCCAGTCCTCTGTTGGAATTGTGAATCAGATTCCTAATCCTATGGAGAAATATCTTCGTTTAAAACAGCAATCCTTTGACTAAAATAGCATTCCTTATCACAAGGTGTGGGATTTCCTTTCAAGGTGTATTTGAGAGGTGTTCTTGGAAGGTTTTATTTCCCTTGATGGAGACATTTTTTTCACGGATTTAAGTAGTTTTTGTTGTAAGAACTTTCTTGGGTGTGATTGGACTTTGGGCTAATTAGTGAGAGAAATGGTTGAGAGATTGTCTCGAGAAAATCTATCAGTGATTCTAATTATTTTGATTACTGACAGTTTGTGTTGACTAAACCACAGTAATTTTTTGGCTTGTTATTTATTTTTAGTGGGATTGCCACCTCCAAAGGCTAATAGCACTGTATAACTACTTAGGCATGTGGGTGCAAATTGTAAAACTAAAGCATTTGCCATGGAGAATGTTCCTACAATTTAACTAAATTTAAATAGACCTATACGAGTTTCAGTATGCTCCAGAGTTGTCAAAAAGGTCTAGTGAAAAGCATCACACTATCACAATACTGCAATGCATTTCAAAGCTACCAATTAACACCATAATAAACACTATAATGACGAATAACAAGAGCAAACTTTCAAGATGTTGGATAAACAGCAGGTGCGTGTATGTTCAGGAATAAAATTGTAACCTTTCTAGGGCAGGGGGTTGAGGAGAGCAAAAGACAGAGAAACTACCTCCAATTATTGCACAAATACTTGTCATGAAGTGTAAAAATGAAGTATGCTCCTCTTTAAATGTCACCTGCAAAATGCAAAGAGTGTGATACATGGCTAATGATTAGCAACACCAAGTGGCTGTTTGTTTTCATATAGCACCATCTTGTGTATTGACAATCAAAAGATTCAAAACATGTAGATTGCTGGCTCTTTTTTTTCAACAATATTTTTCTCCAAGCACTTCTATTATTTTTTTTATTTTTTTTCACCAGATGGACTCTAAAGAACTTTCCAAAATCCAACAATATAATTTCCAAAATGTAGAGTCTAAAATTCCCTTTTGTAAATGGTAAAAATGTATGGAACATATAAGCAGTGGAAACGCAAACAAAATTAGTTTAAATAACAACAGTCAACAGAATGGAAGCTTTACATTATTAACAGCTTCGGCACCAACATAATAATGAAAGACTCTAGATGGATGCTCGACAAGATTATTGTATATGCAAGAAGGAACACACCTTAATTGGAGAAAAGTCATAGATGAAGTAAACTCCAGGAAGAGAATCAAGGCGCATCGATTCTGATTTCGTGAAATGCTCCGTAACAGAGTACTGACAAAACATCCATGCTACTTCAGGGCATGATGAAATGAATAAATCATCATAATCTTTATATTTTTTTTGTAATACCTGATTTGAATGCACAGTGCGGCCTCGAATATCAGTGTATATTGTAGGAACCACCTGCAAAGTTAAAACTGATTCTATTGGAACATTGCCAGCTATATATAAGATAATGATGAGAACATGACATAGGGCACACACAGGTTGTTCACATAATCCAAATTTCAAAACCGTTAAATATATAGTATACATGCATCCAGTAATCTTCCAAAAACACTCAGAATTCATTTCTCTCATATGCTAGCAGCCTATGAACAAAAGACAGAAATACTTTAGAAATCCTCACAGTTAATGGGTACAATGTTTGGAAAAACAGAATCAACTACAAAAGGTGGAAGACAACTGAAAAATGCCCACGCAGTAATTTTACTTTGTTGGATTTAAGCCAAGATTCCATAGGCATGCACAAGTTTGGATGGATTTCTAAATCAAAAATATTAATTGTTTTAACTTTGGAGAACAAGATTCAGTATCAATGTGCAGAGTCAGAATAATGCTTTGGCATTGAAAATACAAACCTTAATGAAAAACTGTTGCACACCATTTGGTGTTTCATGCATCAACTGTGTCCTGGCAAGGCAATAAATTAGAACTATTAAGATAAAAAGGTTAAAATCTGTGGGAGTGAGGGAGGGGTAGGAAGATGGCAATAAATTAGAACTATTAAGATAAAAAGGTAAAAAACATGTGGGGGTGAGAAGATGAAATAAACAAACAGGAAACATCCAAAATAGAAAGGAATCTTAACTTGACAAAAGATAAACCACAAGAATCTCAAATGACAATAGATAAATCACAAGTATCTATTTTGAATATATGTGTGCCTGTCAATTACTCAAACACAGACCATTTCAATTAATACGGCAAATAAGCCCTTAAGAACAATCTGAGCACTTACATAAGTGCATGTAGCTATGCAAGAAATGAAAGAGAAAATTACCCATCAAGGGGATTTACCACGCCTGGAAAGTAGTCACCAAAAGCCAGTCTATTGATCCTGTGACTTATCTGTATAATGCTCCAAGATGTTTGAACGACATCATCGTATTAAGATTCCATAAAAAGAAAAAAGTATAGGAGAAAAGTTACAAGACTGACATTAACATATTGGAATTTCATACAACATAGGAAAAAAAAGGGCATGACAAAATTCTGAAAATAAATTTTTAAATCATAACTGAATTACTTAAGGTACCAAAGACGTGTCTTACATTATAACTCTCCTTTTGCATATCCAGTAAATCCAGTAGTTGAAAATTTGATTGATGGAAGCTTTTCCCGGGAACAAAATGAAAATTCCCAGCAACTCTATTTACTTCAAGGGATCCATTAATATTACATCCTTCACCTTCTTCGTCTTTTATCATTTGGACAAAGCCTTCACGTATGCACTGAAAGCAAATGGTACTGATGAAAATTCAGAATATAAAACTCAAAATAAAAATTTCTTAGGCTAAGCAGCTAGACAATCATTATAAAGTAGAAATTGAAAACTAGAACCTTTGAACAGAATGTGCATGTGCATTTAACACACTGAGATGGATATGGCTATTGCTTTTAACTAATAGATTGATCCATTCGCGGTAATAATCAACCCACCCACCCCCACCAACAAAAAAAAAGATAAAAGGGGATACTGGTGTGGGCCCACCAATACATATAGGACCACATAGTAGACTTTAATTTTGTTATTTTAGTTTTGTTATGATTTCCTATTTTATTTGCTTGGGTGTCTATGAATAAGCACCTCATGAAGCATTCAGTTTTAACGTTGAATATTGATATCAGAATAAAACTGAGTTTTCTTCCAGTGAATCGGTTCTGTGTTTTGTGATCTTGTTGGTGATTCTACACCACATACACTGGTACCTCACTAGTTTGAGGTTTTTCCTCTTCAGTGCCAAGTCTTTGCTTTCCTTCCTGTCCACCATGCATTAGCAATTATAGTCTTGGCAGTGGATTTGATCCATAATTTATCATGTGGGGAATTGTTAATTTTAATGCACAAGCTTTATTCACCTGTCTAATTATTAATCATTGAATTTTGACTTGTCAAAAAAAAAAGCCCCAAATAGGCCCCATTAGCCAAGTTGCCTCAATTAACATGAAAGGCAAATGATGAAAGCATCTTCCATCTAAGCCTATATAGTAGTCCAAAGGCAACCAGTTATGAGCCCGCAGAAAACAATTTTGGAAGGAATATCAAGAGGCACACCTACTGCATGGATGCTTCCATGCATGATGTGGCAACTTATTCAACTGAACTAGATTAGATCACAGTTGACAAAACAGCAGAGTATGCAAGGCTTAACAAGGAATGGTAACTCGCAATATTGACAGTGAAAAACTTCAATGAATAAGATGTGCCTTTTCAGTATGTACAATATTTGCATATTAACTGCAAGAGGTGGAATGTCTCCACAGAGGAATTTGGTTAGACATTGGTGGTTCACCCACACATAAAGACTCAGCAGAAGCATCAATATGGGAAATTAGTTTTTGGCTACTGTGTGGCAACAATCATACAAGCGCATCAAGGAATATGTATAAGCAAATCCCCAAAGGCTAAACTAGCAAGACAGATATAAAAGCGAATTATAAAAATAATTCTAACTACAGATTTATCTGCACAAAGAAATTTTTCCAGCAAGTTTCCTCAGGGCATGATAGAGAAGTAAGCGCGACTTCTAGCACTGTTATATCATTCCCTTTATTCATCTGAATTTTTAATCATACTAGCAATCAGCATAAGCTCACAAACCAAAAGTACTAGCTAAAGTTGTTTCAGTAATTATTGGAATTATGAAAGAGTTTTGCTAACAAGACCTGTCCACCTGACTCCACTCACACGATCACATGAAATCAACTTTTCTATAAGGTATACGATAGCCACCATTTAAGATGTTAGGACTCTTTATTCAAGTGATGTGATGCACTTTCTACTGCTAGATGAGCACAAATCTAGTATCACACCAGAAAAGACACAAGGAAAAAGTCCCATCATAAAGGTAACTAGAAATCCTCCTTGAGATGATGTTCTAATAAGGGATACATCAGCAGCCAGCACCCACAATAATAAACTCCTTTTTAATTGCTAAGAAATAGAATATAATACATGTGAAAATTCTCTAAAGTAAAATCTAGAGAACTTACTTGGTCAATCAGATCCATATTTGTCAAAGCCCACCCTTTTTTCCTGTATGCTTCACGAACTTCGTCGCATGAGTTGCAACAATGATCATCTGACTGCAGAGTAGAGATTGATTAATAATCTACAGAAAAATAAAATTAAGAGCAAACCTTCAAAATGTAGCTAGTTGTGGAAGTGGGAAGGGAAGGCTTATTTAGTTGCTACTTCATATTGCAGCATGCTCTGAAGCACTTGCTTAGGTTGCTTAATAAAATTTTAAGAAAAAGAAGTTTCCTACAACCCTTGGCTGTAGGAATTCCTGCTTCCCATAATATGTGGCAATTCTTAGGTTACATATTGGGTCAGTAAAAATCTATTGCCACTATACACCTTTGCTCCTCATTAACTTATCATTTTTGTTATACAGCAATGATTTTGATTCCCCATATGTGGCAGTATGAATTCCTACAGCCAAGGATTGTAGGAAACTTTTGTTCAGATTTTTCCTGTAATGTTAAGATGCCACAAGCCATTTAAATCCATACGCGGACATGAATTAAACCCTTTTTATTAATTAAAAGAAGCATCATCCCATTTAATTTCTGTAGTGGAATAAAAAATCAGTATTTAATTAACATCTGTAAATGAGAAAAAAAAAATAGCTGTCCATGTTTTCTTGTTCTTCTCTAAACAATGTGCCATAACCATCATTAGCACAAGATCCTTGCTCAACTAGACCAAAAACCTAATGCACCACATAAATTATGGCCTAATTCCAACTAGTAAACCAAAGAGAGCCTGATTCAGCTAACCAATAAAGCAAAATGCAAACCCAACCTAACCCAATGATCAACAAGGCAAACCCAACCAGAGCTAGCAAGCAAAGTAGCCCTGCCTTTCCCTTCAACTGCTTCCCTTTTATTCCATCAGCAACACCTTTCACTAAGCATACCACCCAAGCAACAGTGGTCAGCTCCTCCTCCTTTATAATTTCTTCTACTTGATTTCCCTGTCTTTCATTTCACAATCACTAGCAAATGCTGACAATCGCTTGCTGAATTTGATCCCTAGGTCTAGATTGAAAAATTTTCAAAGTCTGGGAAGTGAGTCCATTCTCAACAACTGCTTTATGGAGATTGGATTGACACCTTTGGTGATAAAGATTGCAATATTTGAAAAACACCCTGCTATGTAACTCCCATGAATCAGCAAGAGTGATTGCAAATTTAACTAAGAAAATTACAGCCAACCTTCTGGCTCTAGTTTAGATCAGAAAGTCAATATTTATAACCAAGGAAATCCTTAACCTTTTTCATTTTCCTCATTATTCTACTCTATCTTCATTACTAACTATGTTTCCTAACAACACTAATAACCTTTTCAGAGTACCAAATCATGTAACAATGAGCTCTAGATGACTGGTTTCCTATATTGTCAAAAAATCAACCTGGAAACTCTTTTGTTTCGTATTCATACATTTCTACAGACACCTAGGCTATAAAGATTTTCCATGTGACATTACAAATTAAGGGGTAGAATACATCAACATACCATTTCAGCACCAAAACATGAACCGCAATATTCCTCATTGTGTTCAAGCCTGCCACCGTGCTTCTGTAAAGGCTTGTCAATCTGCATGAAAGGAACAAAATTAAAAGGCAGACAGCCAATGTAAAAGCAAAGAGCAAGATAGAAATATGTCGGAACAATGGATGAAAAGGGAAAGAAACTTGAGGGTAAAAAAAACACCAAGCATTTAAAAGGAAAAAAAAAAGCCTAAAACGGCACAAGAATCTACAGTGTTCTAAATCAAAATTCATCTTTGTATAAGTATATCAACTTTATGAGTTAGACTCGGAACCTTCGTTCACAATTTCAAGTTAAAAACAAGCAATTCACAGAAATCACTTTATTTCTTTTAGCATAAAATGCTTCAATTCTTCTTCTTGGTTACTGACCTTTGGGGCACCAATCCCGTCCTGGCGGACTTCAATTACATCGCCATGAGCGTTAATTCTTTTCTTAGTTATATCATGCCTCTGCAATTGCAATTAGAACCAAATCAATCAATGGGAAATTAAATTAAATTACAAACAACAACCACCATAAACCCAATTTCAACTTATTTATTTATTCTAGGGTACATACAATATCATGATGCTGCTCTCCACTGATATCAATGGCGTCAACACTCAGTAACGAACATCGAATGGCAGGAAAAGTGATATCAAACTGCACATAAATATAATCATGACAATATTAGTAACTCTAACTATATCTTTTCTCCGTAAAAAAATAAAAATAAAAATAAAAGATGAAAGGGGTACATTGATGCGTAGGGTTTGTCCCCTTGTAGTGTCCACTAAAAGCTTTGTCTCAGTAACCGCGTGGAGATACAAGCCTTTCAAAATAAAAAAATAAAAAAATGACCAAGATAAGATAATTGAGAGATATAAAAAGAACGAAAAGAATAGGAAAGGTTACGTACTGAATTCAGAGAAGAAGAGGAAAAGCATGAGAATAGAAGAGATGAGAGTGATTAGGCCACCGGAGAGAGTACGGCTGTAGAAATCCTCGTTTATTTTTGGATACGCATCCAAGTTCCTCAGTTTCTGATAAATACCCTCCATTTTCTTTCCCTTCGTTTCTCTGCCTGGAGCTGGATTTACGACGAGAAGAAGAAGAGTGCCGGCCGGTGAACAGAAGAAGATACGAGTCCTCCCGAGGCTGTCTCCTACCAAAGAAAGAAAAAGGAGACATGACACAAGAAGACTTGTATCTGCTTCGGGCTGGGGTCAATGGGGTCCACTCTCCGTGTTTTGTTTTTTTAATCTTTTTTTTTTCAACTCATGAATCAACCAACCGAAAATAACCACGCGATCTTAGCTATGCTAATTATTGGTGCCAGCGTTATCTTTTACAAGGATGTCAAAAATATTTTTTTAACATGATATAAAATATATAATATAAATTTAAATAATAAATTTAAATTATAAAATTATAAAAAAATATTTTAATTAATTATATAATGATAATTTCAGTTAAGTAATAAATAATAATATAACACAATTAAAATAAAAGTGAAATAAATAATACAAATGTCCAAACATCTTAAAATACATAATTCAAATAAAAATTCATACATGGTTTAAATAACTTAAAAATACGAGAAGAAAAAAAAAGATTGAACAACTATATTTTATTGATAGAGTTTCAGAACATTTTCTAGAAGACAGGTCTTGAAACACACTATAGACAACTAGTGAGATGATACAACATTCTAAGATATATCACCAACTTCAATAAAAAATTAACAGAAATCAATACAGTGAATTCGTGACAACGAGAACAAAAACATACAAAATAACATCAATTTAATCTCATACCACCTCACCTTCCATCTTTTTTATGTTAGTAACAAGTCCTAGAAATAATGTCTAAATATCCCATCAAGCAAGACATGTATTTCAAGTTCTCTCTGAGTCTTTGTCGCCTCTTTTTGTAGTTAACAAATGATTAGTCTAAAACATAGTATTTCTCTTTATATAAGTATTCGTATCTTTTATTTTACTCCTTTGATTCTTTACCATCTACCTCTGTCTGCCTATGGTTTCGATCCTCCGATCATGTCTTCCCGGTCTAAAATACAGTATAAGGTTTTCTCATACTCAATATCCTCTAATGCTGGTGTTAGTCTGCTAAAATTGAAAATTTAAGATTTGGGCAACGAGAAAAGGGGAGACTGGGGAGTGGGGACTATGTAGTGGAGTGTCAGGGGACTCGGACAGGAAGACATTAAATTTTTTAACTTTTGCGGGTTAAAACTCAAAGTCAGTCACACTCGTAAAATCGGTCTGATTTTACCGATTTTAACCGAGTTTAATCGATTTTGACCGAGTTTGACTGATTTCGAGTTTTAACATGATTTGACACGTTATATACATATTGACTCGTAAAATCGTAAGATTTTAAGAGTCAACTCGTGATTTTAACAACCTTGATCCTGTCTATATATATTATTTTTTTACTAAAATATTTTGATGTGCAAATATATTTCACTCTTCATCAATTAAATAAATTAATTTTATTTGAATTATATTGAAAAAAATGATAATAAACAGAAAACATAGATATAAAAAAACCAATTAATGAGGAAAAAAATACACTATTAACATGAATGAATAAATAAAATTAAAATGAATAAATTTTTTATAAAAAGTTAAGAATAAAGATCAAATCAAAAACATCAATACATAATTATATAAATTTAAACATATTAAATTTTTCAATGTAGTTTTTTATATAAAAAATTATAAAAGTAAATTGAAAAATTTATACTTGCTTCCAATTAAATAAACCATTAACCATTATGTAAGTAAATGAAAAAAATAATAATCAATGATAAATAAAAATATAATTGAAAAAATTAAGATATCAATGCAGATAAAAATATTTAATATCGCAATACGAGTCATTTACTTGATTATGTTTAATGAATTTATTTATGAAAATCAATTTGTAATAGAAATTGATACACATAAAATTTATTAGACAAAATAAAAGTAAAAAAAAATACTATACAAGGTTGCACATATTAAAAATATTATATAAAAAATATTTAATCTATATAAAATATACAAAAAAAATTACAGATGAATCATACTAACCTCTAAAAAAACTAAACATGCCTAATATAATTAAAAAATAATCGTTATTCAAGAAATGCTAAAATACAAAAAAAAAATCATAGAGAAAGAGTATTAATTAAAATTTAAAAATTATAAAAATTATTGGAAAAAATACATATAAAAAAGCCATTAATAAAAAATAATTAAAACAGGAATGAGGTCAGGCTCTGTTGAGCCTGATAAGTTAGGCCTAGCACTTGTCCTAATCAAGAAAAGGCCTGAGCGCAGGTCTTTAATTTTTTTAAAGTTTAATGGGGTTAAAGATGTGTCGTCCACTATAGTTTCTTTTAAAAAAACAGACGACACATCATTTATCCCACTAGACGACGTGTCATTTGGAAATCCAAGAATCTGGCCAGTAGTGTGGTCGAAAAACGAGGTTATTTGTTTTTTTACCAAAAAACCTAGAAAACATTCTAGGAACCTTTTTAAACCAATCTATAACATTCAAAACGAAAAACAAAACCGATCCAAAAACCCGAAATTAACTCAAAACCAAGGTAAAAGAACACCTAATCATAACCTCCTCATCATATGGAACTATTTAACACAAAAACTGATCATTTTTGTGGCCTAAATCTTTCTCAATACCAACTTTCTCTCTCTATGCTGGAATCTAGCAACCTTCTCTCTCTCCTTCACCGAAAAAAAACTAAAAAAGAGAAAAATAAAGTTTAGTACCAAAATGTATTTTAAAAAAATATAGGACCTATTAACAAATAGCTTAAAAAGATGAGGAGCGCAAATAAACGTTTTCAACCAATTGTAGACCTGCCACCTTTTTTACTTGATTTTTTCACTACAGTCCTCTGTCTTTCAATTCAACCCTCACCCCCAAAAAGCATGCAATTGGGCTCTAATTTGGGCTCAATTATGCAAAAAAAAAAAAGTTCAAGAAATAAAGTAAATTTTTTTTTAAAAAAATACACTATTGTAATCTACAATAATATATGAGATGATGAACAATGAAAAGACCATGCTTTTTAGAGTTATACATAATATTTTTTAGGTTGTCTTTTTACATAAAGGACATGACTATATTGTTATAGAAATAACGATATAAAAATATAAAATAAATTTATTTATGTCATGTTTTTATAATAAGTTTTTATTTATTTTAAAATATAAGGTATGATGAACATGTCTCCACTATTTTTATTATTTTAATATTTTTTATTATAAAATAATAACAAAAGGCTACAGGAGATTAAGGCTACCCAGACAAAAACAATGAAAATAATACAAGAAAACACAACATAGAACCATGTCAAACAGTATCACCACACAATCACTTTAATTTAAAATTTTATTATCGAATATTTTCTTTTTAAGTAGTCTACTAAAATACAAGTTAATACAACTCTATTTATACTGGTTCTAGTTCTATTTTTAAGAATAAAATAATATTAATCCATGGTTATATAGTTATTATAAAGATTTTTAAAGGAAATTGGAAAAATAAAAGTATCAATCTTGATATTTAATTTCATAAACTAAATAGGAAAAAAATAAGAACATCATAAGGGAAAATGTTTTCCCAAACTAAAAAGAAATAAAAATACTAAGTAAACAAAAAATTTGCCCTAAAAAATCCTCTTGCATCAGTCTTTCTGTGTTTGAGAGAACTTGTCATCGACTTTAAATTATGCTTGTCTTGATCTTGTAGATGTCCAATAAAAAAATATCACCCTTTACATGCTCAGTTTTTTCATTAAAAATACCATACATCTCAGTAACATGCTTAGTCTTCCTATCAACGGAACCAATCTTAGCATTGCATTAAAGATCATGTGCAATAACTCTTGTAGCAACCTTCTCAGATTCTAACTTAACTAGAGATTTTGGACTATAAGAACCAAGAAATATCTCTTTGGTATCTTTTATATCATCACTAACAAGATGTGTGTTGGTTTTTCCACTAGGAGACCTTTCGGACATCAATCATTTTAGGTTTGAGAGAACTTGTCATCGAGTTCAAATTATGCTCTTCTTGATCTTGTGGATGTCTAATAAAAAAATAACACCTTTTACACGCTCAGCCTTTTCAATAAAAATACCATACATGTCAATAACATGCTCAGTCTCGCTAACAACGGAACTAATCTTAGCACTGCATTAAAGACTATGTGCAACAACTCTTGCAAGAACCTTTTTATATTCTAACTCAACTAGAGATTTTGGACTATAAGGACCAAGCAATCTCTCCTTTGTAACTTTTATATCATCACTAACAAGATGTGTGTCGATTTTTTTACTAAGAGAACTTTTGTACATTTGCTTCACAACTTTTATCTAAGGTCCATGGAAATCAATATTGACCTCATTAATTCTAGAATTCTACTCAAGCACAATATGCTTCATTAAAGATCACTTGTAGAATCACATCTAATTTGGTTCTCTTCTCATAAACAGTTTTATTAATGAAATCAGATTTTATACACCCATACAACTAATATAGCATGAACATCTCTTGCAAACTTAGGGTTATCACAAACCAAGATTTTGCATCAAAATCTCCTCATTCAACATCATCTTCCGTATTCTCATCATATATTTGGTGGTTGACTCCAATTCACAGAGGAACTATAACCATGAAAGTTTTTAATTTTAACATCATTTTATTGTTTTTAAAATTTCTCTTGTAGATTCAAATCAAGAGGTTGTCTTCTTTGTTCACACATTTGAAAATAGGCTTTTAATATTATTTTATGAATTCGTGATCACTCTCATCGCGATCTTCTAGTTTTCTGTTATACATATTTGTCAACAACAAGATAATCTTTCAACTTTCCTATACTAGTTTATTACTGTCATTCGATGGATTAATTATATAATCTGTCTTTGTATGTTTTTTATCATGAGTTTCTGAACGTCACTTCCTCGATAGGAAACCTCTCTATCCTTTTTTGCATGAGCATGTCATGTTTTATGACCTTTTTCAACCACTGTTATTCAACATCATACATTAACTAATCGATAAAAAAAGATTTGAAAAAGCTCAAAACAATATGATTTTGAAAACAAAAATACAATCAGGTTTTTTTATCGAGTTTTGACCAGGCCAGCCCAAGTCAACTTTGGGTTAACTTTTTTTACATCCATTTCGAGCCAGAGGACAGGCAAGCACCAATTCATGGGTTGATCTGCTAGATCATGCTGAATTTAATAATAATGGTTGAAATATAAGTTAAACAACTTTATTTATATTAGCCCAATGTCTCAATAAATAAATTATATAATCATTATAGAGATTTATAAAATAATAGAAAAATAAAATCACCAATCTCGATATTTGATTTCTTAAACTAGATAGAAAAAAATGCCATGAAAATTAAAAAAAATAATACTCAAGGTGTAAATATTAAAATCCTATAAATTACATCTTGTTCCCACTAAAATAGTGCCACATCATTAAATAATAAAATACAATATCATATCATATCATATCGTATCATTAAGAAAACATTCACTACTCTTTGTTCATCTCTTTCAAAAGAGACAGAAAATGTTGAAAAAACACACACACAATCTTTCTTTATGTCATTTGGATTTTGAATTTCACCAACACAAATTATCACACTATTTAATCAAGCTTAATTAAAAAATTAAAAATCTAAAAAAAATTAAAGTAGATGAAGATTTTTGGTTGTAACTTTCTATCCAACTTTGTAAATCCAACTCCTGATTCACTTCTTTTATTTATCAATAAGAAAACTCACCAAAAAAATTACAATATTGATGTCAATTCTTGGTCTTTCGTTCTTTGTACAAAAAAAAATACTAAATTAATCAAAACCCATTCTTTTATTAAAGTTTTGCACCAAAATCTAATTCATTGATGGTTGTTTCTTCTTTCTATGTTTTATACATCAAATAAAAAAACTTATATCTTTTTTAAATAAATAAAGAGAAAAGTATTTTTTTTCAATGATGTTGCATGGCTTTTAATTATTTAATGATGTGACATTTGTTTTAGTGAGATAAAGCTATATTTTACTAGTTATCATTTAAATATTATAATTAAAAAAAACAAAACAAAATAAAAATAAATAATTTGCCCTGAGAATTCTTATTGAATCCTTTAAAGTTATGGAATGTAAACGCTATTTGAAGGATATTTTTATTTTATTGTTAAGATAGAAAAAAACAAATTTATAACTTGTTAATTGATGAATTAAGTAAAAAGTTCTTATTGATTCTTGGTTAATTAAAAATGATTTTTTTCTCTTTATTTATTTTTTTAATTATAAATTGCATTTACCATTCATAAGCTATTATGATGCATAATACGGGTCGAACCCCACAAAATAAAATGAATTTGACAAATTGTAAATTAGCGAAATAATTTATATTCTTTTTATTTTGAATCCAAGATTTCCCACTCTTAGTTGGTTCAATACTTTGGATCCGTAACGATCAAAATAATATAAAAAAAGTTAGGCTCTTTTTGTTTATATGTATTGTAATAAAAAAAAAATGTTGTTGGTTAGAGTATTTGACTGATTTATTATTCAGAATATGTCAATTATGGGATTCAAAGGTGGTCAAGAGTGTTATAACAGTTATTTTTTAAAAACAAATGATTTATATATTAATTGTTATTTAATAGTGATAATTATCTATATATTAATTGACGAGTTAATCAAGATTAGAGATATTCATGGATATTGTTGAGTTTGGGCTTAAAATTATATCAAATTCAATTTTCGATATTTTATAAATTATAAACCCAGTCTATTTATTTTTTTTGGACCTGAGTGAGTTAGATATATCAAGTTAAGCTAATTTTTTTATATATAAATATTACAAATATACACAAGTTGAGCTTATATTGCTAATTTTAATGGACCCACATTTAAAGACAAACCTATAACATGGACTATCAGTATCATGGCACCCCTAATATTAGGTTTATTTTCATTTATTGCACTACCATTGAATTCTAATTATATTTTCCTCCAATTCAACAACGAAACAAACTCTTTTTTGTTATGTTAAAGAAATTTAATAGAAAGCTCATTAACAAAAACTTTAAAAATAAAACATTTCTAAATAAAATAAAAATAAATATTCAATCTATAATCTATCAAATATAAAGATAAAAGGAGTATAGAGTATACGAGTTGAGTCAAGTTGATTAGGTTTTAAAAATTTCGACCGACCATATGACCAACAATATTCATGTCTTAGATTCTTAACTCACTATCATTTATAATATTCATATTATCCAACTTTAATGGATTATATCAAATCAAATAATGTAAATAATATAGATATACTGGTTTTTTGAACACTCCTAATTAATATTAAAGCTACTTATATTTAGAAGAAATAAATTCTTATTGCCAACTCTAAATAAAGAAAAAAGAAATCAAGGAAAGAAGCACAAGTAGGCTCTACTGTTTTTGTGTTTCAAAAGTGCTTTTGGAAAAATTAATTTTTTTTTAGTTTCAAATTAATATATTTTTAGATCATTTTGATACACTGACATCAAAAATAATTTTTTTAAAATAAAAATATAATATTTTAATATATTTTTAAATAAAAAATATTTTAAAAATTAATCACAATTGCACTTTCAAACAATCTCAAAATCCCACAGCCGTTTGACGAGAAGATGTAGAAGAAGAAGATTACCGAAAGTTGTCAGAAGAAGAAGGGCATTCCATCAGCCGTTTGAAGATTTCATACAAAGCACCCTCGAATGGATCCTTCTCCTCCTCCCTTCTTCCTTCTGCTTTGTAAGTTTTCTCCCAAGTGGGTTATCTTCTCTTCTTAAGTTTTTTTTTTTGGATAATATCAAGACAGAGAGGTTTAGGTTCTTTCTTTCTTTCTTTCTTTGGAGATTTTAGGGTCGCCCTAGTTTCTTAGTCACTTTGTGGAAGAGTATGGTGTTGGAGCTGATTATAATCCGCATCAGCAAAGGAAGCACTAAAAGATATGGAGAAATAACAATAATCAACGGAAGGAAAAGAAGAAGCCTTCTAGTAAATTATTGATATTCCCATTTCAAATGCTTTTCACTTGCTCCGTGTATTTCTCATTAGATCACAAGTAGCAAGTTGAATGCCTTCTCCACAATAATGAAAAGGAAAGAGGGATAGAGGATTGATTATCTTTTTGGTACCCTACTTATCTTTTTGGACAATTTATTGTCAGCATAAAAGCTGCATTTTGGTTTTGTCAAGGGCTTAGTTTATCAGAGAGTTTCGTCAGGATGTTTCACTTATGGAGTTCTTTTAAGCTAGTTCTGTTACAAGCGTTTAAGCTTGAAACTTGGTTTTAATCTTTCTAGCTCTTTATCTTAATGCTCTACAGTGTTCAACAGTCAAGCTTGATTTGCTTCCTAAATTTAATAAAGGAAATCTCACACTGATAGTCAAAAACCAAGCTTACCTTCTTTAACCATCTATGTCGTCCACATAATTTTGCGGGGAAACTATCAAGAGGCTCAAAGCACAATGACCATCTCAATTACCAAATCTCACTATGATGGAATCGCATATAACTGAAATCATATTACTTTGAAATTATACCAATAGTTAATATGACATTTTAAGAGTGCGCTCTCTGTTACTCCATCATGCCTGCCATGATTAAGTTCCCCTCCTATTTTGATCGTAGTGAAGCTATTATACGCGTCTTCTTATTCCATGACATATTTGATTTCATGTTTTTACCAATTACCAACAGCTTGATGATTGTTTATTTTGATTAACCATTTATTTGATTAGAGCTAATGTTGTTCTATAGGGAAGGCATAATTTTTTTTTTTGTGTTGTACGCAATGTAGGAGCTGTAGTGGAGGTCAAACCTCTATTTGTTGGAATTCATGAGCGAGTGAGGAGTGATATCGTGGCCCATGAACCTCCATCATCAGTTCCAAGCACTATAGAGGAGGGAGGAAAGCGTGTGCTAACTGCTACCAATCCTAGTGCAGAAGATGTTGTAGAGCTATTGAGGTATATCCTCACATCTTTTGCAACATGAATTTAAGTTATGACACAATTTTATAGTTTGTTCTCTCTGTTGCACCACCTCGAGATGAGGATATAAATTGATGGTTTAAATATGTATGATAAATGGGGATTTCTATTGTTGGCAATCAACTGCTATCTTGAAAGTAAAACTACTTTGCTTTGGTTAATTATCATATGGTGTTTGCACTACAACTTGAAACATAACCTGACCTTCATTTACCTCCTTTCTGTGTTTTTTCTATTAAGGTAGTCAACCAACTCCTTTTCTTTGTCTGGTTGGAACCCTTTACATTTCTCTAGACTAAATCCACAACATGTGTTTGTGTAATCACATTCAATATCCAGGGGAAAAGAAAAGGACTAGTGGATCTTGGGCTGTTGTCAGGCCAGGGGAAAAGAAAAGGATTTTGAACTAACAGACTGCAGAATAAATAAAACCAGAAGCCTCTACAGAACGAGCTTAAACATATGCCATACACATCATTCTTTTTTGTTTCTGTTTGGCTATGGCCTTGTTTGCCAATTAATTTCTTTTTGTTAACATTTGTTTACCTGATTATGGGTGTGCCTGCAATACGGAGTACCCAAGACATTCTCTAGTGCATGTGGAATGGTCTGTCCTATTTGTGGTGATTGCCCACCCAATGACATTAGCAACGAATCCAAGAAGAAGGGATCTGCTATCAAAGACAAGGAAAAAAGTAAGAGGATGAAGTGCCAGTCATCTCATACTACTTGGAAAAGTGATACAAAGATGTAACTTAGGCAGCAGTTTGATTAGCCTAATTTAGAGAATGACTCTTTTGAAGCCACTGTTGACAGTCGTGTTAGGATCAAGGATCATTAAGGAAAAATGTGTAATCATTGTAGTTTATTCTGCAATGAGTGGTGATTGATGAAGTAGTGTACTCAATTATATCAGGACCTTTCCATTGTATGATACTTCCAAGAAGTTGTAGTGTTGGTCAATTTCTAACAAAAAATGTGTCGTGCAAACATACCTCCATCGGTTGCTGCATTGGTTTTATTTTTGCCTTAAGCTGGGTAGGAACATTTGTGTAAAGTGTTATGATTACTTCAGCCGACTCCACTTTGAAGAAGAGATTTGTATCCTTGCTATGTCTTTGGTTTGTATCAGTGGAACTTAGCCTAGCAAGGCTCAGTGATTAAAAACCTAGCAAGTTCTTTATAAAAAAAGAGGCCAACAAGACTCCAACAAAAGAGACTCAAGAAGTATTTGAGCTCAGCAAGACTCCCAACAATTAACAACTCAACAAGGGTTTAGTAAAATATGAAACCAACAAGGCTCCAACGGATAACTAAAAGTCTAGCATATATAATCCAAAGAAAAATTAGAAAATGGTCCCCTTCATAAAAGGCAGGTCATCGGACATAAGCTATTCATGAAAAATCATAGATATTTTTCACCAAAACTTCAACCCTACAATTAGGAAGTCCAACCTTTTCATTAGGAAGGACAAATGTCATTCCTATAATCAAGAAACATCAAAGAGTTTAACCTTATCATTAGGAATTTTAAATTCAACTCTGTCATAAGAAAATCTCTATATTTAACTCCTTTACATAGTGTTTTAGTTCTATTTTCTTTTGAGTGCACCTTTGAGCCATTGTCTTCTAGATAGTGTGTTTTTTAGCCCTATCTCTTTTTCACACTACTTTTGGCACCTTCCGAGTGTGCATGTAAGCCCTTGCCTTTTAGATAACGCGTCTTTAAGCCCTATTTCTTTTACATACTTGCTTTTGGTACTATTTTTTTCTAAGTGCATCTTTAAGTCATCGCCTTCCAGATAGCGCGCTTTTGAACCATATATCTTTTACATAGTGCTTTTGGCACTATTTGCTTCAAAGTGCACTGTTGAGCCCTTGTCTTCTAGATAGTGTGCCTTTGAGCCCTATTTATTTTACATAGTGCTTTTGGTATTATTTTCTTCTGAGTACACCTTTGCGCCCTCGCCTTCTAGATAGTGTGCCTTTGAGCCTTATCTTTTTTACATAGTGATTTTAGCACTATTTGAATCTGAGTACATCTTTGAACCCTTGCCTTCTAGATAGCGCGCTTTTAAGCCCTATCTATTTTACATAGTGATTTTGACATTGTTTCCTTCCAAGTGCGTCTTTAAGCCCTTACTTTCTAAATGACACATCTTTGAGCCTTATCTCTTTTACATAGTGATTTTGACACTATTTTTTTCTGAGTGCGTTTTTTATCCCTCGCCTTCTAAATAGTGCACATTTGATCCCTATCTTTTTACATAATGTTTTTAGCATTATTTGCTTATAAGTGCAGATTTGATCCCTCGCCTTCTAGATAGTGCACCTTTGATCCCTATCTTTTTTACATAATGCTTTTAGCATTATTTGCTTATAAGTGCGGATTCGAGCCCTTGCCTTTTAGATAGCGTGTCTTTAAGCTTTATCTCTTTTACATAATGCTTTTGGCATTATTTGCTTCCAAGTGCACCTTTGAGCCCTCGCCTTCTAGATAACATGGCTTTGAGCCTTATCTATTTTACATAATGCTTTTGGCATTATTTGCTTCCAAGTGCACCTTTGAGCCCTCGCCTTCTAGATAGCATGGCTTTGAGCCTTATCTATTTTAAATAGTGTTTTTGACATTACTTTCTTCTAAGTGCGCCTTTAAGCCTTTACCTTTCAGACAATGCACCTTTGAGACTTCCTTTTTGATGTTTTTATTAGATCTGTCATTCTTTGAGATATCTTTGAATATCCTATCATTTTGAGAAGAATTAACGACTTCTTGATTTGGTAAATCCATATCTTTTTATTTTTTTTCTTTACTATTTATTATATAAAGTCTTATATGAGACTTTCTGTCGTAAGCATTGTAAAAAAAGGGACAACTGTCATAATCTAATTTTAGGTTCCCTAAAATTATCCAAAAAATAAATAATGAAAAACAAACAAGGGGGAGTTAATCGAAGGTTGATGGATCATATTGAACCGAGTAGCTAATGTTAGGAGCCCAAATGCAACAATGAAGGGTCTAATTGAAGAAAACACTAAGAATTTAGAATCAAATTAAAGAAAGATATTGAATATTAGGGAAAGCTTGCAAAATAATTAAGTTCAAGGACTTAATCAAATTTTTGATGAGCCTAAATGATTTAATCAAGTGCTTAATTAAAAGAAAAATTATTTTAGAAAGTCAATTGGGCTAAAATAAGAAGAATTAATTAAGTTCAATGACTTAATTAAACTTTTGATGGGTTTAATTGACTTAATTAAAGAATTAATTGAAAAAAATTAAGTTTGGAGGTCTGATTCAAACCAATTCACAATGATTGAAAGATTAGGAAGACAATTAGAGCTTGGAAAGACCACATTGATGAAAACAGGGGTTCAATTAAAAAAAATTTAAAAATTAAAGGTTGATTTAAGATTAAATTGAAGAGTTTCGAGACTAGAAACCAATTTGTAAAAAATATAGAAATTTAGGGGGTAATTAAAGAAAGTTAACTGGGGCTTCCATTGCAAAGTTTTAAAAGTTCAGGCATCAAATTAAAAAATACTATAATTTCATTATTGATTGTATTCTTTTCATTAAAAAAAA
>Ga0325405_1001611_pt1 | contig 23041 bp, 17 predicted proteins | sample PopdelMetagenome_21_FD_205663 | JGI IMG/M metagenome (GOLD analysis project Ga0325405, IMG submission 205663) | Populus deltoides microbial communities from Bellville, Georgia, United States - Xylem-Control-R2 | ecosystem: Host-associated > Plants > Phyllosphere > Stem > Wood/Secondary xylem...
CGACAAACTGCGGCTGATGGTGTCACTCCCGAGGAAGCCACGCTTCTTCGAGACGAGGTACTCCCATCCCTCCTTCCTTTTTTAAATTTGCCTCTTCTTCTTTTTAATTCACCTTGAAATATCATAAAAAGAAAAAAAGAAAACTCTTCTTCTTCTTCTTCTTCTTTAACATTGGATCTGTCATTGCTCAAGCATTCACCTCTTAGCTTTATCATCGAATTTCAAGTTTTTTAGCTGTTTCCTCTCTCTCTCTTTTCAGTAATTACTGGACTTCGAGAATTGCTCTTATTTATGGATGATTATAAGTAAATTTTACAAGTTTTATAAATGTGATCCTGCCCATTTATTATTTAATTGCATTGATGAATTTATTTGCAATCACACTAATTGAAGCTTTAAGCATTGCTCAATTGACAAAAATCCCTCTATGTATTTTTTCCTCTTACGAATCTTTGGTGAATTGCACCATCTCTGTTTTGGGAATAGTATTAATCTTTTTAGAAAAGAAATAAAGAATTGATTTTTCTTCATGTGCGTGATGTGTTTTTGTTGATGGTATGATATAGGTTCGTGAAATGTTCTATCATGCTTTTAATGGATACATGGAGCATGCTTTTCCGCTTGATGAATTAAAGCCTCTATCATGTGAAGGAGAAGACAGTCTTGGTGGTTATGCTTTGACTCTGGTTGGTGATATCCTTGTTCCTGGTTCTTTGTCTTTAAGCTATTATATGAAAGTTTGGTGAACATATTAATGCTGTCGCAGATTGACTCCTTGGATATGCTGGCTCTACTTGGTGACCGAGAACGGTTCACTTCCTCTGTTGATTGGATTGGTAAAAATCTTCGGTTTGATATAGTGAGTAAGCATTTACTATGACGATTTGAGCTCACATGTTTTGATACTTTTGATAGGAATAACCTTTTAACAGGCATCAATGCATTTTTATATTGAAATTTACATCATAGAAATTACAAGCCATGCTACCCCTCCTATCATTTTGGTCGAGCAATCAAATGACTATCCTTCTGAAGTTATAAAACCTATGTCTGTAGTTATCAGAAGACATCTTATCTATTTTTATTTTTTTATTTTTTTGATTCTGTTATCGTGTTTCCAGAATAAAACAGTATCTGTCTTTGAGACTACCATCCGGGTCCTTGGAGGTTTACTCTCTGCTCATCTTATTGCAAGTGATTATGCTACGGTAAATACAATGATCACCTTTGTAAATCTTTTCTTTGCAATATCTTTCTAGTCAAGGATAAGGAAGAAATGGGAAACATTTAGTAATGAATTTTATCACCTTTTACTATGAATAAATATCAAAATAAAGCATTAAGAAAGCAATGCGCATGACACATAAGTGTGTGCATGCTGCACGTAAGTTATAGCTTAAAGAAAGTATGTTCTTGGGTGCTAATTTATCTTGTATTTGAAACTTGATGTACTTGATTGCACCTCAATAATGAGTAAATGCTTAGATACCCTTTCAATATTCTATCCGGGGAGAATGCCACTTCCATCTTTTGGTTGCAGGGTATGAGAATTCCATCCTATGACAATCAATTGCTTGACTTAGCTGAGGATCTGGCTCGGAGAATGCTACCTGCATTTGACACTCCTACAGGTATGACTACTAGATACTGACATTTGCTGTATTTCTTGTGGTTTTTGGCATTCCATCCTCGGGAGGTGGGTGAAATCTGTGACATGGACACAGAATTTGCACTATATCTGTAGTTCTATGAGTGGTCATGACTCATGAGTTTATGTTTCTGGCAATTCATAATGAATTTATATTTGTGGTTTGTTTTAAGCCTATCATATTTTTGACATTTTTTTTATTACTAGGACCTCTTAGTTATTGTCTTCAAGCTTAGCTTTAGGGGATGTGTTTTGTAGCTTTATTTTTGTTGGATAGAGTCTGTCTTACCATCAATCTCTAAATTTAAAATTTCTGAAAGCAATTGCATGTTTCGAATATTGGCCTTGCAAGTTCATAAATGCTGTAATATTATATTAATTTGATCTTAAGCTATGATGTACTGCAGGAATTCCATTTGGGTCCGTCAATCTTTTATATGGGGTTGATGAACAGGAAAGCAGGGTAAAGCCACCCTCTTTTTCTCCTTTTATGTGAATTTCTTGAGATAGTTGCCAATGCTTCCCTCACCTTATAGCACCCCTCTTTTTCAAACAGTTATAATAACTGTTTTTTGCTGCTACATGTTATTCATTGTAGAATTGACTCCATGAATTCAATATCCTAAAATGACTGGGTAGCTAGTGAAATGCAATTTTTGGTATATTTAGATAACGTCAACTGCTGGTGGTGGAACCTTGACTTTGGAATTTGGGATGCTTAGTCGCTTGACCAATGATCCAAGTAAGTATTCGTAGCATGATACATTTTCCAGGCTAGCCATTGAATTGTTGTTTTCCGTCTAGCAACTGAGGTTTCTGATTTTCTCCTATAGAAATGAGATGTCACGATTAAGTTGAGATAAATCTGTGTTTTTCAACCTTTAATATAGAATTTATGTATAAAAATGTTATAAATTGCATCTTCACACAAATTAGATTGTGCTTGCATTATTATATCATGGCCCAGCAGTGTTTGGCTTACTGCCAGGTTTCATATTTTGCAATCTCAAACTTCTTAGCTTGTCAGATGTGCCATTTCTTAGATGGAATCCATAGTTTGTATATCATTTATTGAATAGAAACTCCTGAGCCTTGCAAAGCAGCGGTGCCAGATTTGTGATCTCTTCAGTTGCTGTCCATGGTCAATGGTGAGATTTTCAAGATCCGAATAGAATTTTTTCCATGAGGATTGGCACGGGCAGCACCTTTGTCTGCTCTTTTTGGCAGTGTGGCTGAAGAAATTTAATTTGGCTATATTATGGAAATATTAAGGCATTTATGTAACATTATTATGAATAAGACTTTCTCTAGTCATACTGTAGACAGCTACAACAGCATATGAACGTTTATTTTATGCACATGAATATTCTGGGATATAGTGATTTGAGAAAGTCAAAACAAGAGTGACCTATTTCTCGCTCTTTCCTGATGGTTCAAATTGAAAAAACAAAAAAAAGAATCCTCCTCCAAGGTAATAAATTTTTCACTTGCATTGGAATGAGCGTTGCTGCATAAGAGACTTGAGCAGAAGAGGCAGTCCATTGACTCCCTAGCTGTTGCACGCATCTCAACCTGACTTGAAACTGTGTTCAGTTACTTTATATTTAGTTAATTATCAAGCAACTTCTGTATATTGACCAGGGGCTTTGCCTCAATTAATAGTTACTGTATAAACTTTCTATAAATTCACTGGTACTTCAAACATAATAGGGTAACAGCCCCTTCCACCTCAACTCCAGAAATAAAAACAGAAGCAATCTTCACCTTCTGCTAAATTGTTCCATAATGTGGTGGTACTGTATCTAGCAACTATGGGTATTGTGTGTTCACCCATCAAGTGGACCTTACAGTGCCTTTCTGGATTCTGACTTGTATTTGATAAAAGATTAACTTTCTAATGTCAATTCAGACTTTATCAGAACGTTATCCTAAAACTGCCTTTTGTATCTCCATATCACTTTGTAGCTTCTTTTCTTATATTGACTGGTTTCTTTTATTATCCTTTTCCTTCTCAGTTTCTGTGGGGAATTGCAAAGGTTGATTGTGATCCACTTATTGACATTGATTATTGTTCTTATCTCATCTTCATGGAAATGCAGTTTTTGAGCAAGTAACAAAGAATGCCGTGCGTGGATTATGGGCTCGCCGTTCAAAGCTGAATTTGGTTGGTGCTCACATCAATGTATTTACAGGTGAATGGACACAAAAGGTAACATTTTTTTTTTGAAGCATTTCAAAGTGTGTAGAAGATCTCGTGTTTTTAAAATTACCTGTATTTGACAGCAACATGGCAATCTCCTAGACATTTTCTTTTAAGTTGAATAATGAGGAATAATTAAATTGTGGGAGCAAATTACAGATTGCTCTATGGTTTGTCTGACTAGTCCGTCCCTTAAGAAAGTTGTGAAAAAAAGAACAGAAGTTTTTGAAACACATTGTAATGACCTTGTTAATTGATGTCATCGTGTGTTTTAAAAGTATGAGGAGGGCACATATTAGCAGTTTTTATCTCAGCTTCAGTATTTATTTAATTTATTGCATCCACCCACATCCTTCCTCTCCCCCCAAAAAAATGCAGCATATCGATATCTAATATGGGAACTTGGTTGAAATCTCAGTATTTAGCTGATGACATGATTTGGTTTGAGAATAAGAATTTGGGTTAATCGAAGTCACATTGCTTGATATTTGGCTTGAAATTGTACATGTCTGATGATATTTGACAACTTCGTCTTAACTTGCTCAGAAATTATGGTTGAGAGCATTTTTTTTTAAATTCCGGAGAAGGTGGTATTCTTTGCTCGTGCACTCTTTGTGACCTTAAAATTAGGGATGGCATTCACTTGAAAAATTCAATCAAGCTTCTTGTCACATATTTCTTCATGGTTGAGTTTTCTCAACGTTTGGGCTACTCAATTCATTTTTTTTCCCCAAGGGACAATACTCATGTTCCTTTGCTGCTTTGCAGGATGCTGGAATAGGAACAAGTATTGACTCTTTCTATGAATATCTCTTAAAGGTATGTGATCATACAGTGATTCCATCAAAAAATTATTTAATTATCAGAGTCACCAAATTTGTTTTCCACTTTCTTATGACTTGTGTTCTATATATCATGAATGAGGGGGGTAAAAATACTCAACTCAACTACGCCTTAATTCCAAACTGGTGGGCACCATTTTTTAAGGTTTTTAGAAAGAGCACTTCAGAAATAATTGTCTATGCAGAACCAGCACTATCAAAATGCTTTAATCATTTCCTGTTCACAGATAATGGTAGAGATTTCTTTGCTATAGCAGATAAATCAGGTTCTCTTTATACAAAGAGTATTTGTTCATTTCACAAGAATCTTTGGGCTGAAAATTTTCTTCATCTTTTCAGGCTTATTTGTTATTTGGTGACGAGGAGTATTTGTTTATTTTCCAAGAAGCCTATGCAGCTGCTATGCACTATCTTTACAATGATCCTTGGTAAAATCTCGTGGCTATTTTGTGCTTCAATATAAATATATCTTTTATATTTGGTTTCTTTTGTTATTCCTCTTTTATGGGGCAATAATTCACCCATTGGATCTTAATTTTAGATGTCTTTATAGGTATGTTGAGGTAAACATGGATTCTGCTGCTATTGTCTGGCCATTGTTTAACAGTTTGCAGGCCTTCTGGCCAGGCCTACAGGTATTTTCTTTTTCTTTATTCTAGATTTTGGACTATAGATTTTATGACTGCCTTTTTTTGAATCTATATTTGGTTGATTGGATATGAGTAAAGGTTTTAGCAGGAGATATTGATCCTGCAATTCGAACTCATGCTGCATTCTTCAGTGTCTGGAAAAGATACGGTTTTACTCCAGAAGGCTTTAATCTTGCTACTTTGACTGTTCAGGTATCCAAATCATTTTTATTGGAAGCCCAAGAAAGTTATTATTCATAAGTGTTCCAGATGTTAGGCCCATTCTATGGGTTTACAAATAGCTGTGCAGGAAATGTCTGTTCTGTTGACCTGACATCACCATAACTCTTGCCTTTTCCCTCCACCGTGCACTTTTCTTTATGTAATTTACTTTGCATGCTAATAGACATCTTGTGTGTTATATATTATCTCATATATTTGTATCTTTTTTCCATACATTTGTTTTATAGCATGGGCAGAAGAGTTATCCACTGCGCCCAGAGTTGATAGAGAGCACATATTGGCTTTACAAAGCTACCCGAGATCCGAGGTCAGATAAAATCTGTGACAACTTCATTCTTGCATAATGTTTTTTTGTTTTTCCAGTATTGAGGATTTCTTAATTTTATATACTGACAAATATCATTGCTTCTTTATGTCTACCAAGAAGAAACCAGTGGATCTGGAAAGGATCGCATACTGACGTGCCAGTACCATGAAATTTCTATATATGTTTATCATAGGCAGTAGATCCCAGTTAGAAAATTGGAGAATAATACATTCATATGCATTGCTGATTTACTAGCTGTTAGCTCCTTCAACTTAACCTTCACATTTAGCATAAAAAAATAATAAAAGGTTAACCAGATTTAATTACAAACAGATAACTTGGGGTAGACTGGAATTTCCTGGATGCAAAATATTACCTGGAAAGAAATTCGAGAAATATTCTGGAATGTAAGCTGCTATAAAACAGATTCTGGTCTGTTTGCCAGATGGCATAGCCTCCTAACTTATTTGTTTCAATTCCCATGCTCCACCTAATGTGGCTTGTACTGTCATGAAATTTCAATTGAAGCCATGTCTAATTATCCTCTGCAGATATCTTGACGTTGGAAGGGATATGGTTGTGAGCTTGCAATATGGGGCTCGATGCCCCTGTGGTTATTGCCATATAGTAGATGTAGAATTTCACAAGAAAGAGGACCACATGGAGAGCTTTTTCCTGGCCGAAACTGTTAGTATTACTTTTGGGTAACTCCAGTCAGATATTTTATTTTCCTTTTCGCTTGGTATTATAGAGGAACCATACCATCAAATGGGATGGAATATTTTCATCTTTGTGGATTTGGTTAATATCAAGACTGTCTGTTCATCATGTTTAGGAGTAATCTCTAATATTATTGCCCTGATAGATGGTCTTGTCATCCAATAATGGAAGGTTGTGAAAATGCTTGAGAATGTAAAGATTGTTTATGATGAGAGGGAAATTTTACCTTTTCAAATGTTTGCAATGAAAAAAATAGCATGAAGACGTTTATAAAATTCTTTTAACATGCTGTTTGGTTTCCATATTATGTTTTTTTTCCTTTTGCTTGAGAAAAGTGTGCCATTACATGTTAAGTACATGCTAAAGAATTTCAATTAGATACTAGGATTAGGGTTGGTGTGCAGACTGGTTAAATGGGTTATGTTCTATTCAAACCCAGCAGCTAAACTTTTTTGCCTTGGCCAAACTGAACCACTCCTATTCTGGCCAAGGTGTGCGAACCTTGGGTTTGACTGTTTGCTTTATATGAGATTTATATTTTGATGATAGCTTGTTTCCTCTGGGATAAATTAGGCACAATCTTCTTTGCTTCCCTTTTTCTGGAAAAAGAAGAATAGATTTATTAGAAGAGATAAAAACTTCTGTACAACAAGGAGGATAAGGTGTCTTCATGGAAATAAGGCAGAAGGTTTATTTGTTTTTTTTATTTTAATATTTGATATAAGAGGGATTGATGCTCATATTCTATGGCAATAAATGAGTGTGTCCTGCCAGGCAGAAGGTTATATTAGTGACTTTGCCTTTCCATTTGCTGTGCTTCATGAGTTTTAATCCATCTATGCCTTGATTATGCCATTGCATTTGATTAATTGCTTGCTAAAACTGTTGTTAGGTCAAGTATCTATGGCTTCTTTTTGATTTGGCTTCGGGTCCAGATAACCTTGTAGAAAATGGGCCATACAAGTAAGGCTTTGTGCTTTTAATTGTGCTTGCAAGGTTAATTCTCTACTATCTCTTATTTTCACTCATTTGTTGGAAATATTTATTCATTTACAGGTACATCTTCAGCACAGAGGGCCACTTATTGCCTGCAACCCCACAAATATCTCTCATACATGAACATTGTTCATATTTAGATGCATACTGTAAAGGTGGTGGCATTGAACAGGAATCTCGTAAATCAGACATCTCAATCCATCCCCAAGAAAATAATGCCAGTGTGATTTCTGGGAGCTGGGTTCATTCCAGCTATCCATCAGATTCCTCTTTTCTCGAGTCTACTACTACATCAGGGTTGATGAAGGTTAGTTTACCTTTTGTTTTTTCCAAATCCCCCGCCTGCATCCTCATTTTATTACTATTAAGCACTAAATCCTATATGATACCTTGTTAAAGATGTATTAATTGATTTTACGTTTTCTTGGGAAGAGGAAGAATGCTGTTAATAAATTTGATGCAAATTGAGTGTTGTTATCCCCTGACGTGTCATTTTGAATTTCAGTGAATATCCAACTGTGAAGTTATAGAATAAATGAATAAAAACAAGGAGTGTCAACCTTCATGTTATCTGCTGTTTGCAACAGCCTTAGTAATCTTGACATGGAATGTTGATGGTTTTTCTTTGCAGGGACTTTGCCCCGGATTAACTCATGGACAAAAATATGGAATATCATACCTAGATGCAACGCGTACAGCTCAGGAGGATCACTCCACGCACCAAAGAGAGAATGTGGCTGATAGCCATTCTCTGCTGGTTGTTTCCCAACAAAGTGCTGATAATTCTCTGTCGAAAAACAAGAACGAAAAACAAGAACATTGATCATGACAGGAATGTACAGGAATCAAGTGAATAATAGGAATATCTGCTTGATGCAAAGTACTGTTTGGGCAACCAAAGATTCACAAGGTATCAGCTGCTCTCATCCTGCTAGCTTCACCGGGGAAAAGATCAGGAATTATTATAGAGAAATGGAAGAAATTTTTGACATGGCACCTGACTTTGGCCCTGTGCAAACCCTGAACTAATTGATATTTTTGGCTCCAGACTACCCAATGTTTTCTGATGACTGTTTTGGGCAATTCGGCAATTGTTGATAAAGCGGGTTTCTGGCTCGGGATAGAAATATAAGAAGAAAAACAAACAGTGATCCTATATTTGTTTTACCTTGTCTCCATGTTTCCCGGATAAGGAGATGGGAATACGAGCTCAAAGCATTTGTAACTCACCACGATTCGCCATACCTTATGTACAATTATACTTAAAGGGAGCCTTAAATATTGATTTTATTGGTAATTTTAGATTATTAGTGAGATCCTTGACTCCAGTACAAAAGTTGCTACGACATGGCAGCCATTCACTGTCTCTTTGCCAGGCACTGCTGTTCTCGAGGATTCAATCAGGTTTGACAAATGTTTAGTTTTTAGGGTTCTTTGATTGAATTCAGCTCTGGTTTACAAGTTAATCTCTACTTTTAGGATTCGGGATTTATCCCCTTTTCGATTCGAGATACAGGCTTGAAATCCACATCGCACCCCCATTCTAGTAGAGGCATAATCCACCAATGGGTCGCTGGCCCTGTGGTGTTTTCATGCCTGTAGCAGTGGCCAATTGCTAAAAGGCATAGAAGCACTAATTACTAAATTAATGTTTTTTTATATAAATATCTGATATAAATATATCAAAATCATTTAAAGATATTAATTCAATACTTTTGAAATAAATATTTTTTTAAAATGTATTTTTAATCGTATACCGTACACAACCCGTCCATTTCTTTCTCCAAAACTCTACGCTCCTTAACCCAACAGTTAAAACCACCCTGATTCAATTTAGGCGCCATGAGATATTCACTCTTGTAATTTTAGGCTCTATCACCATCACCTCCGACCTCACTGCTCTCCATCCATTGGTGTTGTTTGCAGAGATGGAAGATAGAGATATTGTTTGCAAGAATTCAATGGTTTTGGGGTATGGAAACAGCGAAAGAGTTTATGCTGGACAACATATATACCATGGATGGAAGAGAGGAGCGTGATCTGTTTGAATAGTTTGATTCAGGGATATGTTAAGGCTGGGGACATTGAGGAGGCATTCGTTTTGAGATAGTGCCTATGAAGGACTTGGTGGTATTGGATGTGATAGTTTCGGCTGCTTGGAATATTTTAGAAGTTAGTCTAATTCGTGATGTTGTGACTTGGAATTCAATGGTCTTGGGTTCTGTAAAGCAGGGAATTTGGAAGCTGCAGAATTCTTTTTTGACAGGATGCTAAAAATAGCAGCCGCATAATGCTTTGGACGTGTATGAGTTCTTTAGGAATAAGGTATCAAGACCAAATTGGAACTTTATATTGGGTATCATGCTAGCTTGTACACAGTGGTTACCAGTTTGATAGATGTGTATGCAAATGGTGCAAGAAAAGAAAGAGCTTTGAAAGCTTTTAAGAAAGGTCTATAAGAAAGATTTGCCCTGCAAAATATTACTGCCTTTGCAAATCATGGACCGAATCAAGATAGCATTTCTTTATCTGTTGATGCAAAGGGAAAAAATAAAACTTGATGTAGTTGTTTTCTAGTGGTTTTGACTGCTTGTAACATTGGGGGCATTGTGAACGAGGGAGGAGGTTTCAAGCAAATGACCGATGATCATGGAATTCAATCAGTGGAAAAGCTCTATGCCGGTGTTGTTGATGACCTTCTTAGTAGCGTAGCAGTCATGCTGGGTTCATCACAAGATTCAATTGGCTGAAATTTCAGGAGCTGCGTTATTCAAGATCGAGCCTGATAATATTCTGGTAATCTTGTTCTTTTGTCTGATATCCATGCAGTTGCTGGAAGATCAGATCATGTTGCTAAATTGAGAGCAATGATCTGGGAGAACCAAATTAGAAAGCATAGAAGTTCCAGCCGATTTGAGTTGGGAAGTGTTATCCATGAAGCTTCATGAGAGATGCTTCTCAACATTTATTATATCTTAGACTCACTCAAAGATATGAAGGTTTTGGATCCATTATGGAAATTCAAAAGAGAAGTATTTCCTCCCTGCACCACGTGTCCCTCTAATATGTGCTTCTGCAGCATTTTGAAAGATGGATGATCAGAATGAAGTGATATAGAGACAAGAATGCAAATTTTCCAGCAGAGTACTGCCCAGATTCATATACACAGTTCCTCCTATAAAACCAGGTCATCTAAAATCATCATGCTAGTAAAACTATAAGCCCTTTACACTTTTTTTTAAAAAAAACTGTAAGAATGACCTTTCATTTGATATTGTAGATCAATACAAAAGTGGCAAGTAGCTCATGAACTGGAAATAACTTTTACCTTTTCCCTTGCTTAGGTGGTTTAGTCCGTTCAAGGATCAAATCCCAAGAAATCTCACTTCGTCAAATTAACAGTAAGATTCATTATTTATTTGGGAAAATCATCCTTTTTTCATTGATAATTTAAGTTGTTTTACGTATTTGCTTTTAGATTTGTGTTTAAAAAATTTATTTGTTGTGGGAAAGCTTGCAGTGCTTTTGTCAAAGGAACCAGTTTCAGTACATATATCCTACGAATCCTCCAGAATTGGTTTCAAAATGAAGTGTTTTAGGTAGATGAAATTGTTTTCTTCAATGGGCTGTAGTTTATACCTTTTGAGGAATGTGGTCCTGAAGTTGGGAAGGTGAAAGTAATGGCTAGAAGTTGGGTAGGTGAGAGGAACTGTTTTTAATTCGTTATCTAGCCGGATTGAATGTCAGCATCACAAGGATATCAACTGAGTAACGATCTGTAAGTGGGAATGGATATTTCCTTTTCTTTTGGTTCCATCTTGGCCGAAAAACACTGGAACTTGCCACCAGCTAATAGCACTGGGGCCTGATATCTTATCAAGTAAAGAACAAATTGCTGATGTAAAAAGGGAAACATCAAGATGGAAGTATTAATGTGGCTAGATGCTTACGTCCCCTGAAGTGAAACTGGGCCTAGAGGAGCCTTGCTATTTTTCAATGTGATTTGTCTTGTACGTACTAGTTTGTTTAAAGTTGAGCAGACGCTCAATGAGAAAAGTGAAAAGAATAATAAAAACCAGGTATCGTTTTTGAATGAGAAGCAAAATTATAGTTCGATTATGACTTCCACCACTGCTTTTAAAGCAGTGCAGATCTTGTGCTCTCCAAGATAATAATAACATGATCCCTTGTAATGCTAGTGATGATCTTTGCTCTGTTTTGAGATCAAGCCTAGTTATGTGGTAGCGGTTCAGGATTTATGTTCCATGGCACTTTTAAATTCTCTCTTTTGTGCCACTAGCTTTGTTGCCAAAATTCCTTAGGGTGACCTGAAGCAGGCAGTAGTGTTGCAGCTGGTGAAAATAAGATCATCATCGGAGTACTTAATGAGAAATGTAGCTTATTGGCAATCAACAATATTGTTATGCTGAGAATTGTTTGAGCAACGCAAGCTATAGAACACGTCAATCAGATCTTCATTTTCTTTTTGGAACATAGGAGCTGTCTCTTGTTCAAGTACTCAGTGTCCAAGATGAGGAATGTTTTTTCTAGCATGTGAATCTTGATTGTCAATTGGTGCAAGCTGGACCATAACATCAAGTTATCTTCCATGATCTTTGATTACAACATCAGACTGTTTTTCTGGTTTGCTGACAATTGTATGAAATAAGCATCACTAGAATTGTGTCAGGTCTTTTTTTTCGGATACCTTAGGAGCTATTATATATCTAGTCCGCCCTAGACGAGGAGAGCTAAGATGATAATCTTATATTTATAGTGTTTTGAAATACGGGTCAATTCTGTTTTTAAAAAATTTAATTTTTTTTATGTTTTAAATTGTTTTAATGTGTTAATTTTAAAAATAATTTTTTAAAAATAAAAAAATATTATTTTAATATATTTTAACATAAAAAATATTTTAAAAAATAATTACAACTAAGTTTCAAATAATTATTAAGTGACGGATGGTGTGGATATGGGAGAAGTTGCCTTTGCAATAGTTTTAGCAACAAGTTGCCTTGTAAATCTTATATTATAAGGCAAGTTCAACGAACCTGTACATTTTAAATCTTTTGGAATGCTGTATTTTTTTAATGGAAAGTGAAATAGTAGAAAAAATAAAGAAATAAAAACATAAATGTATTGCATGGAAGACATAAATATATGATGAATTTATTGATTTCTTAATCTTGTGAACCAGAAAATTGAAAAGACGCGGTTGCTTTATGGCATGTGGTTCCCAACTTGCCACCTTTTGCCTAAAGCATATCAGACAAAACAATCTTAACTAAGTTCCAAAAATCCTCTCTCTGCTCGATAAGATTTTCTTAACCAAACTATATTAGTGATAAAACACAACCAACCATTTTATAACCTGTATAGTGATTTCGGGGTTTTAGGTAGTCATGTCCTATAAAGTAATTATTAGAAATGCACAGTAAATCAGTAATAATTACACAAAAACTTGTCTTCTGAACAAATATTGGATGCCTTCTGAAAACCTGTGTGTGTGGACAGAATGATGTTCCTACAAGACCAACATTTTCACGTCTGTAAGATTTGCGCCGATTCTCTGGATTAATTAGTTCACATTGAATTTAGAAGATAGCTATCTTGAATAGGAATCTAATTATGTAGAAACTGCTTAATTTACCAGACAAGCTACAGTTTCCTGCTACTTCTGACTATTTACCTGTAGAACACGCACGGAGTATTTAATCATGTGTCATGTGCATTTTTATGTTCTTCACTATTCCCGACATGACTTACTTTCGTTGTCAACTAGCTATGCTGAAGAACATTGATAAGGGTTAAAGATGAGCATCTTTATTAGCTGAAAGTTGATGCCTCTGAAGCACTTTATGCTTTTCTTTTACTTTCTTCTTGTGGGAACACCTTGTTCCTCTTAGTTTTCACACACATCCAGAAATCCTATTCCTCTTAAGGACTCTGGTGAAGCTCTGATTGCCATGTAGTCTTTGCTGATTAGTACTTAAGACCACGCAACATGAATGTGAAGTTTCCTAATATTTTCCTTGCGTTCTATTCCTCATGTCTTCTCTATATCGAGCAGACCTTTTCTTGTGATGTTAGCTGGATTACATCGAATGCTTTTTGGACTTCACCATTGGCAGTTAAGTTTACGATTGTGTTAATTTGGATTGTTAATAAACTGAGAAGATAGCTTATTTCTCCTGGTACTGCAGCTATTTGAAATTTACCTTCGATCGATCTCCATCTTGATGCTTATGCAAATGAAAATGACTGTTTCTTTCCTTTTTTCTTGGAATATCTAAACAGTTGAGGTATTTCTTTTACTTTTCATGTTTTCCTTTATTCTCTTTCCCTGATTTGGAAATCAACCACAGCCTTGAACAAACTTGATCTGGTCCCTCACATCACTGGTCAAAAAGATTAAAAGAGAGTAGGGGGGAAAAACATAGAGTAGGACCTGCCATATTAAGGTTGAGATTCTTTTGTTTCTTCATCCTTAATCTTTGCATTTTTTGCTTGTGTTCTTTATTTTTTAAGTGAAAAATCTTTATTTAGCACCGGCTCTCTTGCATTATTAGTAAATCGAGATTCTATGAACCACCATCATTTTCTTTTACCAAAATATTCTTCTTGATTTGCATTGAATCTTTATGCTGTCTTTCAAATAAACAATATTTGGATCAGATTTTGGATTTGGGGGGGTGTTGGACAATGAATAATTATGGGAGGCATACCCTTTAAAGTATAAAAAGATCATGCTAGACATTTACTGACCATCCAAATCTGACTGAAAGGTGACATATTTCTCGTGGGTATCGAACCAGTTGATCCCAGAGCAGGTGGACACAAGCTGCATCAAAAAGTCACTAGAGAACACAGAACCGGATCGATATGAAAATATAGCGAGAATCAATTACAGGATTTGTTAGAACTTGGCAAACGCACTTTTATATTTAGCTTATAGTGGTGTATTGAGAACACTACATGGCAAAACATGACGGCCCTGTCTTTCCATATGTTTCTTTCTGTTTTTATTTACATAATTGCTTGCACTTGGAGCAATATTATCTTCCTGTTAGAACACAGAACCGGATCAATATGAAAATATAGCCAGAATCAATTACAGGATTTGTTAGAACTTGGCAAACACACTTTTATATTTAGCTTATAGTGGTGTATTGAGAACACTACATGGCAAAACATGGACGACCCTGTCTTTCCATATGTTTCTTTCTGTTTTTATTTACATAATTGCTTGCACTTGGAGCAATATTATCTTCCTGTATGCAGTTTTGGTTTTGATGAGATTGCAAGGACCGACAAAATGACACCATAGGTGTCTAAACCACCAAATATCTCGCTGCCACACTCTAGGATAGAAACTGTAACTTCACTCTGGTTTTTCCTGTTTCCTGTCTAAAACTTCTAGTCCACTTGTGGAAAACTCTGTAAGAGAGAGACGCGGATTCAGATTTGAGTTTTCTTCTAGGAGAACCCAAGCTGAAAGACTTTCTCAAGGGATGAATCTTCTCTTCGCCCTGCTCCTATGGGTTAACATGGCTTGTGGGTTTTTCATGCACCACAACCCAAGCCTATTGCTTCCGATCCTTTCATGATTCTCAGTTTCTTGCAGGAAGACAGGAACATACTGCAAATGAAAATGAACTGTTAGAATTTATCACATAATATATAGAAATAGATCCAAATGAACTTGGAGAGAGAGGGGCAGGCAGAATGGCAGAACTTACTCCCAAGGAACATCTCCAACTAGCATCCAGTCACCATCTTTGTCCTCATAAGTAGGTGCATATTCTGACCCTTTGTAGCCTTCCCTCTCAGAGTACTCACCTGGCAGAGTTACAAATATCATCATCAGAACCACAATAATACTAATCAAACATAGATAAACAACACGCAGTATATAAAAAGAACAACATAAAGCACATGCATATTCATCAAAATAGTCTTACCTATGGTGAGCTTGAACATGTTCTCCAAAGCCTTTAAGAGTTCAGGGTATCCCTTGTAAACCTTAAGGTCAATCTTTCTAAGGTATGGTGCTCCGTCCATGCTTACTTTAACATACATCCCAGCTGCAGCCTCGTCCTCAGCCTTCTTTGGCTGTAAGCTATTTTTCCTGTAGGATCGGATTGGTGGCCAACCCACTTTTTGTACCCTGCATGTCGCATGCATATCAAATGAATAAGTACTGCAATACATCATAAGAAATTAAAGGGTGAATCGATCTACTAAAAACGAAAGACCCTGAGCCAAAAAAGAACAAGGAAAAAGAAAATTTAACATACATCCCAGCTGCAGCCTCGTCCTCAGCCTTCTTTGGCTGGAAGCTATTTTTCCTGTAGGAACGGATTGGTGGCCAGCCCACTATTTGTACCCTGAAATGTCGCATGCATATCAAATGAATAAGTGCTGCAATACATCATATGAAATTAAAGGGTGAATCGATCTACTAAAAACGAAAGACCCTGAGCCAAAAAAGAACCAAGGAAAAAGAAAATTTCTGACTTACTTCGGAGCAGAGGCAGTTTCTTGGTCATCATGTTGAGCATCAGATTTACCATTTGCTCCACCCTCCTCTCTGGTCTCTGGAAATGGTCGTTTGTTGTTTCTAGCACCAGAAACTCCTTTCTCATTGGTACAACCCGTCCCTGGCAAACCCAGTCTAAGCTCAGTTTCCTTGAGGTTTAGATCATTCTCATATGCAACACCACCTTCCATGTTTTCCAACAATCTTTGTCACGCGCCGGATCTGTAAAGAGATGATGTACACACGAGACTTGAAGATTGTTCTTGTTGTTTCCTTTTGATATGTAGATTCTTGAGAGAAATAAATAATAGCTAGTATTCTCTCTGCGAGGGTATGTGTGAATGGAAACAAGTGTATTTTATATATAAAAATAAGAGGTTGAGAAAAATCCCTGCTATTCTCTTCAAATGCATGAATTATGGACGAAGGTAAGCTAAGCCTGTCGGTAGCAATAGCAGCACCTTTGAGGCCCCTTGTCCTTGCATCGAGGGACAATAGTGGGACAAGCACAGCCGCCCATATGGAAGACTTTCGAGAGCTTTAATCGGGGACGGTCAAGATGAGTTTTGGGGGATTGTGGGAGGGAAATCAGGAACGTTGGTTCCTTAAGAGGAAAGGATGAGGAAACATCCCCATGTGGGCGGTGGGGTCCGCATGGCTAGATCGGTATGGGCATAGCCAGGCCATGTGGGACTCGAACTTGGCCATTGAGTTTTGAATTCGGTTGGATGGGTTGTGGGCTACATGGCATGTGGTATATCATGTGGACATGGTCAGCCATCCCCTTATTAATGCATAATATTATTTTATAAATATATAATAATTGATTTGATGATTCCATGTCATTAAGTAGCAGAGCATAAGAACCTCAACTAAATGAATTCAATCTTCTTGACGATCAATTTAATTATCTCAAGGTCTAAAGCTGCTCGTTCATTTAATATATAAACCTTTCACACTATCCTAATGATGTTTAGTGTGCCCGAAATTGTAAGATCATACCATACATCGATGTAATTATTAGTTAATCTTTTCGGAACAAACAGCATAATCATCATTGATTTCTTGGGATGTTTTACTCTTCAAATGCAGTTAAACTTTATTTGCTTGTCCTTGACGTTCTCTTTAATGTTTCCAATTATGGGGTGTGCTTTCAAGGAGAATGGTTAGCTTCTTCTAATGATGGATTTCCGAGAGGATGAACACTGGTGGTGATTTTAGGCTATTTTAGGGGTATTGGTGCAGAAAATTATTTTTTTCCCAATGAAATAACAGAAAAATTTGATGAAATAACAATCTATTACATTAACACAATCACCTTGTAAGAAGTGGAGATTGAAAGGGTGCAGCATAATGGCACCTTGTCCATTTGGGCTCAGAGGGGTGAGCCCCACTCGGTCCAATGGTCTGACTCTGTGCATAGGATGCTCATTTCTAAGCTGTGCAACTCTGCAAATCATCAACATCAGGGTCCAGTCCTGCTGTTGCACCCCCCGTGCGCCTTGAAAAGTTGTCCAATAATTATCATCTTGATTTTTGTACACGCTCAACAAATAATATTTGATGAAACATCATGGAAACCTCTTGCATCCATTTGAAACATTTTACTGTCACCTTACCCGTCATTGTCGTCTTCATGTTATTTCACTGTTCCTCGAAATTTGCAAAGCAATCTTTGATGCTCGGGTTGCTCTTTCTCATTTTGAAGGGCTGTTGATCAGTAAATACGAGCCTGTGCATCGCAGCAGGTGTGTGTCGGCAAAGAAAATTCTAATTTGCTGCGGCACCTCTGTAAAATTTGCCTTTTGTTTTAACAGAGTATCGATAATAAATGCGTATATTGAAGGAAATTAAAATTCAACATGTTCGAAAAGGAAGCTGTAATGCTGTATGAAAAATGTAACCTACAAAACAATATTTCTAATAGTCATTTTTTGAACTCTCAAATTTAATTTATTTTTAAAAAAATATTATAAATTCAATTTATATTGATCGTAAATATAAATTAGTTTTCATTTTTTTTATTTTTTTTATAAAAATCAAGTAAAAATGGACCTTTTAACTTTTCAAATGTTGATATAACATATTTTTTACTAGTTTTTTCTTTAATTTGATATAAGGTAAGAAATTAACAAAAATAATAGAGCCTTTAATATTTCTATAACTTGGTTTCGAACTTTTTTAATCGCTGGAACTAATTATAAAAAGTCGGTCAAAGTTAACATTTGATGGATGTTTGAAAATGATGGAGGGAGTCTGTGCTTTGCTGATTTAAAGGGGAAAAAAAGGGATTCGACATAGCAGAAGAAAATAGAGACTCTGTTTTCAATAGCCATAAATAAGCACCTTTATTTGTTCTTCGACATGAAAAGAAGTTTTCACCAGCAATCAATCCGAAAATCCACCAGTAGAATTCTAAAAGTAATGAAAGCAAAATCTCCATGGCTATTTCTTGCGCTGAAATGATCACTTCCAACATCCAAGTTGTTGATTTAATTACCTACCATTATATACATGCTGTGAAGGCCAGGAGCTTAGAGAAGTTCTAGGTTGAGGTGATACCATGTGAAACAAAAATTGTTCACCATCTTGATTTGCCATGTGAGTTCTTGTGTACTTGGATGATTTATGAATTTACTAGAACAACCAATGTATTCACCTTTACATATAAATCTTGTATTGGATTTGAAATAAGAGTGTGTTTGTCTAAGCTTCTGTTTTTATATTTATCGAGTGGTAGAATTCTTCACGGCACAAAATACAAGAGCAAAGATATGAAATTGTGTTTTTTTTTTTTTATGATGTATCCTATTATTAATAATAAAAGCATAAGTTTAAACACACTCTAAATTAGATGCAAATCTAGCTAGGTTATCTGCACATTTTTCTAATTCAGAGCACATTCATGAATAAAAACTGCACTAGCAAAATTCAAAGCACATCCAAGTTTCCCAGCTATTATATGCACTCATATTTTGAAAGAAAAAAGAAGAAGATAGGGCACAGAAGGTTCCTTCGACATACTTAAGTTACTGTTTATGGACAGGTACTGCAATATGGTTGGAAATCTTGGATTAACTAGATAAGCCCGGCTAACCATTAAAGTTTTAATTATTTTCTCGAAGTAGGTATTTTAATCAAGTGCTTACCGAATCATGTAACCTCAGAACTGAGCGAAAGTATTCTTCTCTGATGTAACATCTAACCTTTTCAAACCTTGATAGTAAGAGTGTTTGAGCGGGTATACTGTATTTGGGCATGCTGAAGTCGGATTACATTGATGTCTCGAGTTAATTTTGGATAGCAACATCGATGACATCCGTACAAAGTCCGCTAAATTCTGTGGTGCAACACCGATGACCACAAATATATGAAAGCTGTGTGTTAGCTTGCACTAGCTAGTGGTACCCGATTGACCCTGTGCTGGCATTTGGACAATAAAGAAGAAGAGTAACTGGCTAGATAGCGATGCCTAACGAATGAGTCCCGATTGAATCTATTTTGAAGTCTTTGATCCACAAAAATATTTTCCAGGTTGGATACGTGGATGATAAGACTGATCAACGGAATGGAAAAGAGTCCAGTTGGCATGACATGGCAGGTCGGCAAACTTTGAGCGAGTAGTTGTGACATAGAAAGTTCGACAATGGTGGTGCACACGGATTCTGATTCATGTTTGGTTGTAAGAAAATAGTGAGTGGTAGTGACAGGTCTTGAGATTTAATGTAGGAGCATTGGAATTGTTTGGTCTGAGTTTGTTTTTTCCTTTCGAATCTATCCTTTACCCTTCAGCTTTATTACAAGTCACAGTCTTGGTCCCCGGCGGGGTTGCTTGGGACATAAAAATAATAATAATAAACGATGCCATGAAAAAATAATTGTCCTGAACTGAGTTTTGCTATATGGGCAATCGAGGACCGGACAAGATGATTTTATTCGTACTGCTGTTATAAATCTGTTGCATACGCGAACCTGTGAAAACAGGTTCCTCCTTCTATAATGTGAGTAAAAAACTAAGGCTTGCTACAATTTTGCTGAAAAATCATTGGAAGAACTTGATAGATTTATGCGAATCAAATTAATCGCATTACAGAAACTCATTGCAGCAATTACTGGTTGTAACAAATCTCTTTATATCAACTAAGAACTACATAAAAACTATATTTCTCAATCATTTAAAACAGAGTGCATGCTACGGATCTGAACATACATTAGAATTAGACCTGGTGAACCTTCCTTGTACCTAAATGAAGAAATTAAATAAGTAAACTTAGCCTGTACAAGGACAACTAGATGCAAGTGTTTTAGATCTTTCTCCTAGCTATCAACGACATGTATGGGAACAAACAGCTGGTGTATTGTCCATATCCTCAACAATATTCCATCTTTGTCGATCAAGCAAGCAAAACGTTTCCTCGTCTACGCAGAGGTGTCTCTTTTAGTTATCACGGATTCGTACTAGGAATAAGGCACAGCAACTCTTCTACTTAAATACTCTCCAGAATATTGATTCCAATACGTGCATGTAATGGTCACAATAAGACAGACACGGAGGCCAGGGTACAGAGCGGCATGGGCTGGATTGCTTGATTTCAGGCTCTCTTAACAAGTCGGTGAGGTGCGGTGCTATTTTAAGTGAAGCTTATCGGTCCTGCTTATCCTCATAAAACGAAACAGATTAGTAACCGAGCATAAATATGTATGGACACCAGCAAGCATCATAGGCTGTGCATGTTCTAAGTAAATGTACAAGAATAACCAGCTGACCAGGCGACAGCTTGGGGAGCTGGGAAGAATTTCTTTGCTTCGGGAATATTGATTTACTTAACGTAGGCGAAACGACAATTACAACTTAGCTAAAGTATAGTACTGGTCCCAAACAGGCCACCAGATAATAGAAATTAAAACAATCCAACTCACGAGGAACCCCACTCACAATGGGAGGAGAACTTGACAAAAAATGCGGCCATCACATTCAATCGGAGGGCTCCTTTCTCTGCATTAAATCAGTGGGCTTTCTCTTGTTAATTTCCAACTCTTATATATTCACCTCTACCCTCAAGGACCACGTTTGCACTCATAAAGGGTCCGACTTTTTCTTTGCACATATTTTTTAATCTTTTGGATGTCCAACTCCATATTTCGTCATAATTAATGTTGGACCTAAACCTTTTGATTAATCAATGGCTTGCTCAATATCCCACCCACCTCGCCCTCTACATATATATGTGAAGCAGAACTGCACAAGGCACCTTGACGATCATGCATGGTGGTGGTGGTTAAATCAATAAATCTCACTTTGAGCAATTAGATTTTCCTTGTACGTAGAGCACATTGCTAGAAATATTAGAGATAAGATTTCTTTGCTGTTTACTTTAAAAGCAGAGATAATAATCGGTAACAGTAGATAGAGTTAGCTAGGTTCATGCTGAGTGTTTAGAATTAGTTTTATCAATTTACAAACTTGTTTTGATCCATATAAAAAATTAGTCTTCATATTATCAATTTACAATCTATATAGATTTAATTTTTTTCATGGGCATTATGGAAAAATAGAAAGAAGTTGAAGAAATTAATAAGAAGACAGTATTTAAGGAAATAGTTAAATGTTTGATACTTATTATGGAAAGAAAGAGGAAATTTAAGAGAGTATGAAAGAGAAAGGTTAACAAACCAAGAAATCAATTAAGTTATAACAACGACAATTAACATACTTGGAGTGATCCTGTGTCACTCATAATCACATTTATATACTTTTCTTTTGATAAATGTACACCCCCCTCAGCTATAGCTAGTTGATAAATGATCTTTTTGATGATCTTTGCAGTTCCCTTGGATTTTAAGCGAGAATCATTGGCGTTGAGTGAACCTGAAGGATTTTAGGTGGACCTTTGCGGTCGGAAATGGGAAGTTAGAATCCAGAATCCCCAACGTGACTTCAAAGCGCGTTTCCGACAAGAAGACTTCAGACACCGAGTAACGTTGAGACTTATTTTGCTACAAGCAGATCCACTTGTGCTCGTGTCTGGTGGATCAGAGCATCAAGAGGAGGAGGAGGAGGAGGAGGAGTGGTAGGCTTGCCTGGTTGTCATGTCTGATCAATTGACAGAAGGTTAATTATCTAGCTATCAATTGCCTATCTGTATTTTCTTGAAGATGGACTAGAAATGCTTGAAGTAGGTAAAGCCACGTCTGTCCATTGAAGACCATTCATGGGATGGCTTCGTTTCCTGGAGAAAGTAGGACCCAAACGAAGCTGCTAATTAACAACGTACACTCCTTCATTTGTCTTGTCTACGTTTGATAATGCAACTACGCAACCTTTTCATTCGCAACAATCAAACATATACATGCCTGAAATGTTTAGGAACCTGTTTCAGGCCTAGAGAATAGTTTTTTATGCTTCATTTTTATTTATTTTTTTCTATATTTTCAGAACTCAATTATATATTTTATTGCGGTAATTTGTCAGAAACAAAGATTTTTATACTTTTTTACAAGGATTGAACACGTTTATGTTTCAATTTATTTCAAGAGATTTTAGCTTCCGAGTTTAAGATAATTAATCAACTCAAAGCTCATATTTATATTTCCCAATTGATTTTACTAATTAATACATGCAAGGGAAAGATAGGACACTTGAAGAATCCTATCATAATTTATTTATTTTTACTATATTTGGAGTAAAAAGAGTTTCGTTAATTGAATAAAAATTTCAACAATTATCAAACCTAGAAGGAAAATAAAAGAAGAAGAAAGTGTAGCTCCGCAAACTAAACTAAATGCTATTTTGATTAATATGCAGGAATTAAACATGATGGCAACTTTTTTTCCCTTGAGAAACCGGCTATGTAATCGAGTTTTAAGTACTATTATACTTTTAAGAATTTTTAAATATTTTTTAATTTTATATT
>Ga0325405_1001616_pt1 | contig 23012 bp, 14 predicted proteins | sample PopdelMetagenome_21_FD_205663 | JGI IMG/M metagenome (GOLD analysis project Ga0325405, IMG submission 205663) | Populus deltoides microbial communities from Bellville, Georgia, United States - Xylem-Control-R2 | ecosystem: Host-associated > Plants > Phyllosphere > Stem > Wood/Secondary xylem...
TTGAAAGAAAAAGATGTAGTTGAATTGTGATTAAAAATATGCGTCTTTGTAAACAAAAAGGAGATCTTGGTATCAGATTTGAGAAAAATACAGGAGGAAGGCTAGTTTTAACCGTGGATTTCAATGGTGAAATACCCATTTTGCATTCCATATTGAAAACCATATAACTTGTTTCTAGAGGTAAAATCATTTTTCTCACGGACCTATTTATCATTACTAGATTGAATGAGAGATAGAATGGTCTTTTAACCTTTTATTTGCACATTATCATTATCAAAATACCATTTAAAGTCTTATTTGCTTAACTCTTTAGGTTGAGGTATTTTTGGTTTTCTATCTTTGTCAGCATATTGAAATTACTAAGGTACGTTTAAAAGAAAAAAAAAGACTATAGCTTAGGTTAAGGAGCTTTTTGGTCTTTTTTTGTTATGGTTTTTTCATTAATATTATGTGTGGTCAGGGCATTTAGATCTTTTTATGAATTAAATGAAAAAAAAAAGAGAAGAGTTATTGGCGCGTGAAGCTTAAGGCATCCGAGTGCTTTGTTCGGCATGTCCTAAAGCCCTAAAAGGCCAACTGTCGTCTCTTTTGATGGATCATATGGCGGCGCATCCAATGAGGCAAATTATATAAGACATTTTGCGGTGGTTAGGTGGTAACCCAGCGCATCCAATGAGGCAAATTATATAAGGCGTTTTGTAGTGATTAGGTGGTACCCCCCTCTTCTTTTCTCTCTCTCCCCCTCTCCCCCTCTCCCTTTCCCTCAGAAAACATGTTGACTCAACCAAAATTAAAGGTTGTCCTCTATTTTCTTCTTATTTCAACAGTGACCCTTATTCTTTTAATTGTTTTTTATTTGTTTTAATTTTTTTATTTTTTTTTAATTTCATCCCTCATCATTTGATTTTAGGATGCATAACAATATAATTTTTTATTTTTAATATAAAATAACCAAACCAAACCGAAAACGGTGGGTTGGGTTTCGGTTTTTAATATAAAATAACCAAATCGAAACATGTTGGTTAGAACTGGATTTAGTTCGGTTTCGGTTTTATTTTTTATATTTTATAAAATTTCAATTTATTTATTTTTATAGATAAAAATCAAACCAAACTGAAAATGATCACTTCTAACTCCTGTTGAAATGAAAATAACAGTATTAATAGCAAAATCAACCCATAAAAGTAAAATCATGGCTTAAAAGTAAAAAACTATAAAAGAAGAAAAATCATGACAAAAAAACAAATTTAAATCAGTAAATCAACAGAGAGAGCTTACTAATTATGTATGGTTTTGTTGGATTCAAGTGAAAAACTAGAGATCGAGAAAGAACGAGGGAGTAAAGAGAAAGGAGAGGGCCGTTGTGATTTGGGAAAGAGAGGGTGAGTTTGTGAGGACTGAAAAAAAATATATTTTTAAAATTATTTTTATACATGTTAGCTTAGAGTTTAGTTATTGGTTGAATTAATTTCAGATTTTTAAAATCAAAACTAAATTTATAATTTTTTTAGGTTTATTAATTGGTTTAATTAATTAATTAATTCAATTTTTTTTTCTCAATTTGATTTTTTTTTTGGTATTTTTCTCACTCCCATTATAAAATTTGATTGAAAATTAAGATAAAACGACAGCGATAATAATATAATAATAATAAAAATAAAAAAAAACAAACAAAACAAACAAACAAAGAGCCGCAAAGTTAGATCGGGACAAGGTTTTATAATCTATTATCTGCCCCTTTTTTCTGGATCTTTGAATAATTAATAATAAACTGGTGCACACGCATTGACATCGTCCTTGTCCGAGTCCTAGCCCCGACCCACCACCACTCATACAATCATTAAAGCCTAACGTTCCTATTTTCAAAACCCGTTGGAGCCAGAAATGGTTTTCAAATCCACACCACACTTCACTCAAACCCTCCTTCTCTCTCTCTCTATTTTTAGCCAATCTCGCCATTAACAACATCCTCTAATCCTTGTGGTCGGTCGGTCGGTCTCTGCCTGATGGGTTGCTTTCTTGGCTGTTTCGGCTTGTCTTCAAAGAGAAAGCGTAGAAAACCGGGTTATAGAGACCATGTAAGCTTGCTTATATATTTCCAACATTCATTTGAATTAATCACCAATCTTCTTCTTCTTCTTTTTTTACTATTTGTTTTGATGTAGCAGAAGCTTTGTAGTTATGAACCTCTAGATTCTGTTTCTACAAACCTTGCCATTACAGGGAAGCCCGTAACCTCTGAAGCTGAACTCAGGTCCCTCACTTTATTTACCCTATTTTTCAATCATTTAATTTGCTGTTGTATGTTTCGTTGTTTTGGGCCTCTCTCTTTGTAGTTAATCTGTGCTCAAGTTTTGTTCTTTGGTGTGTGTTTTTTTTATTGACAGCAAAAGACCCAAGGATTCCTTGAACTATAAAGTTAGAAAGAAGGTGAGCTTCAATTTGAATGTTCAGACTTATGAGCCAATTCCGAAAGAGGAAAGCACGAGTGATTACTGGGGAAGTGATGAGGAAGAGACTAGCAAAGATGCTGCAAAAGAAAGGCAATCTTCTTCTCTCTCTGAAGCGGATTCTATCGCGTCCAAAATGGCGTCTTATCCATCAAATTATAGATATAGAAACTGCATTGACAGCTATGATGAAGAGGATGGAATAGCGTATGAAGAAAGTGATTTGGATGGTGATGATGATGAATTCGATGACGAAGAAGAAGAAGAAGAAGAAGATGATGATGATGATAACAATGGCTGCAATATAGATGAATTGAGAGTAAATCAAAAGGAATTTTCTGGGCAATTCAGCTCCCTATCTGCGAGTTCACAGAATAAAAATTCTTTGACAAAGCTGCGAAAGGATACAACTGAAAATCTAAAGTCCCTTGGTGACTCAAATGAGGGAGGATTGAGATCGCGTCAATATGTTCATTCTGTGCTGAAACCAGTGGAAAATCTCAATCAATGGAAAGTAGTGAAGGCAAGAGGAACGCAACCACCTAAGCAACATATGAAAGAAAATGTTGCCCTTGAGGAACACCCACTGAAACCCCTTAGTTCAATCTCGAATATCAGTCACTCCACACCTCTCATGCAAGAAATTGCAGTTGATGCCAGCCTCTCAAACTGGGTGGTTCCTCCTGATTCTTACCAGAAGATAACTGCATCCAATGATGTTGAGACCAAGGCGCCATCAAAGAAAGCTTGTTTGACAGACAGTACATATTCATGGAGAAATAGAGAAGATATGCCCATTTTAGACATTATCAACTTGGAGGCCTGATAAGAAAATTCCATTGTCACCGTTTTCCGTTGTCTTCTTCAAGATAGTGACGATTCGATTAAGAGAAAAAAAAAACAAAGATAAGGATTCAAACTAAAGACCAATTTCATGGAAATCTACCACAGGCAAGAAAGTGAGAACGGTTGTTCTCATATGAGGTTGGGATGAATCTGTGGATAGAAATACAGCTGAGGTTGCTCTTGTTATTTTCTGTAGCCCATTCTGGGCAAGTGTGAAACGATCTGGGGTGATGCATTTGTGTCTTTTTCTGATTTTTTGATCCACTTCTTGACGTTGTTTTGGTATAGACAAAGTGGGCTTTTAAGTGTCTTATTTCTCACCATCATTACTTCATTATTTAAATCTCCCTCCCCTTCAGGGTTTTCTGTTTATCTCAGAATCAGTACTAAGCTGAACTACTCAATTTCAAATATCATCATTCTCAATTATTAAACATTTCAGAGCCAAGATTAGTCTCTGGAGAATCACTTTCCACGCCAATCCGAAGACAAAAACAGTGATAAATGATGCACAACATGCAGAATACTTTCTAGTTTCGGAGAATCATCATTCTCAATCACTAAACATTACAAGAGCCAAGATTAGTCTATGGAGAATCACTTTCCACGTTAATCCGAAGACAAAAACAGTGGTAAATGAAGCACAACATGCAGAATACTTCTAGTTTCTGGAGAATCATCATTCTCAATCAGTAAACATTTCAGAGCCAAGATTAGTCTCCGGAGAATCACTTTCCACGTTAATCCGAAGACAAAAACAGTGGTAAAAGAAGCACAACGTGCAGAATACTTTCTAGTTTCATTTATGGTAGAAGACCAACACTGGTCAGTAATGTCTTACAATGAAATTATGTCCTCCTTCCAACACTGGCTAAATGGAGACGAATGTTCAAACCAAAGACTATTACTTTAAAAAACTGTTTAAATTGAGGAGATTCCTGTATTAGCCTGCAGGGCCGCAAAGTTTCGATAGTTAATTAAGAAAGAGCAGAAGGGAAGTTGTTGAAATTAAGGTTATATTCCCTGAAATAAAACTATTTTTGTTTTTTATTTCTAGTTTTTTTCCTTCCCTTTTCACTTTTTATTTTCCAATAAAAATTGACAAGCGTATTTATTTATATCAAGTTTTCACATCAAAATTACAATCAAAACCATAAATTTATAATTATAGAATATAAATTTTATTTTATTCAGATTAAAAATTATCATGAAAAAATTATGTTGTTAACTAAAAAAACCTATATTAAATTTCTAATAAAAATTAAATTTGTAACACTAATATAAATAAAAAAAATTATCTTTTACATTACTAAAAAATTATCTATATTTTTAAAAAATTATTTTATTCCTGTCTTTACTTCATTTAAAAAACAATGAACAAGTTGTAAAAAAATCTATGAAAAACTCCTAAAATATGTTTTTCAAACCTGGCACAAATTTAAAAAACTGAAAAATTAGTTTTTAGATTTATGAATAAAGAAATATTATATTTAAACATGAAATTGTTGTTTTTTTTTTTCTTGGCTCTAATTTTATAAAAAAAATTAATGTATTATTCTATTTCTAGTTCTTAGACATCACTGTCATAATGTGGCATAAATAAAAATAAAAGTAGTGTTCGGTAATTTGATAGTGATTGTTTTTTAAAATATTTTTTTAATTAAAAATATATTTAAATAATATTTTTTTTTATTTTTTTTATATTAATACGATTCAAAACACATAGCCACGGAAACAAACACAAGCTTTCCTGAGAAGGGAAAAGAACACAATAAGAGCCCACTCACCCCCACCCATCAATGCACATATCATGCATAATGCGCCTGGCATTAACTCATGATCACTGTGTTCATTATTCCAGACTTGATCTGTATACATCCAGCAGCCTGCAAAACCAAATGTGGCATGATAGGAATAATGGAGTGCTCATAAAGTCGAAGTAAATGAAACTTCATGAAATCGTCATTGAAAATAATCTTTGAGCTTTGTTCATCTCTTCATATATAATCATATGTGGAAAAGCAAAAAATGTTCAGTTCTACTTGATATCCTATGCCACATGGTGTAAGCTTGATCATCGTTATTTCAGTCTGCTTCGTTTCCCAGGATGAGGTCCCACCAATATAAGCTGCTTGTTTGAAATCTCACCACAAAAACCACCTAAGAGCTCTAATTATATTTCCCTTTGGCAAGCAGCGCCAAAATGTTGACAGGGATTGCAGGTGCCTCAATTACAACAAGAAGTTGAAACCAGTCCTTCACACAATTATCATGCCATAGCTGGAGAGAATGCCCTTCTAGCTTATCCAGCAGATATCTACAAATTGATGTACTGACGATATCTACATTATCGTACATAAGCAGGAATCTGTATCCTCTTCGTCAGAATCACTAACGTCGCTGCAGCCACAAATGGAAAACTGGAGTGAGGGGTACAATAATCGTCAGCTAACATGAAATCTATGAACAGAAGTGATTCAATGCTCAGATAAAACACATCACATGCTCAAGAGTTTCTTGTGGACACATGTAGATTTTTAAGTTTTCAATTAATTATGACAGGGACGTAGTAGATTTGAAGAGCTGAAAAGGTCACCTAATGCTTTGCACTGACCACAGATTGAATTAGTTGAGTGTTTCACTAGTTCATCAAAATGATTGGATGTGTGCTAGTTATGGATGTTTTGAACAAAACACCAGGATCTTCCACCCAAATTAATATCACAGTAGAGAGCAGGTCAATTTTTGAAGCTCCAAATGACATAACAATGAGAAACATTACCAGTATAACAGGGTCTTGTTCTGGAGGGAATAAATTACATCTGTTTTTTTCTTTTTTTGGATTATTTTCTTATCTTAACTTTCAATTTACTCATATCCTCCTTACAGCCCTCAATTTTGGGGAGGCATATTGCAACAACAGCTTGTTCCTTTTTGAAGGCCATTTTAATGTTGGGTGAGGCTATCATAATATGAGTCAGTGGACTTGCACCGGGTAATACTAAATTCTCTAAATGAGATGTGAGGGATAAGTTCAGATCAGTGTGGTTGACAAAGACCAAATGTAGATTTCAACATCCACACTTGAACTGCACAGAAGCAGCTGAAACAAGGGATCTGATAAAAATCCACCAGATTACTACTATTAGCCTTCTTTTTTTCATGAAGCAATGGAGAGAAACTTGGTACTGAGAAAGATAAAAAAGGAGCAATAAATAATCCTAGAAGAAAATTTTGTTTCCTGATAGAACCTTGTGAGGATACTAGAAAGAGAGAATGAAAAATCTGACACAAGATTACTAACAAGATCCACAAAATAATAATAATCTGATGGCATATATGGATACACTAAATACAAACAAAAGCCAACTGACAAGCAACTGGTCTTTAAAACTTCAGTGTAATCTTTATTTCTCCCTTTTTTATCATTACTTTATATTGTCATAACCTGTGGTTCCAAATAATAAACAAACCTCTCCTTTCATCAGAAACAGAGGTCACTTAATGTCCAAATTTCAATAACACTAAAGGCAGTAACTGAAGCTGTTGAAATTTCTTAAACACAGGATGACAAACAGATCAGAAAATAAAAATCGAGTACTTACACATCCAACTTAAATAGGTAACCCCAGCAAAAGTTAAATAATTTTTCAGGAAGTTTCCAACATTATAATGATAATATTCATTTCTCCAAGAGGTCTAGATGATTAAGCCCCACAATTATTGTTAGATAATGTTGAATGGGCTTCTCCTTTTGATTCTAGATGAATAACCGCTTGGCAAGAACATTGGCAATGTATTCATGGAAAAACACAACAATGGTAGTTGTTCAAAGATTAGAAGAAAATAGGCTTTGTAAGTGGTAACTTATGTCATAAGGCTTCCAAACTAAATAGAAACAGGACTGGGTTTTAGACTATCAAATGAATACAACGTAATTTGTTATGTAATGACCATCAATGGAACAAGCCCTGTCAGTTCTAGCTCTTACAGCCAGATATTTCTGTAAACGGGACTGATCAAGAATCTAAAAAACGGAATGCGAACTCAAGAGGGTCAAGCTCTGCTTATACCACAAACACTTTGACTCACTTCAGCCTGATCTTTAATTAAAGTTCATTCCAGAAACAATTGCATGGTATGCATGGAACTTGCATAATATTCGTACTTCATACAGATTCACTTCTACTCAAATTGAGTGAAAGTATAAAAATTCAAAGCCAAAACAAGTCATCAAAATGCTTGCAAATAACTTAAAAACCACCAGGATAACCCCACCCAGATCTATCAATTAATCTGAAGCTAATCTGCTCATAGATGATCAAGCATAGCCAGATTATATGCCCTGCACGTGTACGCCAACTTTGCTTTTTGATAATTAAGTCATAACTAGTTTCCAAAACTAAAATCTCACAACTCAACTTGTGAACCAAATATCAGATAATAACAAAACCATAGCCGGAAAAGTAAAAAAGCCAAAATTCCGAAAAAAGCTATAAAATTACCTGGGTTCGAATTCTAAAACCTCCACAAGCTTATTCCCATTATTATCATTCCACTGAACTTTTCTCCTGACTTTGTCTGAATTTCTTGACATCCCACCTTTCCTAGGAGGCAACAAAGCCTTGAACTCACTATAATCTTCTCCATTCCCTTCACCATCCTCCTCAGCTTTTGGAGAGTCTAGAGTCATAATTAAAGGCTCGTTTTTTAATCCATTAGCATCCTTATTAACATGCTTGTCCATTGACTACTAAATATACACCCACAATCCTAAAAAAGAAAGAAAAGCAAAGCTAAAAAAAACCCAATTCTATCAATCAAAATAACATATTTAACCAAAATAACACCAACCCAGATTTCTAAACGTCAAGAATCAACAAACCTTGACCCCAAAACCCAAACTTTTTGTGTGGTCAAGGCTGTTTTGATAGGGTTTTGACGATCAAAATACAAGGTCAACGCTTGTTTTTGACATGATCGAACTCTGAACTGGATTAATAAAATACAAAATCAAGAAATCTAAAAGAAAAGGGGCGTAAAAAAGAGAAGTCATTGAGAGGAGGAGGGAATAACATTACTTTCCCAAGAAAGTGAGAAAAAACAGGAGCTTTGAAAAGAAAAGAAGAAGAAGAAGAAGAGAGTTTCGTTTTAGCTAATTGATAGATGAATGAAAAAGGAAAGGAACGTTAAGGCAGAGAAAATAAGATTAATCGTACAGAAAAGTAGATCAAACAAGTGACAAAATGAAACCATTTAATTTTAATTTAATAAAAAAGAAAAACCGAGGATTGATTTTTTGAGGAACCCATAAAGATAAGAAACATAACAGAGAGTTGTTTTGTAGTAATTTTTGTATCACAATGTACATAAATTCGAAATGAGCCTTTGTTTTCTTCTTAATTAATTCTTTAGTAGTAGTATTATTATTATTATTATTATTATTATTATTATTATTATTTGTTTTTTTTTTTTGGTAAGTGGTGGAGAGGAGAGGGGAGAAGATACAACGGCTGGCGGTGATTAAAGTGCCGTTGATGGTGTACGTTAGTTTAAAAAACAAAAAAAAAAATTAATTAATATTTTTAGATTATTAATATTAAAAAATATATTTTAAAAAGTAAAAAAATATAATAAATAAATATTCTTAAAAAATAATCGTTCCCACAGCTTCAAAATCCTACATGCTATGGAAAGTTGGTGGTACATAGCTGTCAGTGGAAGTGGAGACAATTTCAATGTGGGGTTCTTTGCTTTGCCTTGAATGGTGATTATTCTCATACAAGTGGCATTTGGCTTTGGTGAGACCAATTCCAATTTAGTTCTTCTTTATATATATATATATATATATATATATATATATATATATATATATATGCTTGGAGGTCAAATTTGTTTTTTTATTAACGTTTATATTCGGGCTAATTTGCGTGTACCTCAATTAATCTCACGAGTCCTGAAGTTAACGACTATGTAAACTTTTAGTGGTCATCATATTAGCAATCACATGACTCGAACCTGAGATCACAGTAAAAGTAAATCTCTTAATTCCAAACTCTTAGTACTAGGTCATCTATATATAGTTTTTGAAGGTCAATTTTTGTTTGTACAGTATGTTGAATTAATTATAATTCATCAATTATTAGTCCTGTGTGTTGTAATTTATTTTATTTTTCTAATTAGCTTTTAGATCGGTGTTATTCTCATAATTGTTAGTAATTTGTGGTTTTATGAGGGTTTTTTCTTTCTTTTTAGATTCATTGTAGAATGCATTTATATTTATTTGAGTCAAAGCATGCATTTGTTTCATCTTTCCCTATCTATTGACTTTGTTTTTAACAGTTTTTCATATATATTTACATGAAATGTTTTGGGGAAAAAAATAAGAAATGAAGCATCGTATAATCTTACAATTGTTTTTTTTTTTCTGGCACTTTCATTGATAGATTAAACAGTGCCATAAATGATCATCAAGCTGATGCAAAGCTTCCTCAGTTCAAAAGAAAAGGAGTACATAATAATTCAGTCCCTAAATTACTGCAAGGACAACCAGCAAAAGAAACGATATTATATTATGAATGGAGCTAGGAAAAATGGGTGGAGAAAATCCAGTGGTTACGTGAGAAGAATTTTCTAATCTGAAATTGTGTGACTCGCAAACAACACACGCAAATTGAGTATATGTGCTTTTACAAGCGAAGCTCATGGCTCATGCAAGTATTATTAGACTTATTAATGATATAAAATCCTAAAAGAAAAGTTTACAGTGGGAGGGTGTGGACAGGTGATCCATTATGCGTACTTTACAAACAACAAAGCAGAAGAAGGATGGAGAAATGAGAGGGAAGTGATGATGGCAGGTACTTGCTTCAAGGGTTGCTAAACAATGATGGCAGGACTTCAACTTGCTTTCTACTCAAACTTCATAGATATGGACAAAACCATTTGGATTTAAAGTTGAACATCTCAGTTCATTTCCAACACCATGTGAGGCAGGGCTTGAGAGAGGTTTCTTCAACATGGCATGCTTTGATAGGGTGTCGCCCGCGCTCAGGGAGATCCTGCTCAAGCTATACCGGTAAGTCTTTCTGGGATGCCTATCACCTCTTCTAGCTTTTTTCTTTTTTTCAAATGTAGGTTTTCAAGGATTCATTACCCTCACACTCGTGAACCTGGATAACTTCAATATTAAATTTCTAGATAGATGAAATATTGAATCTAGACATAAGAATGTATATTCCCAAGATATTATTGTGAAAACATGAGATTTTGTGGCTAAACAGGGAGGGTGAAGTTAGCTTTCCTCTTGAATGATGACTCTATAATTGTCTGGTGGATAAAATAGAATGTGTTTTCCAGGTAGATAAGCAATGAAACGCAATAGTTGGTGGGTGGGGTAAAGCTGAACAGCTCCCTCAAGTTGAAACAGCTTGTGATGGGCTGTTTCTTTTAGGTTAGCCACATAAATGAGTGAGCATGCAACATAATAAAAGATGAAATGCTTCTCCCCAGCTTCATGGCTGAGATCAAACCATGATCTATGATTGATGACATCATATCACTGAAGAAAGCAAAACAGTTGAGAACTCAACATATAACCTTTCATACGAAACAAAGCCAAGCACTGAACTATTTATCTAAATTCCACAAATCGCATGTCTCAATTAATTAAATTTCTTCCCTGTAAGATAACTTCTCCGTACAAGATGATTTATCATTGGCTTACCCGAAATAAAAGGCAGGAAAGTAAAAAATAAATGAATGATAAGTTCTGCTAAGGTATCTCATGGACTTCTAAAGTTCTAATGTAAAAAGTCTCCAAAGTCTATGGAACCATTTCAGCATATTTATACAAAAATAGAAAATGGAAGCAATTCTAGATATCCATTCTCTAGTAGTAGAGGAAAGGAAAAGGAAACTCGGAAAATGCTACCCTTGAAAGTAGTAGGCTTTCATTGCTCTGGACGAATTTGAAGTTTCTTTCTTCTCCTTCACATCCCAAGTAGCAAATACTGTATCTTAAGTTGCAAGGATGATAAACAAAAACTATGTTGAAAATTGATGTGCTTCCTTTCATGATAGCGCTGAGAAGCCTGTGGAGATTGACCATCACTTGTATGAATTTGGGTCTGTGGAATACCATGTTCAGGTTAGTCTATTGCATTCTTTGCATGAAAATTTAATTTATTACAGGTAACTTGTGTCAACACTCACTTTCTACTTGATGCAACCGATTGTAGTTGACACCACATTAGAATGTCCCAGAAATTGACTTGAAAAATAGTTGGAATGACTCAACATCGAGAAATATGCAAGAATTCTAGAAATGATTGTGATTAATGGCTGAGTGCATACTCAAAAAGCACATGCCCACTACCTGTCAACATATATATAGGCTGTCAACAAAATGTTGAGAACTATTCTGATAATCATCCTGTAATATTCAGTCTTCAGCAGCTGATCCACAACATAACTACTTGTCAATATCAACTCCACTACTGTCCCAAGGAGCCCTGCTATCATACGGGTTGTCATCGTACACCATGCAGATGGTAAAACAAGTTTGCTCGGATGCTGTGGAGATTGTTGAACCTGCAAAAGAAGGATATCAGCTAACCCTAAAGCTAAATTTTGCTAAGGTTCCAATTGGAAAAGGTTGGCTACTTCTTCAAATCAACAATTTTTTTTAAAAAAAAATGCTTGGTGCTTTGTGACACATAATAGTACTATCTTGCATTTAAGCATGTTATTCCTTCTATTCACCAAAAAATTTAAGAATAGCTTTCAGTATACGATAGTATCAGTATGGAGTTTACAGAGAAAAAAAAAAGTTTCAAAATCTCCATCTACAAAAGAAGACTGAACTGCACACATGAAAGGAGAAATATGTTAAATTTCTGATAGGAGGCTACCTTGAAAAAAGAAAATAAGCTGGAGCTTGAATGAGATGATTGTGCAATTTCTTAACATAAACAAGAAATACAAGAACTGTATGCAGTAAATCTGAGTTCAGGGTTTATAGCAAAGACAGAATAACAGTACAAAGAAAAGTTTAACCACCCAAACTAGACAAACAACACCAACCATTCTGATCAACTAAAATGTAGCATTGAAATAGATTTCCTCTTAAATAACAGAATTCCTGATTCAGCCAAGTACCACCATTCACAATCTCAGGATTTGAAGACATCCATACAAAGTTTTCCATGACACTTGAATGTAGGAAATAAAAAGATTACCTGATAATACTCCTGAAAAGAAGTCAACAACTCAGAAAATAGTATCATATGTTTAGGTGGGAGTTGAAATAATAATAGAGTTGAACAAAGGATTTGAACATATGGCTTCTACTAAATATAGACATGGCATTCAATTCAAGATCATAAAACTAATTAGAATTAGCGCTAAAGAAACTTTATGCTAAATGACTTGTCATTATAGCCAGTGCAATCTTCAAAATTTTGAAGCATGAAATTAACATCTTGATCTTTGCTTTGAAACAAGGGCCACCTCTGGTTCTGTTGGTGCTTGAAAAATTATCTAAGCATTTTGTAAGGAATGAAAGAGGAAATAACAAAATCCTAATAGGAGATGTTTATTTTTTGTCTATTTTCATACCAGGCTATCAAATTTCCACACTTCATAACCATGCTGATACATATTTTCCTTTTCCAGACTCTGAAAAAGTGATTACACAAATTTCATCAGTGCAAGCAGTTATACTAAGTTCCCAGCTGAAAGAAATGTTGAGAAATGTCAACTCCCAGGATACATCCCAAGGAATGAATAAGCCAATTAAACTTGTCTATCACCCAAGAGAACCCTTCTATGTCATCAGACAGGTATTACCGCTCATGCAATCACCATCTTCTTCTAATTAAGGTCTCAATCCCCAAGGGACAATATTAGACTTGATGAAGTATTATCATAGTGAAAGACTGATTTTGATAACAACTTTGTCAGTCTACTAATAACTTCCAATGACAGTGTGCCAGATTTTGATTTCAAGATTTCTGAGTTTTGTAAAATCTTTCTAGAAATGCTTAAATACAGTCTGGCCAGAAACTTGTAAGGTAAATAAACTCATTACCAATTTGGCAGTCTAGCCTTGCTCGGAATCTGGCCAAGTTTTACACTTGAAACAGTTCTGGCATTTCAGTCACATTTCAAGCCATTTTAAATGATCAAACAACTTAGTTTTCAGCTAAATCCAACCTTTTATGTCCTTTATGAAAATCTCCACAAAACAGCAAGGTAAATAAAGATATCAAAACATAATATGCTAAGAGATGGACATGTTTGATTAAGATTCATATCCGCTAAAAGCCACCGTCTTCACTTATTTGATATAATAAAAACTGAAGTAGATCACTATTTAGAATTGGCAACAGCACCACTACCAAATTTTGACTACCACACATATTTGACTCCAGTTTACTAAATTAAAGTAATTTTTTTGTTTAACAGCCACAAAAAATCACAGCAGTATTCCCAATGCGTTTTAGAGAGCACTCAGATGTGATTATTGCGACAGCCTTCTTTCAGGTTTGCAAAACTCTAACATCAGAGACATTAACTGATTTTTGGTCCCAAAGTTCTCTTGTTGGTATTTAGAAATGATGGTATCTTTATTACCTTTTATCCTTTTACTTTTGGGATTAGGAACTCATGGATGTGGGCAGCTCAGAAAAATGGGCTAAAGCTCCACCTTGCACCTGGTCACCCATTCCTCCACCAGAACTGAGAGGAGAACCTTTAGAAGATTTAAGCACCAATGGAGGGTTTGTCTCTTTTGGTATCCCCTTGCTCATAACTGAACACAAACCATGCATAAAGTGGCTTAAACAACAATTCCATCATTTTGCAATAATTATCATTGAAAATACAAAATTTGCTTGACAACTAGTTATAATTTTGATACATGAAATATAGAAACTAAATTCATTGATCATGAAACTTTTCATTTGGATATTAATAAGCATTTGTTTTCCTTGAGCATGTTTAAGCTAACATATTTGCTGCCATATTGCCAGATATCTCTTCACGCCATGTTGAAGGTAAAAAACTAGACAAAACTGTATGGAGTCTATTAAACTTCTATGCCTACGTGAAAAACCACGTAAAGGTAATACTTTCTATCAAGGTTTTTTCTTTTATTTATTTCTGATGTTCTTTGGGCATGAGGGGTGTTAAGCACGGGAGTTAATAGTGCATACGTCCTTTGCTGACAAGATTTTTTCTTATAGTGCACCAGAGGTTTCATACAAAGAAGGATGCAAAAGCGTTTGGAAAGTTTGGTTGAGGTGCTGACAAAACCTAACAGAAGTAGCATCATATTCTTAGTAAACTTTATTCAGATAACCAAAAAGCACTACAGTTTTCCTCTCTTGTTATTGAACAATTAACTGTTGCATTTCAATTTTTATTTTTCTTCCCCTGCACTCCAAAAGGTAATTTAGGATCTAACCTAGCAACTCCACATTGCAAGAAAAGCAATCGTGAGTCAATAATACATCAGCCCTCAACAAGAGGACAGCAAGACTAATTTTCTTGCTGCAACTTGCAGGTCCTGCACGAGGAAAAATTGGAAGAAAATGGAAATGTTAAGAAGGTCAAAGGTAAAGTGTTCAGGTCATTTATGTTATCAGAGAGAAAATTAAAGAAAAGAACAAGGGAGAGTTCTCTTTTGCTTCACATAGAGGCACCGGATGGTCTCTATATTTTGATGAATGCCAAGCTCAAAAACACTTAACTAATCCACAAGACATCCCATTATATATATGATACTTAGAGAAATCACACAGAATGATGACAAGAGTGCTGGTTAAGAAAGAAGTGGCAAATAGGTTTCCTTTTACTTTTAGCTAACATTCATGTTTTGTTTGTTTTCCAGCACATGCAGAAAGCAGGTATGGTGGAAAACTGGTAAGATTATCAAAACCAAAAAACTTCAAAAGAAGATGTCGTGATTTAACCAGGAAGATCATGCAAATTCGTTTTCGGATTAAAATCCATGGATTTCGGCATTTTCGTAGACGATGGTTGACAATCCCAAAGTTCTCTTCTCCACTGGGATATACTAAACTAGAATAATTTAAACTCCGTGTTATATATTCTTATTTTTTATCAGATGTATTTTTGTGCCAGATGTGAACTTCTATCATAACTTGGGTTTGTCTTGTAGAAGTACATCAAAGCTGCATGTTACTCTAATCTACTAAGGTTGTGACAATAGCAATATAGCAATTTCAAGAGCCATCTGGCCTATCATTAAATGTATCTAACCATATTGACAATGACACTGTAATGAGAAGTTTGAAGTTCATATCAGTTCATACACAACAGGAAAAAGAAAAGCAAGATTAGTTAAACTCATGAAACTTCCTCTAATGTGACATACATATTAATGTGTTTATAACTAGAATTCAAAATCTGATTTACATATTAAACTATATAAAGAGGTCAGAGAAACTTACTAGATATTTTCAGCCACTGTCATTGCTTTTCTGACAGTCTTGAACGAAGACTTTTATAAATTTCCTTCTTTTGCTGAACCTTGTAACACAGCAACAAATAGCAGTTGAAGCATTATTCCTGTGGCTAATAAACTGGAATCTATCATAGCCAGTAGACATATACTATGCTTTGCACACAATTCTAGTTCTTACTACTTGTTAAAGTTTCGGCTGCTATCTCCTTCCTCATAAGCACACCCTTGTCATCAAACCTTCTATGAAGACACCTGTAAGAAGGAAAGGTAATTATCATTAGATAGCAAGCAAAACCTGCTTTTCAGGGCAGTAGAACCATGAATTTCAGATGAACCTATGTAGTTGAACTTCAGTTCAGCTTACTACTGCGTGCCCCAACTAGAACAACATTAGAACATTTACATTGCAAATGACTCCAATAGGGTACACTACCTAGATCACCAAAAGAACTGAAGCTACTGATGTATGATTCCACTATATCCACTTAAAAGATGATAGATAGGATTTCTCATATGTGGGGCCACTTAAAGAATACTAAATCCCTCCCTTCATTCCAGTCTGTTTAAAGCTACAATTTCTTGTTTTTATTCTTTTTTTTTTGTAACTTCAACTCAAGACATTTTCGGTTTATTTGTTATTGTCTTGGCTCAATAACCTTTCCTTCTTTCAATAATCTTAAACTATTTAGGTTCAATTCCATGAATTTCCATCCAGATCTATTTTAGGTAAGATTCTTCATAAATTGTTACGATGCTAAACCATTCTTTATCACTCTAACCCATGGCATTTTTTCCATACACCCCCCTTGTCTGTCCTAATACTTAACGTGATCACATTCCTCATCAGTTCATTTAGATTTTGATGTTGAGAGTAGATCATCCTAATTTCTCCTTTAACTTCCCTTCAACAGGAGTCACCCCCACCATCCCAATTATGTACATGTTTCTTATACAGACTTGACTTGTTTATTTACACATCCTGACATCCATAGTTATACCCTCATCCCTTCTACAGTACAATAACTCTTCCTCACCAGCACCCCCCCCCCAGCGTGCGCGCATGCTATACAGGACCTCTCCAACAACCTTCCCTATTTTATTTTTCTTAATCAGCTATACCTCCACCTTGGTGAAAAAGGAAAAACCAGGTTGTCTAAATTTCTTCAAGCAACCTTAGTTGTGCAATAAGGCCCTAAGATTTTTCTATTTGCTTCACCTTCTAAAGTGGAACATGCCGGGCAAGCAAAATGGATAGGCAAAATCATGAATGAGGTAAACAAACCAGACTGATAAGCAGAATGATAGTTGAGGAATAGGTATATAAATATACATGAAAATCACAATGTCAAAAATTTTAACAAGGGAAGTCAACTACCAAGAAATGGTAATATTTTTGAAAAAAGAAAAACCTCCTATGTTCCTTTAATATAGGATGCAGTTGCAACAGTTCCAGTTTGGTAGACGAGAGGAAGAAACCTCCAAGGTAGATCAGTAATTGAGGACTTAACCGAACATTAAAATACTAAACCAGAAGACAAGCATCTGGTACCTTATAGGTCAAAAGCCAACAACATCATTTGCTGCTGAGAATTCTCAAAAATGATAATATAATTTCCAAATTGACTTGTGTGTTTACTGATAAATGTGGATGAAAACTGAACTAGAAAAGGTAAAAAGTGTGTGCGCACACAAGCCTGCATGGGTATGCTTGAGTGCGTGTGTCTGTGGGACAGAGAGAGATAGCAACAAAAGTATAACATGTAGAAAGTACTCGTTTGTTAGCACAAAACGGACATCAGAACCTGAGAAAAACTCATCATCTAAAACTGTATTTTTAGAAAAGTTAAGCAATTTTGCTTACAGGATACTAGAAACATCTTGATTTGAATCACATCTATTCTCCGACTCATTTCTTCTTTTATCCAGGGGCACATTCAGATAAGTCTTTCTTCAGTAGCATGCTATAGTACCAACCAAATTTAACATATGACTCAGATGTTGCTCCTGCATCACTTCTTCCTCTTCTGAATGCCAGATCCTTCTCATGCTACAACAGCTTGTTTTTCAATAAAGCATCTTGCAAGCAGATCACTGGAAGGAAAATCACATTCCATTTCTTTGCACACTTTGATGGAAAAAAATTGGGAGGGGGACATAAATTTCAGCTTCCTACAACAAATATATTAAATAAAGGTTCCATGATAATCAAAGATTATGGTTTTGTGAGGAGTGGAATGGGAGAATGAGAAAACAAGCTTTCCAGCAAAGCATTAGCACCTGAGTTCAACAGTTATGAACACATGAATTGGTAAGGCCATGGTCCGTCAGTGAATTCAAGTCACCATAAAAGTTCTTACGTTTTACCATGTTCAAAATCTGAAGTCAAATTCTCAAGACCTTCTAATTGTCTCCAAAGACATCATTGAAGATATAAAAATCATGAAGTAACAGCTCCACTTCATGCATTTTATCCACAAAAACAACAATTTCTTCAACTTGAAAGATAGTGACACAAAGGAATATAAAAAATCCAACCATCATTATCAAAGATCCCATGATATTTCTGCCTAGAATCCAAAATTTCATTGAAAGATACTCTGTGTTGCCACTACATACTTTCATGAGATGAAATCTTAGTCACTGCAGAACTGAAATTTTTTAAAGCTTGTGGGTATTTACTTCCATATGAAAGAAAAATCAAAACCCACCTGTCTAAAGTGTTGAACTTTAACACTTGATCACTTCAGAGGTGTAAAGAATCTGTGGCCATTATCATCCAGTTGAATTACTAGAGTTAATCAAATGTGATCATTCATAACAACAACATGAAACAATGCATTTGGGAGGAACACAAAACAGTAACAAGCTATCTATTTCCCGCAATTTGGAGGCCCACACTATGCTACAAATGTTACTGATGCCAATAGGCAACTCCAGCAACCGTTTCCTAAAATTATTTACTGGTTACTTACCGCATAACAAAGTAACAGCCTTTACCCACAAGCAGGAACAGATCTAGAAGCCCTTAACAAATATATAGACACATTCTTTTTGGCCCCTCAATCCCTAAATCCTTGCTGCCCCTGCCCATTGAAGGAGGCAGAAAATGATACTCATGTCAGGGTAATCTACGCAAGCACATGTTTGTAAGGCATTATAAGGATCAAGGCATTTTTTCTATATCACATACATTTCATAACATGTGTGTGTGCGTGGGCGTGTGTGTGTATGATTCTGAGATTGTTTCCAGTATATCATATCAGAAAATGGTAATATGTTTCAAATTCATTCTGTATGCAAGTGATCTAAACTTTAGATACAGAATACAACAAAACAAGAGCTCAAATTGCTTCAATGTTTGGCAATCCATCCATGTCTGTACTCTTTATTAGATTACAAAATGTATTTTTTTACTGTACCTAAATGCAAGAATAGAGGAACTTAACTTTAGAAGCATGTCCTGCTAAACAAAAAGGAAATAAAAAAATTCCAACCGATTCTGCACATGATAATATATGACATTTCGTCTGAACACTGCTTTCATTTTCCTACAGAATTGAAGCTGTATTTGGCTATTTGCACGATAACGTTATGGCCTCTAATCAAATATACAAGTATGAAAGCAAGTCTATCCACCTTAATTAGTCTTATAAGTTCTGATTGTATTGCCAGCGCTATTAAATAAATGAAAACAATAAATTAAAAAAAAAAAAAAAAACATATTCATTTACTGATAAAAGGTAATTCGACAATAAAAGGACAATCTAGTATCCAATTTCTGTGTGTAAACAGCAAAGGCTTGTCAGGAAAAGAACACCATTGCCTTGTATGTATAAACAAACAATCGATTCAATTCCATTAAACACCAAAATTGTGTATTATCAATACAGGGAAAAAGGCAAGAAAATAAAAAAAGAAGAGCATACACTTCATTCCACTTCAAATTCAGGAAGCGCCCGCATCAAAGCACTCTCAGAATCAAGCCCTGCCAGCAAAGGACCACTTGCTTCACCATGCCTCAAATCCCTATTAGTTGACAACAATCCAAACAACCCCAAACTCACAAGAAAGACCACGATTGCATGCCCAACAAACATCAAATTCACCAATGCCACACCCCTCAACCCATCCTCTTCAAGATCACACTTCAACTCAACATTTCCACTTCCAGGCAAAATCTCAATCTCATGACACCCTTTAAAACCAAAAACATCAGTATACAAACACAACCCAGCTTGCAAAAACCAAGTCCCTTTCAAAACCAACCCACAACAGAAACAAAACTCAGCAAAAAATGCGCCAGGCCTAATAGCCAAATACAAACAACAAAACCCACAAACAAGACTCAAATCACCACACAAACCATAAACAACCTCGACAACAAGACCAGAAGTGCCCTCACCAATAAAAGAGTATTCTACGAAAAACAAAATCCCACCAAACACAAACAAGAAATTATCAAGAATGACTACAGGGTCAATGGCATCACGTAAAACGAACAAAATTGCCAAAACCCAGTAAAGAAAAAGAAGCAATGATTCATGCAAGAAGGAGAAACGGTAAGTTGTGTGACCAGTAGTAATGGAGAGGAAAAGAAAGATTAAAGAAAAAGAAGCAATAGGGAGGGCTACGGTGAGGACGTACAAATCAAGATTTTTCCATTTGGGATCAGAGAGGTACCATGTTTTGGATCTAAAAAGAGATGGGTTCTTGAGGTAAAGAGAAGACGAGCAAAAGAGACGGTGGATGCCTATAGGGAGAAGGAGAAGAGTGACACACAAATGGGTTGCAAGTGATGCCATTTTTTTCTTCCTCGTTTTTCCTATGTTCGATTGATCGTCTTCCAACTTGTCCTTCTGTTTTGAGGCCGGTTTCAGTTTTTTTCGGTTGCAAATGGTAGGGGCAGTCAGATGTCATGTGGGCACTTCAACATGGCTTGCCTTGTTTTAAGATAGAAGACACAGTTTGCAGAAAATACATTAGTTGTTTGACTCGAAGGATTAGGACAAATCCATCAAACAAATATATTTTAAAACAATTTTACAGTGAATTTACTCTTTCCTGCCTCCTTCTCTTACGTTGTAGCCAAATGCTACTAAAATTAGGTTGGCTATCATATCTAAAATTCTAAATCTCATATCATATAATTATGTTATCAAAAGCAAAACTTTCATGGATTTAGTTATGTAGGTCAAGTGTAAATATTTTATTTTTTAATCGATCAAACTGTGAATTTAGTTTTGATATTCAAGAGTTAATTAAATCTATTTGTAAAGTGTGATGAGGATTGTTAATTCAAATTTTAAAAAATATATATATTAAAATAATATTTTTTATTTTAAATATTAAAATCATCCAAAAATATTAAAAAAATAAATCCAATTTTGATATTTGAGTGCAATCCCAAAGAGGGCTAGGGTTAAAAACAAAATGAGCGATTATATTCTGAAAATTTTTACTTAAATTTGACTTGTGACCACGAATTGGAAAACTTGTAGTTAAATATATCCATTTGGCTGTGCTATATGAAAACAAATTAACATGGATTATTGCTGACAACAAAAGTCAGTGCAGGATTAGAGAAGGTCAATGGAACAACCATGCCTGAGCAAGTTGTTGTGATAGAAGATGAGGTAAGAGACTGGGTCACAGATCTCGAGCTGTCCTCTAATGAACAAAAGCTGATCACACACCCCCATTTTGGTCAATGAAACTTCCATGCTCAGCTACTCCAAGAAGATCCAAACCGCCTGCAAATAGGTGGATTGATCCCAAAAATTGATGGGATTGCCTGAAGATATATATTGTCCCCAGTCCATCATCACATATCAAGCCTGAAGCAACTGACCCTTTGTAACCCTGCGCATCCTGTTTCTTCCTCTCCAAAAAAAATAGGATGCCACTGTCCTGACAAACATTTATATGTCAATGGCCAAGTTAGCTCCTGCAGAATCTGGGAATGTCAACACCATTGGAGAAGAGGAATAAATTTGGAAACAACGAGTGAATGAAGAGTAAATGAAAATCTGCAAAATGCCAAGCACATGAATCCTCGACCCCACTGAAGAACCACTTCAGCCCCAGCAGAAACCCAGGCTCAGATATCTACCAAGATAACTTGAATACTTGTTTTTCTGCGAGGTGAGCTCCTGCATATGTGTGGAAGTTTTTGATTATAATCATGAACTTGCGCAGTTTCACAAGACCAAAATCCCCATAAAAACTCACAGCCAACAGAAGGCTGTGACCGTCCATCCCAACCATGGGCTTAACATCCTCTGCTCTATTGCCAGAGTAATCATCACCTGTGAGTCGGTATCTTCCATTGCAAGCAAATATGTGCAGACGCGAGTTTGTATGGCAGTATTCTCTTGTCTAGTAAAAGGAGGCAGGAGCCCTAAAAAAAACCAAACTTGGATGTAAGAATCCAGCCCACATCTTATGAGGAAGGGCAAAGCAGGACAGCAGATATTCAGATTTGTTTGAATATGCTCGATTTGTCTGTAGAAATTAATTAAGTAATTTAATTGGTTATTTTATTTGATTTTTTCATAGATAAAAACTACACAATAAATGGACCGGAATAATAATGCGCTCCGCCTATTATAAGGCTATGAACGGTGCAAGGATAGACCCGTGTTATAACGGGTCAATACCCGTCTATTCCTTCTCTCTAGAATTTACTAGTACACTGGTCCGCCCGTTGCCAGAGCTTAGACCAGCTTTTTTAAAATGTAAAAGAAATGCTAACAGTGTTATTAAATTCGGACAAGGGAGTTAATTTTTTATAAAAAATTATTTGACTCTTTATTTAATTTGAAATTTTAATTAAATAATGTACTAATTAATTTTATAAGTTAAAAAGCAACTTGAATAACGATAAGAATATAATTTAACTTTAAAATAAAAAAATTTAAAAAAAAATATTAAAATAACAATACATTAGATTGACTTTGATTATCCTATAATTATATTTTATTTAATTATATAATAAAAATAAATATTTATAAAATCAAATATCAACTTTACAACAACACACATAATGTAAAGATCAATTTAAAAAAAATCAATAACCAAAAACAATTCAAAAAAAAAACATTAAAAAAAAAGTGCACAGTTATTGCTTATTTAGCCTTTCTAACAAGTTGAAGCAATTTGATCTAAAAATATCTATTTTCTTTATCTAACTCAAATAAATATTTCTAAACATGGATGATGTGGTGCTT
>Ga0325405_1001621_pt1 | contig 22993 bp, 17 predicted proteins | sample PopdelMetagenome_21_FD_205663 | JGI IMG/M metagenome (GOLD analysis project Ga0325405, IMG submission 205663) | Populus deltoides microbial communities from Bellville, Georgia, United States - Xylem-Control-R2 | ecosystem: Host-associated > Plants > Phyllosphere > Stem > Wood/Secondary xylem...
TGATTATACATGGTTAGCTAATTGATTTGTTGGTGTTAACAAACAGTTTTAAATTTCAAAAAAAAATAAAAATTATTTAAAAATAATAAAAATTAAACAAAATAGTAGTCATCATAAATAAATAAAAGATTAAAAATAGCTAAGATAGTAGTTAAGAAAAATGAATAGTTTTTAATGTGAAATATTGATACTATAGATCTTTTAATGTGTTTATATTAACCTCCTATGATCATTTTGCAAATGATCATAGCAAAACGAATTAAAATTTTGGTTAAATAAATATAATTGAAATTATTCAATTGAGATAAATTAAAATATAATCAACTGGTTTGTGGCAATCCAATTTAAATTGTTGTATATTTGCAAGTTCAAAAATTTTAGGTAGTCTCCCACATAGGTGAGGTGCTATCAATTTTTTTAAAATATGAATGTTTAATGATTTACAGTACCTTAATCTTTTAATTTGTGTAGATGTCTAGGGAAATGTCAATAGCATGTCATACAGACAGGATGGTTGCTAGTTCTTCTAGCAGTATTTCTCACGACCATGAGTCATTAGGTGTCGACCGAGATCACACACCTAAGACACAGACATCCACTCATGATGCAGGCTCATCGAATGTGATGCCACCACGTCGCAGGGGGTCCCTTTACAACGAGTTCCATTTACTCAGAAGTACCAGGCTTAGAGGAAGAACAACCTTTCAATGTAAGTTTGTATTCCCTTAATATTGACATGTTAATAATTTTTTTTAAAAATAATTTTAATTAACAAATGCAATTTCAGGTTTACTATGAAATCATTGATGGAAATTCCACTATTTCAATATAGTCAAATTTTCAAACATCTTGAATGGAAACCTATGATTGATTCATGGTTCAGAAGGTTTAACGTTAGTATTAGCTTAAATATTTTTGTATCATGTTAATTTGGTTAGTTTATTAACTTATTAATGAAATTTTTCTTGTACAAATTTTAACTGCACGGAAAAACTTGAATGGGATAGAGCTTACAACACTATTGTAATGAGAGTTTGGAAAAATCACAATGCAACTAGGTAAGATTGAAATCAAGATAGAATTTTTTAATCTTTTTATTCAATTTTATTATTCATTTAATAATACATAATTCATTTGTATCAAATAGATTGTGTGATTTTTTTGTACGAGGTACAATAGAAAGGCAAATAAATATGTGAAAGAGAGTGAGCTTCCAAGCTGGAAGGAAGTGGTGGTTTCAAAAGATTTCAAACCTCTATACATCTTAAGGGCTGTGTGGGTGGAATATATTCAACTTTTGATGTTCAATCATTTCATGCGACGATAAGACTCCAGTATGGAGAACTAAAACCCGACGTGTTCATGGTTTCGTTACCCTGTACATTGGTGGCTCCGTTCCATTCATTTCGTTTGCAAAGAGAATGGTAAGATTTTTTTAAATTACATCTATTTTTTATCTGTTGTTTCTTATAAATATATTTAACTAACTACACTTTTTGCTTGCAGGATATGGTTCTTGGACGCGAACCAAGCCCAATGGAGATTTTTATGGAAACGTACATGTAGATTAATGACTACCAAAAACGGGTGTAACAACTTGTGGATAGTCAAGCTAAACACTTTGTAGTATGTAGTTTTCAACCATTTTTTTCTTAAGTTATTATTTTCTTGAATTTACTGACTTTTTTTTTTCAAGATACATATAACCCATTCATATCTCAATCCGGATTTGTGGTTGGAGGCAGGATTGTTTGGTAAACCCGATAGAAATCAAGTGTGTGGTCTCTCTAACACTATGACCAAGTTCTTGTGGATGACCCATAGTGTTTCAACCGTTGGATGCTCTCAATCAGTTCCGAGCAGTTAAACTCTAGAGTTTGAGGTGATTTTAGATTAGCGAGTTAAATATCAGACGACCCATCTTGCTACTGATTATAAATGACTCAATGCTGGGATAACCAAAATCTGTCGATTGGTAATGGAAATAAGATCACATATGGGTGATACATGTGTTCCTTTTTATTCATCCTACGATCTAGGTGAAGACTCGCCTCCTCCTCCTCTTCTATTGTCTCTATGCTAGATTAATTGTATTTGAATTTATAAATGTTTAAATTTTTAATAAATATTTCAAATTTATATTAATTTAATTTTTTTAATTATTTTTTGTTTTTGTTAATATATTTTTTAAAAATATATGTTTTAAAATTATTATTGAAATGGTTACTTATGAACATAAACTGTCAGTATATATCAGAGAGCTAAAAAACAATTACTGCAAATGTCATTGTCAATGTTTACTTACCAATGGAATAATAAATGGTTTGTTTGGCGTTACATGTCAAATTCACCGATAGACATACTGTCAGGTAAAGTTTTTTGTGGCATGCTTTGTTCGTTAGTAAATCCATCTATAAAATGATTACCGACAAACTCGCTGATGAGAGTTTTTCTGACAGATTATTTTCTTCTATGATCACGTGTGCAAATTTCATTCTGACAAACTGTGAGTATAAATATCGATAGACAATTCCATTGGTAAATCTAAAAATTTGGTAGTGCACCTTATTATCACCCATATAATCATTAAATAAGATGCACTAAATAATAAAATGTTCAAAAACTGTGCAACGGCGACGGCGACGGCGACAACAACAACAACAACAACAACAACAAATGTTTTAAATGGAAAATATTAGCACAACTCAACAATTTAGAATGATTTGTAGGCATAAGTGGAGTGCTGAGGAAATCCAAAACTGTAAAAGAAATAAGGGAGTTTTAATGGCAACAGATTCAACCCAAGATAGTAGTTCAACTAGATAAGGAAACTCTACCAAAAATGGTGAATGAGCATATCTAGAATTCAAATTAAATCAAAATTATCTTTGGTGGTGTTTGAAATATTGCCTATGGATTTCATGCAATACGTTACTATACTTTTATGCTTAAAATGAATTCCTCTATAATAATTTAAGATCATTGTCGAGTGTTTATATTTTTCAGTTTCTTTTTATTCAAACACATCCATCATTTCCAATTTTCCTTCTTGGTGTTAGAGTAAGTGTGAACACATGACACATCCCAACAACTCTGTACAACCATAACTTCATTACCTCTCAATATTGGCAACTTCATTACCCTCAAACGTAGTCCTGTAAATTATCCCATATGACATGAACAAGTCTTGGCTTTTGTAGAAAGCTAAGAGTCTGTCAACCATATTACAAATAAAGATCCTGCCCTCATTAAATACACCATATCGAATTCAAATAACACTATGGATGCATAAATGTTTGCACCAAGATTAATTGAAGTATACATTGTCTGGAGAAAGGTGGATCATTATTTTCATGGGTGGATAATTGGAACACACTCTAAAGAAACACTCAACCTAGTTGTTAGCTTAAACATAGCCTATGTTATTTGGGACGCACTTAAGAATGCATATGCAAAAAATTTACAAGAACATGAATTCACACTTAAACAACAGGTAACATATTTTCATGAAGTAGATAACAAAACTATTTGACAACATACTCGCACCTTTAAAGGTTTATACGTTGGTCTTTTAACTATCGGGAAACCTATCCCAGAAAAAGAAAACATTTTATTCCTTCTCACTAGCCTTAGCCCTCAATTCACCACTACCATGTTGAAGCCACCTAGGTCATCATACTCTGAGCTGGTCTCCTAACTCCAAAGTCTTGATCAGCGACGTAATTGGTTCTTTAATCATGAAAGTGACCCAAACTCATTCACTCCTCAAATGACATTTTATGGACAAAAACAACAACACTTCTAATAATTTCCCTCACGATATCTTGGCAACAAAAAAAATTCATATCAACTAGGAAAGGATTTCAAGCACAAAAACAAAACGAATGAAACAATTCTTATTCTTCTAGCCCTAATCAGGCTCTCAACAAAGACATCATCTACCACCTAGTGAATGTCGTATGACCTATACAAAAAGAGATCTTTATCGTGAAAAAAAATTCTAGTACTATAGCACAATGAGATATATTATAAAAACATGTTAAAAGGTGCCAAAACAACCAACTCAGCATGATGACATACCACAAGCTCTTATAGCCGTCACATTGGACAACACCATCACTAAAGTAGAGTGAATAGACATAGAAGCTTCCAACACATGACAGGAAAGTCAAATATGTTATCTAATATCCACAACTACTTTGGTGTAGATTCAATTCTTATTAGTAATGGATCTTCTTTTCAAATTCCTGGTATTAGAGATTATAGCATTAAGAAAAAATACTTTATATTTTTACAATGTCCTGCTAGTTCCTAACTTAACAAAAAATTTATTTTTGATAGTTAGCTACCAACTTAGTTTCTTGTTAATTATAAATTCTCTAATGTTGACTATTGTATTAAGGAACAACAAACAGGACAATCGGTGATCATAGGGAGGTGTAATCGTGATCTCTATATTTTTCCCACTTTATTGGAGCTCTACTTTTCTCATTGATTCAAATCTGGCTCAACAAACTTTTAGCATCAACTCTTAGAATATCCTTGGCTTTATGCTTTACAATTATTAAAAAAATAAAGGCATGATTAATGTTATAGGAGCTATAAAAAAATAACACATTTGTGATACTTGTCAATTCAGGAAGCTTAGTACATTATTGTTTTCCTAATCTTAACATTTAAGTGCTGGTACATTTTAAAAATATTCATTGTGAGTTATAGGTACCTACTCATATTTTATCATTAGGAAAATTCAAAGATTATGTTTGTTTGCTAAATGACTTTTCTAAGTATATTTGGATCATTCTCTTACAACATAAATCTAATTTTGCAAATGCTTATGTAGCCTTTGAATAATATGTTACCAGATAATTCAACAAACAAATCAAGATTTTTCACTCTAATAGAAAAGGAGAATTCAAAAACTCCATGCTATCATCTTATTTTCTTTCCACTAGTATTATTCATTAGGTATCGTGCCTATATACTCTAAAGGAAACAAGTATGGTTGAAAGGAAAAATAAGATAATATGAGAACTAGGTATGACTATGTTATTTCACAATGGTGCCACTCTATTTTTATGGGTAGAAGCTTTCATTAATGTTATCTACCTTATTAATTGGTTGCATTTGTTTGCACTTAATTTTTAAACTTCATACTTTACACTATATGAAACTTATCCTGATTATACTTCACCTGAAGTACACGGTGACACAAGTTTAATCCAAAATTCATACTTTGCATCTTTGTACGCTCTAATGATAAACGTAAAGGATAGAAAAGTTTATATCCCTTTAGAAAAAAATATTTTATCTCCTGCAATATGGTTTTTAACGAGTTATTTTTTCCTTATAAAGCACTCAAGTCAAAGCATTACTCCTCCTACATCACATGTCATTAACATATTTGATTTATGGTTACCTTATACTCACTTTAATCTTATTGCATAAACTTAGTTGCCAATATTGATACTATCATGTTTGAGTCCTTTACTGGTAGTGCCAATATTCACTCCAGATTCATAAACTTCTATAGGCTCCCTCTCCCTAACTGAAGATACAATTAGTATGAAGCCCAACAGTTTAGGTCTAAACTTGAGTTCGAGATGCAACTGGCACCATTTGAGCATGAGTCACTCTAGCTTGAGTTTGAGATGCAGCTGCCATGACAAAGGCATAAGTTATCTCATCTCAATTCTGAGATGCACAAACAACCCATACATTCTTCATAACCTAAGTCTTAAAATTTAATAAAGTCAACTTCAGTAAGCTTAGTTTGATTAGTTTAATGTTTTGTTTCTTAAATATGGTTTCTTTTGTAGCCTATCAGACCCATCCTTATTCACATTTCATTCTTATTTTTGTATATTTACCTTTCTTTCTTTATATAGATGATATACTTCTTATACAAACCTCTGCTGCTTTAGTTAGAACATTCATTTATCTTCTAAATTTAGAATTTACAATGAAGGACTAGGACCAGTTAATCACTTTTCTAAGATTGAGATATCTCAAACACTTGATGACCTCCATATGTCCTGCTCATATTATGCCCTTACCATTTTTGAACGAGCTAGCATGGTTGATTATAAGCCCATGAGCACCACTTGAAGCAAAGACCAGGATCTCATCAAATGACATTTTATTAGAAGAACCAAGTTACTTTTGAGGACTTGTTGGTGCTTTTCAATATCTAACACTCACACAACTAGATCTTTCATATAGTGTTAACTATGTATGACCTGTATGCTCCTACTATTGTGCATTTAATAATAGTTCATTGAATCTAAAGATATATCAAAGGCACTATTAACATGGGCTTACACTTTATTTTGAATACTACATTTGATCTATATGCTTTTTTATATGCAGATTAGGTAAGTTGTCCCACCATAAGGCATTCCAACACTTGATATTACATATTTTTTTAGAGAAAATCTCATCTTTTGGTGTATAAAGAACCAATATACCATCTCTCAATGCAACATTGAAGTAGAGTATCAAGCCATGGCTAACATTGCAGCCGAACTCACGTGGATGACTTTTATTCTAAAAAATCTTCATATTCTACTTACTTCTCCTCTAATCCTCTAATATGACAACCTTAGTACTTTTTATATGATAGTTAACCTAATGTTTCATGCTCGTAGTAAATATATTAAGTTGAATTATCATTTTATGCTTGAACAAGTTACACTTGGACTTCTCATCACTAAACACATATTTATTATAGATCAAATAGTAGACCTCTTCACTAAATCAATGTCAAAGGCTACTTTAATTACTTTCGAACCAAACTTTGCCCCCAAACCTGACAGAGTTTGAGAAAGAGTATTAGCATAACAACTCAACATGATTTATTAGAACAAGTGGAGTGATAAAAAAAATCCAAAACTATCAAATAAATAAGGATGGTTACTTCCATAAATATACCTATATTAGTGGAGAGACATTGTAGGATGGAGTTTTAATGGCAACAAATTCAACCGAAGATGGTAGTTCACTAAGATAAGAAAACTCCAGCAAAAATGGTAAATAAGTATATCTCGGATTTAAATAAAATCATATCACCTTTAGTGGTGTTTGAAATCAGTTAAGATATAAAGCATATCATCGAGAATATTGCCCAAGGATCCTATGCAAATTGTTACTATGTTTTATGTTTAAATACAAATCCTCTATATTATTTTAGGATCATAGGCCTAGTGTTCTTTTTTTTTTTTTTTCAATTTCATCTTCTTCAAACATCTTCATCATTCCTAATATTTTTTTTGAAAAAAAGGAAAACTTCCACTACATGAAAATTAGAAAATATCGATAAAATATTCCATCAACATGTAAATACCATTCCATAAGCAATTTATATCATTGACAGATTTACCTACAAAAATACATTATCAAAACAACATTATCAGGATTTGTTTTCCGTTATCATTTCATCAATAATTGGTAATATTGATGGAAATAACAACACAATATTGGTGCCAAAAAAATAAATTGCACTGACCAATTTTTGTCAGTAATTAAGTTACCAAAAAAGTATCCCCTCGCTGATTTTGTTAGTAAAACAATTAATGATAGAATCTCCATTGTTGATTGATATGGTTTAGCTTATGGTTCAACCTTGGGTTACTCATGATGGGGATTCAGTTGGGAGTTTGGTTAGAGGGGAAGACCATTTAGCCAAGTGAATGTTTTTTCTTGGGTTTCAACTTGTATTTGATTTAGCCATGTTGAGTTTTCACCTTGGGATGCATTCAGTTAGATTGGGTTTGTTGGTGTTGATGGGTTCGATCCAATTATGGAGAAGTTAGTTTTGGCTAGATCTGATTTGAGCCTTATGGATGTGTATGGGCTTAGGCTATATGGGGTCCAAAAGTGGTTTGGAGTAATTAGGGTGTTGAGGTCCTTTTCCTATAAGGATTTGTCAAAAATCCTAGCAAAGTTTGAGTTCATGATGGGCGGTTGTAAAGTAGAATCGGAGAGGGATTACCAAGTCTCTATATTAGATAAGAATTTCATATCTAACATGGAAACCAATAGGTGACAACATGTGAGAGTAAATTCCCCTATTTATTTGTCCATTACAGAAATGCTTTCCTTACAATGAGAACAAGAGGCGGTTAGATTTGGTGGACTTTTCTTGTTGTTTTTTTTCCTTTCTCTTGCAGGATTTCTTTACTTTAAAGGGAGATTGTGGAAGGCTTCTAAAAGGGAAGAATTCAATAAATCTTTTTTCTATTTTTGAGAGCATTAATTTGACCAAACAAGGGAAGAACATCAAGCATTCAAGGCAACATATTCCAAATATGGAAAGAGGTCTAAAAGGGGCAACAATCACATATTATTTCTACGCAAGTCAAACCCAACTACAAAAGAAAATTAATCAAGATAGGGACAATTTTGGGGGCTGATTGTTTCCTTGTATTATTCTAAACATTTTACATAGTTTTTATTTTATTGTTTTAAGCATTCTTTGAACCATAATATTTCATTAAGCTTGTGTTAGCTAAAAGCCCAATAGTTTGTAATCCATTATGGATCTGTTAGGGTAAATTATCTTAAGACTATATAATATTTTTCTTGCTACAAATTTTAGCATCCTTCAGATGAATAATATTATTGTGTATTGCTTGAAGCAAACATGTTCTTTGTTATGACAAAGAAGAAAACCTGACGTATCAAGGTATAATTAACCTTGTAGCGTGAATTCATGAATTACAATACCTATGGTTCTTAGCTACATGTTAACTCGGGTCAAGGTTCTCAAAACCTAATTTTTGGCTTTCTTAGGGAAGTATCATCTTCGTTGGGGGTTGCTTGACCATATGATTAAGAAGTCCGCATCATTGATTTTGTTGGTAATACCTAAAAATTATCGATGGAATAGCCAATGAAATTCCAAGATTCGCAACAAAATCTCGACCGCAAATTCCATTGGAAAGTTGTATAACTTTTGAACTATTTTGTAACTTTTCAATGAAATGATGCTTAGCCAATGACATAAATCTCTATCGCAAAAAAATTTCATCAAAAGTTTAGTAAATTCATTTTTTAGTTGTTAATTAAAAGTATTAAAAATAATATAAGTCATAATAAAACCAAAAACTATTAATTTTATTAAACATCAAGATTTTATTAATTTCATTATTCATTCAAAAATAATCTCATAAAAATAAATACATCGCTGCAAAGATGAATGTAGAGGTAAAGAGGGGGAATCCCTGGTCAAAAGATCTGAATTGGGAAGCACTATAATAAAAAGTCATATATTCCATCATTTTTTACCCAATTCTTTCTATTTTCTTCTTCTAATTTGGCTTTCATTTATTCTTCTAATTTAGCTACTCAATCCTTGACCTATTTTAGGACCTTCACTTTAAATTTTAGCATTGACTAACTTAAGCAAGATTATTGTATGTGTAGAGTTGAAGCAGAACGACTCGACCTCATTTCATAAGCCAATACCATAGGCATCCCAGAAACCCAATTCATATCTTGTCCATTAGTTGCTTCAACCTCCAACCATAACCGAGGATTATGAGGAGGATAGGTGCAAGGATTTTCTCCATGTTTTTCAACCATTGTGGTGTTATAAGTTTTTTACCAAAAAAAAATTCAATTATATTTAAAAGAATTCTAAAAATTAAAAGAATTAAAAAAAAACATAGAATGAACATTTTCTCTTTGCTATCTACAAAACTCTTTACCCCTTTTCCCGTATCCCTTTTTTATATGAGTTTTCTCATATAACTCCATTAAAGTAGGCTCGCACCTAAGCAGTTTTTCCTGAAAAATAAATAAATTTTAAAAAAATTCTAACAAATAAAAATTAAATTGAAAATTGAGGAAAAAATAATTTAAAAAGTCTTAGCAAGCATTTTTCATCATTAGCAAATAAAAGTGTTCCACCGGTGTGCTTGTTCATTCAACCATGTATTTGTTTTTCTTGTGGTTTTACAACCCAGATCATGAGCACCTTTTAAAGTTTTTTAATGCCAAAACTTCTTGAAACTTTGCCTAATTACTCTTTATGACAAGATTCGGTTTATACTTTTTCAATACCGTGATGTCATTAGAGCCAACTTTTTTTTACATGTTTGTGGAATCATATCACAAATCACGCAACTTGTTACAGAAAAGTTGTTAAATATAGATAAGATTAGAAAATTTAAGATTATAATTTTAAATATAATTTTTTTATAGCTTGAAACTTACCTAATTGCGTTGTTGTTTTCCCACACTTTCTTGACTACCATCTTGTTTTCCTTGTCCCACCAAAATTTCCCTTGCATTGTCAATTTGTACATTGATTAGTTTTTTAAAATTTAAAATAAACTATATAATAACTAAAGAAATATTAATTTTATCCTATCTTAAACAGTCCCTACCAAGCATTTATTATAGTTATCCATCCAGGATGATCTTGAAGTTGACTCTATTGAAACAATGGTTCCTCGAACAATGATTTTATCACACGTATGATAAAAACAAGTAGCTTCAATATTTGTAAACCTAAAAATAAATTCACACAAAGTCTATCATTTTCATTTAATGTAAATTTTAAAATAACTTAATCAAAATAAATAACTTACATGGATTGGTTGACCTTTTATTTTTCAATAATTATATCAAAATATGGATCTCTTGAAGATGAGATTCCACTTCTACTACCAAAGTGGACGAGCTTTGGTTAGTATCGTGTACATTAGATGTGTCTTCATGATCAATACTTATATTAACATCATGATCACTGACATCACCAACACTACTGCTATTTGAACTAGCAGTAGCATTAACGCTTTTAAATGTCTTTAAACTTTTTATTGGAATATCCAAAATATAATACAAGTTAATTCTCAATTTCAATGTAATAAACTCAAACCATTGTCAACACATGAAATACATGTAACTACTCACCCTAGTTCAATGGTAAGGTATATCTCCGAGTGAACTTTCAAGTACCAAAACAAAGGTTTAATTTTAGTCATCCATCTTATAAAGATATATTGATTATTTCATAAGTGCGAGCTCAAATCTTATAACAAAATGGTTTATTTGTTTTTTCTTTCTTATCTTGGAATGCAATCAAATTCAGAACCAAGTAACCACATGCCCTAAAATAGCTATATATATACACTTATTTAAAAGAACAAATTTCCTAACAAACACAAAAAGGATACAACAAAAGGAAAAAACATAATTTACAACCAGCTAGAAGAATTACTACCACCATTATTACCCCTATTTCTCATCACTTCTTAGCTTTATTTCCATTAGCTCTAGTTTTCCTAAAACACTAATATAATCATCTACTCAAAACAACATCGTTATCACCAAGATCACTAGAGCCTTAATGTTACAACCAAATCTACTAGCAAACACAAACCCCAATACACCTACACCATTTTAAAGGTAGTTAATACTGACACTTATATCCTTATAATCTAGCCTTTGAAAACCATAAAACTATCAATCCAACTAACAACACCACTCTTAAACCACAAACATTACCACTTAAACCCCATGGTTGTTGCCTAGAGCATAATATCTGGTGAAACAAGGAAGAAATCTCACCACCCCATCACCATAACCTCAAACTCTACCAACTTCACTACCACACCACTACCCGTCCAAATATCAAAGAATCACCATCTCTAACAAAACCCAAATGTACAACAAAAATGGTTTTTTATCATTACAATTTAAAACTCACAATAAAAAAACCAATAATAAGTAAAACAACAACAATGAACAAACTAACAAAACTTATAATAACGACATAAAAAAACACAATCAAATTCATATTCAAGTAATATAGATAATAAAAGATTAAAAAAAGTAAGAATATTACTCACTTGTTTAATAAGAGAAAGGAATAGACAACGACAAGAGATGATGGTGAAAGACAACGATGAGAGACAATGACAAGAGATGATGGTGAGCGGTGACGACGAGAGGTGGCAGTGAGAGGAGATGGTGAGAGCTCTATCAATTTTGGTATTTTTAAATTTGTTGAATATGAGATGAAATGGTGAGTGTGAAATTGTCAAATTATAACCTAGATTTACTGATACAAATTCCATGAGCAATTCCATCGATATATTAACATGTCAATAAATACTAATGGACTTGCTAATGAAAATTTTATTTTTTTTAATATTTTTAATTTCATCGGCAATGATGTTGCCATTACCCAAACTTACTGTGAGTTTTTTATGAAGTTACACATCTATTAGCAATTCAATTGCCATTTTCTAATCTATATTTTTTGACAAAATTACTTGTTCGTCGCCAATTTTGTCATCATTTCCTAACCCTATTGTAATGTTTTGACAAAATTGCATGTATGTCACTAATCCTGTCGACTTTTCACTAATTTCTTATGGCTTGTTATATACTCTAGCCAACCTAGGTACACAATAGCAAAATACCAAGCAATTTCAAGCCAATAATTGCCCACATTAAAAAAAACTTTTAAAATATATAAAAAAAACATGATGCATTATAAAGTTGCAATAAATGTAAACCCCAAAAAAATTGAAACAAACTTAATAGAATGAATAAATAAATGATAAATTGGCAGGAAATAGTGGGCTTTATTTTGAATGAATGAAATTTTACTAGAAATTATACAGAACTTCGAGAGAGGAAATTTATATGAAAAAAATTAAAATTAAAATAAAAATGAATATATTATTGCGTAAGAAGATGGTCACAAGGACTTAATGGAGTAATTAAAATGGTTCGTGCAAGGAGGGCACAAGAAAATTCAAATTTTTAGTGTAAAACCACATAATAACTAGTTTTACACTAACACGTCTAGCTCTCAATTCAATCGTTGGACTGGACTGAACTTTTATGAGAAGTTACTTGACATATTGTTTTATTTTAGGTTAAAAGTTTAAGGAAATCAAGGATCGAGAAGGTCATATGATAATATAAGGCTAATTAATGTTGTTTATTGTAAATAAGATGATGAGCTGGAAAATTCCAGTAAATTCTTCTTCTTTAAGTCATGGCAAAACATGAAAAAAATAAGAAAATGAAGGAAAAAAATAGAAACTAGAGAGATTTGTCTTGATTGAAATCATGTTTCAAGTTGGGTAGATAAGAGGAGTGATTAAACACAAATAACAAATGCCAGAATTAAGTGAAAGAAAATCATGTGAGAGAGAGGAACTAAAGGGAAAAAGTCACAGCAAAGTGAAGAGGAAGAGGAGGAGTGGAATAAATACAATTGGTTAACTTTCGAAGTTCATTTCCTTATTGGGTAAGGAGTTTCAAACTCATTTATACAAGTTGAATGAAAAGAAATAAATTTAAATGCATGATTCTTAATTTTTTGGAATTATGGTTCTTGAAAGCCAATTTGGGAAAAAAGGAAAATTGATGGAGTTGATGTAATTATGATTGGATAGGGCATAAATGACTTAAATCTATGCATAAATTGAAAGAAAATTTCAATGTTCCTTGAAGGGTTAAGGCTGGCCATTTTTTTAGAAAAATGAGGAATAAGGAACATCATGAAAGCTTACGAAGTTGTGTGTGTTTAGTAGAAATTGATGTATTGATGACAAATTAAAAAGGGTTGAAATCAATTTGTCAAGTGGTAATGAATATTTAACGTACTTTGAATTTATGAAATTATATAGGGTTGATAAAAAAATGGTGTATGTGTACGTGTGAAGTTATGGATGATGATTGTAAAGAGTTAAGCTATTGCACATAATGATAATGAATTCTAAATAATTAGAAGATTTAATCCCTAGAAGAAAATTTTTGAATCTAAAGACTAAATTGTTGTGTTTATGTTGATTTTTCATGAATGAAGTATTCTTAAATAATCTCAAGAAATTTACAGAATGAAATGAAGGTTTATTCGAATATGAACGTTTAAGTACAACTCAACATAGAGAAAATCAACAAAATGATACAAAGACATTAAAACAGATGATTATGATGGATAAATAAATTAATTGAATTGGTATTATGATATGTATAAGAAGTATGTCGATATGTGGTAATGATAATTAATTGAAAACTCATCGATGCATAGGAGACCGTTGGGATGAATTAGCAAGCAGGTGGGAACTGCTCAATCAGATTGCAGTTAGGAACTCTGTACCTTGTAGTAATTTTTAAAAAACACTTTCTTCTATTTTATTTGTGAAACTTCACACTTACCCCATAATTATATATCTTTCTACTTTCACTATACTCTTCAATATAAAATACATATCCATTGATTAAAAAAAACCCATTATAACATTGGATTTTTCTTTTAGAACCCAAAAATTAGAACTTCAATCTATCAATATTGCCTTCCATTTTGAAAACCTGGATAAAGTTAATTAACAACCATTAATTATCCTATGAAAAACATAAGTAAATATATTTTTAGGAGATATGAATTATTAAATACTTACATGTGTTTTAAACATGGAAAATTAATCATCTTGTAATTAAAAATTTTGCATTTTAGTAACATTTGGATTTTAGAATAATAATAATTGATGATGTTGTCTATAAAAAAGTTATTGAATTGAGTCTTTATGATAATATAAGCAAAAATAGTTTAAAACTATATAATTGTAAAACTAACATACCGAACAAAAAGTATCAATCATCATAGTTGAATAGTATATAATTATGTGCTTGTTTGAATTTGATGTTTGTTAAGTACCTTTTCCTCACTATATTCTTTGATAATGGCCATTCAAGATAGTAAAATTTTATAAATTCTCATTTGAAGGTAGTTCACCATCATTATCATGATTTAAAACATGGTTAATTTTTGTTCTCAGGTGAGGTTCAAAATAATATGAGGTAAGCATTAAAATTTCTTCAATAATATAAGCCTCGTATATCGAAGACTTAATATGCACTTTATTTTTAACTTTTATCTTATGATTAAACATGTACCTACATGCAAGTACTTTGAGATGAATAAAAAGATGTTTATAAAAAGATAATAGACAATTACTTATGCTGCATGTAATCTATAACCTTTTGAATAATTACATTTATTTGTATTGTACAAGCCCTCCAACTTTTATCTCATAAGCTAAATGTATCGGTAAATGCTCTATTAAGTCGAAGAATTTGAAAGGGAATATTATTTCAAGTTTATAAATTACCATAATGATGTTAGTTTCAAGTTGTTCCATGTTTGTATGCAACTTGCTAGAACAAATATCTCTAAAACAAAAAATCTAATCCTTGTCACTTCATCACATATCTCTTTTGGCAATAAATCATTGTAAGCATATGGTATTCATGACTCTTCATTCTATACAATATGCATTCTCCTAAATTCATCATTTTAGCTATATTTGAAGTATATCCATCAGGAAGTCACAAACTTTTAAGTCATTCGTAGACAATAAACTATGTATCATTATCTATGGTAAAGGTGGCTTTGGGTTTTGTGATATGTAACCCATCATTAAACGACTTTATATTCTGATAACCACAGTAGAAAGCTAAATCCATTTTAGCTTTCATATTATCCTTTATTTACCATTTCTTGTCCATGATCATATTAAAAATATTGCCAAACAATTTCTTCTCGAGCATGACATTTATATTATGGTGGATGACATCAGTCTTTCAATAAGAAAGATCCTAAAATATACTCCACTTTATTTAATTGTGGGTCACACCAAAACCAGAAAACTTCTATTTACAATAATGAGAACCAAATATAATGCCCTTATACTACGAAACCACATCATACAATTCTTCATAAGACAATACTGGTGGTGCAACATCCTTTTAATCTCCACTTTTTTTTATTGATAATGACATGGCAAGAACATTCATTGGAAATAAAAAAAAAAAAGTTTTACCATCATTCATTAAGGTTAAGGCCTTATTATTTTCCATATAGTATGGACAAGCTAATTTTTCAAGTGTGCTCCAACCTGAGACTATCCCATACATATAAAAATCATTTATGGTCTACATCAATTATGTCTTAATCTAAAAATTATGTTTCTTTGAGACATTATATATCAAAGCCTCGATTGACCATAATTGATTCATCTCATCAATCAATGATTAAAGACAAATACCTATATTCCTACCTAGATTGTAAGAACCAGGTATGACCACAAATAAAAACATTAATTTCAACTTAATACACATCTCTAGGGGCAAGTTGTAAGCTATTAGTATAATTGACGAACAAGTATAGGGTGCAACAAAGGATCCAAATAGGTGAAATCCATCTACACACAAGACAATATGTACATTTCATGGTTCCATTAAAAATTAAGGATATACACTATTAAACTATATAAAAGCTTCATTATTGATAGGGTATATACTATGACCCCATCTATCGTATCATATGAATAATATCATTTATATGCTCAGTAGTCTTTAGAGATATAAATAACATTTACATACTATAAGTGATTAAGAAGTATCTTAGTTTTTTGTATGCAACAAGTTTCCTTCCTCTACCACTATTTGATTTATACTAAGCATGCTAATAGATTTTGCACTTGATAAATTTACATATTCATCATAGTATAACATGCAAAAGTTTTGACACTTATTGATTTTTTTGATATCCTAGTTCACAAGGTTTCATCATGGATTTTATAGCTTAGAAATCTCTTTCAGCTCATTCCCTTTAAGTAACATGCTTTTAACCTATTCAATTATGCTATCATAATCAGCCCCACTCAACTCGTAATCTAATTTGACGGTAAACACTCTTGCAATTGTCAAAAATTTATTATTAGTTGTGCATCCATCTTGTAATGGTTCGTTGAAATCTTTCAAAAGTTTAAAAAAATTAATTGCATCTACATTTTATTTTTCATCTAAAGAGATGTTATGTGAACCTTCACTTGAATAATCTTGATTCATTCTTATTACATCTGTCACAATACTCTTATAAGGATTACTATTATCATCTGCAAACTTATATATGTTGTTAGAACTAGAAGTTGAGTTAACCATCATTTCTACCATGGTTTCATGAAGAACATAAGGTTCTCCGTGTGCAAATCAACATAAGTATTTCTCAAATAACTATTTTTTAAATAGATGCATCATCACAATATCTTTATGGTGAAACTTTTTATTCTTACACTTCATTTATAGACATCTAATTTTTCTTGTACTGATATTCTTTGGATTTGAAAGTATGGAATTAATAAAACCCTCAACCTTTTGAAGATAATCTTGCTTATATAACCCTAGGGTGAATCTCAATATATCCAAGGATGATCATTCATTGCTTATGAAACCTATATAGAATAAAATTTATTTTATCAATTCCATCAAAAAATAAATTTCTCTAAATTTCCAATTTAACAATAAAATTGACAAAATATAAGGTACCCATTAAAAAAATTCATTTGTTCAATTATAACACACCTAAGTTATAAAATCAAAATCAATTTCATCAAATGACAATAAAATTCAATTTCCCCTCAATCCCAAACAAACCCTAACATACAAATCATACATTAATATAATAAATTTCTCTAGAGAAAACATATAAAACCCGTAAATGTATATGCAAACTATAAATGCTACAAAAAATTTCATTAAATTAACCTAAAACATAAATGAGTTACAAAAAAAAATAGATGAGTTCCTTACTTTGTGTATCGAAGCTTTATAAAAAATTCAATAATAAATGCTAATACTATTGATAGATGTAGATTGATGTCAATGGATTGGAGTGGCTAGATTTGTAAGAAAATACGAGGTTGCTAGTTTTTTTTTTTTTTTTTTGCATGAAGAAGAAGAAGAAGAATAAAGGGAAATAATTGCAGGTTATAACTTATTTGCATTTGCTGATGGATTTATTTTGTCGACAATTTCATCTATAATAATAACGTGTCAACTTTTTGATAGAATTGTCAACTGTATTTTTATTGATTTTCTATTTTAGTATTATGCCCGCAATCCCAACATAAATTACCTAGGAAATATATTATGTCATTATTTTTGCTGAAAATTACCATCGAAAATTATCCAACACTATTTTTGTTGGAAAATAGTGACAAATTATTCTTTATCAACTTTTATTATTATTATTATTTATTAATTTTCGTATAGTGAATTTCCTGATAGTGCTATGATAGATGGCGTTCCTCCAAAAAGCTAAAGAGCTTAAAACATACCTGTTCCCAGCCCCAAGTAACTAAAATATCTAAAACTTTCAATCTGATCCGGGGAAATTACAACCACACACCCATCCCACATGCCTCTGGGTATAATAAGACATGATTGCTTCTGTCGTTTGTATTTTTTTTATGTGCCGGCATGCCTACCCTTGTCTTCTACTTGTTTAAGTCTCTACCTTAAAAAAATATCCTCGAGTAACATGGGCTCATCATATCTACCCCTATAACTCATTGTGAGTATTTCGTAGCAGCACGGAAGCATGTGAATACGCTTCCAAGAAAATATTGCTTCTGCTGATAGGGAGAAAATTCCTTCAATCTGAAATTCTAACTTCGAGTCACCATATTAGCAGTATCTTAAGTTTTGGTACGTATGAGGGCACAGACAAATCTAGGAGGTGGTCAGGGTTGTCCCCTTCGAGTCACCATATTAACGAGGATCACCGGTTTGAAGCAAGACTTTTCTAAAGGAGTAATGGGTTTTGTCCGCATATATTTGAACTATACAAGGGGACCATTAAGTTGAGTGCACATTCATGTCTGGTAAAAGAAGTGGCAGCATCCAATCCAAGTTTACCCTTGCCATACAAGGCCAAGAAAACATCTCATGTATGCAATGGATGGTATAGCAAATTAGACATAACTCTAAGATCATCAGTGGCACGGGCATCTGCTTCTAAGAGGAAAAGCTAGTAATTAAGAGGAGAGAGGGTTCTGCCAAATTGAAAAGAACAAGGTGCAAATGACTTTATGTAAGAATTTCGAAGACCTTACACTGATGATCAAGTCATACTCTCTCTCGATCGATCATACTCCGTTTGTTTAATATATAGTATTGATAATGGTATAGTTACGACTGGAAACAGACGAGTCATGCCAAGGCTACATGGATATGGATCAAAATCATATAGCAAATGATGACAAAAATGGAAATTCACAAATCTCCAAAGTATATATATTAATCTATTCTCCTCCTGGTCAAATGGTATGTTAATCACCGCACTAACCCCCAGCTTATGTGATTCTTAATATTAATAATGTTAAGTAATATTTATCTACTTTTATTTATTAAGGGTAGAATAGTATTTTCAGTTTAACCTATATATAATTCCTTTGTATTTAGGTTAACTTATGCATTCATAATATACAGATTATTCAGGATTCTAGCCTCCTTTTATGTTTCATCCTAATTATTTTAACATGGTATCAGAGCCTAGTTGTTCGAACCCTTGGCTTGTTAATTTTATGGAACTCGCTGCCCTAGTAATAATCATGTTCACCAATGTCAGAGCCACTGGTCGTATCAAAATCGTTATCATCATTCACTTCATTCCCTGTAGGATGTTCCAGCACGCTCAATGCATTCCTTTGAAGCTTAACTTCAGATTCATTTTTCAAAACATCAAACATGAGTTGCTTGACCTATTAAAAGATGGAGGATGAAGATCAGGTTTGTGCTTGTGGCTGAAGAATTAATATCTGAAACTTTATTTTAGATTCTTCAGCTTTTGCAATTTGGTATTTCTGTTCTGTCTCTGTAATTGTTTTGGTATTTCATCTTCTCTTCGGTTTCTGCAATTTGGTATCAGCTTCTGCAATTTGGTATTTCTGTTCTGTCTTTGCAATTATTTTGATATTTCGTCTTCTCTTCAGTTTCTGTAATTTGGTATCAGCTTCTACAATTTGGTATTTCCGTTCTGTCTCTGCAATTGTTTTGGTATTTCTTCTCTTCAGTTTCTGCAATTTAGTATTTGAGTTAAGTTTCTGAAAAAAAAAGGGAGTTGTCTTCTGCTTCTGCAAAATCTGGTATTTCGACTTTCCTTCAACTTCTGCAATTTGGTATTTTTGTCTATCTCTGCAATTTTTTTGGTATTTCTTCTTCTCTTCAGTTTCTGCAATTTGGTATTTGCGTTCAGTTTCTGCAAAAAAAAAATTTGGAGTGATATTTTGTCTTCCACTTCTGCAAAATCTGGTATTTCGACTGTCCTTCAGCTTCTGCAATATGGTATTTCTGTCTGTCTCTGCAATTGTTTTGGTATTTCATCTTCTCTTCAGTTTTTACAATTTGGTATCAGCTTCTGCAATTTGGTATTTCTGTCTTGTCTCTGCAATTGTTTTGGTATTTTGTCTTCTCTTCAGTTTCTACAATTTGGTATTTGAGTTAAGTTTCTGCAAAAAAAAAATTGGAGTGATATTTTGTCTTTCGTTTCTGTAAAATCTGGTATTTCAACTTTCCTTCAGCTTTTGTCACGGCATTTACTGCCAAAGAGATTGTTTGGTTACTTGGTTACTTGCCGATATAAGAGTTTTCTTTTCTCATCCTACTCCTATGAATTGTGACAACCAGAGTTCTATTGAGATTGCTCACAACTCGGTTTTTATGAGCGAACTAAGCACATTAAGATTGATTGTCATCTTACTCGTCATCATCTCAAGTATGGCACCATTACTTTGCCTTTTGTTCATTCTTCCTTGCAGATTGCAGATTTCTTTACCAAGACGCATTCCATGTCTCGTTTTTGTTTTCTAGTTGGCAAACTCTCGATGCTTGTAGATGTCGCATCGTGAATTTGAGGGGAAATGTTAAGTAATATTTATCTAGTTTTATTTATTAAGGGTAGAATAGTATTTTCAGTTTAACCTATATATAATTCCTTTGTATTTAGGTTAACTTATGCATTCATAATATACAGATTATTCAGAATTCTAGTCTCCTTTTATGTTTCATCTTAATTACTTTAACAAATAATTCAAGATGTTATAACTTTTTCTCTTTATAAAGCCTGTGATGCTTCTTTAAACTAATACTAAGAGGTGTTTTAACAAGACAATTACTCGTCAAGTCTTCCGATTCAACAGATTAATGAGAGAAGAAGAGAGAGTAGAGGTTATCAATAGATCAGCAACCAGTGGTGAAAGCCAAGCTGCACACCACAGCCAGATCTTTGTAAACTGGACCTCATGATTTGTTGAATGGTCATCTACGTACGTACGTAGGAGAAAAAGAACAAAATAAATCAAGTGGGGGGGAAAAGGACAGAAGAAGTGATGGCATCTACGAGTAGGAAAACGAGGGACAAGCTGAGATGTTCGATTGTTTTTCTGATGGGTATGTATATTGGAATAAGCACGCGTTGTAGCCTATTTGTGGCGCAAACCCTAAGATTGAGGGATCCACGCTCTATCTTCATTTGCTTTCTTTCTTTACTGGCACAGTCCTTGTCATCGCCGACACGACAACCCCTCGCCTTCCCCATGGAAAGAGAGATTCTCTCTCTCTAATTCTCAATTTATTACTATCTGCAACTCTATTTTGTTTATAGGTTGACCAATTCCAAAATACAGAAAAAAAAAAAAAACTCTTTGTTTGTTTATTATGTAGTTCAAAATAAATAAAAACAGTTCAGAAGAAACTGTTGAGATTTTGTCCCTACTTTCATTTTTCTTTTTTCTTTTCTAAGCATGGAGACTAAATCTACCTCTTCATGATAAATGCATTTCTCATAATTTAGACTGAAATCTGATTAATGGTTAAGGAAAGAACATGTCATTTTAACCATTTTTTCAATCCTCCTATTTTTATGTGTTTTTTAGCCTTTTATCGTGTTTTAGACCTAGTTTGGGGTTGCGGTGCAACCCATTTTTTTATTAAATTTTTTATTTTAAAATAATTTTTTTAGTATTTTTAGATCATTCTGACATGCTGATATCAAAAATAAATTTTAAAAGATAAAAAATATATATTATTTTAATGCATTTACAAACGAAAAACACTTTGAAAAACAACTTCTACTACATTTTCAAACACCTCCTTAATGATATTCATTCACTTTTATATGAGGTTGGAGTCTTGTCCACAAAATATATATAAAAATGCATATTAAAAAATGACATTTAGAACCTAAAAATATAAGTTTGTTCTCTTTGGATGCATAGTTTTTTATTCTATACTTGCACTTGGTTCATAAGTGATGTAGTCGGATCACTTGAATTTGAAGGTTTTGGGTAGTCAGATGAAGATTTGCATACATAAATTATATTTATGGCATGGACTAGTGAGACATGGTTAAGTTCAAGAAAAGGTTTGGTCGCACTAGACTAACATAACGGCTAAAACATACCATAATTTTTTATCTGATCATTGGATTAGGTTCAAAGTTTTATAAGAGATTTTCAAAGCACAATTCTTTATCAATCCGCTACATAGAATCCTTGAAATTAGACTCAAAAGATCTTGTTTGAGCCAATTTTCCTAAATTTCTTTTTTATTTTTTAATTTTATGTTATTTTTTTATGTTTTAGGATTATGATTCTAATATTAAGCAAAGGTCGGTTTTCTAGCTATTAAAAGCATTGTAAACCTTTTTAAGAGGCTAGCTTTATTTAATTTATTTTCAAATAAAAAAATGATGAATTTATTTTGTTTATCGAGTCTATTATCATTTTTGCTCAAATCATCTCTCGTCTCCGTGATACCGATGCTAGCTCATCTTCAATGTCAAGGTAATCTATTTATCCATGGGCTTTTCTAAAGTGCTTCTTCGTTTTCATTTATCATGTATATGTGAAGATTTTTCTTTGATCATCTACTGAATTTAGTAGTACTAATTTCAAATGCAAAAGTTTCTAGCATAATCTCATTACATATCCTTACAATTCTAGGTTGTAAATAGCTTGCAGATTGTACCAAATCATTGTCTTCTCCAGTATTGCTTGTAATTAAGTTGCAAGCAGCTTGTAGATTGTGTCAAACCATTGTTTTCTCTCTTAATGTCGTTTGCTGATTCCTGTATATCATCCTGGTTGGAGAGAAGTAGTTAGTTCCTGCCATGATCATAGCTTTT
>Ga0325405_1001622_pt1 | contig 22984 bp, 14 predicted proteins | sample PopdelMetagenome_21_FD_205663 | JGI IMG/M metagenome (GOLD analysis project Ga0325405, IMG submission 205663) | Populus deltoides microbial communities from Bellville, Georgia, United States - Xylem-Control-R2 | ecosystem: Host-associated > Plants > Phyllosphere > Stem > Wood/Secondary xylem...
CTAGCCACCGACCCTAAAACTGAAACCTCACTAGATTCGTGAGGGAAACCAATACAACCAGCTAACTAACAAATTAAGAATCTATGGTATTCACCCTCCAAGCTCGTTGGATCCTTTTGTTTTCATGTTTTCCCACCTTCTTAAGTCTGTCACACGCATTCCCCATCAAATTCATTCTTTCCATCATCTTCGTCATGGCATGCATTTGAATTTAAGTTCTACATCGGGAGGGGGTGGTGTGTTGGTTTTAGTTTCGCAAGAACCACAAGAAGGTGAGATGAGAGGTGTGAGTGTGTGAGGATATTAAGAGTGTTTAAGCGAAACATGAGCGACATGAGGATAATTTTTGTTTTTACCACTAACCAATTTTTGCAAGTACTATCATGTCAGATCAAAACAACACACCACTCCCTCACGATGTAGAACTTAAATTCCAAATATAAGCCAAGAAAAATATGATGGAAAGAATGAATTTCATGATGGGGAACGTGTGTGACAGACTTGAGAAGGTGGGAAAACATGGTAACATGGCTGGAACATGTACCCAAGACATGAGAAAGGTTGGGGCTGAACCGAAAACAAACAATGGCAGTGAGGCTGAAAGGCCAAGGTGGGGTGATTATGCGAATTTTGAGGAGGACGTTGATGATATTCATTATGATGGTTTTAAGGATTAGACCATAGGCCATCGGGAAGGTTTTCAGCAGCCTAGAAACTGAACGGATTTCATGTATTTTGATGAGGTGTTATGGCAAAAGAAAATGCAGATTCAAAAGGAGAGGTGGTTTCAAAGGGAGAGAAATATAAAGATTGGTGTTCTTAAAAAAAGAATCCAAGAGTCTATCCCGTATTCTAGGGGAGATGAAGCAAGAACTTGATGTGTTAACAGAAGCAATCAATGCCCAGTAAGCTTCAAAAAGATAGGAGAAAAAAATGCTGCAATGATGATACACAAAATAGAATGCCTGTTATTTTCATCCAAAATTGTTGGCAGCGATAGTTGGCAAGAAAACAACTCCAAAGGCTTCAAAAAAAGGCTAAGGAATTGTCTATTCAACTTGTTGGTGATTCATAATGTCTTTGTGTATGGGTTGCGTGATCACATGATCACGAGGTTCGCATCACTTTGGGTCAATTGTAAGTGGGTCTCATATAAGTCCACCTAAGGGGGGTCCATTAAGGTTTATTTAAGTCTAGAGTTAGTATAAATAAAGGTCAAACTAGACATGTAAGTTAGAATAATTCAAATTAATAAAATTTCTTGTTTGCCGCACTTTCTGTGCTTGGTAAGATACTCTCTCTTCCTTGGTTCTATAAAGAACTGAAAAATAATTTATCGAAGAACAACTGACTTCGTGGCGTCATCCTTATACTTCTCGTTTGCGAATCAATATTCATTGGGTGGGGGTTTTCGTTTCGAATAGTGTTGGTGCTTAGGTACAAGTTATCTTTGTGTCACATTCCTATCAAACTTGATTTACTTGGCTTTCCGAGAATTATTGTCTTTGCGTGTGGGTTGCGTGACCACATGATCACGAGGTTTGCATCACACCACCTAGTATTATGGTTATTAGAAACCTTAATTGGTCTTTTAGAGATATGCAAGTGAATGATTACGTAAAAGGAAGGTATTAGTACCCCTAGTACACCTTACCTGAGATAAGCTGCATTGTTTTTTTCTCTTTGTTTATTATAGTCTAATTATGTTTCTATTTCTATCTGCCTACTATGACATGTTTGCTACAATAAACAAACTCTGATCTCTTAGGTCAAGAAGTTGGTTTGAATGATGAAATCTTCTCAACTATCATTGAGGCTTCTTTCGGGGCGGACCTGAAATTTTTGGCTATTATGTCATTTCAGATAAAATTTCTTGCAGTTTGTTTATATCTTTATATTATGAGTGAATGAATTGTATTATTCCCAATAATATTTAGGACATTAACCTTATATATGTTTTTTTATTCTTATATTAAAATGAGTAATAATAAATTCATATCCTTAATAATATTTTGAAAATTAACTCCTTTTAGGTTTTTTTATCCTTGTATTAAAAGTAAATAATATTTTCTTGCCAAAAATAAATTTGTAATATTTTTGAAATATAGGGTCAATCCTTAAGAATTCTACAAACTTGTTGTAAAATCAAAGCAATATTTTTTTTTTTGAAACATGCCAAAGTATTTTAGATTTTTCTTTTAAGAAAATGCTCAAATACTTTTAAGAAATTTTGGCTATATGCAAGAAAAAAATAGTATTTTTTTAATTTTTTATTGTTTTTTAAACTTTATTTGGCAAAAACTTATTTTTCTTTGTAATAGAATTGTCGAAACAGGCCTAAGAGGGTGTTTGTTAAACACACCTTTAAGCCAAAAAAACCCTTTAGCAAAAAAATTACAAGCCAGACAAGGTTAACCTGAAATCTCTGGTCCAATCATAAACTGAACCAAAGACCCTGGTTTAACCCGAAAACAACCCAAAATAAAACCAAAGTGAAAAAAAATTAAACATAAAAAAACACGAAAAAAATATTGAATGAATTGGATCAAAATGCAAAAAAGATGAAGAACACGAAGAACATTCACCATAAACCAACCAATATAGGCTCCAAATCAGACCTTATACGGTCAAAATAAAGGCATAAACATGTTTGAAATCATGAAATGATCACTGATCTAACATCCATTTACTTTGATTATTAAAGAATCAACACAATTTTGTCAAAATAGATTTCAGTTCAAAACTGAAACCTTGAGATTAAAACCCCTAGAAACTTGTTATTGATGCAAATAAACCCTAGATTATTGACTAATCTAGTTGCCCGAATAATTTAGTGTAAAGAATTGGACCAAAACTGGTTCAAATCAAAGGCCTAGAGCAATGTTCTTCCTAAAAACTCGAAGAACACTGCCCAGAAAACCTAGAATTGAATAACAAGCTGCCAAACCTAGAAAATGACCTTTTAGGTCTTTAAACCTACTACTTTTAGCGCACACAAATCACATTGCCATACATGTTTAAACCAAAACAAACAACAGAAAACAACAAATCATAGAAAACATGCATGAGGTTTTAATCTTCAAAACTATCAAAGCTAAACAACAAGCATATTCAACATTATGGAATTCAAAATTGAATGCTTGACACTCAAAAGAACTTAACCAAAACCTAGGAACCTATATCATACATCAACAAGCCCTAAAAAAACTTCAAACACCTACTGTCATGTTGGCAGAATACAAGAACTATTTTATTTTATAAAAATCAGTCACAAAGATATTGTCTTGGCGTCCAGTAGCATCAACAACAACTCCAAGCAAGATTTAAACAATAATAATGACATTTTACATACTAATTGAAGCCAAAACGATGATCAATGCAATACAAAAAACAATTCTTGGAAACATCATTAAAAGTACATGAACAAGCTAGAGAAGTGCCTCATAGACATTATCTACTAGACTAAGTGAAGAGTTTATACCCTCCGAGCTCTAACAATGGGTATTGCCCTTTCTTTTCCATGATTGCAACTTTTTTTGAAGTTGAGGAGACCTGGTTCTAGGTACTTAAACCTTTACACTTAGGGTTCCATTATCAGTATTTTCCTCCCTTTTTTGTTCCTCATTCTTACCTTTCCTTTTTTTTCTCCCCCTTCCCTAATTTTCCAAGGGATATTTATAGGATTTCAAGCTAGGATTTTTATGGATTTGAACAAAAATTGATCTCATTCATCAAAGCTTGGCCCTCTATTCAAAATGAGAGAGTTTTTGGTATGTTTTGCAGCTGTGAGCTCTTTACATTCAGTGGTTTCAAGATGATGGTTTTGTAACGAACTCGAGAATAGTTTTTTTTTATATATATCAAACTTGGAGGGCACGGTGAGTTGTTTTTTGCCCTCTTATCTTGAGAGAAATCTTCTAAGCCTTCGATAAGAGACCTTAAGGAGATTCTTAAGTGTGATCACACAAAAAAAACTGAGTGGTTTTTTATGCAGATCAGCCCAACACCAAGTGTATTCATGCCAACGAGCCATTGGAGGTGCCAATTAGGCCAATTAGGCCAATCACAAGAGCCAGGGCAAAGAAGCTTAAAGAAGCATTGAATGGGCTTGTTTAAAACATATGGAGCAAAATGGACCTAGAGTTTTGGACATTTAAGGAGCATGAAGGACAGCCTTTAATTCATCTAGTTCAGGTCTAAGAAGAGCTCAATTCGTGTGGAACAAGGGGTTAATATATCCGGCCCAATACCAGCCTTGTTAGGCTTGTTCTTTTCCTAATGGTACAAGGATAAAAAGCCAGCAATTTATTTTTCTAATTAAGTAAGAAAGTTGGCCTTATTTTATTCCTAAAGAGGGGAGTACTATTTAATGCTTTTCCTAACTTAGAAAGGAAAGTAATTAAATCAGCGAGGAAATTTGTTTTCTTATTTGTCCAAGTTAAATAAGGAAATCCAAGCTAATCAAGGATATCAAATGGGGGCAGCAACACAAATTTTCCAAATCAGATTTTTTCCTAGTTTATTCGGGACTTCTTAAGGGTGACAAATCTGATTCTAGCATATTTAGGATGATAATTTTTGGATTTTTATTATTTTCTTCTTAGTTTTTGGGTTATTATTACTTATTTGGATCAATTGTAAATGAGCTTCATATAAGTCCACCCAAAAGAGGGTCCATTAAGGTTTCTTTAAGTCTAGAGTCAGTATAAATAAAAGCATAACCAAACATGTAAGGTTACGCAATTTTCATATCAATAAACTTCTTTGCCGCACTTGTTGTGTGTTGGTGGGATAATCTCCCTTTCTTAGTTCTCTAAAGGACTGAAAATGACTTATCGAAGAACAACTATCTTCGTGATGTCATTCTTATACTTCTCGTTCGCGAATCAATATTCGTTGGGTGGGGGTCTCCGTTTCCAATAGTGCTGGTGCCTAGGTACAAGTTATCTTTGTGTCACCCTCCTATCAAACCTAATTTCCTTGGCTTTCCGGGAATTACTGTCTTTGTGTGTGGGTTACGTGACCATGTGATCACGAGGTTTGCATAATTTGGTATCAGAGCTTGGCTCCATTAATTAGGTTATATATCGTTTTGAAATTTTAGTTTCTTGTTGTTTCCGCAAAAAAATTCCTTAGTGTCCAATTTCTTCTTCTCTTTGATTTTACAGCATATTAAAAAAAAATTAGTTATTTCATTTGGTTACTGTCCAAAATATATCAGTAGCATAAAAAAACAAAAAGAAAAAAGAAAAGAAAAAAAATCTTTCAAAGAGATGTTTATTGGTTTCTGCTGCAGAAAACTAAACAAGGGAAAATTAGACCAAATCAAACTCGTAATTAGCTCAAATTTGATACATTTATTACCGGGGCCCTAATCGCATCACATATTAAGTTTGGGCTCAATTAGATATTGTTTGCTTTGGTTTTCAATTTCGGGTCTAATTAGGTCATTCATATTGTTTTTGCGTCAGTATATCAAACCTTATCATAATTTGCTCAAACTTCAAATTCTGTCTATTTGGGTTGATATCGCATTATATCTAAAATGTTAGCTTAATTGGACATCATTTAATTTAGGTTCTAGATTCAGATTTAACTCGTCGTAAATGAGTATGTTCTGCGTTAACTTTTGAAATTCGCTTTCTTTCTATTATTTTCATTTCTTGCAGTATATTTTCAACATATTCAGCATATTTGGGTGTTGTTTCATCATTTTTTGCCTATTTCGTTTCTGTTTTTATTCGAGTCTTCAGTTTCGTTCGTATTTCGGATAGATTCGCTTGCTACTCGCGAGACTATCATCGCAGTTTTGTTTTTGCTTGTTTTCTATTTTTTATTGCTTCTTGAGTCATATATACATATTTGGATTGCGTTACTAAGATTGGTTCTATTTGGTGTTGGTTTCAGTTCTGTAAGAACCACAATAAGGTGAGAGGAGAGGTGTGAGGATATTAAGAGTGTTTGAGTTACACGAGCGACGTGAGGATAATTGTTTTTTTACCACTAACCAGTTTTTGCATGTATTATCATGTCAGATCGAAACAACACACCACCCCATCCTGAGGGAGAACTTAAGTTCCAAATGTAAGCCATGATGCAGAAGATGGAGAGGATGAATTTTGTGATGGGGAATGTATGTGACAGACTTGATAGGGTGGAGAAACATGGTAACGTGGTTGGAACGTGTACCCGTGAGAAAGGTTGGGGCTCAACCAAAATCAAAAGTGGCACAAGGGTCGAAAGGCCAAGGTGAGCTGATTACGAGGATTTTGAGGAGGCCGTTGATGATATTGGTGATGGTTGTTTTGAGGATGAGGCCATAGGCCATCGGGAAGGTTTTTGGCAGCCTAGAAACTGAAGGGATTTTGGGAATAGAACTAGGGGCTAATTCGGCCAAAGGGAAAATTTTCATAGTGTTGGGAGACATGCTGATTTAGATGATGATTTGGATGCTATCAAACTGAAAATACCTTCTTTTCAAGGTAAGAATAATCCCGAGACATATTTGGAGTGGGAGAAAAAGGTAGATTGGATTTTTGATTGCCATAACTATTCAAAAGCGAAGAAAGTGAAATTGGTAGTCATCGAATTCATGGATTATGCACTGATTTGGTGGGATCAGAATGTGATTAGTAGAAGGAGGAGTGGAGATAGGCCGGTAGCATCGTGGGAGGAGATGAAAGTGTTAATGAGAAGGCGATTTGTCTAACCACTATTATAGAGATTTGTATCTGAAATTGCAGAGTTTGAATCAGGGTTCTAGATCCTTGGATGAGTATTTCGAGGAGATGGAGATCGCCATGATTCGGGCCAATGTGATTTAGGATCGAGAAGCTACTATGGCTAGATTTCTAAATGGGCTGAATAGGGACATTGCGAATGTTGTAGAATTACAACATTGTGTGGAATTGGAGGACATGGTCCATATGGCAACAAAGGTGGAGAGGCAAATAAAGAGAAGGGGCAGTACACGTTTTCAGACCAATTCGACTTCATCTTCCTCAACATGAAGGCCAAATTTGAAGAGAGAGGGGGTTGTCCAACCAAAGCCTTATGTAAAGGCCGACCCATCTAAGGCCAAAAAGGATACTCTTATGGATGGGAAAGGTAAATCTAAATTTCAACCTACTCGTGATAGAGATATTAAATGCTTTAAGTGTTTAGGGAAGGGGCACATTACATCTCAGTGTCCAAACTGAAGAGTTATGCTTACAAGAGACAATGGGGAGGTTGAATCTGAAAGTGACAAATCTGAAAGTGAAAAGATGCCACCTTTGGTGGATTATAGTGATGAGGAGATTGCATATCCTGTTGAGGGGGAGGCCTTGGTTATAAGGTGTGCACTGAAATGCAAATCAAAGAAGATGATGTAAATCAACAACGAGAAAATATATTTCACACTCGATGTCACATCCATAACAAGGTATGTAGCATGATAATCGATGGAGGGAGTTGTGCTAATGTAGCTAGTGATACTCTTGTGAAGAAATTGAATCTGAGTTGTCTTAAGCATCCTAGGTCTTATAGATTGCAATGGTTGACTGAATGTGGTTACTAAGCAGGTATTGATTGCGTTTGCTATTAGGAAGTATTCTAATCAGATTTTGTGTGATGTAGTCCCAATGCATGCTAGTCACTTACTTTTAGGGCGTCCATGACAGTTTGATCGGAAAGCGATTCATGATGGGTTTAGAAATAAGTTCACTATTGTAAAGGATGGTAAAACCATTACTCTTGTACCTCTTTCTCCAAAACAAGTATATGCTGATCAAATGAAATTAAAAAAGAAATGTGAGGATGGGAAGAGTGAAAATTCACGCGAGGACAATGGTGAGAGAAAACTATCAGATTCGGCTAAAAATAAATCATTAATTAAACCTGTTGAGAGCGAAGGTAAAACCCGAGGAGTCAAGAAAGTAAGCTTGTGTGATGATAATAGTGTGGAAAAATTACAGAAACAACCTAATTTTTATGCGAAGGGATCTCAAATAAGATCTGTATATTTCACTAATAAGCTGATGATCTTACTTGTGTATAAGGAGGCTTATTTTAACACTAACGATCTTAATTCTGCTATTCCTAGTGTGGCTCTTTCTTTGATGCAAGAGTTTGATGATGTATTCCTTGAAGACATCCCTAGTGAATTACCACCATTAAGGGGAATTAAACATCAAATTGATCTCGTGCCCAGAGCTTCAATTCCTAATTGTCCAGCCTACAGAAACAACCCCGAGGAGACGAAGGAGCTTCAAAGGCAAGTACATGAGTTGATGATGAAGGGGTACATTCGTGAGAGTATGAGTCCTTGTGCTGTGCCAGTGCTCCTTGTGCCTAAAAAGGATGGAACATGGAGGATGTGTGTCGATTGTCGTGTCGTCAATAGCATAATGGTAAAGTATCAACATCCTATTCCTAGGCTTGATGACATGCTAGATGAGTTACATGGATCATCTATTTTCTCTAAAAAGTGGGTACCATCAAATTAGGATGAAAGAGGATGATGAGTGGAAAACTGCATTTAAGACTAGGCATGGTTTGTATGAATGGTTAGTCATGCCGTTTGGAAATACAAATGCGCCTAACATGTTTATGCGTTTAATGAATCATATGTTGTGTGTGTTTATTGGTAAGTTTGTTGTTGTGTATTTTGATGACATTTTGATCTATAGTAAGAACTTAAATGAGCATCTTAATCATTTACATAATGTACTTAGTGTATTGCGTAGTGAGCAATTGTATGCTAATCTTAAGAAGTGTACTTTTTGCACGGAGAAAATTGTGTTTCTTGGCTATGTCTTCACTGCGCAGGGTATCGAGATGGACGAGGAGAAAGTTAAGGCCATCTGGGATTGGCCTACACCAAAATCGGTAAGTGAGGTAAGGAGTTTTCATGGACTTACTAGTTTTTATTGAAGGTTTGTGAAGGATTTTAGTACTATTGCTGCACCTTTAACTGAAATTGTGAAAAAGTCTGTTGGATTCAAATGGAATGATGAACAGAATAAGGCTTTTAATTTGTTGAAAGATAAACTATGTTCAGCGCCTGTTTTAGCTTTGTCAGACTTTAGGAGAGCTTTTGAAGTTGAATGTGATGCGTCAGGTATTGGTATAGGAGCTGTGTTAATGCAGGATAAGAGGCCCATTGCGTATTTCAGCAAAAAACTTAATGGGACAACTTTGAATTACCTTACATATGACAAGGAGCTCTATGCCTTGGTAAGAACTCTAGAGATGTGGCAGCATTACCTGTGGCCCAAGGAGTTTGTGATACACTCTGATCATAAATCATTGAAGCACTTGAAAGGGTAAGGTAAGTTGAGTAGGAAACATGCCAAATGGGTTGAATTTATTGAAACCTTTCCGTATGTGATCAAGTATAAGGAAGGAAAAGAAAACATTGTGGTTGATGCACTTTCACGCAGGTATGTTCTTTTATCTACTTTGGATACTAGATTTTTAGGATTTGAACACATAAAAGAATTGTACAAGGATGATACTGATTTCACTAATGTTTACAATGCTTTCAAAAGTTCAGCCAGCTTTTGGAAAGTTCTATAAACTTGATGGATATTTGTTTAAAGAGAGTTGTTTGTGTGTTCCATTAAGTTCTATGCGTGAATTGCTTGTACGTGAAGCACATGGAGGCAGGTTGATGGGGCATTTTGGTTTTACTAAGACTTTGGATGTGTTGCATGAGCATTTTTATAGGCCTAAAATGAAAAAAGATGTGCGACGCATATGTGATAAATGCATAACTTGTAAGAAAGCAAAGTTTAGGACTCAACCATATGGCTTGTATATCCCTTTGCCTGTAAATAAGGAACCATGGGTAGACATTTCGATGTATTACATCTTAGGTTTACCTAGGTCAAAACAGGGTAGGGATTCAATTTTTGTAGTTGTTGATAGGTTTTCAAAGATGGCACACTTTATTCCATGTCATAAAATCGATGATGCCACTAATATTGCTGATTTGTTCTTTAGGGAGATAGCACGCCTTCACGGGGTCCCTAAGAGCATTGTTTCTGATTAGAGATGTTAAGTTCCTTATCTATTTTTGGAAGGCGTTATAGGGAAAATTGGGTACTAAACTGTGGTTTTTAACTACTTGTCACCCCCAAACATATGGACAAACCGAAGTAGTTAATAGGACCTTAACACAACTTATGCGTGTTGTCATTCAAAAGAGCTTAAAGAATTGGGAATATTGTATGTCATTTATAGAGTTTGCATATAATCATAGTGTGCACTCTACTACTGAATTTTCACCATTTAAAAATTGTTTATGGATTTAACCCTTTGACTCCAATGGTTTTGATTCATTTTCCTGTTGATGAAAGGGTTAGTTTGGATGGTAATCGTAAAGCACAGGTGGTGAAGACACTAAATAAGAGTGTGCGACAACAGATTGAAAAGAGGAATCGTGTGTATACGACCAAAGCCAAAAGGGGGTGCAAACATGTTGTCTTTCAGCCCGGTGATTGGGTTTGGGTGCATATGCGCAAAGAGAGATTTCTGGCCCATAGGAAATCAAAGCTACAACCTCGAGGAGATGGGTCATTTCAGATTATTGAGAGGATCAATGACAATGCTTATAAAGTTAATTTGCCAGGTGAGTATGGTGTTAGTGCTACCTTTAATATTTCTAATCTTACTCTGATGTGAACCTCGTGATCACGTGGTCACGCAACCCACAATTAAGATTGAGATCTGATCTTGAAAAGCTGAAATAGATCTGATAGGAGTGTGATACAATGGAAACCTGCCCCAAGGCACCAACACTAGTGGATTGAGTAGAATGACGCCACGAAGGCAGTTAATCTTTGATAAGTCAGATTCAGTTTGTTCAAGAACTGAAGAATGCAAGAATCACTCTCACACGTTAAAACTAAAAAATTCAGAAGTAATTATCATCAAAGCTCCCGAAATTTTGGCTTACATGAGTTTAAATAGTTCTTGAAAAATTAACCCTAATGGACCTTTTATGTGGACTTATATGAGGTCCACTCAAAAATGACCCAACACCCTAAACTGAAAAGCCCATAACTTAATCCAAACAAGCCTTGGATCCTAACTGAAAACAAAGTATTAAGTAAGCCCAAACAAGCCTTGTGCTGTAGCTAACAAAATAAAATAATAAAAATAACCAATTTGTAATTAAATACCACTAGCCCTTTTTTCCTTGTGTAGCTAGGATGAATAAGGAATCCTTATAAGAAAAAGATTCTGAAACATTAATGAATTCTTGCCACACTTGGAGATTGTATTTCAGCTCATTAAAGATCCTTGTGCAACTAGGAAATTCCCATAACCAGCTGCCATATCCTTGTAGGAAAAGAATCCTAACCAAATAAGAAGTCCACATGTCAAATGGAATTAAATAACAAAATTCGTACAGCCTCTTTTGACCAGTATTGTGGTGCTTTCCCAAACTCTAATTGACCTGAAATCTTAACCCATAGTAGGACAACATGTCTGGAGAGTCCACATAAACTTTTAGCTCGATCCAATGGTCGGATTGAGCAATATAATTGTTGTCGTAAACTTGGATTGTTGCGCTTTTTACGCTAAAATCCGAATCTGACCTTAATTGGGTCGTATCACAAGGTTGAACCGTATCATACTCTGTTTGATGTAGGTGATGATTCGAGGCCAAATCCTTTTGAAGAGAGAGGGGATGATGTGGATCAGCCCAACACCAAGCGCAATCATGCCAACGACCCATTGGAGGTGCGAATTGGGCCAATCACAAGAGCTAGGGCAAGTAAGCATTGAATGGGCTTGTTCAAAATATATGGAGCAAAATGGACCTAGAGAGGCTTGGGACATTAAAGGAGCATGAAGGACAACCTTTAATTCATCTAGTTTAGGTCGGAAAAGAGCCCAATTCGTGTAGAACAAGGGGTTGATCTGTCCGGCCCAATACCAACCTTGTTAGGCTTGTTTTTTTTTTTTCCTAATGCTATAAGGATAAAAAACCAGCAATTTATTCTCCTAATTAAGTAAGGAAGTTGGCCATATCTTATTCCTAAAGAGGGGAGGACTATTTAATGCTTTTTCTAACTTATGAAGGAAAGTAATTAAATCAGCAGCAAAGGAGGAAATTTGTTTTCTTATTTGTCCAAGTTAAACAAGGAAATCCAAGCTAATCAAGGAGGTGGGCAGCAACACAAATTTTTCAAATCAGATTTTTTCCTAGTTTATTCTAAACTTCTTAAGGGTGACAAATCTGATTTTAGGATATTTAGGATGGTAATTTTTGGATTTTTATTATTTTCTTTTTAGTTTTTGGGTTATTTTTACTTATTTGGGTCAATTGTAAGTGTGGGCTTCATATAAGTCCACCCAAGGGGGGTCCATTAGGGTTTCTTTAAGTCTAGAGTCAGTATAAATAAAGGCATAACCAAACATGTAAGGTTACATCATTTTCAGATTAATAAACTTCTTTGCCGCACTTGTTGTGTGTTGGTGGGATAATCTCCCTTCCTTGGTTCTCTAAAGGGACTGAAAACGACTTATCGAAGAACAATTATCTTCGTGGCGTTATCCTTATACTTCTTGTTCGCGAATCAATAAAGGCTTTAATGGTCATTGGAGACCACTTGAGCATGATAGAAGAAAAGCATACGTTTCGTTTGGATCCATCATTTTCTCAATCTTGATTATGGGTTGTGTGACCACGTAATCACAAGATTCACATCAATAAGCTTAAGTGCTATGGTGTTATTCAGACTATCCGATGCCATTTATGTAGAGGTGATACAGAAGATGTTAATCACTTATTCTTTGATTGACCATTCTCCCATTGCATTTGGTTTGATTTATGCTCCAGATGTTTCATTCCCTTTCACCACTATTTTTGAGTTAACACTATCTCTTGGCTTTCTAATTTGAGTGGAGATCGCTCTCTTAATTATATGCTTACGAGATTGATATTAGTTTCTGTCATTTATTATTTGAAGGGAGAGGAATGCACATACTAGTTTGATGGTTTTTAGAGACATTGTTAGTTGTATTGTTTCAAAAGTTAATTACTATTTGTAATATGGCTTCTTCTATTACTAATAGAAGACTTCATATTGCATGGGGATTTTTAATGATATTTTTTATCCTATTTGATTTGTATATTGGTCTTTAGGTTTTGAGGACATTTCCTTCTAGTTGGTCCCGGGATTTACCCCGATTATGCATGTTGTTTTTGCTTTTGTTTAGGGTAAGTGAGTTTGTCCAATGGTACCCCTTGTAGGGTTTTTACCCCTTTTTGTATTTTCCTATTTATTGGTTTATACACTTAATTTATTCACAAAAACTATCATGGTTTTTCACTCTAATAAGCTCGCTACACCTTTTACCTCACAACTTGCTTTCTTTTGGTTCTTTAGGAACTTAAATCAACAAATCAAAGTCAATAGCCTTTGTAGTGCAATCCAACTATAATTCTAAGAATCAAGAATCAATAAATATACTGAAAACAAGGTAAAATGAAACCATGATTATGATTTCGCGAATAGTAAAGCAAATTCATACAAAATATGGATGACACAAATTAAAACAGAATCGAAAATTAGCAAAAACAATTGATTGACTTGTAAATAACCCAATTATAATAAAAACAAAAGGAATTGGATGAAAACAAATAGTAAAGAGTATGTTTTGGAACTTGACATAAATCTGACTTGGTACACAATTTTTACATAACAGAATTGAAACCTAAACCAAACGATATTCGAATGACCTCAAATTCAATATTTATTATTTTGATACTAAACAAACAATAACCCTTAGTTTATAGATCGTTCTCTTATGTTTAGGTATCCAAACTTGTGGGATCAGTTTGCGGCATAGTTGAATCTCAAATTTAAAACCTCAAGCAAACGATATCAAGTAAACCTAAATTTAATATATGGTGTGATCTCACCTCCAATAGACAGAATATGAAGTTTCAATTGATTTTGAGGTAGTTTGCATATGATTCACTAAGAGTTTTATTTTTACGGCAGAATTGAACCTAAAATTAAAACCTCAAGGAAATGATATCAAAATAAGCCAAATGTTAATATATTGTGTGATATCACCGCCATTAGACAAGATATCAAGTTTCAATTAAGGTGGTTTGCTTATGATTTATTAAGAGTGGTGTTTTTGCAGCAGTATTGAATAATCCTGCAAATTTCTTCTATTTTCTCTCTCTTTTATATATATATATATATGCTGCTAATATGATTAGAGACAATAACAAGATGAAATAACTTTTGTTTTGCTTAGATGCCGCAGACACAAAGAACAAGAAGATGAACGACAAAAACACTGAAAAACTTAAAGGAATACTAAAAAAATAAAAATAACAAAAGGATATGGCCTTGATTCTGATACTACCTTATGTGAACCTCGTGATCATGTAGTTATGCAACCCGCAATCGAGATTGAGATCTGATCTTATAAGGATTCCTTATTCATCCTACCTATACAGAATTAGCCTAGGATGAGGAAAGGGAGCCACATCTTCAATACACATTATTATGTACAAAGCAAGGTGTGTAGTTTAATTATAGATAGTGGAAATTGTGTTAATGTTTGTAGTACCACCCTTGTTAATTAACTAAATTTGTGTACTGTTAAGCATGCTAAAACTATATAGATTGCAATACAAAACTAACCCAAAAACCCTAAACTAAAAAGCCCTAACCTGAACCAAACAAGCCTTGGATCCTATCTCAAAATAAAGTATTAATTAAGCCCAAACATAAAAGAAAATAATAAAAATAACTAATTTATCATTAAATACCACTAGCTCTTCTTTCCTTGTGTAGCTAGGCAATAAGGAATCCTTATAAGAAAAAGATCTTGAAACATTAATGAATCCTTACCACACTTGGAGATTATATTGTAGCTCATTAAAGATTCTTGTGAAACTAGAAAATTCTCAAAACTAGCTGCCACATCCTTGTAGGAAAAGAATCTTAACCAAATAGGAATTTTACGCCAAAATCCAAATCTGACCTTACTTGGGTCATATTACAATGCTAAATCGTATCATTCTCTCCCTCTTCAAGAATATTAGCCCTCGAATCTTGAATAGGATTAGTAGCGACTTCAATAGCCTTTTGTTTAAGCCTTAAGAATTCCCTTATTGCTAATACCCTTTCTCCAACAACACTGTATAGAAGTTGTGACTAACACGAATTTCAAATAAGCACTCCGTACTAACCACTTGCGTATATATTTTTGAATGATAACCATAGTGGCTCTCTGATACGATCCAGGAAAGGTCAAATTCAGATTTTGACATAAAATGTGCACTTATCCAGTTTTACAGCAAAAATCATAATTCTCAATCCGACTGTTGGATCGAGCTGACATTTTACGTGGACTCTCCTGACATTGTTTCCTACCTTGGTTTAAAATTTCAGGTCAATCGGACTTTGGAAAGGCATCGAAACACGGGTCAACAGATGCTGTACGAATTTTGTTATTTACTTCCTTTTAACTTGTGGACTTCCTATTTGGCTAGGATTCTTTTCCTAAAAGGATGTGGCAGCTTATTTTGGGAATCTCCTAATTCTACAAAGATCTTTAATGGGCTGCAACATAGTTTACAAGTGTGGCAAGGATTCATAAATGTTTTAGAATCCTTTTTCTTACAAGGATTCCTTATTCATCCTAGCTACAAAAAGGAAAGAAGACTTCAGAATAAATTCTACCTTCAGATCAGATTTCCTAGTCTATTTGGGACTTCTTCATGGTGACAAATCTGATTCTAGCATATTTAGGATGATAATTTTTGGATTTGTATTAATTTTATTATTTTCTTATTAGTCTTTGGGTTATTGTTACTTATTTGGGTCAATTGTAAGTGCACCTAAAGGGGGGTCCATTAGGGTTTATTTAAGTCTAGAGTTAGTATAGATAAAGGCATAACCAGACATGTAAGTTAGACAGTTCAGATTAATAAAACTTCTTATTTGCCGCACTTGGTGTGTGTGTGTTGGTGAGATAATCTTCCTTCCATGATTCTCTAAAAAAACTGAAAAACAACTTATCAAAGAACAACTGTCTTCGTGGCGTCATCCTTATACTTCATGTTCACGAATCAATATTTGTTGGGTGGGGGTCTTCGTTTTCAATAGTGCTGGTGCCTAGGTACAAGTTATCTTTTTGTCACACTCCTATTAAACCTGATTTACTTGGCTTTCCAGGAATTGATGTCTTTGCGTGTGGGTTACATGAACACGTGATCATGAGGTTCGCATCACTCTCCTTTGTCTTTCATTCTTTGGCGTTGTCCCTTTTCTACATCTTCTCATTTCAAACCCCCAAACCATTGCTTAGTTTTTCGCATCGTTGATCTACAATCCTCCTTTGTTTCCTCTCCCTTGGTGAATACGTGACACAAATAGTTGGGGGGGGGGGGACAAGAAGAAGAAGAAGACAAGAATAGAGTTTATAACTGGAAGAACACTGATTTAGACTCGAGATTACGAATCTGACTTTTATTTGAACTAGAATTTAACGAAAAACAAACAAATGCAAAAGTGATGAAAATGAATCAAACAACAGCCAAATATCAAAAAATGATGATAGTATAATGGCAAGAACGAAATCAACAGAAACAAAAACAAGTTTTGAAAGATAACACCAAACAGACCCGTTACGACAAAATAAGACCCAATTCAGGAACCTAAAGAAATTGATATCAAGATGACCTCGAATTGAATATAGTATTCTGATACCAAAAAAACAACAAATCAAACTTTATAGGGTGTTATATTATGTCTAGGTACCAAAACCCTTTGTATGATCAGTTTGCGGCAAAATTGAACATCCAATTAAAACCTCCAGAAGCTGATATTAAAATAAGCCCAAATTTAATATATGGTGCGATATCATCTCCAATATATAGAATATGAAGTTTTAATTAATTCTAAGGTGGTTTGCTTATGGTTCACTAAGAATAGTGTTTTTGCGGCAAAATCGAACCTTGAATTAAAACCTCAAGCAAACTATATCAAAATAAGCTCAATAAATGTTGCTATCTCACCACCAATAAACAGAATATCAGATGATATCAGAATTAAAAAAGTTGATTGTCTTATAGTTCACTAAATGTTGTGTTTCTACGGCAAAACTGCACCTTGAATTAAAAACTTAAGCAAACGATATCAGAATAAGCTCATATTTGACATACAATGTGATCTCATACCCAGTAGAAATATTATGAAGTTTCAATTGATTCTAAGATGGTTTGCTTATGGTTCACTAAGAGTAGTGTTTCTACGTCAGAATTGAATCTCAAATTAAAACCTCAAGCAAATTATATCAAAATAAGCCTAAATTTTACATAAATTGCGATCTCACCACCAATAGACAGAATATGAACTTGAATTGATTCACAGGTGATTTTCTTATAGTTCACTAAAAGTTGTGTTTCTACGGTAAAATTGAACCTTGAATTAAGACCTCAAGCAAAAGATATTAGAATAAGCTCAAATTTGAAATATAATGCAATCTCACCCCTAGTAGATAGATTATGAAGTTGCAATTGATTCTAAGATGATTTGATTATGGTTCACCTATAATTGTGTTTCTGCCGAAAAAATTGAATCAACCTTCAAATTTCAACTAATCCCCCCCCTCTCTCTCTTATTTTTAATATATTAATATAATTAGAGACAGTAACAAGATGAAATATAACTATTTTTTTGTTTTTTTATCTGAAGGTAAAATTAATTCTGAAGATTTCTTTCCTGTTGTAGCTAGGATGAATAAGGAATTCTTGTAATAAAAGGATTCTGAAACATTTATGAATCCTTGCCACACTTGGAATCTTTGTTGCAACCCATTAAAAATCTTTGTAGAATAGGAGATTCCTAGAACAAGCTGCCACATCCTTTTAGGAAAAGAATCCTAGCCAAATAGAAAGTTCACAAGTCAAAAGGAAGTAAATAACAAAATTCATACAACCTTTGTTAACCAGTATTACAATGCCTTCTTGAACTCCGATTGACCAAAAATTTAACCCATGGTAAGAAATCATGTCAGGGGACTCCATGTGAAATTTCATCCCGATCAGCGATCGGATTGGGAATTATGACTTTTGCTGTAAAACTGGACAGTTGTGCATTTTACATCAGAATCCAAATTTAAATGTTTTTTAATTGCCTGTATCGTATTATTCCCTCTCTCTTCAAGAGAATTCATCCTCAAATCACCAATAGGTTTGATGGACAATTCCTTAGCCTCTTGCTGTAGCCGTTGGACTTCTTTTTTTGCACACAAATTGCCTGTAAAAACTTTGCATAGATGTAGTAGCTGATAATAATTTTAAATAAACATGTCTTGCCATCCACTTACGTGTATATTTTTGAATGATAACCACTGCCACTCTCTTTCATTTTTTATCCCTTTGACATTGAACTGAAGATCTCCATTCTTCACGATCTTTATTTGTTTCTTTATAATCCTTTGCAAGTTGTTCAGCTTTGCGCTCTTTATCCAACATCATAAAAACATTATCAGCATAAATATTTGAAATTCAAAACCTCGATTTCTCCTCTTTACTCATAGTAAATCTCCTCCTATCAGCCCCACTAATCTGTTACCTCATTGAATCTATATCATCTTCCATCTTCTTTGCCTCTCAATAGCTATCATCATGTCCCTTAACACTATGCAAAGTTCCTCTTTGGTCGAATTGACCCCTAGTTTTTATACCCAAAATCCCTTTGGTTTCTAGGCTGCCGAAAACCTTTCCAATGGTCTATGGTCTCATCCCAAAACCACCATCACCAACATCATCAACGTCCTCCTTAAAATCCTCATAATCAAACCACTTTGGCCTTTCGGCTCTACTGCCACTGTTTGCTTTCGATTCAGCCCTAAGCTTCCTCACGTCTTAGGTCTTTGTACTAGCCTCGTTACCATATTTCTCCACCCCTATGAAATCTATCACATGTTCCCATAACAAAATTCATCCTCTCCATCATTTGTGTCATGGCCTGATTTTGAACTTAAGTTCTATATCGAGAGGGGGGGTGTTGTTTTGATTTGACATGATAATACATGCAAAAATTGGTTAGTGGTAAAAAAAATCCTCACATCGCTCGTGTTTTGTTCAAATACTCTTAATATCTTCACACGCTCACACGTCTCGTCTCACTTTCTTGCGGTTCTTGCAGAACTTAAACCAACACCAAATAGAACCAACTTGGCAACGCAATCCAAATATGTATATATGACTCAAGAAGCAATAAAAACTAGAAAAACAAACAAAACAAAACTGCGATTGATACGGTTCAGCCTTGTGATACGACCCAAGTAAGGTCAAATTCGGATTTTGGCGTAAAAAGCGCAACAATCCAGGTTTACGGCAATAATTATAATTCTCAATCTGACCGTTGAGCTAAAATTTTACGTGGACTCTCCAGACATGTTGTCCTGCTATGGGTTAAGATTTCAGGTCATTCAGAGTTTTGGAAGGCACCACAATACTAGTCAAAAGAGGCTGTACAAATTTTATTATTTACTTCCATTTGACTTGTGGACTTCCTGTTTAGTTAGGATTCTTTTCCTACAAGGATGTGGCAGCTGGTTATGGGAATTTCCTAGTTCCACAAGGATCTTTAATGAGCTGCAATATAATCTCCAAGTATGGCAAGGATTCATTAATGTTTCAGAATCCTTTTCTTATAAGGATTCCTTATTCATCCTAACTACACAATGAAAGAAGGGCTGGTGATATTTAATGTCAAATTAGTTATTTTTATTATTTTATTTTGTTAGCTACAGCCCAAAGCTTGTTTGGGCTTACTTAATACATTGTTTTCAGTTAGGATCCAAGGCTTATTTGGATTAAGTTATGAGCTTTTCAGTTTAGGGTTTTGGGTCAGTTTTGAGTGGACCTCATATAAGTCCACATAAGGGGTTTAATAGGGTTAATTTTTCAAGAACTATTTAAACTCATGTAACCCAAAATTTCAGCAGCTTTGATGATAATTACTTCTGAATTTTTCAGTTTTAATGTGAGAGTGATTCTTGCATTCTTCAGTTCTTGAACGAACTGAATCTGACTTATCAAAGATTAACTGGCTTCGTGGCGTCATTCTACTCAATCCAATAGTGTTGGTGCCTTGGGGAAGGTTTCCATTGTGTCACACTCCTATCAGACCTATTTTAGCTTTTCGGGATCAGATATAATCTTGATTGTGGGTTGCATGACCACGTGATCACGAGGTTCGCATCAGCGATGATAGTCTGACGAGTAGCAAGCGAATCTATCCGAAATATGAACGAAACTGAAGACTCGAATAAAAACAGAAATGAAATATAAAAAACGATGAAACAACACCCAAATATGTTGGATGTGTTGAAAATATACTGCAAGAAATAAAAACAACGAAAAGAAAGCAATTTTCAAAAGTTACGCAAAACAGACCTGTTTACGACGAGTTATGTCTGAATCTGGAATCTAAAATAAATGATATCCAATTGAGCTAAAATTTCAGAAAAAGTGCGATTTCAACCCAAATAGGCAGAATATATACTTTGAGCAATTTACAATAAGGTTTGATATGCTGACGCAAAAACGTTATGAATCAGACCTAATTAGACCCAAAATTAGAAAACAAAGAAAACGATATCCAAATGACTAAAAACTTTAAATATGGTGCGATTATGAACAAAGGGGTTATATCATTTCATGGTGGATTAGTGAATTATTGGGCCGAGCTGGATTTGAACCAGCGTAGGCATATTGCCAACGAATTTACAGTCCGTCCCCATTAACCGCTCGGGCATCGACCCAGGAAGAAAAAATTCCAGACTTCTTAAGAATCCCCCATCAACTTCCTTTCGTAATACCCTACCCCCAGGGGAAGTCGAATCCCCGCTGCCTCCTTGAAAGAGAGATGTCCTGACCCCATTAATCAGATTATAAAATTTGAGCTAATTCCGAGGTGATTTGATCCAATTTTCCTTTGTTTAGTTTTCTTGCTGCAGAAACTAATAAACGTCTTTTTGAACAATTTTTTTCTTTTTTATTTTTTTAAGCTACCGATATATTTTGAACAGTAACAGAATGAAATAACAGTTTTTCTTTTTTATTTTTTTATGCTACTGATATATTTTGAATAGTAATAGAGTGCAATAACAGTTTTTTAATCTTTTTTATATGCTGCAAAATCAAGGAGAAGAAGAAATTGGACACTAAGGAATTTTTGCGAAAACAACAAGAAATGAAAATTTCAGAAGGATATAACCTGATTAATGGAGTCAAGCTCTGATACTAAATGATACGAACCTTGTGATCATGTGGTCACGCAACCCACACACAAACACAACTCTTGGTGAACCATAAGCACACCACCTCAGAATCAATTGAAACTTCATATTCAGTTTATTGGGGTTTAGATCGCATCCTTTATCAAATGTGGGCTTATTCTCATATATTTTGCTTCAGGTTTTAATAGGAGGTTCAATTTTGCCGCAGAAACACAACTTTTAGTGAACTATGAGTAAATAACTTCAGAATCATTTGCAACTTCATATTCTGTCTATTGGTGGTGATGTGAACCTCATGATCACGTGGTCATGCAACCGACACGCAAAGACATCAATTCCCAAATAGCCAAGTAAATCAGGTTTGATAGGAGTGTGACACAAAGATAACTTGCACCTAGGCACCACACTATTGAAAACGAAAAATCCTCACCCAACGAAGCCACGAAGCTAACTGTTCTTCGATAAGTCATTTTCAGTTCTTTAAAGAACCATAGAATGGAGATTATCTCACCAACACACTCAAATAAAGTGTGGCAAACAAGAAGTTAATTTAATCTGAATTGCCTTTATTTATACTAACTCTAGACTTAAATAAACCCTAATGGACCCCCTTAGGTGGAATTATATGAAGCTCACTTATAATTGACCCAAATAAGTAATAATAACCCAAAGACTAAGAAGAAAATAATAAAAATAATAAAAATCCAAAAATTACCATCCTAAATATGCTAAAATCAGATTTACTACCATTAAGAAGTTCCAAATAGACTAGGAAATCAAATCTGAAGGTAGAATTAATTCTGAAGTTTTCTTTCCTGTTGTAGTTAGGATGAATAAGGAATCCTTGTAAGAAAAGGATTCTGAAACATTTATGAATCATTGCCACACTTGAAAATTATGTTGCAGCCCATTAAGGATCTTTGTAGAACTAGGAGATTCCCAAAACAAGTTACCATATCCTTTTAAAAAAAGAATCCTAGCCAAATAGAAAGTCCACAAGTCAAAAGAAAATAAATAACCAAATTTGTACAGCCTCTGGTGACTAGTATTGCGGTGCCTTCCTGACTCTGATTGACCTAAAACTTTAACCCAAGGTAGGAAAACATGTTAGCAGACTCCACGTAAAATTTCAGCCCGATCAACGGTGGGATTGAGAATTATAACTTTTGTCGTGAAACTAGATAATTGTGCATTTTACATCAAATTTTGAATTTAAATGTTTTCCCATTGTCCGGATCGTATCATTATATGTGCAAGAGGGGTCCAATACAACTTTATTTGGCCCACTTGGTGAGAAAAACAAAGGAAACAAAAAAATCCTACCACAACTTGGAAACAACATAAATGACTACCTTTTTCACGTGCATCATGGGAATTATAATCCATCTCGTAAAGCTAATTCTATTAGCAATCAGTTTGAAATTGGTTCAAGAGTGCTTATTTGCCTACAATTGGAACTTAGAGATGGGAAAAGCCCTTAATGGTTCTTTTGATGCTGGGCTACTTGAATTTGGGTTGATAATGCAAATAAGTGAAGGAATTGATGCTGTTTACGGTTAGAACAGTAAATGAATTTGAACCTGAATTTGAAGTCATCCATTGCTTGTGAAAACAAGACTAATCTAGGTGGATTTCAAGTTCAGAACGTGATCTTTCTAATTATCCAACCATGATTGCATTGTACTTTTGTGCAAAAGGTTATAGCCAT
>Ga0325405_1001624_pt1 | contig 22980 bp, 12 predicted proteins | sample PopdelMetagenome_21_FD_205663 | JGI IMG/M metagenome (GOLD analysis project Ga0325405, IMG submission 205663) | Populus deltoides microbial communities from Bellville, Georgia, United States - Xylem-Control-R2 | ecosystem: Host-associated > Plants > Phyllosphere > Stem > Wood/Secondary xylem...
ACCAGCTTCCCTCACAAGACATATATAGTTGTTGTATGCGTAGGAAACATTTATAATTTTATTCCAATAAGAAGCGAACCTCTCCTCCATTTCCTCACATTCTCGCTCTCAGCTGGACCAAACCATGTTGTCCTAAGCCCCTGGCTCCCTTGCCCCACCAAAATTCTTTGCCTCTTCTCCAATGGCGTCCTTTTTTTTTTTTTTAGATTAAACTATAATTGAATTTTCTTACAATATTGATGTTTGTTTTTTAATTTCATCTTTCTTTTGTCCAGAGCTAATCTTAATTAATTCAGGGTAAGTATAAATTAATCCGAGCTTATTAAATAAGATTACAAAATTAGCTTGATAATTAAGAATGCTTACTCTTTTTTTCTTATTCAAATTATAATGGTATTAACATATCAATAAATTAACCATCTAGGTGGTGGCCTAGTGGTAAGAGTTTGGGACCAAGAGGTTTGCTCCCTCTATGGTCTCAGGTTCGAGCTCTGCAGTTGCTTATATGATGGCCACTGAAGGCTTACATGGTCATTAACTTCAGGGCCCGTGAGATTAGTCGGGGTACACGCAAGCTGGCATGGACACCCACATTAAACTAAAAAAAAACATACCAATAAATTTACTAAAATTTCTTTAGTCTATATGCACCGTTAAAACAGTTTTTGTAAATAATTAATCTTAATTAAATTTATTCAAGAATATTCTTATCTTAATAATTCAACATGGAGTTATGTGTCTGAATCTTTCTTTTCAGTTAAAAAACTCTTCTGAAATTATCTTTTTTTCCTTCTTTTTTTTGCAAATAATTACATAGCATTCCAATAGTTAGGTGTTTAATCATAGTAAATTTGTGAAAGAAGCAAATGATAAGTGCTTAAACCAATCTGAGTCTCCTTTCAAATTGATTAAACTTTCTCGACATACAGTCATATGCTTACCGATAACATTTTCAATATTTTTGTCTTAACAAAACATGTGTGCTCAATGGGCCACATTCATCACATGGTGTCAAGTTTTCATCTCCACCTCCTTTCTTTTGTTTCGAGCACTTAAATCAAATCCAAAGAAACTACTTTAATCAGTCTCATTCAACGGTTTCATATATATATATATATATATATATATATATATATATATATTCACAATTTACTAATTTTAGCTTAGCCAAAGCACTAGTCAAGAGGGGAGCAAAGAAAGCCAAAGCCTAGATAAAATAAAACCTAGAAAACATAATAAGGTTTTTTTTTTTTATTCAACTACATATACAGTTGAGGTCATTATACATGTTATTTTTACTTAAAATTCATGTTAAAAAAAGGACCAAATGCAGAGTTGATACAATCCAAAAAAAAGTTGAGTAAGAAAATTCAGATTCTAACGTAATTGTGTGTCTATTATCTAGTTTTACAGCAACAATCATAATTCTCAATCCGTTCGTTGGATCGGGCTGAACAAGTACCCAAAGTTTCCTAGAATATTATTCTATATTGGGGTAAAATCTCATGTTAATCAAAGTTTGGAATGACCTTATGATATAGGTCAGAACAAGTTGTACGAATTTTGTTATTTATTTCTTTTTGACTTGTGAACTTCTTATCTGGCAATGATCCTTTTCCTAAAAGAATGTGACAACTTATTTTTGGAGTTTCATAATCCTACAAGGAAGGTTAAAGAAAGGCAACATGGGTTTCCATGCTTTGGGAGGATTTTTTAAAGTTACAATTAATTATTCTGGACAAATAAGGAAACTAAAACGGGGGCAACTTCAGAAATCAATTTCCTAGCTTATTTTAGATATTTAAATGTGGCCACAAAGATCTTAGTGTTTCTTGAATGAGAATTTCATTTATGACATTATTTAAACTAGAAAAATTATTAATCTTATGTTATTTTGTTTAATTAGGTGCAACAACGTTAGTTTTTATGTCAGATTTGTTATTTTTATTATTTTCTTCATGTTTGGGCTTAGGTAACATACTTTGGGTATATTGTAAGTGAGTAATTATTAGCCCACAAGTTTTGAGTCTATTAGGGTTACTAGTTGAACTATTAGATAAGGTTTTGTAAACTGAAATTTTCAGTAGTTATGGATTTATAAAATAAACTTGTGTTTTGCGTAACATAACATGTTTTCTTTGCTAGGAAAAAGAAAAAATTTGACTTATCAAAGTACTTATCGTTTGCGAATTAGTATTTGTTAGGTAGGGGTTTCTTATTCCATTAGTGTTGGTGCCTTGTGATAATTTTTTATTGTGTCACACTCCTATTGAACTTGATTTTTTGAATTTTTAAGAGTTTTATCATCTTCGTTGTAGGGTGCTTGACCATGTAATTATGAGGTTTACATCAACGGTGAAGACCCAGCATCCCTGGGCTTAGCTATATGCTGAGCCCGTATATATATGAGTCTAGCAATCCGTCAAATCCAACATTCATGGGTTTAGAAACGTGCTGAACCTACATACATATAGGTATGAAAATCTGTCAGACCCAACATCCCTAGGCTATACATCTTGTTAAGTATATGTTGATGTAAAATTGATGATCTTTCTAGGCCTTTTATTGGGTCACAAGACTCTATATATTTTTATCATGACCTTTAATATTGAAATTTAAGGTCAAAGATATTTATCCCTAATTAATGATGTGTAAGAGATATTTATCTCTCATTAATAAGGTGTAAGAGATATTTTATCCCTCTTCAAAGCTATCAAAGTAAGATGACATTCCAGTCTTTCCTCTCTAAAAAAGATGACAAGGTTCATGGGCTATAAAAATGTTATGAATCCTTCAAAAAAGAGGGTTCTTAATCTCCATTTTCTATTGTATATTTATTTTCAGTCTCTCTCTCTAAAATATCATTGCTTTTTCTCTAAAAAAGATATTTACTCAAGCATCAAAGTGTCATTAAATTCACCGAAGGAGACCTTTTGTAGGTTCCAGCCACCAACCACTTTGGCTTACCAAACACTAGGCACCTTGGATAGGGTGAATGGATCAAATTGCCAAAACAAAGAAATTAACCGATTATTAAAGACACAAATCTTGCCTTTACATAACTTTGATTTTTTAGAACATTATCAATTAACGCCTTCTATGGAAAACTGATAAAAAAGTCATCAATTGTTATTTCAAAACTAGTTTATTAACATCCCTAATCACCATCAAAGACAAATAATCAAGGCATTCATGAAATGAGATGTGTCACAATCCTCTTTATAATTGTTCGTACATCTGTTAATACCTCTAATAAGAAGTAAAAAAGGCATTGCAATAATTTAATTGCTCTAAATTAGAGTATGATTTCTTCTACGTACTTTTGGATTTAGTGAGATAAGCAAATTTAGGCTATGCATTTGCCAACTTCACAAATGTAGTTGGGGCTTTGATATTTTAGAAAGCCTTCAATAAGTAAAAATTGAATGTTGGTTTAAATCGTAAAACATGTGAAGTATATTTGTAAGCCATCCAAGAGAAATTGAAGATTCTCAATCATGTTTGACACTTTATTCAAATGAAAATTTACCATAGTTAATGAAAATACGAACGTAAGGTTTTGTATATGTATGACTTATTTAAAATGACTTCTTATTTTCTCAAGGTGATGCTTGAGAGTTCCCTACAACCTTTCAAAGATGAGATGAAATCAGTCTTATGGATTTAGGCTATGCATTTGCCAACTTCACAAATGCAGTTGGGGCTTTGATATTTTAGAAAACCTTCAATAAGTAAAAATGGAATGTTGGTTTAAATTGTAAAACATGTGAAGTATATTTGGAAACCATTCAAGAGAAATTGAAGATTCTCCCTCACGTTTGACACTTTATTCAAATGAAAATTTACTATAGTTAATGAAAATACAAACATAAGGTTTTGTATATGTATGACTTATTTAAAATGACTTCTTTTTTTCTCAAGGTGATGCTTGAGAGTTCCCTACAACCTTCCAAGGATGAGATGAAATCAGTCTTTTTAGTGCGATTGCATAATTTACCTTGGAAATGATCAAAGTATCCCTAGTATGATTGCATATTTCTACAAGAATAGGATAGACTACCTCAACAATGATGCTCTACTCTTCTAAGAACAATAACCCTAAACTACATAGTGGATCAAACTTTAAACCTCTCAATGCAATAACACCAATCTCTATTTACTGTCTAGAAGCTTATTAACAACTCACCACAAATTCATTCAGACTGCCAATAATATACCTGAAACCAAGATTTCCTTTTAGTTCTTGTGAAGGGGTAGATCCTTCTTAAATCTTGTCAAGGTTACATAAAATTTAAAGTTTAAATCTGATAAATGTTTTTTTTAAGTATAGGCGTTGGACCCATACAAAATTTCAACAATTTTCTAGAAGCTTTGGGACCCCACATGGATTTTTACTATGGGCGTTGAACCCACACTGATTGTTTAAGAAACTCCCTTGATTTTTTTCTATGTAAGGGTGTTGGACCTATATAAAATTTTAATTTTTTTTAAAGTACTTGAACCCCATGTGGAATTGTTACTATAAGCGTTAGATCCATAAACACAAGTCAACATAGAAATGAAAAGAATCAAGTTTTATAATATATATATACACACACGTTACATGGATAAACCTCACAGGACCAAGTTTGTGTATATGATTAAAGAGAGAAGGGGAAAAGAGGCTCAAATATCTAGCTCAGGATAATCGACTAGATATTCCCCACGTTGGGCAGCAATAGCCTTGATAGGGAACACGTCTAAAAAATCAAGCACTGGGACTGAATGAAAGGCAACATTGAAGTTCACCTGCATTCCTCTTTATTGATTGAAGAAATACAAGTTGGACATGACAAGAAAGATCTTATCCCCAACCATCTTGGTTAAAGTTGCAGACCCCTACAAAAATTCCTAGAACTTCCAGAAGAGTCCCTCAAAGTCTCCAGCTGAGCCTAAAACTTTAGGCTTCTTCCCTAAAAGCGAGAAGCTCAACCTTTAGATCGTATTAAGTGGTTTTCACTTTAAGGATCTCCTATTTTCAAGGTATCCACTTGGTTATAAGTGACCTAAATTAGTTTATCATTGGAGCTCAACTAAAGAAAAATACCTTGTATTTGTTCATTTAGTGATGAACAGGTTACCTTGAGGCTCCCTAGTTCGACCTTCATAACAATGTTTCCTCTTTTAGTCGCTTGAAAGCAGCCTAGTTTGCCTTATTTATGGAAATGGCCTCCTTTACGTGGTTTCTCTTGGCCATCCAACACTTCTTGTAATGGGCACGCATCATGAAAGTTTACTAATAATAAGTGTTAGGAACAACGGTTATAAAACCAAACTAAAAGGTGAAACAAAAAAGTTCCTTGCATTAAAGGCTATTTAATCATTTAAAGCCAAATGATTATTGTAGCTCTTATTAGACATCATTGAGATGTCTAATGGAATGCTGAGAATCCTCTCTAACAGTTTTACCACTTTAAGGTCATCTTCCCCAAGACTTGACCTTCCACCAACAATAGCCTCCATAAGTTGCCTCTCCTTATTAGTCAAGGTGAGGAAGTTAAAGGAGCCTAACCAAGAGCGAGGTTGGCAAAAACATCCTTTAACTTAGCTTTCTTAAGAACAACCTAAGTAGAGGGCCTGACTGTTGAAACATTTACATACAAAGCTGGAGGTCAAGGTACAAGAGCCTCTATGATTGAGGTTGGCACATCGATCTCTTTAAGGGTGGAGACCTTTTTTCTCTTAAAGCAGACAAAAGCACCCGTAATCACTTCAGAGGGAGTAAAAAATGTTTAACTCTTGGGTAAAGAAGTATGATTACCCATAACTTTCATTTCTTTCAGATTATTGGCTTTCACCATTACATCCTCAAGGTAGGGAGTTTATTGATAATGATAGGGTCGCTCTTCATCTCTTCTTTAGTTTTGCTTTTACTCAAAGAAAGAAATGAAGGTCCTATTTGTTAACTCTCCTCTATAGACCTTGCTAAAGTTTCTTCTTCTTTTTCAACTATTAATCCTTCACAAAAACAAAGTCATTAGTGAACTTAGATATAACAAAAACAAAAATGGTAAAGAAGGTTTACAACAAGGCTTAGTAGGGCACTCTAGCCATTCTATTGACTTTGTACTCGGTTGAGGTCAATGCCAAAATGATATATATTTTCTTCCCATTTATGCTCAGATGAGGTATATTGTTGACTTTAAGAGGAGGTACCCTTCAATAGTGGGAGCAACCCTAAATCTATTACATCTTATTTTTTAAGTTGGTTGAGCCGTTATACCTCACTATCAACTACCTCTCTTATCTAAATTTTGACATGGACAGGTTTTCCCTGTATGGTTCCTTTCATAGATCCAATAGGTCTGTTGGGAAGGTAAAGAATCAACATATATCATTACCGCCATCTGTGCCAGCAACCATATGGTAACAAGTCCTAAAGATGATAAATATAGGTTTAATTCCAACAAGTTTAACTTATCAAAGTCAGATAAAATCATCCACCTATTAGGATGCAACTGTCCTGGATCTAATCAATAATATCTAAAAACTTCCCTTATAAATCTTTGGAAAGGGAAAGTGTACCCTAACACATACATGTAAAAAAAAATTGTAATTTCTAAATGACCCTAAGTATAGCCTAAGCTAATATGCTCAACCTTAATAGGCATTTGAGCTATGTACTCTTCTACCTACCAAATGTTAATGAATTCAATGTCCTCTACACCTAAAGTGTTAGGGGCTTTATCCTCAAGGGCTTGAGGTAGTCTTCTTCTCTCTGAAGGCTCACTAGCAATAGTGGGATAAAGATTTTTCCTGCTAGAAAAACTACTCTTTACCATGCCTAGGGTGGGTGCTGGGGCTCCATCTTCTCTAATTTTAGGGCATAGTTTAATGGACCCCTATCTCTTGTTGCTTCTTCTAGTCTCTAATTGAAACTTGAACCCCTTTTTAGAGACGATGACATCCTTTATTTTTTATAGAGACATATCTAAGTCTTTTGGGGTCCATTTTTTTTTAAAGTATAAAACACAAAAAGAAACTTTTGATGAAAAATAAATAGAACAAAGGTTTCTTCTTTGACTAAAGTAAAACTAGTTCAAGTATTTTCAACAAAGTAGTTTTTCATAATATACATAAAGTAAAAGAAAGAAAGCTAGGGTATAAGGGAAACATCTTTTTATTTTCACCATTGGATGAATGACTTTTCATGTCATCTCAGATCTCCATAAAACCATCTAATTACTATATTGAATGCATATTACTGTTTTGTTTCCCAATAAACACCTGTTTTTAAAATATAGGCCACATGATGATCTGCTTTAAATAAGGACAAGAAACATGGCCATAAAGAATCCTAACAGTTCTACAAAGACAAATCTTACGAGAAGGTTAAAAGTCTCTTATTAATGGAACATATAACTATTAGGTAAAAAGAATTTTGTTGCATAATAAATACGTAAAGATTTAGGGGGTATTGATGAATCAATGTGTTTTATACATGTTATTTTTGCCTAAAATCTTTGTTAAAAAAATGACTAAAAGAAAGGTGAAGACCTAACATACCTAGGCTCATTTACGCGCTAAACCCATATACATATGGGCCTGGTAATCTGTTAGACTCAACATCCATAAGCTTAGTTACGTGTTGAGCATACGTACATATAAGTTTGGTAATCTATCAGACCCAACATCCCTGGGCTTACCTAAATGTTGAGCCTATGTACATGTAGGTCTGGAAATCCATTAAACCCAACATCTCTAGGCTCAGCTCGTAGTTGAGTCCAAGTACATATAGGTCCAGCAATCTACCAAACCCAATATCTCTGGGTTAGGCTACGCGCTGAGCCAAAGTATATATGAGTTTGTCAATTCACCATACCTAACATCCTTGGGCTGCACATCTTGCCAAGCACCATATGATGTAAAACTGATGATCTTTCCAAGCCCTCTTTTCACAAGACTCCATTTGTTTTTATCATAACCTTTAATATAAAAAGTTATGGTCATAGATATTTATCCCTTATTAATGATATGTAATTGATATTTATGCCTCATTAATGATGTGCAAAAGATATTTTATCACTCTTCAATGCTATCAGAACAAGATGACATTCCAGCCCTTCCTCTCTAAAAAAGATGACAAAAAATAAAAGGGTTCTCAATCTCCATTCTCCAATCTAAAATATCTTTACTTTTAATCTTAAGAAGATATTTACTTAAACAACAAAGAGTCCATATATTCACCAAATAAGATCTTTTATAGGTATCAGGCACTAGCCACTTTAGCTTACCAAACACCAGGAATCAGTCACTTTGGCTAGAGAGAATGAATCAAATTGTCAAAACCAAGAGATTAACCGATTATCCAAGACACAAATCTTTCCTCCAAGTTACTTGGATTTTTTAGGACACTATCAGTAATAGTATACTAGTAAGCCCAAATCCTGATCAAAACAAGCTTTAGATCCTAGTTGAAAATAAAGTATTAATTAAGCCCATACAAGCCTTGAGTCATAGCTGAAGTAATAAAAATAAAACTCATAAGTTAATCCCTTATGCTCATGTGAGAAGAGAAGAAGAAAATCAAACAATATAAGTCTGATATAAGGCTTAATTATAACCTACAATGCTACCCAATTATCCTAGAAACCAATTTCTCATTAAATACCACCAACCCTTCTTTCCTTGTGTAGTTAGGATGAATAAGGAATCCTTGTAAGATAAATATTTTTGAACATTAATGAATCCTTACCACATTTGAAAATTATGTTGTAACTCATTAAAGATCCTTCTAGAACTAGAGAATTCCTTAAAAAAAGCCATCATATCCTTTTAGGAAAAGGATACTTAGCAAATAAAAAAAGTTCACGAGTCAAAAGGAAGTAAACAAAAAAATCCGTATAGTCTGTTTTGACCTATATCACAAGGCTTTCATGAACTCCAATTCATCTAAAATGTTAACCCAACATAGAAAAATACCTCTAGAATTTTTTGAAAAAGTTTCAACTCGATCCAACAGTTTGATTGAGAGTTATGCTTAATAGCGTAAAATTGGATGATAGAAAATTTTATGCCAAAATATGATTCTAATCTTACTTAAATCATATCACCAAGGATTTCATATACTTTATCGTGGTGTGCATAATATGGGATGGTGGATCTGGATCCTGGATCGAGGGGTTTTAGATGTGTTGGGAATTAATCATAAAAGTATGGTTTTTCAAGAGTCGTCATATAGTATTATGGTAACTAGAAAACCAATAGTTTGAGAGAATTTAGGTAAGGAGACTAATTGTGCATAAAAAAAGATGCATCACCTCTAGTGCACTCTACATATAGTAAGCTGCATTATTGATTGATTGTTTTTTCTGAGATCATGTTTCTATTCATTAGTTTGTCTAAGGTTCAAGAAAAGTCATTCTTAATAAAAATGTCTTTATCTTATTAGACTAAAAACCTAACCATTCTAAAGCCTAAAAAAATTATATAAAATAAACATCATAAAAAGTAAATAAACATAACGATTTTTATGGTATTTTTGAAATTTTAGCCAAGTCATAATGAATAATCATAAGCCTGATGTGATATTTATTAATTGATTTTTTTTGTATTTTTCCAAGTATGATAAAATATAATTTTTATTTTTTTATATAAAATATGCATGAAAATTTTAGAATTTGGCAAAATGCTCATATATAAAAACATGTTTTTTTTTCAAATAAGGATTTTGTTTTTGTATTTTTCTGAAATTAAAAAAACAGGTATATTTAATATTTGTTCAGTATCTTACAATGTAAGTTTATAGCCTAAATATTAAATAAAATTATTGGAAAAACATATGAGGGACCCAAAAATAATTTTAAAATGGTCCCTGAATTGTTTTGGATTTTTGGAAATTATTTTTTGGCAAAATCACAAAAAATAAAAAATAAACATTGTTTGAAAATCCGTAGGGTTTGTTTGTCAAACACGCCCTTAACTAAAAATAGAGGTTTTAAAATATGTCTTAAAGCCATGTTTGACAAACACACTTTAAGAACAAAATATGATGTTTTTTCCTTTGAGAACTTTAAGCCAACCAAATATTGCTTTATCATAAATGGACTCAACCGAGCCACATGGCTGGGCTTCCTGGCCCAAAGGTTCAAATCCACAAACATGACTCAAAACCAAAAAACAAAAGAATGAAGATAAAAAGAGATTTTTTTGCTTGAACTCTTCCAAAAACATGATGAACAAGAAAAAGAAACCCATAAACTTGGATTAAGAACCAGACCAATTTACATCAAATTAAAACCTAGAAAAGATTTTTGTATATAATATGTTGGTTCCATCATAAATAATTTAAGTTTCTTGTGTTTTATAATCTGAGCCTATAGGAAATATTATAGTGATATGTTAATGCTAATTTCTATTTTTAGATTAATTTACATGCATAAATATTCTATATTCAGCTTAATTGCATCTTTTAGAAAGCTTTATCGTTTATTTATAGTTAATCAAACTTTATTTATTTTATATTTGTTTTATAATTGCATCTTTATTTGTACCTAGGCCTATGTTAGGTTCATAGAACCCATCCCAAACCCAAAGTAAAAACCATGGAAGGAGCCTCAATGAGGTTTATGTAACCCATGGTACCTCACTATTTCTAACTCTAGTATCATTAAATATTGAATTGAAAACTCTTATTATTTTAAAATATAAGGAATGTGTTATTTCTCTTAATATTTAAGGTAATGGCTCACTATGAGTTCATTTATTTGAAATATCAAAAGTATATAACAAAATATTTTTCTTTTTTTTATTATTTTGAGAAAAGTAAGGTTAAGGTTTTGAGATTTGAAGTATATTAGCCCAATTGATCTTTTTTATTTAGGCCAAGTCCTAATAGGCCTCATAAACATGTTATAAAGTCCAAAATACATGCAAAATATTCTTTTTGTATTTTCTAAATTTGTATTTATGAAAATAATAAAAAAGTAATTTTTTATCAAATGGTAAAATGTAAAAAATATTTTTAATCTTTTCTTTTTCTTTTTTGTTTTTGTAAAAAAAAACTAGAAAGACAAATGCTTTTTTTTACAATGAAAAAATAATTTTTTGGAAGGACTTAGCCATAATGCGAATTAAAAGAAAAGATAAAATAAGATGATCAATTATTTTTGGCATTATTTTTTTATTTATTAGTTTATCTAACACATACTAAAAAAATTATTCACCCACACGCAGAATGTCATTTCACTATTCATAACCCCCATAAACATAACATCACTTTACAAACCTTTTTTTTTTTTAATAATGATCATTTTACTAACCTAATTACATAATATTCTTCCACTTTCATAATTTCATCACATAATCAAACAATGATCACCATAAACACATAAAAATATTTTCTAAAATTCAAAGTAGTCCTTCTAGAAGAGGCTAAAGAATGGCTAGAACAAGGTGGAATAACTATTGGAATTAAAGGAAAACATGGCAGCAAGTGGTTACCATGTGCCACCACCATTATCAACATATGGAACTACATGACATCACTGTCGAAAAGTTAAAACCTGGTGGGTAAAAAATGGTTTATCCTCTTCTTTTTTCCTATATCAACGGTAAGTATCAGTATTACATACAATAAGTAAAGTTTTGGTTTTATTTCCTCATTTCTTCTTCTTCTTCTTGATTCTCTCTCTACTAGTTTATTCCTTTCCATCTCTCTTTATTGTCTATTGATTGTTGTTTGGTGATGTGGTTAGACTATGGTAGTTAATCGGGTAGTGGTGATGGATTGTTTTATTCCAGATGAAGAGATAAAGAATGAGATGGGTCTCAATTAAGAAGAGATGAGGATGTTATTGGCATTGTATGGAAGATGGTTGTTGTCTTGGGTCTATGATGGTGGCAGCGTGTAACCATCGGTTAAGGACTTATAAGGGAGAGGCACTGTGTGTGGTGCTATTATGGTAGTGTGGAAAATGAAGATGAACGATTGATATTTTTAGGGTTTCTAGCATGGTTGATGATGTTTAGATTACAATAACTCATAGTTGAGAGGGGGATAGGATGAGAGAGATTGTGAGGCTAAGTGGAGAAGAAAAAAGTTGGAAAGAAAAAAAAAATAAAGGAGAGAAATTGTCGTCTAAAAGGCTGCTAGGTTCCTCTAGAGTATAAGGGGACTTGGTTATTTTTAAGGGAAAGGATCATTTATATGGCTGGTTATTTACATAATGGGTAAGGATGCTATGGTGAAGGAGGAAGGGTTTTGTTTAGTTTAATTTAGGGAAGAAGATGAGGGCTTAGAAAATCTATGTGAGAAAAGGTAATAGATGGTTTTTTGTCAAGTAAAAGGTGGTTCTACCTTGGTCATATGTCCAATGGTAGCTTTTATAGAATAGTGTTTTAGCTTTGAATTTCTCTATATAATAATTATCAATTCCTTGATTTTTAAAAATTGATTTGATGAACTTGAGCTAGATTTTAGCTCATGTGATGTGATTAATATCTTTTCCATTGATTTGTGAGGAGAGAATCAAAAGCTGGATTTTTAACAAATATGAAAAGGCTATATTTAAGGTGTTGAAAATGTTGGTTGAGAGTATGTTTTTGTTTGAATTTTAGATGGATTCAAGAAGGTAAAAATTGATTCTTCACATCATAATTGTGGCTAACATACTAGAGAAACATATTTTTACCTTTTTATGTTGCCAAATTAAATCAAGTCAAGCACTTTTTTTAATTTCTTTTTCAATTCAAACCTTAATTACATATTAAAATTACAATCAAAATTTCTTTTTTGATTTCAACCCTAGCTAATTTTTTTGTGTACCTTTTCATTTTCATACACACACACACACACGTATGTACGTATGTTTGTATGCATATCATTATGATTATTTCTAACCATAAAAACTTCATAAAAATGACCAAAACAACCAAAATGATTAAAATTGACTAAATTTATTGAAAAACACATTTTTTGAATTTTTATATTTTTTATTTGAAATATAGAAAAATCAAGGATAAAAAATTAGGTTTCTGTAATTTTCATGAACAAGTTTTGCCCCCTAAAATTTATAGTTTAATAATTTCTAGACTATGCAAGATATTTAAAGTCCAAACGAACATAATGGTGTGTGTAATCGTGTAACACCAATGTTTTCAATTTGAATTCCCTTATTGCTGTCAACAAACAAATTATTAGGGTCTTAACTAGTAAGTATCCAAGTGTTTAAGATTGGTAATTTCTAGAGTAATATGGTGAAATGTAGCTACGTCAAGATGCCATGAAACAAGAAAAATAATGACTATATTGTTATAAGCATATATGTTCAATATGAGTCTATGAGTTACACAATTAGCAATTTATCATGTTTTTATAGAAAACAAATATTCCTCTGATTTCTATCATTATTTTAATTTTTGTTAGTCTCATAACTATTGTCTCATGTCCTTCTTCCTCTTCTATCCTTTAGTTTTTATTGTAGTTCAGGGTTTAGTTAGAAAAAAAAATTCATCACTGACTCGTATTAGCACTTGGCTACATGTCAGTTTGTAAACTAAGGCTTTGGTTGGGTCTTTAAGTATAAATTTAATTATAATATGAACTAGAGGACATGATGAAGGCTAAAAAAAGAGCAAAATAAAGCAACAACAAAATTGAAAGATTTACCATTAGTTTGACAGGAATTTTGTTAGCTAGAAGTTACTATTAGTAGTTAGTCAATTAGAAAAGTAGTTGAGTTAGTTAAGGAAGTAGTTAGAGTCATTAAGCTTGAATATAGTTACATTTAATAGAAGAATAATAGCTTGTATATATGCATGGTAAACAAGGGGTAATAGTTCAGGCAATAAGAAAGTTCAGATTTATATTTACTAAATATTCTCTCTATTCTCTTTAGTTCTTTTTAATCTATATCTCATTTTCTTCTATATCTTTCATTTCTCTCTAGTTTCTTGTTTTGTTAAGGGAGATCTTGATAATTGATATCATAACTAGATCCAAGACCATTAGAGCTCATATATTCTCAATAATCAACAATGATGGAGATTGACAAAACAAAAACTTAGAGGAACACTACAAAAGGATGGAAGAGCAAATGCAAGGCATTCATAAAGAGCTTAACAAAAAAACTATTGTTAAAAACCAGAAGCAAACCAATTTATAAATAGAATCATTAATGGTTATATTGAAATCTTTCATGGCTAATCAAATAGTTGAGAATGAAGGAGTAAATAACTTTAATTCTAATGGAGCGATTCCCACTCTTAGAAGTTGTAATCTTATAGATATTAGAGGAAGTCAAGAAACAACCAAGAAGGAAGAAGTAAATAACTCCAATTCTAATAGAGTGATTCCCATTCCTAGAGGTTATGATCGTGAAGATGTTAGAAGAAATCAAGAAGTTTAGAAAATGTGATACAATGTAGCCTTACCAAGAATTGACTTACCGACTTTTTAGGGGAAATATTCCAAGGGATCAGGTAAGGAAGTGTTAGAAGTTCTTTAAAATGAACTTTACTAGTACATCAATAGGTAGTCAACATTTAATTAGGAGATTTTACAAGCCTAGTTTTGTAGAAATGTCAGTTGTTTTAACTAGCCGAGGTTTGAACGGCTTTCATATCAAACCTTGAGAATATTATTTTTGTTATTTTAATTATTTTCCTAGTTAATTTTTAATTTTAATTACTTTTTCTATTTAGTTTTGGATTCTTATGGTTATGTTTGTTTTTACTTTTATATAAATAGTTGGTGTGGTATGTTTTTATTTATTTATTAAATTATAAATATTTTAAAAAATATCAATAATTTTAAGGCTTGAGAATCATAATTTCTATCATCCTATGCCTTGTGTGATATATATTTATATATATATATATATATATATATATATATATATATATATATATATATATATATATTGGAATTTGTTTGAGATCATAGTCATCGCCACGACACTATTTTGATGGAGTTAAGCGGAACCTAAGCTAGTTAAGTCTTGTCGAAGCTCCTGAATAGTCACATGGAGAGACATAATCTTCTTCTTCTTTTTTCCCTAGAAATTGCCTTGACATCACCATCCAATACAAAGATTATGTCAAGCAATCAATTACTAATAGGCAGGACTTTCGTTGAGAGAGAAGCAATCATGGTGGTACTTTCAATTATCTAATCATGTTAAATCAGGCATGATCGATGGGCCATATTTTCATCATTGGAACCTGTAAGCGTAGGCGATAGGCATGGTTGGTTTGGTGCCATTAGCATACCAAAATAATCCTTACCCTAAATTCTTAGAGATAAGAAGTTGAAGGATGATTTATGAACGAAGAGATAACGTTAGCAACTATGGAGTTTATGATTGAATCGCTTGAGAGTTCGGCACATACATGAACCACTTTTTGGTGATTGTGCAGCAAGAAAAACACCTTAGTGCATCTTTACTTATTTTTTATGAAGATGGACACCATTTTTATCAATTGATGCCTAAAAGAGCCGTGGGTACATTTGCTTCTCCAAATTTGGAAATTTATTATGGGATTGCTTCCACTATATATATATATATATATATATATATATATATATATATATATATATGCGCACTTTTTCCCTTGCCAAATATGTCAAAACTGACAAAAATAATAACTCATTGCTATTATATATATGCACACTTTTCCCCCTGCCAAATATGTCAAAACTGACAAAAATAATAACTCATTGCTATTTAGTAATGCATTGGTAATTATTGTTCTCATTTTTCTATAGCTATTAGAAAATATGTAATTTTTTTGTTCCAAAATTATTCTATAAATATGTTTTGTTTTTATCTTTTTAACAAAATACATTTCTGTTTTTCTTTTCTATGTATCTATTTTATCTCTAAATGAAATAGAAGGTATTATATGCCTAAATTTAAGGATTATCCTGAATTTATAGGAAGTATATAGGATTATCCTGAATTTAAGGTGGTTTGAAAATATGCTTATGTTGTCTTAAAGAGCTAATCTTACAGCACATGCAAGAAGCATGAAAGTATTAGCTAGTTAATCAAGCATACCAAAGAGAAAAGAGAGAGATTAGTCAAATATGGCTTGCCTAATATCACTTTATTTATGTTTCTTACAATTATTATTATGCTTAGTGGTAGGAAGCACAAGTTCGACTTTGCTCTGCCTATTTCTTGGAGTTCCCATGTACACTGGTTTCGTTCTTTGCATTAATTAATTAAGTTCCACTTGAAGATGGTGGAATTCCTACTCATACATATTACTGACTTGTCTCATCCCTTACTCACAATGTTTATGTAAATGGCCATTTTCTTTCCACTTTACACAAACATCTTCTTCTAACCCTTATGAGATCACTTCCTGTCTATCCCTATTCTGAGGAACACCTACACCAACTTCATCTTTCATTTCCTTTACTTACATCAACTCCTCCACCTGATTCATTCATGAAACTTCCACTGTGTGCTTCCCTATCTCCACGCCCTTTTTACTAATAATAGCTCATGGATAAATAACACAAGCTGCCTTTATCAAATATATAAAACTTGGGCATTCACAAAAGACTCGTCGCCATTATTTTTTCCATTTCAATTCGAAGAATCACCACTATGTTTCTTTCTAGAAAAGCATGCATTCTGTAATTTTTGTAACTATTTTAGCTAGTGGGTACATAATTACAATTCATTTTTTTACCAATGAATTAGTTACTGCATGTACTCGTACATGATGATAATTATCAAGTGAGATAAATAACAAATGATCATTAAGAAAAAAAAAGAAGCATTGGATTTCAACAATACAATGATCATTTTGTCCTCCTCAATAAAAATTATTGGCTTGATTATTAGAGGTAATACAATTTATTTTGTAAGGTTTATTGGTCATTACTATATTGATTAGGGATAGCTTGGTCTCTTTATATTTTTAAAGCACAGTAAAATGATTACATTACTTTTAAAAATAAAATTTAATTAACTGGTGTCTATAAAGTGTTTTGAATTTTAATTTTTAAAGCATAATACAATGACTAAATTACCCTTAAAAAAATGAACATGCATCTAGGGGATTTTATGTTTTTTAGTTATAATCAAGTTGAATGAAGAGAAATTTCATATTTTAATAAATAAAAAATATTATTTTAAAAATAAAAAATGGTTGGTGCATGCAATGCTTGTACTTTTCGGGTAGTGCATGCAGCGTCACCCGATGACCGAATGCTAGCTTCCACAATGGCATTGAGAGAGATGTATCGAGCTCTTCCCGGTTATGGGATATGTGTCAGTGGAAGAACGATGGTGTGGCTCCAAGTGACTATATTTCTTCTCCTCATTTTCTCTTTCATCACATCAGGCTTCGTGCATGCCCTTCAAAATATTAAATGTCTCCTGTAGTTTGTATTTGTATAAATTTTAGTCCTTATTCTTTTCATTACTATTTGTTTTGTTTTCAATGCTTTTTAAAGTTGATTTTATTTTTCACTCTCGTCCCTCGACATTTGATTTTATTTATCTTTTGTATCCAATTTGTTCCTCATTCTTTTAATTATTATAATTTTTATCATTTTTGTCATTCAACATTTGTATGATTTAGAATTTCACTTCATGATTTTTCATGTTTTTTTCTATGAGGTAATTCTGGTCTGATGACTCGGGTCACATGTTTTTAAGATTAGCCTGATTTGACTTCAATTTTTTTTAAGTCTTTTTTAAAATTGATTTTTTTTAATTTCATTCTTCGACACTAGATTATTAGACCTTAAACTTTATGATTCTTCGTGCTTTCCTTTCTATAAGGTTATCTTGATCTCATGTCCTGGATCGCAGGTTAGTCAAATTAATCAGGGTTAATATGGAGGGTTTTTTTTAATTATGTTTTTCTAGTTTTGTCTTTCATCATTTAGTTTGCTTGAAAATTAACCTCTATTGTTTTATTCAATCTCTTTTGTAAATGGTTATCCTGCTCTCATGGCAGAGTTGTGAATATGGCATCCTGACTTGAGTTGGGTTTTTTTTATCCTTGTTTTTTTTTTTTAGTTTATCCTTCAACATTTAAATTACTAGTAATTAAGCTTCAAATGTTTTTATTTTTCTTTTTATGACGTAGGTTATCATGTTCTTATTCATTTTTTCTATGTTATCAAATAAGATCGTTGAGAACTCTCAAAAATATTTAGACGGTATTTTTTCATAATTTTGGCAAGCGTTTGCTTTTTTAATTAGTCATTGTCATTTTTTGATTTTTTTTTATTTTTATTGGCTTGCATTTGTAATCATATTATTAAATTAATCAAGCTTATTGAACTCATTCGAATCAATGACTAAGGTCCTAGATTTCTCTTACTCCTTATAATATATTATCATCATCTAGGCATTTTTTTTTTTATGTTAGGAAAAATTTAACCAGATCTATAACGTAGCGTGAACAACCTATATATTATACTCTTACTAGATAAAGGTGTAAAACTTTAACCTTTTCTTGGTTAGAATTTTTCTAATATTTTGATATGTATTTAACAGAGCGTTTAGATGAGATATTTATCATGGTTAAACCCAAAATCATGAAGTTTAGACTCCAATCAACCATGATAGGTTCTATTTTTAAATACCTATGCTGTCATAATATCAAACCATACCGATAGACTGAACCTCAATGCCTAAAAAATAATGAACGATGCCTAAGTCACGAAGCTTAAACTCTAAGCTCAGTAACTGTATTAAATGGTGAAGCATAGCAGAGTTGCTACTTGTAAGCAAAATATCATCAATATAAACCAAGAGATAAAAGATATCAGCACCAACAAATAAGATAAATAAGAGGGTGTCAACCTTGGAAGTGGGAAAGCCAATAAAGAGCAGAAAATCACTCAAACAAGTGTACCAAGCCCGCAAGGCCTATTTTAAACCATATAGAGGCTTATGCAATAAGCACACATGAGAGGGAAAGGTAAAATCAACAAAACCTAGAGGTTGTTTCATGTAGACCTCTTCATCAAGAACGTCATTGAGGAAGGCATTATGGATATCAAATTGATGAATATTCCAATCACGCGAAACCACAATGAAGAAGATTAATCTGACAGTCGCCTGCTTAATAACAGAATTGAAAGTTTCAGACTAATCAACACCTTCTTGCTGAGTAAAACCTCTAGCAATCAAGCGCGTCTTATACCTATCAATGATGCCTTTAACACAACGTTTTATCATGTACACCCATTAATTACCACCAACATTTATCGAATGATGGAAAGGAACCAAGGACCAAGTATCGTTAGAGCGCAAAACCTGAATTTCCTCGTGCATAGCATCATGCCAAGCCTCATATCTGTCAGCAACAGAAAATACAATGAGTTTATAGTTAGGGGGAGATAATACCCGATAAATTAAAGTAGCAGAGGTGGCAACAAATGTTGTTAACAAGATGGTTTTTGGTTGTTGAGGATGAAGGGCCATGAGGTGCTGACGAGCTACAAGTCGAGGGGGAGAAGAACCTAAACCTATGAGATGCCGGAGAGGATAAAAAGAGAGATCAACATAGAGTTGCAGATCAGCTGGAGAACCTGTTGAAGGGCCATAGCTCGGAGCAACAGAGTTTGGATAACCTGTAGTAGAACTAGTCTTCTCCGCAATAACAGACTTGGAAGCATACAACTTTGAAGAAGGAGAACTTGTTCCTGCATAATGATCATTAGAAAAATAAGCAGATGATGATAAAGTGGCAGGGTTAGGTGGCGATAAGATGGTGGCAGATATGCTGGGCAAGTGGTGGGTTTGAAAGGGTTCGGCAGGTGGTGAGGACAGAGCTGCTAGTTCGGTAAGGCAATTGAGTGAAAAGTTAAGGGAGGATTCAAGGTTGGTAGGTGTGTAGATTGTGAAGAGGTGATTGGTTGTTGTGCTATCTATTCAGAATTTGCAAAAGAAAACATCTTCATGAAAACAAACATGATGGGAGACATAAATACGTTGAGAAATCAAAACATCGATAACCAAGGTGAGAGGAACTATATCCTCAGAACACACATGAAGATGAATGAAAATTCAACTTACGAGCATGATATAGACGTAAAAAAAAAAGAAACAAAGACACCCAAAATATACCAAACTTATTTGTATCGGAGAAATGTAAGCTATGAAAGTCAGACCTATTTTAGTGGTTGTAATGGTTGTTATTGGTACATCAGTTGCCACGATAACGACCCCCTGTTATAGCTGAAATTAGGGTTGTGCTAAGATATGGAAAGATGAGTAGAGGGCATGGGCAACAAAGGTGGCTGAGGTAGCAGAGGTGAGTTTGTATCCATAGATTGAAGGGAGGTCTTGTTCAGAAACTCATTAGTAAGGAGATGGTTGTGAAGGTCGACATATGACAGTGGTCCTACCTTGGTTATGAGGTTGGTTACCAAGTTTTTAAACTCACCATGAAGGCCACGAAACACATAGAGGTTGAAGTCTTTAAGAGAGATGGGCCGGTCAGCAGTAGCCAATTCATTAAATAGCGATTTTGCTTGCTGCATGTACATAGCAACCAAAGCATCACTTTGTCGAAGATCTTGAAAGGACCCATGAAGTTGCATAATACTAGAATTAGATAGACAGGTGAGAGCTTTCTCAAAAGTGTTCCAAACACAATGCGAGGTATGACAATCTACCACAAGGTGCAATACATCCATAGAGAGAGATGAGAGTAACACGTTTAAAATAAGTTGATCTTGTTGATTCCAATGAAAAAAAGAGAGGTTGATTGCCGAAGAAGAACTAGCAGGACTGTCAAAAACATGAGAGGGAGGACACGACACTAAGCCATCAATAAAGTGGAAGACGCCTTGACCAAGAAGATATGGCTTCATTTGCATTTGCCAATGAGATAATTTGTGTTTATAAGTTTCAATGAAACAACTTGCTAAGTGTTGGACAAAGCAACTATAGCTAGAGTTGATGTCTTTATAATATGAAGAGGAACGACAGAAATATGAGAGGAAGAATCATTGTTCTGCTTTACAAGTAAATAAGGTTACTGTTGTAGGAAGGCACCAATGGCAGCAGCCCGTGAGTTGCCAACCGGCGAGGCTGCAACGCCGGTTTGGTGAAGGGAGAAGTTGGTAGTAGCAGCAACAGAGTTCATTTGGGAGAGGGAGAGAGGAGTTCTGATGGTACAAGGCTATGATACCAAGTTTGAGAATGAGTAGGAGGCTTAACTTATTAATTAGCCAATCCTTTCCTATTTATATGTGTAGGGCAATATACAATAGTAAAAGTAGAGATTACAACACTAGAGTAGTGCCTATAATATTTTCTATATATATGCATTCTATAATAAATATTAGTTTAAGGTTCTATTTGGAAATGCAGTTCAACTCGCTTTTCAATCTATTTTTGGACTAAAAATTATTAAATTAATGATTTTTAGGTACTTTTTTTATAGTTTAGATATACTTATGTTAAAAATAATTAAAAAATATATGAAAAAATATTATTTTGATGCATTTTTAATTGAAAAATAATTTTATAAAAGCATTGTGCATCACATTGCCAAACATGGTAAGACCGTAAAGTGGACATCTCTTTAACTTGACATGCTAGTGCAAGCATATTTTTTTAAGAAAAAAAATCTAAAATAGGTTGTGCTTTTATCGTGCACCACCTCACATAACATTATTCATTGCAATAATATTTTATTTTTTTGGATTTTTTGTTTTTCTAAATCTATGTTTCTTTTCATAATTTCATCCTTTAATATTTAGTTTATTGAAGATAGAGTTTCATGATTTGTTGCGATTTGCTTTCTATATAGTTATTCCAATTTCATAAACCATTTCTCGAGTTTAGTGGATTAACATAATTGATTCAAGTTTTTTTTCCTTTTTAATTGGTATTGTTTTCCATTTTATTATTCAACATTGAATTAATTAGGAATTAAGTTTCATGATTTTTTATGCTTGTTTTATATGAGGTAATCCTAGTCTCATTAATAGGGTCACAACTTTTATAGGTTAACTCAGGTAGGCTTATGTCATTTTATTGTCTATTTTTTTTAGATTGAATTTTTATCAATTTCATTCTTCAATAATGAGTTTATTAGGAATTGATTTTCATATTTTGTTTTTCTTGATTTACATTCTATGGGGTTATACCAGTCTCATAACTTAGGTAGCAGGTTAACCCGAGTTAACTTAGGTTATTTCTTCAAATTTACTATCTATGTGGTTATCGTGGTCTCATGACCCGGTTCATGGGTTTGGCGAGTAGACCGGGTTGACTCGGGTCTGTTTTTATATTCATTTTTTAATTCAATTTTATTATTTTAATTTCTTCCTTAAACATTTAGTTGATTGAAAATTATGTTTCATAATTTATTTTGATTTACTTTCAATAGACTTACCTTGGTCTCTTAACCTAGGTCGTGGGTCTGACAAGTTTACTCAAGTTAAATCGGATCATTTTTTTGTCTTATATATATATTTTTAATTTCATCTTTTAATATTGTGTTGATTGTGATTAAGTTTCATAATTTATTTTGATTCGCTTTATATGAAAAAATTATTATATCATGACCCAGGTCATAGATTTGAAAGGTTAATCCGGTTGACCTGAATCAATCTAATATGTTTGCTCTTTTAATATATATATATATATATATATATATATTTAAAAAAAATCATCTTGAATTTTTATAAATTAAATTATATTTTTATTAATGGACTAGATTACTTATAAACCCGTAAAATTAATCAAATTATATTGAATTAATCTTGGTGCATTTTAATATCAAGTAACCACACTGTTCTTAAGATGATGAATACGTGGCACTTGACAAAATCACACAAATAAAAAGATGGGGTTTGCCCATAAATGATTCATGTACTATTTTAATTTTTTTATTATAACTTCTTGTTTGTTTTTAGTAATGATTGAATCCGTATATTATTTATTTTGTTTTATAAATGATTTTTTAATATAATGTTGTTATTTAATATGTTTATATTGCAACTTCTTTCTG